>OJJI01000029.1_pt1 | contig 60619 bp, 54 predicted proteins | sample 1596201 | NCBI WGS metagenome assembly OJJI01 (sample SAMEA4350158, study PRJEB24818) | metagenome | biome: human; feature: gut; material: faeces | place: Denmark | collected 2013-09 | reverse complement strand
CCCTCCGACTCTCGGTGTTGATACACCTCTTCCACACTCGGCGTTTCATCTCGTTCGTCATCTGCTGAGGCTCTAGCTTCCTCATACCATCTGGTGTACCGTATTTTTTTTTGTTAATGATACGTCGTCCACCGAGATCTCCACAGAGTAGATCGTCGGCAGCGTCAGATGTGTATAAGAGACAGCCTTCCGTCAGCGCCTCAGCGCAGCCTTCCTGAAGTGCCTGCGCATCGGCAAGCAGCGTCTCAGGAACCAGAATTTCCACTCCGTAACCGGACATACCTAACATGATCTTGCCAAACTGACCGTCCCCGGGATAGTTTTTCAGGCAGGGGATGCCATAGGCCTCCAGCATATTGACCAGCAGCACGTCGTCCATATCCACGCCCGTGCACTTGGTCAGCAGCGCCGGGGGCACCAGTTCGCCGTCCGCATCGCGCGGCCAGCGCTTGAGCAGATCGCCGGGAAGTGATCTGCCCCACTCTGCTTTCAGCTCTTGCGCCATGTTGTTTCTCCTGTTTCATTTATGATATTGCGTGCCCGCGTTGATCGTGCACGCGCGGTAGATCTGCTCGGCGAGCATGACGCGCGCCAGATGGTGCGGGAATGTCATCGGCGACATGCTCAGCCGCAGCGACGCCTCGCGCTTGAGGCCCTCGTCGAGGCCGAACGACCCGCCGACGAGAAAGCACACCTTCGACGTGCCGCCCGCGGCGTAACCGGCGAGCTGCCGCGCGAGCGCCTCGCTCGAGAGGAGTTTGCCCTCGACGCACATGGCGATCACGGCCGCGCCCTTCGGGATGCGCGCGCGGATGGCCTGCGCCTCTTTTTCCAGCGCGGCGTGGATCTCTTTTTGCGACGGGCGCTCCGGCAGGCGCTGCTCCGGCAGCTCCACCAGGTCAAACCGGCAATAGGCGCCCAGCCGCTTGGCATATTCCGCGAACGCGGAGATATAATAGGTCTCGCGCATCTTTCCGACGCAGACGAGGGTTATCGACAGCATACGCACGCCTTTCCCGCCGTGAGCGCGAGCGTCGTCTCCGCCGGGGCGGCGTACAGCTCCGGCTGCGTGCCGGGCTGAAAGCCCGCCGCCGCGAGCGCGAGTGACACGGTCTCGAGCGCGGCGCGGGGCGTGTTGTTCTCCCGGCTGAGATGGCCAAGGATGAGCTGCTGCGCCCCGTTTTCCGCGAGGTACACCGCCAGCGCCCCGGCGCTTTCATTCGACAGATGGCCGTGATCGGATGCGATCCGGCGCTTGAGATAGATCGGGTAAGGCCCGGTGCGCAGCAGCTCCGGGTCGTGGTTGGCCTCAATGACGGCGCAGTCCACGCCGCACAGCGCCGCGCGCACGGCATCCGTCACGGTGCCGAGGTCGGTGCAGAAACCGAAGCGCGCCGACCCGTCGAGCCGGTAGCCGCAGCTCCCGGCCGCGTCATGCGGCGTGGGAAACGGCGTCACGCGCACATCGCCGAGGCAAAACGGCTCGCCCGGCGCGATCTCGTGCAGGCAGTCCGTCCGCTCGGGCAGCAATTTTCGCAGCGCAGCGCACACCGCCGGCAGCGCATACACCGCCGTGGGGTCGCGCCGCAGCAAAACGGCCAGGCCCTTAACATGGTCGGAGTGCTCGTGCGTCACGAGTACGCCCGCGAGGTCGGCCGGCGCAACATCCTGCGCAGTGAGTCCCGCGCAGATGCGCCGCGCGGAGATGCCGGCGTCGATCAGAATATGTGTCTCGCCGTCGGACACGAGCGCGCAGTTGCCGCTCGACCCGCTGGCAAACAGCGCGATGTTCATTCGGCAGCGGCCGCCGCGCACTGCTCGGCCCCGTCGCGCTCGAGCACGATGTCCGCGCCGACACCGCGCAGCTTGCCGACGAAGTTTTCGTAGCCGCGCTCGATAAAGCGGATGTCCGTGACCACGGTCTCCCCCGTGGCGCACAGGCCCGCAATGACCACGGCGGCGCCGGCACGCAGGTCGCACGCGCGGACTTCCGCGCCGTGCAGGCCCTCCACGCCGTTGATGATGGCGGTGCAGCCGTCCACCTGCGCGTCCGCGCCCATGCGGCCGAGCTCCTGAATGTACTTGTAGCGATTGTCATACACGCCCTCGGTCACGACGCTCGTGCCGTCGGCCAGACACAGCGCCACGCTGATCTGCGGCTGCATATCCGTCGGGAAGCCGGGGTACGGCTGGGTCTTGACGTTCGTATGGCGCAGGCGGCCGTTGCTGCGCACGAGCACGCTGTCCCCGCCCTCGACGACGGTGACGCCCATCTCGCGCAGCTTGGCGCTGATGCACTCCAGATGGCGCGGGATCACATTCGCCAGGCGCACTTCCCCGCCGGCCGCGGCGCAGGCCGCCATATACGTGCCCGCCTCGATCTGGTCGGGGATGACGCTGTACGTGCCGCCGTGCAGGCGCTCGACGCCCTGAATGCGGATGGAATCCGTGCCGGCGCCGCGAATGTCGGCGCCCATGGAGTTGAGGAAATTGGCAAGGTCGACGATGTGCGGCTCGCGCGCCGCGTTCTCGATCACGGTGCGGCCGCGCGCAAGCGTCGCCGCGATGATGATGTTCATCGTCGCGCCGACCGAGACCTTATCCAGATATACCTTTGCCCCGTGCAGGCGGCCGTCCGGCGTGTCGGCATAGACAAAGCCGTTTTTCACCTCGACGTTCGCGCCCATCGCGGTCATGCCCTTGATGTGCTGGTCGATCGGCCGGACGCCGAAGTTGCAGCCGCCGGGCATGGTCGTCTTGGCCGAGCCGAAGCGGCTGAGCATCGAGCCGATGAAATAGTACGACGCACGGATCTTGCGCATCAGGTCATACGGCGGCTCGGTGAAGCGCACCTGGGTGCAGTCGATCTCGACGGCGGAGGGGCTGAGGTATTCCACCCGCGCACCCAGCCCCTGCAGGATCTTCAGGAGCATATCCACGTCGCTGATCTGGGGCATATTCTCGATCCGGCAGACACCGTCGACCATCAGCGCTGCCGGGATGATCGCCACGGCCGCGTTTTTCGCGCCGCTGATCTCGATCTCCCCGTGCAGGGGTCTGCCGCCATGTATTACATATCTATCCAAACTATTTGACACCTCTCATGCTGCGAAAGCAGAGTGCAGCTCCGCATCTGTGACCGGGCGAATACGCTCCGTGCGTAGCTTGCCCGATTTTTGCGGAACCTAACGATGAATTATAGCATGCTTTTTCCCGAAAAGCAATCACAACCCGCCACTTGCCGCCTCGCCGCGCTCGCGCGCGAGCAAAAGCTGCGTTTTCAGCAGGGCAACTGTCGTTTTTCCGTCGCAAAGTTCACCATCAAGCGCCATCTGCACCAGTTCCTCCAGCGGATGCCGCTCCACGTTCAGAAATTCGCCGGGATCGAGGTGCGCCGCGCCGCGGTGCAGGTCGCGCGCCAGATAGATGTGCAGCACCTCCTCCGAGTAACCGGGCGATGTAAAGTTCGCGCCCAGATACTGCATCCGGCCGGCCGTCAGGCCCGTCTCCTCCGAGAGCTCGCGCGCCGCGGCCAGCTCCGGCGCTTCGCCCGGCTCGAGCTTGCCGGCCGGCACCTCGAGCAGCGTGCGCGAAAACGGATAGCGGTACTGCCGCACGCACCAGACCGTGCCGTCGGGCTCCAGCGGCAGGACCGTCACGCCGCCCGGATGCTCCACGACCTCGCGCTTGGCCGTGCTGCCGTCGGGCAGACGCGCCTCGTCGAGCCGGACGTTGACGATCACGCCGTGGTAGCTCGTGAGGGTCTTGAGCTTTTGTTCGATCAGTTCCATGAAACATCCACTCCTTTTTTCAAATGGAATGATACCATATTCCTGCGCCGATTACCATATATTTTGAGTAGCAAAACACGGGCTCGGACGCTATACTGGATCTAACCGGACGCCTGTCCGGAAACCGACACCAAGGGAGGCATTCCCATGCTGGTAGAAACCGCTGACGCCGCGGCCGTCGCCATGCGCATCACGCGCGCCGAGTGGGCCGCGCTGCGCGAGGCCGACATCCGCGCCGCCGTCGACCATGCGCTCGAGACGCACGGGCTCGCGCCCTGGACAAGTATGAAGATCGAACTGTTCGTTGCCGAAAAGGAGGTGCTGCTCATCGCAAGACCCATTTCCACCCCGCCGCGCCGGTTCCGGTTCCACTCGTTTGCCGACCTGACCGCGGCGCTGGGCTGTTTTCCGGCCGGGCTCGACTCGGACGTGGTGTACATAGACGGCGGCTGGGAGCTGTTCGTGCGCACCGGGGACGAGGCGCTGCCGAACGCGCTCTTCGAGTTCGGCGAGCCGCTGCCGTGTACCGAGGAACTGTACGCACACATCGGCGAACACGGCGACGTGGTCGCCCGCCGTGACGCCGTCGGGACGCTTCAGCGCTATTTCTGCTGATTTCGCTCTTTTCATTTGCCACCGGATGTGCTAAACTATATCCACGATTTCGCACGAAGGAGGTCCCCGCCATGCCGAGAGCCAAGGGCGTCAAGCAGGTCGCGGCCAACCGCAAGGCCCTGCATGACTATTTCGTGCTCGAGCGGTTCGAGGCCGGTGTGGAGCTCTTCGGCACCGAGGTCAAGTCCATCCGCGCGGGCACGGTCAATCTGAAAGATTCGTTCTGCACCGTGAAAAACGGGGAGCTGTTTGCCTACGGCATCCACATCAGCCCCTACGAGCACGGCAGCATCTACAACCGCGACCCCGACCGGCCGAAGCGCCTGCTCATGCACCGGCGGGAGATCACGAAGCTCTACGCCCGCACCAAGCAGGACGGGCTGACGCTCGTGCCGCTGTCGCTGTATTTCAAGGACAGCCGCGTGAAGGTGGAGCTCGGCCTGTGCAAGGGCAAAAAGCTCTATGACAAGCGCGACGCCGACGCGCAGCGCAGCGCCAAACGCGAGATCGACAGAACGATAAAGGAGAAAAATTACTGATGAGCAATCCGATTGTCACCATTGAAATGGAAGACGGCGGCATCATCCGCGCCGAGCTCTATCCGGAGATCGCGCCGAACACCGTCCGTAACTTTATCAGTCTCGTCAAGAAGGGCTTTTACGACGGCGTGATCTTCCACCGCGTCATCCCCGGCTTCATGATCCAGGGCGGCGACCCGACCGGCACCGGCATGGGCGGCCCGGGCTACAGCATCGAGGGCGAGTTCACGAGCAACGGCTTCCAAAACGACCTCAAGCACACCCGCGGCGTGCTGTCCATGGCCCGCGCCATGGATCCGAACTCCGCTGGCAGCCAGTTTTTTATCATGCACATGGACGCCCCGCACCTCGACAAGCAGTATGCCGCGTTCGGCAAAGTGACCGAGGGCATGGACGTGGTCGACGCCATCGCGCGCACCCCGCGCAGCATGTTCAACGACAAGCCCACCCACGAACAGAAGATGAAGACCGTCACGGTCGAGACCTTCGGCGTCGAGTATCCGGAGCCGGAGACCTGCTGAGGGAACAAATCATCGGCAGTTTCGTCTGATTTTTCAGAATGCGTTCCTGCCTGCGCCGCGAGAGCGGCGCAGGCGGCCGACGCGCCCGACATCATGGGGATGTACCGGTTTCGACGGGGGTGTGGAGGCAGGAATAGCGGGCGGCGGCGCCTGACCGCCATAAAACGGGCACCTTATAAATTAAAGAACAACAACGAAACTGTTCTTCTCGCTGCTTAATTAGCGAGCGTTCCCGCCGGGAGGACCACGGCCCGGCAGCGGAGCGTCGATGAGTGGTGAACGTGCGCACGCTAAGCTTTGCGCGTGCCATGCATCATGAAGCTACCGGACGGACAGGCTTGCCGGTTTGCCTGTCCTGAAGGGAACAGGGGCGTACAGCGTCCCGCAAAAACCTGCTGCGCCCGGAGAAGTTCCTGTCAAAGCGCTTTCGGACGGGGGTTCAACTCCCCCCATCTCCACCAAAAAAAGGACTTGCTTTTCAGCAGGTCCTTTTTCCATGAAATTCATTTCTGCGCAACGCGCAAAATATCTTCGGCCGGAAATATTTGCGCCGCAAATGCGAAAAGCGCCGGATGCTTCGCGCAGCGCGCCGACTGCGCTGTTTTTCTGCACGCCGGTGCATTTTTCGCGCAGAACATACAAACATCCGGCCCTGTGCGACAGCGCGAACGTCCCAAGAATTAAGACTAATTAAGATGCCGCCGTATGCTTTTCTTGCTATAATATTGGCCGCAGAACAAAAAACGCCATCAGGAGAACAGAGCAAATGACAAGCGTAAGAAGATGGGCAATCGAAAATCGTACAAACGGCATGCCGGCCGCGCAGAAAGCGCCCGTCCGGTCCGTGCCGGTCGTATCCTTTTCTCCGGCAAGGACGGCAAAACAGCCTCATTGCCCGCAAAAGAGCGCCCCGGATGCTCTGTGCCAGATCATGCGGAACGTAAAACGAACAGCAGGCAGGCGCATGCGCCTGCAGGAGGGATACTGAAATGGAGCTTTCTTCGTTGTTCCTCGTGGGAAAAGGGAGCGCCCTGACCTCCTTCTTCTCGACGGCATTTCTCGTCGTGTTCCTGCCGTTTTGTCTCGTGGTGTACAGTCTCATGCCGCGGCGCGGGAAAAAATACTTCCTGCTCGCCGCCGACTGCGCCTTTTTCTGGCTGATCAGCGGCAAGCTACTCGTATACCTGCTTCTGACGGCGCTTTCGATGCACTACTTCGGACTGTGGCTGGACAAAATACAGTCGGAGACGAAGCTTCTGCTCGCGCAGACAGAAAAAGCCGAGCGCAAGACCGTGCGCAAGCGGCAGCAGGCCGTGCAGCACCGGATCCTTTTGCTGGCCGTCATTTTGCACATCGGCGTCCTGTTCGCACTCAAATATTCCGGCTTCGCCGCGACGAATGTCAACACGCTCCTGGCGCACCTGCACATTCCCGTGCAGCTGGCGATCCCGAAGTATGTGATGCCGATCGGTATCTCCTTTTTCACGCTGCAGGCGCTGTCCTACATCGTGGACGTGCAGCGCGGCGTCACAAAAGCGGACACGAATCTGCTGCGCCTGACGCTGTTCATCAGCTTCTTCCCGCAGATCGTGGAAGGGCCGATCTGCCGCTACGACCAGACCGCGCAGCAGCTCTGGGACGCAAAGCCAATCACCTACGAGAACCTGACGCTCGGTCTGCAGCGCATTGCCTACGGCATGATGAAAAAGGTCATCATCGCCGACCGTCTCAACCCGCTCGTGAGAAATGTCTTTAATAACTACACCGACTTTGACGGCGGCGTGATCGCACTGGCTGCCGTGTGCTACACTGTGCAGCTGTACATGGACTTTTCGGGCTCGATGGACGCCGTCACCGGCACGGCGCAGATCCTCGGCGTCACAATGCCGGAAAACTTCCGACAACCGTTTTTCTCCAAGACGATCTCGGAATTCTGGAAGCGCTGGCACATCACGCTCGGCACCTGGTTCAAGGACTATGTATTCTACCCGGTCGTCACGCTCAAGCCACTGGAAAAGCTCACTTCCGCCGCCCGCAAACGCCTCGGCAACCACTACGGTCCGCTGCTGGCGAGCGCCGTCGCGCTCTTTTGCGTGTGGTTCTGCAACGGTCTCTGGCACGGTGCCGCGTGGAGCTATCTCTTTTTCGGCATGTACCACTTCGTGCTGATCCTCGGCGGCAACATCATCGCCCCGCCGGTGCGGGCCGTCAACGCGCGGCTGCACATCCGCGCCGAGAGCTTCCCGTACCGTCTGCTGCAGATGCTGCGCACGACGGTGCTGGTCATCATCGGCGAGCTGTTTTTCCGTGCAAACGGCCTGCGTGCAGGTATGCAGATGTTCCGCACCATGGTCACCGGATTTGCATTCCCCGTCTTTGACGATGCGCTCTTCAAGGCGCTCGGTATTGACAAGTTTGACCTCATGATCGTTGCTGTGACACTGCTGATCGTGTTCGTCGTGAGCGTGATCAACGAAAAAGGCAAGTCCGTGCGCGCGCTGCTGGCACAGCGCCCTGCTGCGGTACGCTGGACGGTCTTCTACGCGCTCATTTTGTTCATCATCATTTTCGGAGCATATGGAAAGGGCTACATTCCCGTCGACCCCATGTATGCGAACTTTTAGGAGGCACGCATGTCCCGTTTTCTCAAACATACGCTCAGATGCGTCGTTTTTCTCGCCGTGCTGGCACTTTTGCTGACCGGTGTGTCGCAGCTGGTGCGGCCAAAAAACAACACCCGCAGCGACGGCATCCATGACCCCGCGGCCAACGGCATCCTCGGAGAACCGGACAACACGATCGACCTGCTCATCCTCGGTGACAGCGAGAGCTATTCCGCCTTCATCCCGATGCAGCTGTGGCAGCAATACGGTTACACGGCCTACTGCTGCGGCACATCCAGACAGACACTGTACTATTCGGAAGCGTTCTTGCACAAAGCCTTCCAAAAGCAGTCGCCCAAGCTTGTGATCCTGGAGACCGATGTGATCTTCATCGATTTTTCGTACGGCAGTATGCTGCTGCAGGAGGCCGGCGACCTCTTCCCTGTGTTTTCCTACCACGACCGGTGGAAAACGCTGAAATCCAGCGATTGGAGCCTGAACGTAAACTACACCTATATCGACAATGCAAAAGGGTATCAGCTGCGCTGCAACGCCACTCCGGCGGACGCCAGCAATTATATGACGCCATCGGATGCCTACGCTCCCATCCCGAAGCGAAACCGCGCCTATGTTGAGCGCATCAAGGCCTTCTGTGACGAAAACGGCGCGCAGCTGATGCTCGTCAGCACGCCCAGCACAGTCAACTGGAACATGGCGCGCCACAACAGCACGCAGGCGCTCGCAGATAAGCTGCAGATCCCGTTCATCGACTTCAACACCATGTCCGACCAGGTGTCGATCAACTGGAGCACGGATACCCGTGACCAGGGGGATCACCTGAATTATTTTGGCGCAAAAAAAGTAACGGCTGCGCTCGGCGATTATCTGTCTGACAACAGCCTGCTGCCAAGCCACAAGGACGATCCGGAGTATTCCGATTGGGACACACAGGCCGATGCGTTTAACCAGGCGATCACTGCCGAACTCGCAAAATCATAATTGCAGCACAGCATTTCCATGTGCCGGAGCAGGCCAAGCATCGCCTGCTCCGGCTTTTGCGTTTCAAAATCAAATCGCAGGAGCACACCGAAAGCCCCATCGTGTTTCCGGGCGAAAACGGCGAGCGGCAGTACCGCTCTCCCAAAGCGCTCCATAGCGAGTTTCTCCGTTTTCCGTCGGCGTCGAGGATGCGGGCAATATCAGCGCCGGCCTGTAAGCGACGGGTTCATGCGCGCTTTTGCAGCATCGCAGCTCTACCTCGACGCCGCGTTTTTCGCTGAGCCGGGGCTCATCGGCGTGCACCCGAACGACAACGCGGCCACCGTGTGGCTGCGCGTGGACGATCTCGCGGCCCTGATCCGGGAGCACGGAAACCCGGCGCATATTGCGGAGCTGTGAGCGCGGCCACACGCATAGAAAAAAGCAAGGCTTCCCAATTCGGGAAGCCTTGCTTTTATCTATTTCTCTTTTTTGCAGTCACAGTTTCTGCCGCACTGCGCGCAGTTACCGGTGCAGCCGCTGCCGCAGCAGCCGCCCTTTTTCATGGCGCGGCGCCAGACGCGCCACGCGATCACGGCGCACACGGCCACGATGGCCAGCAGGAGATAGTCGATCAGCCGCATCACACCAGCCCCGCGATCGCATACGCGGCAAGCGCCACGACCCACGCGACCGAGCACTGCAGAACCACGACGCCGACCGTCTTGAGCCGGGAATCCAACTCGCGGCGGATGGTGGCGATGGCGGCCACACACGGCGTATACAGCAGCGTGAACACGAGAAAGCTGATGGCGGAGCGCGTGGTGAGCAGCGACGAAATGGCCGCGCCGCCGAGCAGCACCTGCAGCGTGCTGACAACGGATTCCTTGGCGATAAAGCCGGAGATGAGCGCCGTGGCGCACCGCCAGTCGCCAAAGCCGAGCGGCCGGAAGACGGGCGCGATGAACTGCCCGATGAGCGCGAGCAGGCTGTTGGCACTGTCGGCCACGACGTTCAGGCGCGTGTCAAAGCTCTGGAGGAACCAGATGATGATCGTCGCGAGGAAAATGACCGTGAACGCGCGCTGGAGGAAGTCCTTTGCCTTCTCCCAGAGCAGCAGCGCCACGCTCTTGAGTCCGGGCATGCGGTAATTCGGCAGCTCCATGACAAACGGCACGGGCTTGCCGCGGAAGGCCGTCTTGTTCATGATGAGCGCCGCGAGGATGCCGATCAGGATGCCGAGGACATACAGGCCCAGCATGACAAGCGCGCGGTAGCGCGGGAAAAACGCCGCGGTGAAAAAGGCGTAGATCGAGATCTTCGCCGAGCAGCTCATATACGGCGTGAGCAGGATGGTCATCTTCCGGTCGCGGTCGGACGAGACGGTGCGCGTGGCCATGATGGCCGGCACCGAGCAGCCGAAGCCGATGAGCATCGGCACGATGCTGCGCCCTGACAGGCCGATCTTGCGCAGGGGCTTATCCATGACGAAGGCGACGCGGGCCATATAGCCGGTGTCCTCCAGAATGGACAGGAAGAAAAACAGCGTCACGATGATCGGCAGGAACACGAGCACGCTGCCGACGCCGGCGAACACGCCGTCGATGATGAGGCTATGTACCACGGGGTTGATGCCGTAGGCCGTGAGCGCGGCGTCCACGACGCCGGTCAGCGCGTCGATGCCGAGCTGCAGCAGGTCGGACAGCCACTGGCCGATGACGTTGAACGTGAGATAAAACGTGAGGAACATCACGACGAGAAACATCGGCAGGGCGGTATATTTGCCTGTGAGGATGCGGTCGATCTTCATGGAGCGCGCGTGCTCCTTGCTCTCGTGGCACTTGACCACGGAAGCAGCCACGACGCCCTCGATGAACGTATAGCGCATGTCCGCGAGCGCCGCGTTGCGGTCGAGCCCGGTCTCGTTTTCCATCTGCACGATGCAGTGCTCAAGCAGCTCCCGCTCGTTTTCGTCGAGCGCGAGCGACTGCGCGAGATCGTCCCCGCCCTCGATGAGCTTGGCCGCGCAGAAACGCGCCGGTACGCCGATACGGTCGGCATGGTCGGCGATCAGGTGCACGACCGCGTGGATGCAGCGGTGCACGGCTGAATCATCCGCACAGAAATCCGTCACCTTCGGCAGCGTCTGGCTGCGCGCGACGGTCAGCGCCTGATCCACGAGCTCAGACACGCCCTCCCCCTTCGCCGCCGAGATCGGCACGATGGGGATGCCCAGCGCCTGGCTCATCTTCTGCACGTCGATGGCGCCGCCGTTGGCGTGCACCTCGTCCATCATGTTCAGCGCCAGCACCATCGGCACGCGCAGCTCGAGCAGCTGCAGCGTCAGGTACAGGTTGCGCTCGATGTTCGTGGCGTCCACGATGTTGATGATGCCGTCCGGCTTCTGGTTGATGATAAAATCGCGCGAGACGATCTCCTCCTGCGTATACGGACGCAGGGAGTAGATGCCCGGCAGGTCGACGACGGAGCAGCCCTTCTCGTCGCGCATCTCGCCCATCTTCTGGTCGACGGTCACGCCCGGAAAGTTGCCCACGTGCTGGTTGGAACCGGTGAGGGCGTTGAACAGCGTCGTCTTGCCGCAGTTCTGGTTGCCGACAAGCGCAAAGATCATGCCGACACCCCCTCGACCTCGATCTTCTTCGCTTCTTCTACGCGCAGCGTCAATTCATAGCCGCGCACGCGGATCTCGATGGGGTCGCCCATCGGCGCCACCTTCTGCAAAGTGACGCGCGTCCGGGGTGTCAGCCCCATGTCCAACAGCCGGCATCGCAGCGCGCCGTCCCCACCGACGGCCGTGATGACTGCTGAGGAACCGATCTTCAATTCATTTAATGTCATTGCCATTGCCTTTCTGTCAAAATTCATTTCCCTAGTGAAAAAGACTAGCATGGCGGGCGCGATTTTGTCAAGAGTCTGGCAGGGATTTCCGCGATTTCTGCCGAACGGCGGCGAAAAAACATCCCGGAGCGGAAAAACCACTCCGGGATGCCGAACTGCCGGTACTGTTGCAGCGGCCGTCAGGGCTCGGGCGCCGGCTGGACAACGTTCAAAATGTAGCGCATCATGATCGTCGCAAACTGCGCGCGTGTGGTCACGCCCTGCGGATCGAGAAGCGTCCGGCCGCCGATGGCATTGCCGGAGATCAGCCGCTCGCCCACCGCCCAGGTCATGGGCGCAAGCGCAAAAGCGGACACGCTGCCCGCGTCCGCAAACGCCGACAGGTCGCCGCAGGCATCCAGATCACAGCCCTTGAAGCGGGCGTACCGATACAGGATGGCCGCCGTCTGCTCGCGGGTCGCCAGACCGTTGGGATCAAACCGGCCGCCGCCGACGCCGTTCACGATGCCGCTGCCCGCCGCCCAGCCGATCGCCCCGGCATACCAGGTGCCACTGCACACATCGGTGAAGGCACTTTCCGCCGCGGCGGCGGGCTCGCCCTCGAGCCGATAGAGGATCATGACGATCATGGCGCGGGTGAGCCGTGCGTTCGGTTCAAAGGTCGTGTCGGACGTGCCGGCAAAGAGCTTGTGTGCCACGGTGAAGTCAATGGCGTTGTGCGCCCAGTTGCCCGCGGGCGGCATATCGGTGAATCTGCTGCCCGGACAGGCTTTGCCGCCGGGGCACGGAGCGGACACCGGGTCTCTTGCCCCGCAGACGGTGCAGACCCCGTTGACATAGCGGTGCGCGGCGGGGATGGTCTCCTGCGCCGTCAGCACCTCGCCGCAGAGGGCGCACCGGCTGCCCTCGGTCAGGCCCGGCGTGGTGCAGGTGGCCGCCACGGCCGGGAGCGCCTCGGGCGCGTGGACTCTGGCCGGGATGGTCTCGGTCATCGTCTCGCCGGCATCGCTGGTGTAAACGCGCGTGCCGGTGGATGTGCAGGTCGGCTCCCGCGTGACGACGCCGGCGTCCCACGTGTGGGCATAGGCGGCACGCATTTGCGCGATGCGCGCGGTGAGCCAGGCGTCCATGTCCGCCACGGTATCGGCATACGTCGTGCCGGCCGGCCAGGCACGATCACCGGCGCGGATAAGCGGCCACAGCCGGTCATTCATGGCGGCACTGGCCGACAGGTGTGCGCCGCCGGTCATGACCCTGCCGCCGTCCCCCACAAGCCGCTGCGCCTGCGCGAGGAACGTATCGTGACAGTAATTGCCGACGGCCGCGCGGAAGCCGGGGATCTGCAGGAGCGCGGACACGAGGTAGCGCCCGCCGCCAAAGTCATCGTCCGCGCCGATATCGCCGCAGGCCAGCTCCATATCCGAAACAGGGCCTGCGTACAGCAGACCGCCGGCATCCTTATAAAAGGACAGCGAGACGCCGACCGCACACGCATCGGCGGCCAGACGCTGCAGCAGGTAAACCTGCACGAGCGAGGTCAGGTCGCAGTATTCATAATAGTACTTACCGGTCTCGGCATTGTAGCCGGTGTAGTTCCCGGCGGCATCCTGCGCGTAGACCGCATCCTCAAAGGCCTGATAATACTCGCTGATGTAGGCCATGGCGTCCCGGCCGCACCACGCGGGACTCTGGACATTCATGGCGCAGCCGCGCGCGGTCACAAAGCCGTTGGCCGCGTCCTGCTTTGCCTTGGCGGTGTCGCTACGCGCGAGCAGGTAGCCGCCGGTGATGTCGGCGGGCTCGGTCAGCCCGGCCGTGTACCGGTAGGTCCGGCCGTACCGGTTCTCGGCCGCGGCCGTGGTCATATCGCTGCCGTAGTCCGCGTTGACGGCCGCGTAGGCGGTCTCCATGCCGGTGATGTCCACACCAGTACTGCCGACGGCGTTCGTCTCGCTGACAAGATAAGTGCCGCGGTAGACGCCGTCATAGTACAGATCCACCCAGTCGGCCGCGGGTGTGTACGGCATGCCCAGCGACACGGCAAGCTCCCGGAAGAGCTTGTCGTGCAAAAGCGTTGCGTCGTCACAGCAAGCCAGCAGCGTCCAGCGCTCAGCCGCTTCCCCGCAGGCGGCGAGATCACACGCCTGGTCGAGCCGGAGCTGATACGACCGCTTCCCGGCGGCCGCAGGGTCGGTGCTGCCGCACGCACGGAGCTGCGTGCGCACACCGTCACAGACGGCATTGCCGTCCCGGTCGGCCAGCAGCAGCTGCGCCGCGGCGTTGGCATCGCCGGCATCCACAAAGGCTCGGCCCTGTGCGGACGGATCTTCGCTCGTGATGTAAAGCGCGCTGAGATTCTCAGACTGCGCCACGCACAGCGTGCCGGCCGCCTCGCCGTTGATGCGGACGGTGAGCGTGTAAAGGCCGTCGTCCGCGGCGGCAAGCTCTGTGATGTTGACGGTCTCGCCGAGCGGTTCTATGCCCTTGCTGCCCTGCAGCTCCACGGTCGGGTTCGTGCAGTTTTGCGTGTGCACCGTCACGGCGAGGCGGCTCAGATCCGCGCTCGCGGGCAGAAACAGATACTGCGCCGCGTCCATGCTCAGGCCGGTCACGGTGCGCCCATCCACCTGCGCGTCGATCGTGCCGAGCAGTTCGGACGGTGCAAACGCGCCTTCTGGCAGCGTCGTCACCGTGACCGTGTTGGAGTAGTACGGCGAGAAATACCACCTGCCGTCCACCTGCGTGCAGCCGGCCAGGCGGAACGTGTACGCCGTTGCCGGCGCGAGACCCGTGACGATGCAGACGGGCTTTGCGGTCAGGGGCAGAGCGGTCCAGGTGCTGCCGCCGTCAGCGCTCATCTCGACGCGGTAGTTTTCCGCACCAGCGGCCGCCGTCCAGTCGAGACGAACCTGCTTCTGGCCGATCTCGGCCGCAGCCGCGTCCCGGACGCCGCCGGGCAGGATCTCATACTGCGCGGACACCGTGCCGTAGAAGTCGCGCATGCCCCGGATCGAGACGGTGCCGAGACCGACGCGCGTGTTGTTCGTATAGGAGATGCAGCCATCGACGTCCGCTTCGTCGGTCCCGACCGTCAGCTGCCTGCCCTGATACGTGACCGCAACGGCGCAGACGGCATCTTTGCCGTTATAGACCGCAGGCGCGGTCTTGACCTGCGCATCGGCAATATTCTTTCCCTGCGTGCCGCACTTCGTGCAGACATGATCAGCATCCCAGCTGTGGCCCGCATAGCGGAGCACCGCGCTGCGGCAGGTCTCGCCGCAGGTCCTGCAGGTGGTGATGGCATAGCCGTTCGTGGTGCAGGTGCGGGTGTCGACCGTCTCCGTGTCGTGAACGATGCCGTTATCGTCGAAGTGATACGTCCCGCCGTCGAGCTGCTGCCAGCCGGTGACATGCTCACCGGACAGGAAATACATCCGGTCGGCCGTGCCCTCGACCGTCAGCCAGCCGGTGTACTGCGCGGCCCGGATATCGACTGTCTCCTCGCAGACCGCGCACACGGACTTTCCGCCGCGGCAGGTCGTCAGCGTGTGGCCGTGCGTGCAGCCGCCGCTCCCCGCCGCGTCCGCAGCCAGCGCCTGCGGGCAGATCAGCGCCGACACCAGTGCGGCTGCCAGCAGAAAGGCCCGGACCCTGTCCGCAAAATGGGATCTATGCATGTTTTCCCCCCTCCGTTGCTTTTTTGCCGTTGAAAACGACAGAAAAGAGCAACCGTTTCCTTGATTTTGCCTGTCGTTTGATGTTGTGCTGCGATTCATGACCGAAACTTCGATAGAAAAATATAATATTTTGTCATTTTATCATGAATTTTCACGAATCGCAAGATTGCTTTCGGCAAAAGCGCCGAATATTTGCACATCTTTCCCCAACTCAGGGAAAACCTGACTGGGCGCACGAAACATTTGACACGCACACCGGCCGCTCCTATAATCGAACCGGGCATCGGATTCGGATGCCGTTTTGATGCCAAACGGATGTAGTTTTGACTCGAAGGAGGCGGTGGCATGATCCAGATCCTGATCGTGGACGATGAAAAGCCGATCTGCGACCTGATCCAGATGAGCCTGACCCGCGCGGGCTATCACTGCACGTGCGTCTATGACGGGCTGGCCGCGGCGGACATTCTGGAACGCAACGTATTTGATCTCATTTTGCTCGATGTGATGCTGCCGAACGCCGACGGCTTCGAGCTGATGGAGTATATCCGCCCGCTGGGCATCCCGGTCATCTTTCTGACCGCGCGCGGCTCAGTCGACGACCGGGTGCGCGGCCTGCGCATGGGCGCGGAGGACTATATTGTCAAGCCCTTTGAGGTCGTGGAGCTGCTCGCGCGCGTGGACGTCGTGCTGCGGCGCTACAACAAGACCGACGCCGTGATCGAGATCGGCGGGCTGCGCATCGACACGCGCGCCATGCAGGTCTGGCGCGGCACGGAGGAGATCAGCCTGACGCACAAGGAATATGACCTGCTGCTGTTTTTCGCGCGCAACCCCGGCACCGCGCTCTACCGCGAGACGATCTACGAGCACGTCTGGGGCGGCGAATACAGCTACGGCAGCAAGACCGTGGATCTGCACATCCAGCGGCTGCGCAAAAAGGTCGGCTGGGAAAACCGGCTGTTGGCCGTGAACAAGGTCGGCTACCGGCTGGAGGTATGAGCGGATGAAATTTCGCGCAAAGCTCACCATCGCCATGGTGCTGCTGCTGTCGCTGACCTACGGCATCGGCGGCAGCCTGATGATCGCGCAGTCGTTTTCCTCCTCCATCGACCGCGAGCGCGACGCCGCCGTGCAGACCTACCGCATGGTCGTGGACGTGCTGGATCTGCTCGGCGACAACGCCTCGCCCGGCACGGCGGCCAACACCGTCGCGCTCGTGCTGCACAAGCTCGGCAGCGGCGGGTCGAGCACGGCAGCGCGCATCCGATTCGGCGCACAGATGACCACAACGGGCGACACCGCGCTGCTCGATGAAGCACCCGAGCCTCCGGCCGGCAGCGGCGTGACCAGCATCGTGCACACCGGCAACGGCCGGCACTACCTCATGCTCGGCGCCACGGCCGACGGCACGACCGTCCAGCTCGCGTTCGACGTGACGGAGACCTATACCGTGCGCCAGACGCAGCAGCGCGCGTACCACACGACGTTCGTGATCCTCATCGCCATCGGCGCAGCCGTGTCGTGGGTCACGTCCTATCTGCTGACGCGCCCGCTCGGCACGCTTTCCCGCGCATCGCGGGAATTGGCGAGGGGCAATCTCAGCTACCGGGCGCCCGTGCGCTCGCGCGACGAGGTGGGGCAGCTCGCCGCCGACTTCAACCGCATGGCCGGGCAGCTCGAGCAGAACGTCAATCGCATTCAGGAGACCATGGCGCTGCAGGAGCGGTTCATGGCCGACTTCTCGCACGAGATGAAAACGCCCATGACCTCCATCATCGGCTATGCAGACCTTTTGCGCAGCCAGGTGCTCACCCCGGACGAGCAGATGGACGCGGCGAACTATATTTTTTCCGAGGGCAAGCGGCTCGAGGCGCTGGGGCTGAAGCTGCTGGATATGCTCTCGCTCGACCAGTCAAAGCTCCAGCTCGTGCCCGCGCATCCCGCCGATCTCGTGGCGGGGCTGCTCGAGCACCTCAAGCGCCTGTACGCGCAAAAAGGCATCGCCCTGCAGTACCGTACCGAGGAGGGCGCGTGCTTTTTAGAGCCGGACCTGTTCAAGACCCTGCTCGTCAACCTCATGGACAACGCCCGCAAGGCGCTCGACAGCGGCGGCAACATCGACGTCTGGCAGGAGATGCTGCCCGACGGCTGCCGCGTGCGCGTGCTCGACAACGGCCGCGGCATCCCGCCGGAAGCGCTCGCGCACCTGACGGAGGCGTTTTACCGCGTGGACAAGTCGCGCTCGCGCGCGCAGGGCGGCGCGGGACTCGGCCTGTCGCTGTGCAATGAGATCGTGCAGCTGCACGGCGGCACGATGCAGTTTGAGAGCCGCGTCGGCAACGGCACGGTCGTGACCGTGGAGCTGAAAGGAGGCCGCATATGAAGCCGTGGATGCGCACCGCGCTGGCAGTCGCGCTCGTGCTGGCGATCGCGGCGGGCGGATTTTTCCTGCCGAACTTCGTCTCGGCGCGGCTCGACCGCCGCAATCAGGACGCGGAGTTTTCCCTCAGCACCGGCGACGAGCAGAGTCCGGCCACCGTTTTGCGCCTGAAGCTGACCGACGGCATACAAAACCTGTTTTACGGCACAGAAGAGCCCGTCGAGCTCGATGAGAGCGCCGCGGTGCACACGCTGGCCGAGATGGCGCAGTACGCGCAGGACCTGCTGGGCGCGCTGGAAAAGGACAGCGCGCTGTTCGGCGGCGACTTTTCCGTGCAGGAGGGCGCGACCGTCCAGTACGCGAACTACGGCAGCGGCTTCGTCCTCTGGGGCATCACGCTGAGCAATCCGCGCGGCGACACGGCGTCGTTCCTGCTCGACGACGCGACCGGCTGCGTGCTGGCGCTCAGTTATGAATTCGCCTATGACTTCGGCTTCCAGATCCGGCAGAACGATCTGTGGGATTACCTGCTGCGCGTGTTTGAAAACCGCGTCGGCGCCACGGTCGCGGCCGCGCTCGGCGAGCCGTATGACGAGGTGCAGATCCCGATACCGGACGCGGCGCAGAAAATGCTCGGTCTGCGCGTGCGCGGCACGAACACCGTCCCGCTGCGGCTGCTCAACGCCGGAGAAGAGGGCAATTACAACGACGGCACAGACAGCAGCATCACCGACTACCTGCAGTTTTACGACCCGGACGCCGACACCGCCTTTTCCCTGCCGGCGTGGCGTGTGGAAAATACTTTGTATTTCAACGCGCAATGATGCCGTTTGGATGCCAAAGCGTTGCCGGACGGATCACAGTCTCCGCTAAGATAGGGCCATACCCGCTTCGCGGAGACTTTTTTCGTCAGGAGATGCCCATCATGCAGACAAACGACCTCCCTCGCATCGGCGTGCTCAGTGCAGACCCCGCCGCCGTCACACAGTTCCTGCGCCGCGTGCAGGCGCTGGGCGCAGACCCCACCGCCCTGCTGCCGCTGAGCCCGGCGGCCGTGCCCGACTGCGAACCGTATCTGTGCGGGACGTCCACGCAGTCGCCCCTGCCGAAGCTGCGCGCGGCGGCGGAGGTGCTGGCCGCCTCCGGCTGCACGGTCATCGCCGCGCCGGACAGCGCGGGCGTTTTCTGCGAGGAGATCACGGCGGCCGTCGGCATCCCGACACTCGGCGTCTCCGGGCCGGCGCTGCAGCAGCTCGTCGGCAAGCTGCGGCAGCGCGCGAGCGTGCTGTGCACACCCGGCGTGCGCGCCGCCAACGGCTACGCCATCGCCGCGCGGCGCTACGGACTCCACTGCAGCTATCCCGACGCGCCCGTGCAGGCGCTGCTCGGCTGCGTGCAGCCGGAGAAGGCGTGCAGCGAGCAGGTGCTGCGCTCGATCATCGAGCTGGAGCTGGCCCGCGGCAACGACAGCGTCGTGCTCGACAGCGCGCAGCTGTGCGCCGCGTTCGCGCACTTCGGCCTCGCCGCGCGCTACCCGCAGGCGGCCGACGGCATGGAGCTGCTGGCGCAGGCCGCGCTGCTGCACACTGCGGCGGCAGCCGACGCCCGCCGCGCATAAGATAAAAGGAAGCGGCTGCGCACCCCGTTCGGGGCGCGCAGCCGCTGTTTATGCAATGGTGAACGTCTTTTGCGTGTCGATGTGGCCGTCATGATTTGTGCCCGGCGGATTGTCAGGCATGTCATAGACATACGTCAGCCGCCCGCCGTCGAGCGTCAGGGACGTGACGGCATACGTATCGGTGTAGCTGACGGAAAACGCCCCGTCGCGCCAGGCGACGCGCGTGCGCGTGACGGTGTCCGCACCGTCCGCGAACCGCAGCGTGTGGCACAGCAGCCCGCCGTCGCGGCAGACCTCGTAGAGCGCGGCCTCGGCCGTCTGCCCCGCCGCGCGCGCATCCCAGAACGCCGTCACCGTCTCCGGGTGCGTGACCGGGTCGGCCGCGTCCACGTGCACGGCCGTGAGTCCTGCGTCCGAGAGCTGCGCCACCGCCTGCGCGATCTGCGCGTCCGTGAGATCGACGCCCGCACGCGTGCCGTCGCCGACCGCCTGCACCATGGACTGATACCGCTGCGCCGCCGCGACGGCGGGGGCTGCCGCAGCTTCGGCCTGTGCCGCCGTCTTTTGCCCGCAGGCCGTCAGCAGCAGCGCCGTTGCGCACAACAGGCCGCAGAAAATTCGTTTCATGCGCGTACCTCCCGTCATTTTCTGCAAACAGTGTACACGAAAAAATTCGGCATTGCAAATTTCGCCGCATCTGCTATACTGTCGGAGATGGATGCCGTAAGATGCCGCCGGGAGAGCGCTGCGGCCGCCGAAGGAGTGACACTCTCAGGCAAAAGGACCGGTGGCTGACGGAGCTCTGGAGAGACGATTCCGCACCGAAGAAGCAAGGCCGGCCGGCCAATCTTTCAGGTAAAAGGACAGAGTACACACCTGCACCACGGCAGGGGTGTACTCTTTTTTCGGAGGTCATGACGATGGAAACCTTCCTCTTTCTGCTCGAGCTGGCCGGGACGGTCGCGTTCGCCGTCAGCGGCGCGGTGCTCGGCATCGAAAAGCATATGGACATTTTCGGCGTGGGGCTGCTGGGCATCACGACGGCCGTCGGCGGCGGCATTCTGCGCGATCTCGTCGTGGGGCTGACGCCGCCGCGCGCATTTCAGAACCCGATCTATCTGCTCGTCGCGCTCGGCGTGTCGGTCGTGCTGTTTTTCCCGTTCGTGCGCCGGATCATCGGCCGCAGCAAGCGTGTGTTCGACGCGCTCATGCTCATCATGGACGCGGCCGGGCTCGGCATCTTCACGATCACGGGCATGAACACCGCCACCACGCTCGCCGGGTGCACCGACCCGCTGCTGCTGGTGTTTGTCGGCCTGCTGACCGGCACGGGCGGCGGCGTGCTGCGCGATATCCTCGCCGGGGATATGCCCTACATCCTGCGCAAGCACATCTACGCCAGCGCGTCCATCGCGGGCGGCATTCTCTATCTGCTGCTGCAGCAGGTCTGGCAGGGAGCGGGCGCGATCTTGACCAGCGTGGTCGTCGTCATCGTCATCCGCTGCGCCGCGGCGCACTTTGAGTGGGACCTGCCGCGCGCAAAAACCGTGTGGAAAAGCGACGAGTGATGTGCTAGGATAAAGAAAAGAGTTCGCAAGACCGGAGGTCATGACCATGGCAAACACCCCAGCGCGCGTATGTCCGCTCGCAAAAAAGTGCGGCGGCTGCCAGCTGCAGAACCTGTCATATGACGAGCAGCTGCATCTCAAACAGGCGACGGCCATCCGCCTGCTCGGCCGCTTCGGCCACGTGGAGGAGATCATCGGCATGAAAGATCCCTACCACTACCGCAACAAGGTGCAGGCCGCTTTCGGCGTCAACCGGCAGGGGCAGATCATCTCGGGCGTGTACCAGTCGGCCTCGCACCGGATCGTGCCGGTCAGCGACTGCATGATCGAGGACACGGTCGCAGACCAGATCATTGTCACGATCCGCGGCCTGCTCAAGAGCTTCAAGATCCGTCCCTATGACGAGGACACCGGCCGCGGCACGCTGCGGCACGTGCTCGTGCGGCGCGGCTGGCGCAGCGGGGAGATCCTCGTCGTGCTCGTGACGGCGCACGGCATGCTGCCCGGCAAGCGCAACTTCGTGCGCGCGCTGCTGCAGCGGCACCCGGACATCACGACCATCGTGCAGAACATCAACGCCGGGCAGACGAGCCTTGTGCTCGGGCCCCACAGCGAGGTGCTCTATGGGCCGGGCTATATCCGCGAGCAGCTCGGGGACTTCACGTTCCGCATCTCGCCGCGCGCGTTTTATCAGATCAACCCCGTGCAGACGGAGGTGCTCTACCGCACGGCGCTCGACTACGCCGGGCTGACCGGCAAAGAGACCGTCGTGGACGCCTACTGCGGCACCGGCACGATCGGCATCTTCGCCAGCCGGAACGCCGCGCGCGTGATCGGCGTGGAGAACAACCGCGACGCCGTGCGCGATGCGATCAGCAACGCCAAGGCCAACCGCGCGGACAATGTCCGCTTCTACACGGCCGACGCGAGCGACTTCCTGCAGGGCATGGCCAGGGCCGGTGAACACGCCGACGTCATCATCCTCGATCCGCCGCGCGCCGGCAGCGACGAGCGCTTTCTCGCCGCCGTCGCGGCCGTCGGGCCGGAGCGGGTGGTGTACGTGTCGTGCAACCCGGAGACGCTCGCGCGCGACCTGGGCTATCTCACCCGGCACGGCTACCGCGTCACACGCATCCAGCCGGTGGACATGTTCCCCCACACGGAACATGTGGAGACGGTAGTTCTTTTGTCCCACAAAAAAGCCGACAGTTATATCCACATTGATGTGGAGTTTGGAGAGGGCGAGGGCAAGATTCCGGTAGATAGTATTGCTAAAAGAGCCGAAGCGTACAAGCCCAAAGAAAAAGTGACCTACAAAATGATTAAGGAGTACATAGAAGCGAAATACGGCTTCAAGGTACATACCGCATATATCGCAGAGGTAAAGCGAAATTTGGGATTGCCGATGTATGATGCTCCTAACGCAGTAGAGGAATTGAAACAGCCGAGGAAGCATCCGACACCAGAAAAGGTAGAAGCAATCAAAGATGCACTTCGTTATTTTGCAGTGATATAAAACTTTACTTACAATCGAATATTTCTTACATAGCCGTTTATTCATTTATTTGAGTAAGCGGCTTTTTTCATCCCTATTTTTCGGAATAGGGATATTTTTGTAGAAGGAGGAGGTTTATTTGAACACACAAATCATCGCCATCGCCAACCAGAAAGGCGGTGTGGGCAAGACAACGACCTGCGCGAACTTAGGTGTGGGACTGGCACAGGCCGGAAAGAAAGTCCTGCTGATCGACGGAGACCCACAGGGAAGTCTGACGATCAGCCTGGGCAATCCACAACCGGACAAGCTGTCCTTTACGCTGTCGGATGCTATGGGGCGTATCCTGATGGACGAGCCACTTCGTCCCGGCGAGGGTATCCTGCACCACCCAGAGGGTGTAGATCTGATGCCTGCGGACATCCAGCTATCTGGTATGGAGGTATCCCTGGTAAATGCCATGAGCCGTGAGACCATCTTACGGCAATATCTGGACACGCTGAAGGGACAATACTCCCATATCCTCATCGACTGCCAGCCCTCTCTGGGTATGCTTACGGTCAATGCGCTGGCCGCTGCGAACAGGATCATCATTCCCGTTCAGGCGGAGTACCTGCCCGCCAAAGGACTGGAACAGCTGCTCTCTACGGTAAACAAGGTAAAGCGGCAGATCAATCCCAAGCTCCAGATAGACGGTATCCTGCTGACGATGGTGGACAGCCGAACCAACTTTGCCAAAGAGATCTCCGCGCTCCTGCGGGAGACCTATGGCAGTAAGATCAATGTATTCGGCACAGAGATCCCCCATTCTGTCCGGGCAAAGGAAATCAGCGCCGAGGGAAAAAGCATTTTTGCCCATGATCCCAGTGGCAAGGTGGCAGAGGGCTACAAAAATCTGACGAAGGAGGTGTTGAAACTTGAAAAGCAGCGCGAAAAAAATAGAGCTGGCCTCGGTAGATGACCTGTTTTCCACCGAAGAAGGCCGCCAGGATGCAAAGCTGGAAAAGATTCAGGAAATTCCCTTGTCCGAACTGCATCCTTTTAAGAACCACCCATTCAAGGTCAAGGATGACGAGGCCATGATGGAGACCGCCGACAGTATCAAGCAGTATGGTGTTCTGGTCCCGGCGATTGCCCGACCAGACCCGGAGGGCGGTTATGAGCTGGTAGCCGGACACAGGCGGCACAGAGCCAGTGAGCTGGCAGACAAGGAGACCATGCCGGTCATTGTTCGGGATTTGGATGATGATGCCGCCACGATCATTATGGTTGACAGCAACTTACAGCGAGAAAGCCTGCTCCCAAGCGAAAGGGCCTTTGCCTACAAAATGAAGCTGGAGGCTGTCAAACACCAAGGAGCCAGAACGGATTTAACTTCTGTTCAACTTGAACAGAAGTTAAGCGCCCGTGATAGAGTGGCAAAAGATGCTGGTGAGCGAAGTGGGATTCAGGTTATGCGCTATATCCGCCTGACCGAACTGATCCCCGAACTGCTGGATATGGTGGATGAAAAGAAAATCGCCTTTAATCCGGCCTATGAGCTGTCCTTTCTCAAAAAAGAAGAACAGGTAGACCTGCTGGACGCGATGGACAGCGAACAGGCTACCCCTTCTCTTTCACAAGCCCAGCGGCTCAAGAAATACAGTCAGGAGGGGCATCTGACCCTTGATATGATGCGTGTCATCATGGGAGAGGAAAAGAAAAGCGATATGGACCGAGTGACATTTACCTCTGACACCTTGCGGAAGTATTTTCCTAAAAGCTATACGCCCCAGCGGATGCAGGAAACTATTATCAAGCTGTTGGAGGCCTGGCAGAAAAAGCGTCAGAGAGACCAGGAACGATGAAAGGAGCCGCCTATGAGGGATATTTCAGCCCGTGAGCTGAAAGGACACAATATTCTTGCCGTAGAAAGGTTTTGGGATAGCACCCGCTGGATGATCGAGTTTTCTGTCCTGCGTTCCTGTGCCTGCGGCAGACCCGGAGATGAAATGCGGCTGTTTTTGACTGAGGACGGGTATCAGGCCGCCCTGCAAAGCCAGCAGCGCCGGGAGATCAAGATTAAGCGTTACGCTCGTGTGATCGAGGGGCATATCCTCGATTTCAAGCCGGGAAAACGCCGCCGCTCATAAACCCATACAACGAAAGGAAAGGAATGACTATGTGTACGGTAAAGGAAATTCAGGAAGCAATCCGGGAAGATTGCAGATCCCAGCATGACATGGATTCAACGGATATTGACCGCGTGATGCAAACACTTCCTTTCGCCCAGGAGGAACCATTTACAGGGGCGCGTCCCCAAAGGCCGCTGTTTTGGTTTTATGCGAGAAAATTTGAAAAGCGTTGAACACCGCAATTCTTTGAAATGAGGATTGCGGTTTTTTTGTACCCAAAATTCGGAAGGAGTGAGGTCGATGGCCGTTTTTCGCATTGAACGGACCCGTGATTATACCGTGATGAGCAATCATCATTTACGAAATGCAAACTTGTCGTTAAAAGCCAAAGGGCTGTTATCCATGATGCTGTCTTTGCCGGAGGACTGGAATTACACCACCCGTGGCCTTGCAAAGATCTGTAAGGAGGGCGTAGATGCCATCGGTGCTGCCCTGCGTGAACTGGAAGGAGCCGGATATATCGTGCGCCATCAGAGACGCGATAAAAGTGGGCGGATCACAGATACCGAGTATGTCATCTATGAACAGCCCCAGCCGGATCTGTCTCAGCCGGATACGGCTTCACCAGATACGGAAAACCCGGATATGGTAAAACCGGATACGGAAAAGCCCGCAGAATTAAATATAGAGAAATCAAATACAGAAAAATCAATTACTTATGGATCAAGTACCGATTCCATTCCCTTCCGGGAGCCAGCGGCGGCAAGACCGCCGGAACGGAAAGGAAGGGATGCGATGTCTGTCACAGAGATAGAGAATTATCGGGATTTGATTTTAGAGAACATCGAGTATGACTACCTGTGCAGGGAGTTTGCCACCTATCGGGAGGATTTAGACGAGATCGTGGAGCTGATGGTGGAAACAGTCTGTGCCAGACGCAAAACCACCCGTATCGCTGGCAGCGACTTTCTCCATGAGGTGGTGCGCTCCCGTTTTTTGAAGCTGGACAGCGAACATATCCGGTTTGTCATGGACAGCTTGCAGAAAAACACCACCGAGGTCCGCAACATGAAGCAGTACCTACTGACAGTGCTGTTTAACGCACCCACCACCATCAGCAACCACTACACTTCACAGGTCAATCACGATATGAACGCAGGCGGCTGGTAAGGCCGCCTTTTATCATGCCAAAGGAGGCACGACATGAACCAGATGGAAATTTTCAAAAACCCGGAGTTTGGTAGTATCCGTGTCATTGAGGAAAATGGCAAATATTTGTTCAGCGGAACGGATGTGGCCGCTGCGCTGGGGTACAGCAATCCCCGCGATGCAATTATCCGCCATTGTAGGTATGTCGTGAAACGCGACGCACCTCACCCACAAAGCCCCGACCGCAAAATCAGTATGACGTTTATCCCAGAAGGCGATTTGTACCGCCTGATCGTTCACAGCAAATTGCCATCGGCAGAGCAGTTTGAACGGTGGGTATTCGATGAGGTCCTGCCTACCATTCGTAAGCACGGGGCCTATCTCACAAAAGAGAAGCTGTGGGAGATTGCCACTTCCCCGGAAGCACTGATGAAGCTCTGCTCAGACCTGTTGGCTGAGCGTGAAGCAAATATTTCTCTGCGTAAGGAAAATGCACAGCTGGAGGGCAAAGCCGCTTTCTATGACCTGTTCATCGACTTAAAGCACAGCACCAATCTCAGAACTACCGCCAAAGAGTTGGATGTCCCGGAGCGCCGGTTTGTCCGGTTTCTGATAGAACGGCGTTTTGTGTACCGCACGGCATCCGGCAATGTGCTGCCTTATGCCAATGTGAAAAATACAGGGCTGTTTTGCGTTAAAGACTACTGCAACCACGGTCATACCGGTTCCTACACACTGATCACGCCCCAAGGCAAGCTCTATTTTGCCCAACTGCGGGAGATGATCTTGCTGGTCTCATAAGAAAGGAAGTGGGTTTTATGCAGGAAGGCAAAACAATCGGTCAGCTGATGGAGGAAATGCACCAGAAAGCCGGGGCGCAGAACTACCACGGCCATGACTACATGGATCTCCAGCGATTTGCGGAGAACACCCGGCATATGATTATTTTTGATGTGCTGACACATGACTCCCCGGTGGGCTGGAAAGGAGAACGAACCCGCCTGTTCTTGTCGGATACTGGTTATGAAAAAGCGTTGGATAGTCAGGCAAAAGGGCAGATTAAGATTTTGAGCCACGCAAAGGTGTGTCAGGGCAATCTGCACTATGACCGTACTGACCAGTTACGCTAAGGAGGGCGTTATGAAGCGTTATCTTCTGCGGCGGCTGGTGGTTCCGCCTTAGCAAAAAATGAGATTCCCTGCAAACTTCGTGGAAAGGAGGAGAGAAAATGCAGGAAGAAGTGGAAAACAGAACTTTGACGCTGGTTGTCAGTGGAACAAAGTTTACCGGCAGAATGTTTAAGGCTGCCATAAGCAAGTACATGGCACATCGCAAGGAAAAGAAACTGCAAAAGCAGAGAAGCCGTGATGCGCCGGTTATTCCGCACGGAAAACAGACTGTGAAGCAGCTTGTCGGGCAGAATCAGGGAATATCCAATATTGAGATCACAGACCCCTCTATCAAGGAGTTTGAGAAAATCGCCCGGAAATATGGTGTGGATTATGCGGTGAAAAAGGATCGTAGCAGTTCTCCGCCAAAGTACCTGATTTTCTTCAAGGGTCGCGATGCGGATGCGCTGACAGCAGCCTTTACAGAGTACACCAATAAAAAAGTCAAAAAGGCAACGAAAACAGAGCGCCCGTCTGTACTGGCAAAACTTAACCAGTTCAAAGAGATGGTTAAAAATGCTGTGGTGGATCGCACCAAGCGAAAGGAGCTGGAACGATGAAAAAGACATTGGACATCAAAAAGCTCGTTTTGCTGAATATGCCGTATATCCTGCTGGGGCTGTTTGCTACCAATTTTGGAGAGGCATGGCGAATGGCACAAGGGGCGGATGCTTCAGAAAAGTTTCTTTCGCTGGTTGCGGTTCTGCCTGGGACGCTGCAAAGTTTTTGGCCCAGCCTGCACCCGTTGGATCTGCTGGTGGGGCTGTGCTGCGGTGCTGGTCTGAGGCTGGCGGTGTATCTTAAAAGCAAGAACGCTAAGAAATACCGTCACGGTATGGAGTATGGTTCGGCCCGCTGGGGAACCCGTGAGGATATTGCACCTTACGTTGATCCTGTATTTCAGAACAATGTGATTCTGACGAAAACGGAGAGCCTGACAATGAACAGCCGCCCCAAGGACCCAAAGACCGCCAGAAACAAAAATGTGCTGGTGATCGGCGGCTCCGGTTCCGGTAAGACCCGCTTCTGGCTGAAGCCCAACCTGATGCAGATGCACAGTTCCTATGTGGTCACAGACCCGAAGGGAACCATTTTGGTGGAGTGCGGAAAAATGCTCCAGAGGGGTGCGCCCAAGCTGGGCAAGGACGGAAAGCCCATGAAGGATAAGCACGGCAAGGTCATTTATGAGTCTTACCGAATCAAGGTCCTAAATACCATCAACTTCAAGAAGTCCATGCACTATAACCCCTTTGCCTATATCCACTCCGAAAAGGACATTTTGAAGCTGGTAACAACGCTGATCGCCAATACCAAAGGCGAAGGCAAGGCCGGGGACGATTTCTGGGTAAAAGCAGAAACCTTGTTGTACTGCGCGCTGATTGGCTATATCCATTATGAGGCTCCGGTGGAGGAACAAAACTTCTCCACCCTCATTGAGTTCATCAACGCCATGGAGGTCCGGGAGGATGACGAGGAGTTCAAAAACCCCGTGGACCTGATGTTTGATGCACTGGAAGCCGAGAAGCCAAATCACTTTGCGGTGCGCCAGTATAAGAAATATAAGCTGGCCGCCGGAAAAACAGCCAAGTCGATTTTGATTTCCTGCGGCGCTCGCCTTGCCGTGTTCGACATTGCAGAGTTGCGTGAGGTCACGGCTTATGATGAGCTGGAGCTGGACACTCTGGGAGACAGGAAAACTGCCCTGTTCCTCATCATGAGTGACACTGATGACAGCTTTAATTTCCTTATATCCATGTGTTATACCCAGCTGTTTAACCTGCTCTGCGAAAAGGCCGACGATGTGTACGGCGGCAGACTGCCGGTTCATGTGCGCTGTCTGATTGATGAGTGTGCCAATATCGGGCAGATTCCGAAGCTGGAAAAGTTGGTGGCAACCATCCGAAGCCGTGAGATCTCCGCCTGTCTGGTGTTGCAGGCGCAGAGTCAGCTCAAGGCGATCTATAAGGATAACGCCGATACCATCATCGGAAACATGGATACTTCCATCTTCCTGGGCGGTAAAGAGCCGACTACTCTCAAAGAGCTGGCTGCCGTGCTGGGCAAGGAAACCATCGACACCTACAACACCGGAGAGAGCCGTGGCCGGGAAACTTCCCACTCTCTCAACTATCAAAAATTGGGGAAAGAGCTGATGAGCCAGGATGAGCTGGCTGTTATGGACGGCGGCAAGTGCATCCTCCAGCTGCGTGGTGTGCGCCCTTTCCTTTCGGACAAGTACGACATTACCAAGCACCCAAATTTTCAGTACACTGCCGACGCGGATGACAAGAACGCTTTTGATATTGAAGCATTCCTGTCCGCAAGGCTGAAACTCAAGCCCAATGAGGTCTGCGATGTCTATGAAGTAGACACAAAGGGTGCTTAACACTGTTCGCTTTTGAAGGGAGTGATCTTATCTATTCGCCGCACCTGCCCTCTACGGGCCATTGGCGTACAAAGCGGACAATCGCAAGAAAAAATAATGAAAAAGGAGGACAGCCGGAATCATGCCCCCGGAAACCGGGCGGCAGATTGTTCCGGCTTTTGTATGCCTATGAAACATGACAAACCTATTTTTTAATCAGATTCCGGCTAAAAAACTATATGGCATTCTTTGAACAGGCAATCACCGTTCTTCAGACCCTCGTTATCGCGCTCGGTGCCGGTCTCGGTATCTGGGGCGTTATCAACCTGCTGGAAGGTTACGGCAACGACAACCCCGGCGCAAAAAGCCAGGGCATGAAGCAGCTCATGGCCGGCGCTGGTGTAGCCGTAGTCGGCATGGTCCTTGTACCTCTGCTCTCCGGATTGTTCTCTGTCTAATCGTCCCCGCATGAAATCCTTGCCGCTCCCGCAGCTTTGCGGGGGCGGCGGAAAGGAGGTTGACACCGTATGGATTTCTTACTTGAAGCCCTGACAAATTGGCTGAAAGAAATGCTGGTGGGCGGTATTATGAGCAACCTTTCGGGGATGTTTGACAGCGTAAACCAACAGGTCGCGGATATATCCGTACAGGTCGGCCAGACCCCACAGGGATGGAATGGCAGCATTTTCAGCATGATCGAAAACCTGTCCAATTCCATCATGGTGCCGATTGCAGGCGTGATCCTGGCTATCGTGATGACCGTAGACCTGATCCAGATGATCGCAGACAAAAACAACCTGCATGATGTGGACACCTGGATGATTTTCAAGTGGGTGTTCAAATCAGCCGCCGCTATTTTGATCGTCACTAACACTTGGAATATCGTGATGGGCGTCTTTGACATGGCCCAGAGCGTGGTGGCGCAGGCGGCAGGGATCATCGGTTCGGATGCGTCCATCGACATTTCCTCAGTTATGACCGACCTGGAACCGAGACTGATGGAAATGGATCTGGGGCCGCTGTTCGGGCTTTGGTTCCAATCCCTCTTTATCGGCATTACCATGTGGGCGCTGTATATCTGTATCTTTATCGTCATTTATGGCCGTATGATCGAGATTTACCTTGTGACTTCGGTGGCTCCCGTTCCAATGGCTGCCATGATGGGCAAGGAATGGGGCGGTATGGGACAGAACTACCTCCGCTCCCTGCTGGCACTGGGCTTTCAGGCGTTTCTCATCATCGTCTGCGTGGCAATTTATGCTGTGCTGGTGCAGAACATCGCTCTGGAAGATGACATCATCATGGCAATCTGGAGCTGCGTGGGCTACACCGTACTCTTGTGCTTTACGCTGTTCAAAACCGGCAGTCTCGCAAAATCAGTCTTTCAGGCGCATTAAAACGGAAGGAGGTTTCCACATTGGCTTATGTATCCGTACCCAAAGATTTAACCAAAGTCAAAACCAAGGTCATGTTCAACCTGACCCGAAGGCAGCTGGTCTGCTTTACCGCCGGGGCGCTTGTAGGCGTGCCGCTGTTCTTTTTGCTCCGTGAGCCTGCGGGAAACAGTATGGCCGCCATGTGTATGATGCTGGTCATGATGCCCTTCTTCCTGCTGGCAATGTATGAAAAGCATGGACAGCCCCTGGAAAAAATCGTCGGCAACATCCTCAAAGTGGCTGTGATCCGGTCCAAGCAGCGTCCCTACCAGACCAATAACTTTTATGCCGTATTAAAGCGGCAGGAAATGCTCGATAAGGAGGTGTATGACATTGTTCACCGCAATCAAAAACTGGCTGCATCGGATGTTCGGAAAAACCGAGGAAAAAACTGTGCAGCCGGTAAAGACAAAGAAAAAGCTGTCCCGCGCCGATAAAAAGCAGATTGAAGCGGCCATTGCCCGCGCCAACCGCACAGACAAAAAAGGAAAATCCGCGCAGGACAGTATCCCCTATGAACGGATGTGGCCGGACGGGATCTGCCGTGTATCGGACAGCCACTATACAAAGACCATTCAGTTTCAGGACATCAACTATCAGCTATCCCAAAACGAAGATAAGACCGCGATCTTTGAGGGCTGGTGTGATTTCCTCAATTATTTTGACAGTTCGATCCACTTCCAGCTGTCTTTTTTGAACCTTGCGGCATCGGAGGAGACCTTTGCCAACTCCATCTCCATCCCGCCCCAGGGGGATGCCTTTGACAGTATCCGTGAGGAATACACCACGATGCTGCAAAACCAGCTGGCCAGAGGAAACAACGGTCTTATCAAGACCAAATACCTGACCTTTGGTATCGACGCGGATAGTATCAAAGCTGCCAAGCCTCGTTTGGAGCGCATTGAGACCGATATACTCAATAACTTCAAGCGTCTTGGCGTAGCTGCCAGAACACTGGACGGTAAGGAAAGGCTTTCTCAGCTTCATGCGGTATTCCACATGGATGAACAGCTCCCGTTTCAGTTTGAATGGGACTGGCTGGCTCCTTCCGGTCTGTCCACGAAAGATTTTATTGCACCAAGCTCCTTTGAGTTCCGCACCGGTAAGCAGTTCCGTATGGGCAAAAAATACGGGACTGTTTCTTTTTTACAGATTCTCGCACCGGAGCTGAATGACCGTCTGCTGGCTGATTTTCTGGATATGGAAAGCTCGCTCATTGTGAGTATGCACATTCAGTCGGTGGATCAGGTGAAAGCCATCAAAACGGTAAAGCGCAAGATTACCGACCTTGATCGCAGTAAGATCGAGGAACAGAAAAAAGCAGTCCGCGCCGGATACGACATGGACATCAGTGCGACTCGTTCCTGAACAAAGCCTTCGTGGTTGAAGGACAAAATCAGGCACTAACAAAAGAACGAAAATTTCAGATGTTAGGAGAACTAACAATCCAAGAGGTGGAATGATGGGGTAACGCCCTGAAACGCCCCCTTAATACTCCGACTGGCGGGTGTAAGTGAAAACTGACCTGTCAGAAGCTCGGTGAAGTCGGCTGAGAGTAGCCGTATGGATTGCTGGATAATTACCAGCCCCACGAAAGCTGTCCAGAGGTGGACGGTGCTACCTATAGGCCGGAGGTCTACAAAATACCCAAGGTCAGAATGTTTGAAATATGACTGACGAAAACCGCGAATGTAAGGGTCTATACCATGACGGCATAGAAATGTGCTGGTAGCGTTTATCGCTAATCAGTGTGGTGGAGTAAAAATTGATGTTATGAAACACCATAGCACGTTACAGGCGTGTTCAAGCTGACAGGCTTAAAGCGGAGACCTAAAGGTATATGTAAAGATAGGATTGTTGGAACGAGGAAAGGCAGTAGGCTTCTACCATTAGGAAGTAAGCAGACGAATCATATAAGCTGCTGTACTACTGCTGAAAAGCAGAGGTCGAACTGATGATGTTTTCTGCGAAAAAGAGGAAAACGGAAGAATGGCCTCAAGTCAGTCAAACAGGCAACTTAGCACTTAGTCGCAATTAGGATTGCGAGTATGACAAAAAGAAGTCACTCGCCGTAAAGGAGAGTGATGCCTGATGCCAAATGAGAAGAAACCAAAAACCAAATGCGTGGAGTATCTCCGCCATGCTGAATACTACGATATGCAAAGTACCTTTGATGAACTGTATGCCAGAAGTCAGGCAGGAGAAATTTTCGAGAACCTGATGGATGTGATACTTTCAAGAGAAAATATCCTGCTGGCCTATCGGAACATCAAATCCAATACCGGGAGTATTACGCCGGGAACAGACAAGCTGGAGATTTCTGATATTGGTAAACTTACCGCTGATGAAGTCACAGCAAGGGTACGCAAAATCGTCAAGGGAGCTAAAAACGGCTACACCCCAAGAAGCGTAAGACGCAAAGACATCCCAAAACCAAACGGGAATACCAGGCCACTGGGAATCCCTTGTATCTGGGATAGATTGGTACAGCAATGTATCAAGCAGGTCATGGAACCTATCTGCGAAGCCAGGTTCAGCAACAATAGCTATGGATTCCGTCCAAATCGGTCGGTTGAAAATGCGATAGCGGCAATCTACAGGCTTATGCAAAAGTCAGGACTTCACTATGTAGTAGAGTTTGACATAAAAGGTTTCTTTGACAATGTAGACCACTCAAAGCTGATAAAGCAGCTATGGTCGCTGAATATTCGGGATAAAGAACTGCTCTATGTAATCCGCAGGATTCTCAAAGCGCCAATACTCATGCCGAACGGTCATACAGAACACCCAACAAAGGGAACGCCGCAAGGCGGAATTATTTCCCCATTATTGGCAAATGTGGTGCTGAATGAACTTGACCATTGGATAGAAAGCCAATGGCAGTGCAACCCGGTAACGGAAAACTACGCTTACAGAGAAAATGCGGCGGGCTGTCCGATACAAAGCCATGCGTACCGGGCAATGCGGAATACACGGCTGAAAGAAATATATATCGTCAGATATGCAGATGATTTTCGGATTCTTTGCAGGACAAAAGAACAGGCAGACCGGACGCTGATTGCGGTAACGCAATGGCTGAAAGAACGCCTGCGCCTTGATGTTTCACCGGAGAAAACGAGAGTTGTTGACGTCAGACGGAGCTATTCTGAATTTCTCGGATTCAAAATCCGACTACGCAAAAAGGGGAAAAAGTACGTCGTTCAATCGCACATGTGCGATAAAGCATACAAAAAGGTTAAAGCCAGCCTGACTAAACAAGTCGGAAATATCAAATTTCCCAGAAAAGGACGTGGAGAAGCCGGGGAAGTACGGCTGTTCAACTCCATGGTTATGGGAATCCAGAATTACTACCAGTTAGCCACTGACATCAGCATAGACTGCGGTGATATTGGCAGAACTGTTAATACAGTTCTCAAAAACAGGCTGAAATCTGGAAAGACACACCGGCTGAAAAAGGAAGGCCGTGACCTGACAAAAATGGAAATCCAAAGATATGGGAAATCGGAGCAACTAAGATATATAGCACAATCCAAAGAACCGATTTATCCAATAAGCTATGTTCAATGTAAAAATCCAATGAGTCAGCGGCGAAAAGTGTGCGCTTACACAGCGGCAGGAAGAAGTGAAATCCATGACGATTTGCGGATAAACACTTTCTTACTGCTACAGCTAATGAGAGCGCCTACATACAGCCGCAGTACAGAGTATGCGGATAACCGTATCTCACTGTTCTCCGCTCAATGGGGAAAATGTGCGGTAACGGGAAAGAAATTTCAGTGTATATCAGAAATTCACTGCCATCACAAGAAGCCAAAAGGAATTGGAGGCAGAGATAAGTATGAAAATCTGGTATTGGTGCTTGCACCAGTACATGAACTGATACACGCAATTGATGAGGACACTATTCGTTCTTATCTCACCGCTCTTAAATTGGATACTTCACAGCTCACAAAGCTGAACAAACTGCGAACATTGGCAAAAAGGAAACCCATTGATTTGGAGAAGCCAAATCTTACGAATAATTCTCATAATGGTATGACTAAGGAGACTAAGAAATCTGTTTGATTGATGGAACGCCGGATGCGGTGAAAGTCGCATGTCCGGTGTGAAGCGGGGGAAAAGCTGGAGATAACTTCAAAGGCTTACCTATCGCTATTTCCATCTGACCTTGCTACTTACGGCAGTGAAGCGAAAAAACTCTTGCAGGATTTGCAGAGCCGCAACGAGAGAATGTTCCTTTTGACCTTTCTGGTGCTGAACACAGCGGACAATCCCCGTCAGCTTGGCAACAACATTTTCCAGGCAGGCTCCATTGCCCAGAAGTATAACTGTCAGCTGACCAGGCTGGACTTCCAGCAGGAAGAAGGGCTGATGAGCTGTCTGCCCCTGGGACTCAATCAGATTGAGATCCAGCGAGGACTGACCACCAGTTCTACGGCTATCTTTGTACCGTTCACCACACAGGAATTATTCCAGAACGGCAAAGAGGCTCTGTACTACGGCATCAATGCCCTGTCCAACAACCTCATCATGGTGGATCGAAAGCTGTTGAAAAACCCCAACGGCTTGATTTTGGGTACGCCGGGTTCCGGTAAGTCCTTCAGCGCAAAACGAGAAATTGCCAACTGCTTTTTGCTTACCAGTGATGATGTTATCATCTGTGACCCGGAAGCGGAGTATGCACCTCTGGTGGAGCGTCTGCATGGGCAGGTCATCAAGATTTCGCCTACATCTACCAACTACATCAATCCGATGGATCTGAACCTGGACTACTCGGATGATGAAAGCCCGCTGTCCCTCAAATCTGATTTTATCCTCAGCTTGTGTGAGCTGATCGTGGGCGGTAAGGAGGGCTTACAGTCGGTGCAGAAAACCATCATTGACCGCTGTGTGCGTCTGGTCTATCAGACCTACCTCAATGATCCGCGCCCGGAGAATATGCCGGTTCTGGAGGACCTATACAACCTGCTCCGGGAACAGGAAGAAAAGGAAGCCCAGTATATCGCTACGGCTCTTGAAATCTATGTAACCGGCTCCCTCAATGTGTTCAACCACCAGAGCAATGTGGACATCAACAACCGCATTGTCTGCTATGACATCAAGGAGTTGGGCAAGCAGCTGAAAAAGATCGGTATGCTGGTGGTGCAGGACCAAGTGTGGAACCGCGTTACCATCAACCGTGCTGCTCACAAGTCCACCCGCTACTACATCGACGAGATGCACCTGCTGCTGAAAGAGGAACAGACCGCCGCTTACACGGTGGAAATCTGGAAGCGATTCCGTAAGTGGGGCGGTATTCCGACAGGTATCACCCAGAATGTCAAAGACCTTTTGAGCAGTCGCGAGGTGGAGAACATCTTTGAAAATTCCGACTTCGTGTATATGCTCAACCAGGCAGGTGGAGACCGTCAGATCCTTGCCAAGCAGCTGGGCATCTCCACGCACCAGCTGAGCTATGTGACCCACTCCGGTGAGGGCGAGGGGCTTTTGTTCTATGGCTCCACGATCCTTCCTTTCGTGGATCACTTCCCAAAGAACACCGAGCTTTACCGCATTATGACCACCAAACCCCAGGAACTGAAAAAGAAGGAGGATGAATGATAATGAACCCCAACATTTTGAATCAAAACCCGCTGATGTTTTTTGACAGGGCGGTAAATGCCCAGCGCAGCCAGCTGCTCACGGTCATGGCTGATGCGGTAAGTGAGTGCCGCACAGCGGCAGACCAGGCAGCCGAACTAAATGAGACCGGTCAGGTGGGGCTTCTTCGTCTGGCAGAGATCTGGAGCGCCATCCGTGCCAAGCAAGGCATGGGCGGTCTGGTTCTGGAAGGAACCGAAGCGAAGATCCTGTCCGATGTGGTGGCACAGTTTTATGCCTACCTGTCCGGCAGTATGTTCAACGACCCTGTGGGGATGGCCATTTATGCAGAGCTGCACTACATGATGTCCTCCCTCATGCTGGGAGAATGGTTTGAATAAAGAGCCGCGCCTGCGCTTTACCGATGAGGAACGGGCTGACCCTGCGCTGGAAAAGCCGATCCGCAAAGCGGAGAATGCTGCGGCCAGAGCAGATAAGGCGCAGGCCAATATCCCAAAGAAAAAGGTCAGGCAGACGGTCATTGACCCGGACACCGGGAAAAAGACCTCGAAGCTGACCTTTGAGGATAAGAAAAAGCCACCTTCCAAAGTTTCTCAAGGAGTTAAGGAAGCTCCCGTCCATCTGGTCGCGGGCAAGCTCCATAAAGAGATCCGGGAAACAGAGCAGGACAATGTGGGCGTGGAAAGCGCCCACAAGTCCGAGGAGGCGGTGGAGACCGGCGCTTATCTGGTGCGGGAGGGCTACCGCAGCCACAAGCTGAAGCCGTACCGTAAAGCAGCCCAGGCAGAGCGCCAACTGGAAAAGGCCAATGTAAATGTCCTGTACCAGAAATCCTTGCAGGAAAATCCCCAGTTTTCCAGCAATCCTCTTTCCCGTTGGCAGCAAAAGCAGGCCATCAAAAAGCAGTATGCCGCTGCCAAGCGCACCAGTCAGACTGCCGGAAATACCGCCCAGGCTGCGTCCAAAACCGGAAAAGCCGCAAGGACGGTAAAAGAAAAGGCACAGCAGGCAGGGGCATTCGTCATGCGCCACAAAAAGGGCTTCCTGATCGCAGGGGCTTTGTTTCTCATTGCCTGTATGCTGATGAATACCATGTCCTCCTGTTCTATGATGGCGCAGAGCATCGGTTCCGTTCTCTCAGGCACCACCTATCCGTCAGATGACCCGGAAATGCTGGCGGTGGAGGCGGATTATGCAGCCAGAGAAGCCCAGTTGCAGGAGGAAATCGACAACATCGAAAGCAGCCACCCAGGGTATGACGAGTATCGGTATGACCTTGGCATGATCGGCCATGACCCCCATGAGCTGGCGGCATTTCTCTCTGCTGTCTTGCAGGGCTATACCCGGCAAAGTGCCCAGGCGGAGCTGGCTCGTGTGTTTGCAGCACAGTATCAGCTGACGCTTACTGAGGAAGTGGAGATCCGCTACCGCACGGAGACCTCCACCGACCCGGAGACCGGCGAGACCACCTCAGAAGAAGTTCCCTATGAGTATTACATTCTGAATGTGAAACTCACCAGCAAGCCCGTTTCGGCTGTGGCGTCGGAGCTATTGACCCCGGAGCAGATGGAAATGTATCAGGTCTACCGACAGACCATGGGCAATAAGCCGCTGTTGTTTGGCGGCGGTTCCCCTGACATGAGCAATTCCGAGGACTTGACCGGTGTACAGTTCGTAAATGGAACCCGTCCTGGAAATCCGCAGATGGTGGAGCTGGCCAAGCGTCAGGTCGGCAATGTGGGCGGCTATCCTTATTGGAGCTGGTATGGCTTTGACAGCCGCGTGGAGTGGTGCGCCTGTTTTGTATCCTGGTGCTATAACCAGGCAGGAAAAAGTGAGCCGCGCTTTGCAGGCTGTGAGTGGCAGGGCGTTCCGTGGTTCCAGTCCCATGGGCAGTGGGGCGCACGGGGGTATGAGAATATTGCTCCCGGCGATGCCATTTTCTTCGATTGGGATCTGGACGGTACTGCTGACCATGTGGGAATCGTTGTCGGCACCGATGGCAGCCGTGTTTATACCGTGGAGGGAAATTCCGGCGATGCCTGCAAGATCAAAAGTTATGACCTGAATTATCAAAGTATTAAGGGCTACGGCCTGATGAACTGGTAACAGAGATTTTTAGAAGGAGTGATAGACGATGGCAAAGAACAAAATTGAGCGCATTGACCAGGAGATTACAAAGGTCCGCGAGAAGATCGCAGAGTATCAGGAAAAGCTCAAGACCCTGGAAACACAGAAAACGGAGGCAGAGAATCTGGAAATCGTTCAGATGGTTCGTGCGTTACGCATGACTCCAGCACAGCTGAACGCTATGCTTTCCGGTGGAATGAACCACGGCAGAGATACAGCACTGCCGGAATCAAATAATCAGGAGGCTACCGCTTATGAAGAATAAAAGAATTTGCAAAACACTTTCCGCCCTTTGCCTGACAATGGTTGTGGCATTTGGCTTTACGATCCCTGCTTTCGCACAGGGGGCAGAACAGACTCCGACGGCACCGGCAGAGGATTCTACCAATGACAGCAATGTGATTGTGGAAGAAACAGAACCGGCACCGGCACTTACACCAGATGGCAATGCCGCTCTGGTGGATGATTTTGGTGGCAATAAGCAGCTCATTACCGTTACCACAAAGGCTGGCAACTATTTTTACATTTTAATCGACAGGGCTAATGAGGATAAAAAGACTGCTGTTCACTTTCTGAACCAGGTGGATGAAGCGGACTTGATGGCGCTGATGGAGGATGGAAAAGCCAAAGAGGAACCGCCTGCGGTGTGCAGTTGCACGACAAAATGTGAAGCAGGGGCAGTCAATACGGCCTGCCCGGTCTGTGTAACCGATAAGAGTAAATGTACGGGAAAAGCACCGGAACCTCTGACAGAAACACCGGAGCCGGATAAAGAGAAGCCTGCCGGACTGAACCCGGCTGCACTGATCCTCCTGCTTGCTCTATTGGGTGGCGGTGGCATATTTGCCTACTTGAAGCTCGTTAAGAATAAGCCTAAGACCAAGGGCAATGACAGTCTGGACGATTATGATTATGGCGAGGAAGATTCCGAGGAATGGGAAACCGAGGATGAGGAGTCGGGCGAGCCGGACGCTGACGGGGGCAGCACAGAAGAAGATGACGAGGACAGCGTGAAATGACCCGTTTCACAGACAGTCCCTATGAACGAATGATGACACGCAGGCCGGAGGGCGGGAAGGAAACTTCCCGTCCTCCCTCTTTGCCCCCAAGCCACCCCTGTTATGGCTGCGGGAATTATGGAAGTCCCTGCGTAGGCGTTTGCCACCGTGAGATGGAATGCTGGCTCAAAGAAAGGAAACGAAAAAAATGAGTGTTCTGATTATATTTATCAAGCTGATTGCTGTTTTTGACCTGCTGGTAATTGCTGTGTATTTTGGCGGCGACATTCTTTCTACCATGTTAAATAAACTCCGGAGAAAACCGAAGCAGGAAGATTCCTTTGATTTCTCTCTGGATGCCGCAACGGTTCCCTTGTCCATAGATTCCATCCGTCAGCTTTATTCAGGAGACGCGGCGGATTTTGTGGAAGAAAAGATCCTGCCAAATGCGGAGAAAACTATGGCTGTTTTGACGGACCGGGAACAGACAGCAGCCCGTCTGCTCTTATCTGCCCTGATTGGTTATCTTGCAGCTGAGGCCCCTATGGATGAACAGAGCTTTCCTCTGATGATGGAACTTCTGAACTGCATGGAAGGGGAAAAAGAAGATGGTTGTCAGGACGCAGTAGATATTTTACTTGAAGATACCGTCCGCAATATTCACCGTTATGAAGAATATTACAGCAATTATCAACGCTACCAGCTGATGCAGGTGGATAAAACCCGTGTCATTCTGGCTTGCCGCATCATCATCAATGACCTTTTGGGGAAACTGTACCGCTATGATTACCGGTTTGGCTATAACCTGCTTTTGGATGAAGAAAACAGCATAGAGAAAAAACTGCACACACCTGTACTGGAAGAATGGGAGGATGAAGAAGATGAGATATAAGCTGGTAATCGCTGAAAAACCGTCGGTTGCCCAGAGTTTGGCTAAGGTGATCGGTGCAACTGCCCGTAAGGACGGGTATCTGGAGGGCAACGGCTGGCGTGTCAGCTGGTGCGTGGGCCATCTGGCCGGTCTTGCGGATGCAGACAACTATGACCCCAAGTACGCCAAGTGGCGATATGATGACCTGCCTATCCTGCCGGAACATTGGCAGATGGTGGTGGGCAAAGATAAAAAGAAACAGTTTGATGTTCTCAAAAAGCTGATGAACGCCCCGGATGTGACGGAGGTGGTAAATGCCTGTGATGCCGGACGCGAGGGCGAGCTGATCTTCCGCAGCGTCTGTGAGCTGGCAGGCTGTCAAAAGCCTATGAAAAGGCTCTGGATTTCTTCGATGGAGGATTCCGCCATCCGGGAGGGTTTTGCGAACCTGCGCCCCGGCGCGGACTATGACGGCCTGCGGGATGCGGCCCTCTGCCGCGCCAAAGCGGACTGGCTGGTGGGTATCAATGCCACCCGGCTGTTTTCCGTGCTATACCACCGCACCCTCAACATCGGGCGTGTGATGTCCCCGACACTGGCGCTCATTGTCCAAAGGGAAGCTGAGATCGACACCTTTGAGCCGGTGCCGTTCTACACGGTTTCGCTGGAGCTGCCCGGTCTTACCGTATCCGGGGAGCGCATGGCGGATAAGGCTGCTGCTGAGCAGCTGAAAGAAGCCTGCCGGGGTGCAGATGTCACAATCAAAAAGGTGGAGTGCAAGGAAAAGTCCGAAAAGCCGCCTGCCCTCTATGACCTGACCACCCTGCAAAGGGATGCCAACCGCCTGCTTGGATTCACAGCCCAGCAGACCCTGGACTATCTGCAAAGACTGTATGAAAAGAAGCTCTGCACCTATCCCCGTACTGACAGCCGCTATCTGACAGGCGATATGGCAGACAGCCTGCCGGTGCTGGTCAATCTGGTTGCCAATGCCATGCCGTTTCGCAAAGGGATCGCCATTTCCTGCGATGCGGCCCAGGTCATCAACGATAAGAAAGTAACCGACCACCATGCAGTAATCCCTACCAGAAATCTCAAGGATGCAGATCTTTCTTCCCTTCCAGTGGGAGAAAAGGCGGTGCTGGAGCTGGTAGCCTTGCGTCTGCTGTGCGCCGTAGCCCAGCCCCACATCTATTCGGAAACGGTTGTAACTGCCGATTGTGCCGGTGGGGAGTTTACCGCCAAAGGAAAAACAGTAAAGCACCCCGGATGGCGGATGCTGGACGCTGCCTACCGTTCTGCGCTGAAAAATGCGGAGCCGGACAAAGAAAACGAGGACAAGACCCTGCCGGAGCTGTCCGAGGGTCAAACACTGCCTATTTCCAATGCCGCTGTCAAGGAGGGCAAAACCAGCCCACCCAAACACTTCACAGAGGATACTCTGCTTTCCGCGATGGAGACTGCCGGAAAAGAGGATATGCCAGAGGACGCCGAGCGAAAAGGTCTGGGGACACCGGCCACCCGTGCCGGTATTTTGGAAAAGCTGGTATCTGCCGGTTTTCTGGAACGCAAAAAGAGCAAGAAAACCGTTCAGCTTCTTCCTTCCCACGATGCAGTCTCCCTGATCACAGTCCTGCCGGAACAGCTGCAATCGCCGCTTCTGACTGCCGAGTGGGAGTACCGCCTGGGCGAGATCGAGCGCGGCGAGCTGTCCCCGGAGGACTTCATGGGCGGGATCTGCGCCATGCTCCGGGAGTTGGTGGGAACCTATCAGGTCATCAAGGGGACCGAGTACCTGTTCACGCCGCCCCGCGAAGTGGTGGGCAAATGCCCCCGCTGCGGCGGTGATGTGGCGGAACTGCAAAAAGGGTTCTTCTGCCAGACAGAATCCTGCAAATTTGCCATCTGGAAAAACAACAAATGGTGGGCTGCCAAGAAAAAACAGCCGACCAAAGCTGTGGTGTCTGCGCTGCTGAACGATGGCCGTGTCCGTGTGACGGGGCTATATTCGGAGAAAACCGGCAAGACCTACGATGCCACTGTGGTTTTGGAGGACGATGGACAGTACGCCAACTTCAAGCTGGAATTTGATCAGCGGAAAGGAGGCAGCCGATGAAGCTCTCTTTAGTGGAACGGGAAACCATTCTGCTTTATAACCAGGCAGAACCAATGGCTGAGGTCTACACCCACGATCCCCGTCTGATGGAGAAGCTGGAACTGCTGGCAAAAAAGCACCCCGACCAGATCACCCGAAAGGACGCCCATAATTTTACCGTCCCCAAGCGGTGTGTATCAGTCCGGGAGCCATACAGCGCAGAACGCCGCAAAGCTGCCAGTGAACGGGCGAAAGCTGCCGGATACCAGCCCCCTGTGAGAAAGTCCGGCAGTTAAAGGCACATGACAGAGAATGTATTTGAAGCAGTCAAGCAGTCGGTCAGCACCAGAGATGCGGCAGCGTTTTATGGGATCGAGGTCAAACGAAATGGTATGGCCTGCTGTCCCTTTCACGATGATAAGAACCCAAGCATGAAGGTAGACCAGCGGTTCCACTGCTTTGGCTGCGGTGAAGATGGGGATGTGATCGACTTTACCGCAAAGCTCTTTGACCTCTCCCCAAAAGAAGCGGCGGAGAAACTGGCACAGGACTTTGGCCTGATCTATGACAGTCAGGCCCCTCCCCGCAGGAGATATGTCCGGCAAAAAAACGAGGCACAGAAGTTTCGGGAGGATCGACAGCACTGTTACCGCGTACTGTCCGATTACTACTATCTGCTGAAAAAATGGGAGGCCGACCGTTCTCCCAGGACACCGGAGGAAGAACCGCACCCTCGCTTTGTGGAAGTAATCCAGAAGAAAACCTATGTAGAGTACCTGCTGGATCTTTTTCTTTATGAAAGTGAAGAAGAACAAAAGGCATGGATTGCAGAACACACAGCAGAAATCACACACTTGGAAAGGAGATTGAAAATCATGGCTGAGAATAAACCCACCAACCGAGAACGGCTAAGGGAAATCACAGATGGCATCGAGCAGGGTATCAAAGAATTGTTTGAAAGCGAAAAGTATATGCGTTATCTGTCCGTCATGTCCCGATTTCACCGCTATTCGGTAAACAACACCATGCTCATCTATATGCAGAAGCCGGATGCCACTTTGGTAGCCGGATACAATAAGTGGAAAGACCAGTTTGAGCGTCATGTAAAAAAGGGCGAGCATGGCATTACCATCATTGCCCCGACACCGTATAAGAAGAAAATCGAGGAGCAGAAGCTGGACCCGGATACCAAGGCTCCGATTCTGGATAAAGACGGAAAGATCGTCACAGAGGAAAAAGAAATCGAAATCCCCATGTTTCGTCCGGTCAAGGTCTTTGATGTGAGCCAGACCGACGGGAAACCTTTGCCGAAGCTTGCGTCCTCACTTTCCGGCAATGTGCCAAATTATGAGGCATTCATGGAGGCCCTGCGCCGCAGTGCGCCGGTGCCGATCACTTTTGAAGCAATGGCCGCCGATACGGACGGCTATTTTTCTGCCGATCATCAGAAAATCGCCATTCGTCAGGGCATGAGTGAGGTTCAGACGGTTTCAGCCACAGTACACGAGATTGCCCACAGCAAGCTCCATGACCCTAAAAAATATGAAATGCTACCGTCATGGAAGGTTGTGCAGGAGAGTGAAGGTGGAACTAAGCATGATTTCAAGCTGGATTTTGCCACAAAAAAAGAAGCCGAACAGTTTGCTTCTGATATGGATTGGCGTTATGTGGACGAAAATCAGTTTGAATGGCGTCTTGCAGTTGAGGAAGATCCAACCGCAGAAAAACTGGCAATCAAAAACCGCCACACGGAGGAAGTGGAGGCTGAAAGCATCTCCTATGCGGTCTGCAAGTATTTTGGCATCGAGACCGGAGAAAACAGCTTCGGCTATATTGCAAGCTGGAGCCAGGGCAAAGAGCTGAAAGAGCTGAGAGCCAGTTTGGAGACCATCAACAAAACCTCCGGCACTTTGATCTCCGACATTGAGCGCCACTATAAGGAAATCTGCAAAGAGCGCGGAATCGACCCTCATGCAAAGGTAGAGCCGGAACCCGCCCCGATAGAGCAGCCAGAAGATGCCGCTAAGGTATCTGATAGACAGCAGACCGGCGATCTGACCTACTATGTAGCAGAGTGCATGGAATTTCCAAACCTCGGAGAATACCACGATAACCTGTCTTTGGAGGAAGCAATCCGCATTTATCAGGAGATTCCGGCAGAACGAATGAACGGGATCAAGGGCATTGGTTTTGAGCTGAAAGACGGAAGCGACTATGAAGGACCTTTTCCGATTTTGACCGGCCAGACCATTGACCTGGACACCATACAGGCAATCGACTATTACCGTGATAATCCTCTGGTGCAAAAAGCGGTAAAGGAACTGGCTGCGGCAATGCCAGAAATGGAAGTGCTGGGGGCGGACGCCAACCAGCAGGAGGCTTTGTTTCTGATTGACGATGCCACCTATCTTCATATCCAGTCCTGTGACAGCGGCTGGGATTATACCCTTTACGATGCCGCGTCCATGAAAGAGCTGGATGGTGGTCAGCTGGATATGCCGGAGATTTCCCGCATGAAGGCAGTTCTCCAGATTTGTGATGATAACGATTTGAGCAGCAATTCAGTAAAGTATGCGCCCCTGTCTATGATTGAAACCTTGCAGGACGCTGCCTATCAGCAGATGCAGGCAGAGGTCAGTCAGATGACTGCTTCTTTTCAGCTGCCGGAAGCACAGGAGCAGGCGCTGGATGAATACCCCATGCCTGATGAGCAGGTCTCCACACCGGATATGCAGGAATACGGCTACTTCTATGATGGGATGCTCCCTGTCACCAGAGAACGGGCGCTGGAACTGGATGCCGCTGGTTTGACTGTCTATGTGCTGCATGAGGACAATACGGAGAGTATGGTATTTGACTCGCAGGAAATCATGGATCATGGCGGCCTTTTCGGTGTGGATCGTGAGGAATGGGAGAAAAGCCCTCAGTTCCACGAAAAGGTCATAGAGCGCCAGGAACATCAGCAGGAACGGGAACAAGCATTTCTCGCTCAGAACAGAGATTGCTTTGCCATCTATCAGGTGAGCCGTGACGATCCGCAGAATGTGCGCTTTATGAATCTGGACTGGCTAAAGTCCCATGATATTTCCATAGAGCGCAGCAATTATGATCTCATTTACACTGCTCCGCTGAGGGAGTCTGGCACGGTACCGGAGCAGCTGGAAAAACTATATGAGCAGTTTAATCTGCAAAAACCGGCGGATTTTCACAGTCCTTCTATGAGTGTCAGTGACATCGTTGCGATCAAGCAGGATGGTAAGGTATCCTATCATTACTGTGACAGTGTTGGCTTTACCCAGATCCCCGGATTCCTGCCGGAAAATCCGCTGAAAAATGCGGAGATGGCCGTGGAGGACGATTACGGCATGATCGACGGTATCATCAATAATGGCGTAAAGGAACCTACGGTAGCAGAGCTGGAACAGCAGGCCCGCAGCGGTCAGCCCATTTCCCTGATGGATCTGACTGCCGCTGCCCATCGGGAGGAACGGGAAAAGAAAAAGTCCGTCATGGAGCAGCTGAAAAGCCAGCCCAAGGCAGAACACAAAAAGATAGCGCCAAAAAAGAGTGCGGAAAGGGAGATTTGATATGGGAAACTTTACTTTTGAGGAAATGAACCTGATGTGCATTTACAATACCGGCAGCCGCACCGGACTGATCGACAGCCTGCGTGAGATGCGCGGCGAGCTGGCCCCGGAGGAAACCGAGCTGCGGGAGCTGACCGACAGCGCCCTTATGAAGCTCTGCGTGATGACCGATGAGGACTTTTCCCAGCTGGAGCTGTACCCGGATTTTGACCAGTAAATTTATCGTGTAAAAAATATAGTGAGAGAAATTGTCTGACGGATAAGCGATTTCTCTCACTTTCATCACAATATCCCACTATACTTAGAGAGATGGATGAAGTATAATCTAAGCAACAAATTAGAATTTGGAGTAAACTTATGGACTATATAATACGAGAAATGAGAAGCGAAGAATACTGTTTATTAAGTGATTTTTTATACGAAGCGATTTATATTCCGGAAGGTATTGAACCTCCACCTAAATCAGTAATAGAATGTCCGGAATTACAAGAATATATCGTCGAGTTTGGAAATCGAAAACATGATAAAGCCTTAGTTGCAGAGATTCAGGGAAATGTAGTAGGAGCTATTTGGGTAAGAATTATGAATGACTATGGACACATTGATAATGATACTCCATCTCTTGCCATGTCTGTCTGCCCCCAATATAGAGGGTTAGGCATTGGAACTTCATTATTGAAACAATTATTACAAGTGGAAAGATTAGCTGGATATTCAAAAATATCCTTATCTGTTCAGAAAAGTAATTATGCAGTGAAGATGTACGAGAAAGTGGGATTTACTGTTGTTAATGAAAATAGCGAGGAATTTATTATGATTGTAAATCTATAACAGAAATTCCAGTTTGTTTGTGCATTGATGATTATCTTGAACTTAGGAGGTGTTTAATGAAAACGGTTCTTTTACATGGGTTGGGACAAACTGCACAGGATTGGAAAGAAGTAGTCCAACAACTATCAATTTCCGATGTCGATTGCCCAGAACTTTTTTCTTCAGCAGAAGATGAAATATCATATTCGCAGATTTTGGGCGATTTAGAACAGCGGTATTCAGAAGTAAAAGAGCCGCTTCGTATCTGCGGTCTTTCGTTAGGTGCGCTTCTTGCGATTGATTTTGCTATTCGGCATGAAGAAAAAGTGGCTTCGCTGATTTTGATTGGCGCACAATATAAAGTTCCAAGTTTACTGATAGATTTTCAAAATCTTATCTTCCGTTGTATGCCAAACAAGGCTTTTGAAAGTATGGGACTATCAAAAAGCAGCACCATAAAATTGGCTCACTCTATGCGATCATTGGATTTTACTTCGCAATTAAACAATATTCGTTGTCCAGTGACAATTTTGTGTGGCAAAAAGGATACTGCCAATCTAAAGGCTTCTAAAAGACTAAAAGAATTGCTACCCAAAGCTACTTTGCACATCGTTCCAAATGCAGGACATGAACTCAATAAATATGCACCAAACACGATTGCAGAGATATTAAATAACTAAAATGTAATATTCACAGTTTCACCCAGCAGGAAATCTTTTTGGTTTCCTGCTTTTCTTTTACCCAAAAACCGAAAGGAGGACAGAATACCATGCCAACCAAAGCTGAACTATATGCACAGATGGCGGAGAAGGTGGCAACACAGCTCACGGGGAGCTGGCAGGAATGGGCAGGGTTTCTCACTACTGCTTCCCGCCTTTACAAGTACCCGTTCCATGAGCAGCTGATGATCTATGCCCAGCGACCGGACGCCACCGCCTGTGCGGAGTACGATTTGTGGAATGAAAAGATGGGCCGTTATGTAAGGCGCGGTTCCAAGGGAATCGCTCTAGTGGATGATTCCGGGGACAGACCTCGCCTGCGTTATGTCTTTGACATTTCCGACACCGGAACCCGTGAACATTCCCGCACTCCCTGGCTGTGGCAGTTGGAGGAGCGCCATCTGGATTCCGTGCAGGCCATGCTGGAGCGCATCTATGATGTTTCCGGTGATGACCTTGCCGGACAGCTCACTGAGGTAGCCGGAAAACTGGCTGAGGAATACTGGACGGAGCATCAGCAGGACTTCTTCTATATCGTTGACGGTTCCTTTTTGGAGGAATATGATGAGTATAACATCGGAGTGCAGTTCAAGGCAGCCGCCACCGTCAGCATCACTTACGCTTTGATGTCCCGCTGCGGACTGGAGCCGGAACGCTACTTCGACCACGAAGATTTCATGGCGATCTTTGATTTCAACACCCCGTCCACCATCGGGGCGCTGGGAACAGCGGTCAGCCAGATCAACCAGCAGGTGCTGCGGCAGATCGGCGTTACCGTCCGAAATGCAGAGCGCGAAGCCAACCAAGAAAGGAGCAAGCAAGATGAACAATCCCATGACCTACATCCAGAACGGAGACTATCTGATTCCCGACCTGAAGCTGAGCCAGCAGCCGGAGAAACCCCTGGGCAAGTACGGAAGGATGAGGAAAGCCTACCTGAAAGAACACCGTCCCATCCTCTACAACCAGATGCTGCTGAGCGAGAAGCTGTACCCGCACCTTCTGGAGATCGACGAGACCGCCCAGAACAGACTGGAGCAGATGATACCCCAGCTGGCGAAGGAAGCAGGAGCCACCGAGGAACTGAAAGCCAGCGATCCCATGAAGTGGGTGGGGCTGATGAACACCTGCAAAGCCCAGGCAGAGGAGATCCTGATGGCGGAGCTTATCAACAGCTGACCCTAAACCTGTTCCTCTCCGAAGCGGAACAGATCCAATCCATAGATGAAGCAGAGAATGTAGCGCATACATCCTCTGCTTTTTCTTTTGCCCAAAACGACATTGACCATGTACTGCGCTTGGGCGGCAATACAGACCGCCAGAGGGAGCGTGTAGTTGCAGCCTTTGAAAAGCAGAAAACCACCGCTGAGATTGCCGAGATACTGAAAACGCTGTACCACGGCGGCAACGGCCTTGGTAGTGTGAGCGCATGGTATGCTGAGGATGGTATCCATCTTTCCCACGAGAAGTCTGTCCGTTATGACAGGTCTGCCCAGGTCATTTCCTGGGAGAGCGCCGCAGAGCGCATCGGGGAACTTTTGGAAAGTGGCCAGTTTGCCTCCAATGTGGAGCTTGCAGAAGCGGCAGGCTATGAACGCTCCCTCCTTGCAGAAAAACTTTGGCATCTGTACCACGATTTCAGCGATAAAGCCAGAGATTCCGGGTATCTATCCTGTCTGTCCTGTATTCAGAGAACCGGGTTCCCGGAAGAAACTGCATGGCTTGCCGAGCAGCTGAGTGACCCGGCTTTCCGCCAAACCCTAAAGGAAGAATACGCTGCCTTCTGGACTACCTATCAGCAGGATCGTGACCTGTTGCGCTTTCATTACCATAGGCCAAGGGAAATCTGGGAGAACCTGAAAGACCTTGACCTGCCCCGCAGGACTTTTTCTTCGGACCTTTCCCAAGTGCCAACCGTCCAGCATTTCATTACCGAGGATGAGATCGACGCCGCCATGACCGGCGGCAGCAGTTTTGTCGGAGGAAAAGGCCGTATCTATGCGTTCTTCATGGAAAACCATACGGATAAGGAAAAAGTGAGATTCCTTAAAGACGAGTATGGCATTGGCGGACGCTCTCATGCCCTGTCCGGCGCAACACACAGCGGCGAAGATCACGATGGGAAAGGACTGCACTATAAAAAGCAGGACTGTCCGGATGTTCACTTGAACTGGGAAAAGGTTGCCAAGCGCATTACCTCACTTGTCCAGAAAGGCCGCTATCTTACCGAACAGGAACAAGCGCAGTATGACAAGATCCAGGCTGAAAAGGATCTGGCAGAAGAAGATGCCATTCATGCCCAGCAGCCGGAGATAGAGGAAGAAACGCCAAAGCCTACCCTTCGGGAGCAGTTTGAGCAGTATAAGCCTGTGGTGACTGCCGCCATATCTGAGGATGTGGCATATCGAAATGCCTGCGGTCATTCTGACCGTGAAAATGCTGTCATCGAGGGCAATGCCGCTGTGCGCCGTGCGGTTCTTGGCTCTAAGGATATGGAGCTGATCCGCCTTTATTCGGATGTGCCGGAGTTCCGCCAGCGCCTGCACCGGGAAGTGATCGACGAAACCTATCCAAAGCTCCATGAATTACTGCGTCCTCTTTCTCAGGAGGATATTGACAGAGCTCTCTGTGTTTGGAACGGCAATATCGAGAGTAAACACGCTGTCGTCCGCTATATGAAAGACCATGCAAGAGAGAAGGATACCGCTGCATGGCTGGCTCAGGAATACGGTGGCAGCAACAGCCCGTTCGTTGTCCGTGCCGGCAGCCCGGAGGAAACACAGCTGCCCTGGCCGAAGGTACAGCGCAGGCTTGCCCAGCTGATTCAGGAGGACCGGTTCTATACCGAAGAAGAACAGGATCGTTTTGACAATATCGACCCTATCGCCATCCGGGAAGCCCTGGAGGAAAGAGGAATCGTCAACGGACAGGTGGCAGACCCGGAAAAACTGGACAATGACCCGTTTATCCAACAGGTGATGTCGGATGCCGAGCAGATTGCAGCTGCCGAGACAGAACAGACTTCCGATGTTTCCATTTCCGATGAGGAATATGATGCAGTTCGCCGCCCAACTCCGCAAAGAACCTCCTATGACCCTGCAGCCCCGGTTTATGCCGTGGGTGATACCGTGTATATCGAGGATGACGCCTATCAGATCACCGAGCTGAGGGATGACACCGTACAGCTTCTGCCCACCGGCATGGTATATCCCATTTATCGGGCAGAGCGCAAAGAACAGTTCGAGCAGCTGCTTCGGGCAGACCGCCGCAATGCTTACTATACCGAGTTTCTTTCCATTGACCCGGACAAGGCAGATCAAGACTTGCGGGATGTATTGGCCCATGGACTCATGGATGAAGCGGATAAACAGCAGCTTTCCACGCTGCTGCAATCCGGCAGGAGCAACAGCGAGATCGCCTACTGGTTGAGCAGAGCCTATTCCGGTGAGATCGAGACACTGAATCTGGAGACCGGCGATATTGCCGATTACCGTACCACGGCACAGGGCATAGAACTGGAAGTCATGGATGCAGAGGAAAAGCGTCTGGCTATGCTATATTTCCGCTGGGATGAGGTTGTGCCTTTGCTGCGCGGGATGTATGCCCGTCAGATGGATGGCTTTGGACAGGAACAGCCCCAACCGTCTGCCGAATCCCCGACCTTCCATTCCGAGACCGTGGCCGTCTATCCGGGCGATAAGAACAATCTGCCTTATGATGTGGTGGTGGAACGGCTGCATATCGAGGAGCCGGAGCCACCAGCCCCTGTGACTGAGTCGGAGAAACCCTTTGAGGAAGTGCTGGACGAACACCCGGTTTCCATTCAGGTCAACGGCCAGTGGCAGACCTTCCCCAATGCCAAAGCTGCCGAGGAAGCCTCCTATGAGGAATACAAGGCTAACCTGCGCCGCAATGCACAGAACTTCCGCATTACCGATGAGCATTTGGGCGAAGGCGGTCCAAAAACCAAGTTCCAGGCAAATGTTAATGCCATTCGTTTGCTGAAAGAGCTGGAAGCTGCCGGACAGCAGGCAAGCCCCGAACAACAGGAGATTCTTTCCCGTTATGTGGGCTGGGGTGGCCTTGCCGATGCCTTTGACCCGGAAAAACCGGCATGGGCTTCCGAGTATGCCCAGCTGAAAGAGCTGCTGACCCCGGAGGAATATGCCGCCGCCAGAAGCTCCACCCTCAACGCCCACTACACCAGCCCTACGGTCATTCAGGCAATCTATGAAGCGGTGAGCCGTATGGGATTTGAGACCGGAAATATTCTGGAGCCGTCTATGGGTGTGGGCAATTTCTTCGGTATGCTGCCGGAGGAAATGCGAAACAGTCGTCTGTATGGCGTGGAGCTGGACCCTGTTTCCGGGCGCATCGCAAAGCAGCTCTATCCCAAGGCGGACATCACAGTAGGCGGCTTTGAGACCACCGACAGGCGTGACTTCTTTGACCTTGCCATCGGCAATGTGCCGTTCGGTCAGTATCAGGTCAATGACAAAGCCTACAACAAGCTGAATTTTAGTATTCACAACTACTTTTTCGCCAAATCACTGGACCAGGTGCGTCCCGGTGGTGTGGTGGCTTTTGTAACCTCCCGCTATACCATGGACGCCAAGGATTCCACCGTGCGCCGCTATCTTGCCCAGCGTGCCGAGCTGCTGGGAGCTATCCGTCTGCCCAATGACGCGTTCAAAAAGAATGCCGGTGCCGAGGTGGTATCGGACATCATTTTCCTGCAAAAGCGTGACCGTCCGCTGGACATTGCACCAGAGTGGACCCAGACCGGCATTATCAGGGTTCCCGCAAAGTCGCAAGACTTTGTGGGAGAAGGAGGAGCGACGGAGCAAGCGAGCTTTTCGCCGCAAGGCGGAAACGAGCAGGCGCAGTCCGCGACGACGCAGGACGGCTTTTCCATCAACCGCTATTTCTTGGACCACCCAGAAATGGTGCTGGGCAGACAGGAGCCGGTAAGCACTGCTCATGGTATGGACTACACCGTGAACCCTATCGAGGGACTGGAGCTTTCCGACCAGCTGCATGATGCTGTGAAGTACATTCATGGCACTTATCAGGAGGCAGAGCTGCCGGAGCTGGGCGAGGGCGAAGCTATTGACACCTCCATTCCTGCCGACCCCAATGTGAAGAACTATTCCTATGCCATTGTAGACGGGCAGGTGTACTACCGGGAAAACAGCCGCATGGTGCGCCCGGATCTCAACACCACTGCAGAAGCCCGCGTAAAAGGTCTTGTGGGACTGCGGGATTGTGTGCAGGAACTGATCGACCTTCAGATGGATGCAGCGGTTCCGGACAGCACCATTACCCAAAAGCAGGCGGAACTGAACAGCCTCTATGATAGCTTTTCTGCAAAATATGGCCTTATCAATGACCGTGCAAACCGACTGGCCTATGCAGATGATTCTTCCTATTACCTGCTCTGTGCGCTGGAAGTCATCGACGAGGACGGAAAGCTGGAGCGCAAGGCAGATATGTTCACCAAGCGGACCATCAAGCCCCATCAGGCGGTGGCTGTGGTGGATACGGCAAGTGAAGCACTGGCGGTGTCCATCTCGGAAAAAGCCTGCGTGGATATGGACTATATGAGCCAGCTTACCGGAAAAACAAAAGAAGAACTGGCCGGAGAGCTGCAAGGCGTAATCTTCCGTGTACCGGGACAGTTGGAGCAGGACGGAACGCCCCATTATGTGACTGCTGATGAATACCTTTCCGGCAATGTACGCCGAAAACTGCGTCAGGCGCAGCGGGCGGCACAGCAGGACCCTTCTTTTGCAGTCAATGTGGAAGCCCTTACCGCCGCCCAGCCCAAAGACCTGGATGCGTCGGAGATCGAGGTGCGTCTGGGCGCTACATGGATCGACAAGGAATATATCCAGCAGTTTATGTATGAGACCTTTAATACCCCGTTTTATCTCCAGCGCAGTATCGGGGTCAACTATTCGTCCTTTACTGCTGAATGGCAGATCAAGGGGAAATCTTCTGTATCCTACAACGATGTGGCAGCTTATACCACCTACGGAACCAGCCGTGCCAATGCCTACAAGATTTTGGAGGACAGCCTGAACCTGCGGGATGTCCGCATCTATGACACCATAGAGGACGCAGACGGAAAAGAGCGCCGCGTACTGAACGCCAAGGAGACCACCCTGGCGGCTCAAAAACAGCAGGCGATCCGGGAAGCCTTTAGGGACTGGATCTGGAGAGACCCGGAGCGCCGCCAGACTTTGGTGAGCCAGTACAACGAGGAAATGAACGCTACCCGTCCCCGTGAATATGATGGCAGTCACATCACTTTTGGAGGCATGAACCCGGCCATTACCCTGCGGGAACACCAGAAAAGCGCCATTGCCCATGTGCTGTATGGAGGAAATACCCTGTTGGCACATGAAGTAGGCGCAGGCAAAACTTTTGAAATGGTAGCTGCTTCGATGGAAGCCAAACGCCTGGGACTGTGCCAGAAATCTCTCTTTGTGGTTCCAAACCATCTGACCGAGCAGTGGGCGTCGGAGTTTCTGCGTCTCTATCCTTCTGCCAACATCTTAGTCACCACCAAAAAGGACTTTGAGACCCATAACCGCAAGAAGTTCTGCGCCCGTATTGCGACCGGTGACTACGACGCCATCATCATGGGACACAGCCAGTTTGAGCGTATCCCCATCAGCCGGGAGCGTCAGGAACGGCTTCTCTATGAGCAGATCGACGAGATCACCGAGGGCATCGCAGAGGTGCAGGCCAGCGGCGGCGAGCGTTTTACCGTCAAGCAGCTGGAGCGTACCAGAAAGTCTCTGGAAGCCAGACTGGAAAAGCTGCAAGCCGAGGGGCGAAAAGACGATGTGGTAACTTTTGAGCAGCTGGGGGTGGACCGTTTATTTGTGGACGAGGCCCACAACTACAAAAACCTGTTTTTATACACAAAAATGCGAAATGTGGCTGGTCTTTCCACATCGGACGCGCAGAAATCCTCCGATATGTTTGCCAAGTGCCGCTATATGGACGAGATCACCGGAAATCGTGGTGTGATTTTTGCCACCGGCACACCGGTCAGCAACTCCATGACCGAGCTTTACACCATGCAGCGTTACCTTCAGTATGAACGCCTGCAAGAACTGAACATGACCCACTTCGACTGCTGGGCTTCCCGATTTGGGGAGACCGTCACAGCATTGGAGCTGGCACCGGAGGGAACTGGCTACCGGGCAAGAACAAGATTCAGCAAGTTTTTCAACCTCCCAGAGCTGATGAACCTGTTCAAAGAAGTGGCGGACATCAAGACCGCCGACCAACTGAATCTGCCTACCCCGGAGGTGGAATACCACAATGTTGTGGCGCAGCCTACCGAACATCAGCAGGAAATGGTCAAAGCTCTTTCGGAGCGTGCATCGCTGGTACACAGCGGAACTGTTGACCCGTCCCAGGATAACATGCTCAAGATTACCTCGGATGGCCGTAAGTTGGGGCTTGACCAGAGGATCGTCAACCAGATGCTGCCGGACGAACCTGGCACAAAGGTCAATCAGTGTGTGGACAACATCATGCAGATCTGGCGGGACGGCAAAGCTGACAAGCTGACCCAGCTGGTGTTCTGCGACATTTCTACACCACAGGCCAAAGCTCCTGCAAGCAAGGCAGCGAAAACGCTGGATAATCCGCTGCTTCATGCACTGGAAGGCGCTGTGCCCCTGCCGGAGCAGGAACCGGCCTTTACGGTATATAACGATATTCGTCAGAAACTTATTGTCCAGGGGATGCCTGCCGACCAGATCGCTTTTATCCATGAAGCAAACACTGAAGTCAGGAAGAAGGAGCTGTTCTCCAAAGTCCGTACCGGTCAGGTGCGTGTGCTTATGGGAAGTACCGCCAAGATGGGCGCAGGCACCAATGTGCAGGACCGCCTTGTGGCGCTGCATGACCTGGACTGCCCGTGGAGGCCGGGAGACCTTGCCCAGCGTAAGGGCCGTATCGAGCGCCAGGGCAACCAGAACCCTCTTGTCCATGTGTACCGCTATGTGACCGAAGGAACCTTTGACGCATACCTCTGGCAGACGGTGGAAAACAAGCAGAAATTTATCAGTCAGATCATGACCAGCAAAAGCCCGGTGCGCTCCTGCGATGATGTGGATGAAACCGCCCTCAGTTTTGCCGAGATCAAGGCTCTGTGCGCCGGAGACCCCCGTATCAAGGAGCGCATGGATTTGGATGTGGAGGTATCCCGCCTGAAGCTGATGAAAGCCGACCACCAGAGCAAGCAGTATCGTCTGGAGGACCAACTGCTCAAATACTTCCCGGAGGAAATTGAAAAGCACAAGGGCTTTATCAAGGGCTTTGAATCTGATCTGGAGGTTTTGGCAGTTCACCCGCACCCGGAGGACGGCTTTGCCGGGATGGAGATCCGGGACGACCTGCTGACCGATAAAGAGAACGCCGGCGCAGCCCTTTTGGATGCCTGCAAGGAGGTTAAAACCTCCGATCCGGTACAGATCGGCAGCTATCGGGGCTACGCCATGTCCGTGGAATTTTCCGCTTGGAAACAGGAGTATACGCTCCTGCTGAAAGGCCAGATGACCCACCGGGCAACCCTTGGTACAGACCCTCGCGGAAATCTTACCCGTATCGACAATGCCCTTGCCCAGATGCCCCAGCGTCTGGAGGCGGCAAAGGCCCAGCTGGATAACCTCTGTCAGCAGCAGGCTGCCGCAAAGGAGGAAGTCGGAAAGCCATTCCTTTATGAAGAAGAACTGAGAAGCAAAAACGCCCGTCTGGTGGAGCTGGATACCTTGCTCAACATCGACGGAAAGGGACCGGCACACGATGAAGCTGTCGTTGCCAAAAGCACACGGTCTTCGGTGCTGGATCATCTGAAACGCCCGGTGCCGCCCCGCAGTACCGACAAGAAACCAAAACAGCATGAGGAGGTGCGATAACATGAATACCAACGATCTGAATACAGCCCTTTATGAAAAGATGGCTGCTGAACAGGACAAATACAGGGGCTGGCTGAAAAGCCAGTCCCCGGAAGAAGTCTTAAACCATGCCTATGAGTACACCATCCGTGAGGACATCGTGATGGCGATGGAGGAACTGGAGCTGACCGATGCACAGGCACAGGCACTTTTGGAGTCTCCCTCGCCGCTGGCAGATGTGTACCGCTATTTTGAAAAGCTGGAGACCGGTCACATGGATGTGATCCGGGACAGCATTGAGAACCGTGCCGACGATGTGTGCAGAGCTAAAGAGGAACTGCGAACAACACCGGTCTATCCCCATTCAGCTGCCTATGCGAGAGAACATGGGGAGCTGGAGCAGTACCGAGCTTCCAACAATGTAAATCGCCAATGCAAAGAGTCCATTGAAGCGGCGGTGTGGGAACACTTCGACGGAATGTATCTCAGTCACGATGCGGCAAAGGGTGTGATCGAGACCTTTGGCATGGAGCGTGTGGCGCTGGTCCTTGCCAATACCGTCCAGCTTCAGGACTGGGATGGGCGCTACTCCCGACGCAATAAGGAATGGGCCAAGACCATTCCCAACGATAATCCCGAAACTGTCCGTTGTGGTTATGCCCTGAGCAGCCATCCTGCTGTGCTAGATGGTTTTATTGATCTGGTGCGAGAAAAACAGCAGCGCAGCCGTACTCAGGAAGAAAAACTACAACCGTCCCGTCCCTCTGTACGGGACAAGCTCAAGCAGGAATTGCCTGCCCATAAGCCTGCCGCCCCGAAGAAATGGGAGCCGGAGCGATAACTATGGCAAAGCGCAAGCGGGATGTTCCGGTTTTGTTTTGGGTGTCCGCAGAAGAATTGGAATTGATCCGTCAAAAGATGCAGCAATATGGAACAGAAAACCTGAGTGCCTATCTGCGGAAGATGGCTGTGGATGGCTATGTGGTGCAGCTGGATTTACCGGAGCTGAAAGAACTGGTTTCCCTTATGCGATATTCCAGCAATAACTTAAATCAGCTGACCCGCAAAGTGCATGAGACCGGACGGGTTTATGATGCCGATCTGGAGGATATATCCCAGCGGCAGGAGCAGTTATGGGAGGGCGTGAAGGAAATCCTTACCCAGCTTTCTAAACTTTCATAACAGGGATAGACACTCCATTTGCGGAGGGAGGAACGGCGTTTCTTCGCCGCACCTTCCTCCGCTTTTTCTTTTTGCCCGTATCCTTGCCTTTTGGCTGTACCGGCAGGATAATATGGATAGAAAACAGATTGCCGCAAAGGAGTTGAGAATAGATGAAAACTTTTGAAAAAGTGCTGGAGATATTTCAGGATTATCTGTCCTGTGATCTGGAGGAAGAAGTTCTTCCTTGCAGGAATGGGTATCTCCGTGTAACGTGGAATGGGGATTCCCGCTATTGTGTGGACGGACTTCTCAGCCGGACACCGGACGAGCTGTTTGAAGTGCTGCTTTCCGATTACAGCGGCTACGAGGTGATGAAGCGAACCAAAGGCCGCCGGGAAGTCACGGAAGAAGATGAAAAACAGGCGGAACTTCTTTGCCAGAGCTTTCGGAAACAATGGGAGGAGGAAGAAACATGAAGGTGATTTGGTTTATTCTGAAACTGCTGGTGAAGATTTTAGCGGCTCCGGTAATTCTGGCGTTGACCTTGTTTGTATGGATTTGTGTGGGGATCGTCTATATCTCCGGCCTGGTGCTGGGGCTTATCAGCATGGTAATCGCTCTGCTGGGCGTGGCTGTGCTTATTACCTGTTCCCTGCAAAACGGCATTATCCTGCTGGTGATGGCATTTCTTATTAGTCCCTACGGTCTGCCGATGGCTGCCATCTGGCTGCTGGGCAAGGTGCAGGACTTGAAGTTTGCCATTCAAGATTTGGTTTATTGATAAAATGCGCGGTCACAAAAATGCCAGACAGTGTCTGTTAAATTACTATATTTACTTTTGTGCTACATTCGTGTATAATGGTAGCACGAAAGGAAGTGATGAATGTGACCAAATCAGAACGGTTTGAGCAGTTAGACAGACTTCTGACCGAGCATGATGGGATGCTGCAAACCGCACAGGTAATCGCCAGCGGAATTGTAAAACCCATTTTTTATGAATATGTCAAAGAGAAAAATCTTCAGCAGGTTGCTCACGGAATTTATGTCTCCGAGGATACCTGGATTGATGCGATGTTTCTGTTACATCTGCGGTGTGGTCAGGCAGTATTTTCCCATGAATCGGCGCTATTTTTCCATGACCTGACAGACCGGGAACCATCTCCATACGCTATCACGGTGCGCAGAGGGTACAGCACCACTCGCTTAAAGGCAGAGGGCCTTTCTATTTACACCATCAAACCAGAACTATATGAGGTAGGGCTGACAACTGGCCAAACACCTTTTGGGCATACGGTTCCTGTCTATGATATGGAGCGCACCATCTGCGATCTGCTCCGCAGCCGGAACAGCATGGAAATACAGACGTTTCAAGGTGCGCTGAAGATGTATGCCAGAAGGAAGGACAAGGATCTGCGGACTTTGATGCAGTATGCCGGTATGTTCCGGGTTGAAAAAATTTTACGGCAGTATTTGGAGGTGCTTTTATGATAAAAACAGCAAGGCAGCTAAAAGATTTAATTCGCAATCTTTCCAGAGAAAAATCTGCGGATGCACAGCTTTTAATGCGAAACTATATGATGGAGCGTTTTCTGGAGAGAATTTCCCTTTCTGAATATCGTGACAAATTTATTCTGAAAGGCGGGATGCTGGTAGCGGCAATGGTTGGACTGGATGCCCGTTCCACCATGGACTTGGACGCTACTGTAAAAGGAGCCAATGTTAATGTAGAGGACATCGAGAACCTGATTTCTGCTATTGTGAGTGTGACGATTGATGATGGCGTCAAATTTCAGCTGAAAAGCATTTCAGAGATTATGGATGAAGCGGAGTATCCTGGGATTCGGGTCAGCATGACTACAACCTTTGACGGTGTGGTGACACCTTTGAAGATTGACATTTCCACAGGGGATGCTATTACCCCCAGGGAGGTACGCTACTCTTTTAAGCTGATGCTGGAAGATCGCTCCATTGACATTTGGGCATACAATCTGGAAACCGTTCTGGCTGAAAAGCTGGAAACAATCATCACCAGAACCACCACCAACACCCGCATGAGAGATTTCTATGACATTTATATTCTGGAACAGCTGCATGGGAACACATTGAACCCACAGATTCTCCATGATGCGCTGTGGGCCACTGCTCACAAACGCGGGACAGAACGACATCTTGCAGAAGCTGCCGAAGTTTTTGAGGAAGTGGAGAACAGCTCGGTTATGCAGAAACTTTGGGAATCTTACCGCAGGAAGTTTTCCTATGCGGCAGATCTGGAGTGGAGCATCATCATGGGGGCGGTTCGCAGTTTATACGCTCTATGTGAAAAGGGATCGAGCCTATGAAAAAACACGGTCATTATTGCAAAGTCTGCGGAGAATACAAAGCCAACGAAAAATTTTCCGGCAAAGGCCATGCGGCTCATATCTGTAAATCCTGTGCTTCTTTGCCGCCGGAGAAGCAAGCGGAGCAAATGACAATAAACCGCTTGCTAAATCTCCCCTGGCGATTATCAAAGGAACAAATTTCCTGGCTGAAAAACCGAATGAAAGATAAGTGCCCGGAAGTCTGTGCGCTGGCGAAAGAACAATACGAGATGAGGTTTCCTCCAAAACAGTTAGAGGACACCGATGACGATTTTGATTTTCTTGATGAGAATGATTTTATAGAATAACGAAAGCGGTCTGCACCATGCAGGCCGTTTCTTTTTTGGAAAGGAGGCTCCATCTATGGCAACTACAAGAATCATGCCGCTTCATGTTGGCAAGGGGCGCACAGAAAGTCGGGCAATCAGTGACATCATCGACTATGTGGCCAATCCAAAGAAAACAGATAACGGCAGGCTCATTACCGGC
>OJJI01000022.1_pt1 | contig 71985 bp, 70 predicted proteins | sample 1596201 | NCBI WGS metagenome assembly OJJI01 (sample SAMEA4350158, study PRJEB24818) | metagenome | biome: human; feature: gut; material: faeces | place: Denmark | collected 2013-09 | reverse complement strand
AAGACCCTAAGACAGCCAGAAACAAAAATGTACTGGTCATCGGTGGTTCCGGCTCTGGTAAGACCCGCTTCTGGCTCAAGCCCAACTTGATGCAGATGCACAGCTCGTATGTTGTTACTGATCCGAAAGGAACTATTCTGGTGGAATGTGGAAAGATGCTTCAGCGTGGTGCGCCAAAGCTGGGTAAGGACGGCAAGTCCGTGAAGGACAAAAACGGCAAGGTCATCTATGAACCCTACCGCATTAAGGTGCTGAATACCATCAATTTCAAAAAGTCCATGCATTACAACCCCTTCGCCTACATTCACAGCGAAAAGGACATTTTGAAGCTGGTGACAACCCTGATTGCCAATACCAAGGGGGAAGGAAAAGCCGGTGATGATTTCTGGGTGAAAGCGGAAACGCTTCTGTACTGCGCGCTCATCGGGTACATCCACTATGAGGCTCCGGTGGAGGAACAGAATTTCTCCACCCTTATTGAGTTTATCAACGCCATGGAGGTACGGGAGGACGATGAGGAGTATAAAAATCCCGTTGACCTGATGTTTGATGCGCTGGAAGCAGAAAAACCCAATCACTTTGCAGTTCGGCAGTATAAAAAATACAAGTTAGCCGCTGGAAAAACAGCCAAGTCGATTTTGATTAGCTGTGGTGCGCGGCTTGCCGTATTTGATATTGCAGAGCTGCGGGAAGTGACAGCTTATGACGAGCTGGAACTGGATACCCTGGGAGACCGGAAAACCGCCCTGTTCCTCATTATGAGTGATACGGACGATAGTTTTAACTTCCTGATCTCCATGTGTTACACCCAGCTGTTCAACTTGCTTTGTGAAAAGGCAGATGATGTGTATGGCGGGCGGCTGCCTGTCCATGTGCGCTGTCTGATTGATGAGTGTGCGAACATCGGTCAAATTCCAAAGCTGGAAAAGCTGGTAGCCACCATCCGAAGCCGTGAGATCTCCGCCTGTCTGGTGTTGCAGGCGCAGAGTCAGCTGAAAGCCATCTATAAGGACAATGCTGATACCATCATCGGAAACATGGACTGCTCCATCTTTCTGGGTGGTAAGGAGCCGACTACTTTGAAGGAACTGGCCGCTGTGTTAGGAAAGGAAACCATTGATACCTATAACACCGGCGAGAGCCGTGGGCGGGAAACCTCCCATTCGCTCAATTATCAAAAATTGGGGAAAGAGCTGATGAGCCAGGACGAGCTTGCTGTCATGGACGGCGGCAAGTGCATCCTTCAGCTGCGTGGTGTGCGTCCTTTCCTTTCAGATAAATATGACATCACCAAGCACCCCAATTTCAAATACACAGCCGACGCGGATAAGAAAAATGCCTTTGACATTGAAGCATTTCTGTCCACAAGGCTGAAACTCAAAGCCAATGAGGTCTGCGATGTATACGAAGTGGACTTAAAGGGCGATGAATGATGTTCCGCTTTAGAAGGGAGTGATTTTATCTATTTACCGCAACCGCCTCTTAGGAGGCCATTGGCGTACAAAGCGGACAATCGAAACAAAAAATAATGAAAAAGGAGGATAGCCGGAATCAGGCCCCCGGATACCGGGCGGCAGATTGTTCCGGTTTTTGTATGCCTATGAAACATGACTAATCAACTTATGAATGATTCCGGCTAATTTATTTATGGCATTTTTTGAACAGGCAATCACCGTTTTACAGACCCTCGTTATCGCTCTCGGTGCGGGCTTAGGCATTTGGGGTGTCATCAACCTGCTGGAAGGTTACGGAAATGATAATCCTGGTGCAAAATCTCAGGGCATGAAGCAGCTGATGGCCGGCGCTGGTGTGGCTGTTGTGGGTATGGTTCTCGTACCGCTGCTCTCCGGGCTGTTCAGCGTCTAATGTTTCCAGACAGAAATCCCAGCCCCTCCTGCCACCGTGCGGGAGGGGCGGAAAGGAGGTAGCACTGTATGGATTTCTTAATTGACGCGCTGACCACATGGCTGAAAGAAATGCTGGTGGGCGGCATCATGGGGAACCTGTCTGGAATGTTCGACAGCGTAAACCAGCAGGTTGGGGATATATCTGCACAGATCGGTCAGACACCCCAGGGGTGGAATCCCGGCATATTCAGTATGATTCAAAGCCTGTCGGAATCCATCATGGTTCCAATCGCAGGTATCATTCTGGCTATTGTAATGACCGTGGAACTGATACAGATGATTGCTGACAAAAACAATATGAATGATGTGGACACCTGGATGCTGTTTAAGTGGGTGTTCAAAAGTGCAGCCGCTATCCTGATTGTAACCAACACCTGGAACATCGTGATGGGTGTATTCGATATGGCACAAAGCGTTGTGGCACAGGCATCGGGGATTATTGGTTCGGACGCATCTATCGACATATCTTCCGTGATGGTAGATATGGAAACCAGACTGATGGAGATGGATTTGGGGCCGCTGATTGGCCTTTGGGTACAAAGCCTGTTTATTGGTATGACCATGTGGGCGCTGTATATCTGTATTTTCATCGTTATTTATGGTCGTATGATAGAGGTGTATTTGGTGACTTCTGTTGCGCCAATCCCCATGGCAGCCATGATGGGAAAGGAATGGGGCGGCATGGGACAGAACTACCTGCGTTCTCTGCTCGCACTGGGATTCCAGGCATTTTTAATCATTGTCTGTGTGGCGATCTATGCCGTGTTGGTGCAAAACATCGCCACGGAGGAAGATGTGATTATGGCGATCTGGACCTGTGTGGGCTATACGGTTCTTTTGTGCTTTACGCTATTTAAGACCGGAAGCCTCGCAAAATCAGTATTTCAGGCGCATTAAGGAAGGAGGGAAATTCTATGGCTTATGTACCTGTACCCAAAGACCTGACAAAAGTCAAAACAAAGGTCGCATTCAACTTAACCAAGCGGCAGTTGGTCTGCTTCGGCGGCGGGGCGCTTTTAGGTGTGCCGCTGTTCTTTTTGCTCAAAGGACCGGTGGGAACCAGCACGGCAGCCATGTGCATGATGGTTGTGATGCTTCCCTTTTTTCTACTTGCGATGTATGAAAAGCACGGACAGCCCCTGGAAAAGATTCTCGGAAACATCATCCGGGTGGCGGTGATCCGCCCCAAGGAACGTCCCTACCGTACCAATAACTTCTATGCCGTTTTGAAGCGGCAGGAACAACTCGACAAGGAGGTGCAACACATTGTTTACGGCAATTAAAAACTGGATGCAGCGGCTGTTCGGGAAAAAAGAGCAAAAGCCAGAGCAGCCGATAAAAACGAAGAAAAAACTGTCACGGGCTGAAAAAAAGCAGATCGAGGCCGCCATCGCAAGAGCGAATCGGACGGATAAAAAAGAAAAATCAGCCCAGGACAGCATTCCTTATGAACGAATGTGGCCGGACGGCATCTGCCGGGTGTCAGACAGCTACTATACCAAGACCATTCAGTTCCAGGACATCAACTATCAGCTCTCCCAGAATGAGGATAAGACGGCCATTTTTGAGGGCTGGTGTGATTTCTTAAACTACTTTGACAGCTCGATTCGTTTTGAGCTGTCTTTTTTGAACCTTGCGGCATCGGAGGAAACCTTTGCCCGCGCCATTTCCATTCCGCTTCAGCGGGATGATTTTGACAGCATCCGTATGGAGTACACGACTATGCTCCAGAATCAGCTGGCGAGGGGGAACAATGGTCTAATTAAAACCAAGTACCTGACCTTCGGGATTGACGCTGACGGTATCCGGGCGGCAAAGCCCCGTCTGGAACGGATTGAGACCGACATTCTGAATAACTTTAAGCGTTTGGGTGTGGCGGCGGAGACCTTAGATGGAAAAGCGCGGCTTGCCCAGCTGCACAGTATCTTCCACATGGACGAGCAGCAGTCGTTCTGCTTTGAATGGGACTGGCTGGCCCCCTCCGGGCTGTCTACCAAAGATTTTATTGCTCCCAGCTCTTTTGCCTTCCGCACCGGCAGACAGTTCCGTATGGGGAAGAAGTATGGCGCAGTCAGCTTCGTGCAGATTCTCGCACCGGAACTCAATGACCGTATGCTGGCAGATTTTCTGGATATGGAAAGCTCCCTCGTTGTCAGCCTGCATATTCAGTCGGTGGATCAGGTGAAGGCCATTAAAACCGTAAAACGCAAAATCACCGATCTGGACCGGAGTAAGATTGAGGAACAGAAAAAAGCCGTCCGTGCCGGATATGACATGGACATCATTCCGTCAGATTTGGCTACTTACGGTGTGGAAGCGAAGAAACTTTTGCAGGATTTGCAGAGCCGCAACGAGCGTATGTTCCTTGTCACTTTCCTCGTGATGAATACGGCGGATACCCAACGGCAGCTGGACAATAACATTTTCCAGGCGTCCAGTATCGCTCAGAAGTACAACTGCCAGCTGACCCGTCTGGACTTCCAGCAGGAAGAAGGGCTGATGAGCTGTCTGCCTCTGGGCGTGAATCAGGTGGAGATTCAGCGTGGGCTGACTACCTCCAGTACGGCGATCTTCGTACCGTTCACCACTCAGGAATTATTCCAGAACGGTAAGGAAGCGCTGTACTATGGCATCAACGCTCTTTCCAGTAACCTTATCATGGTAGACCGAAAGCTGTTGAAAAACCCTAACGGACTGATTCTCGGTACGCCGGGTTCCGGTAAATCTTTCAGTGCAAAGCGTGAGATTGCCAACTGCTTCCTTTTGACAACGGATGATGTCATCATCTGTGACCCGGAGGCAGAGTACGCACCCCTTGTGGAACGCCTGCATGGGCAGGTCATCAAAATCTCGCCTACCTCCGGGGATTTTATCAACCCCATGGACCTGAATCTGGACTACTCGGACGATGAAAGTCCGTTGTCCCTCAAGTCTGACTTTATCCTCAGTTTATGTGAGCTGATTGTAGGCGGTAAGGAGGGCTTACAGCCGGTGCAGAAAACCATCATTGACCGTTGTGTGCGGCTGGTTTACAACGATTACCTCAATGACCCCTGTCCGGAGAATATGCCGATTCTGGAGGACTTGTATGACCTTCTCCGAAAGCAGGAGGAAAAAGAGGCGCAGTACATTGCCACGGCGTTGGAAATCTATGTGACCGGCTCCCTTAATGTGTTCAATCATCGGACAAATGTAAACATCGACAATCGCATCGTCTGCTATGACATCAAAGAATTAGGGAAACAGCTGAAAAAAATCGGAATGCTGGTGGTTCAGGATCAGGTGTGGAACCGTGTCACCATCAACCGTGCCGCCCATAAATCCACTCGCTATTACATTGACGAGATGCACCTACTTCTGAAAGAGGAACAGACCGCCGCCTACACCGTGGAAATCTGGAAGCGTTTTAGGAAGTGGGGCGGTATCCCGACAGGTATTACGCAGAACGTCAAAGACCTTTTGAGCAGCCGTGAGGTGGAGAACATCTTTGAGAACTCTGACTTCGTATATATGCTCAATCAGGCGGGCGGTGACCGGCAGATTCTCGCAAAGCAGTTGGGCATTTCCCCGCATCAGCTTTCCTATGTGACCCATTCCAGCGAGGGCGAGGGTCTGCTGTTCTATGGCAGTGTGATTCTGCCCTTTGTGGACCGTTTCCCGAAAGATACGGAACTCTACCGCATTATGACTACCAAACCACAGGAATTAAAGGAGGAGAAGTGATTATGAATCCGAATATTTTGAACAAAGACTATACCGTATTTTTCAATCAGGCGCTGGAAGTACAGCGCAAACAGCTGCTCACGGTGATGGCCGATGCCGTAAGCGAGTGCCGCACGGCTGCGGATCAGGCAACGGAGCTGAACGAAACAGGGCAGATTGGTATGCTGCGTCTGGTGGAAATCTGGCACGCCATCAACATCAAAGATGGGAAAGGCGGCATGGTGCTGGAGGGGACCGAAGCGCAGATTCTGGCGAATGTAACGGCGCAGTTTTACGCTTATCTGACAGGGTGCGTGTTCCATGACCCGGTAGGGATGGCAATCTATGTGGAACTTCAGTATATGATGGCCTCCCTCATGCTGGGAGAATGGTTTGAATAAGGAACCGCGCCTGCGCTTTACCGAGGAGGAACGGACTGACCCAGCACTGAAAAAACCAATCCGCAAGGCGGAAAAGGCCGCTGCCAAAGCAGATGCAGCGCAGGCTAAAATCCCGAAAAGACAAGTCCGCCAGACAGTGGTGGACCCTGACACAGGCAAAGTAACCACCAAGCTGGTGCTGGAGGATAAGAAAAAACCACCCTCCCGGCTCTCGCATACGGTCCGGGATGTCCCGGCCAATACAGTTATGGGGAAACTCCATCAGGAAGTCCGGGAGACGGAACAGGATAACGTGGGCGTGGAAAGCGCCCACAAATCTGAAGAAGCGGTGGAGACCGGCGCACGGCTTATGCGGGAGGGCTACCGCAGTCATCAACTGAAGCCCTACCGGAAAGCAGCCCAAGCGGAACACCAGCTGGAAAAAGCAAATGTCAATGCCCTGTATCAGAGAGCGTTACAGGAAAATCCTCAGCTGTCCAGCAATCCCATATCCCGTTGGCAGCAGAAGCAGGCCATCAAAAAGGAATATGCCGCCGCCAAGCGCGCCGGTCAGGCTGCCGGGAATACCGCCAGCGCCGCCCAAAAGACCGGGAAGGCTGCTAAAGCGGTGAAGGAAAAGGCACAGCAGGCAGGTGAATTTGTCATGCGGCACAAGAAAGGCTTCGGCATCGTCCTGGCCTTATTTTTTGTGGTTTGCCTGCTGATGAATACCATTTCCTCCTGCTCCATGATGAGCCAGAGCATTGGTTCTGCCGTGTCCGGTTCCTCTTATCCCTCTAAAGATGAGGATATGCTGGGGGCAGAGGCGGCCTATGCCGCAAAAGAAGCGGAGTTGCAGGGCTATCTGGACAGCTATGAAAGCACCCACGATTATGATGAGTACCACTTCGATCTGGACGAGATCAAGCATGACCCCTATGTGCTGATTTCCATTCTTACTGCTTACCATGAGGGAGAATGGACGCTTTCTGAAGTGCAGGGGACACTCACCATGCTGTTTGAAAAGCAGTATATCCTTACGGAAAGAGTGGAGGTGGAGACCCGTTACCGCACGGAAACAAGCACTGATGCAGAGGGGAATACCACAACGGAGGAAGTTCCCTACGATTACTACATCTGTTATGTCACACTGGAAAACTTCGATTTATCCCATCTTCCGGTCTACATCATGGGTGAAGATAAGGTATCCATGTATGCCGTGTATATGGCCACCCTTGGGAACCGTCCTGACTTGTTTCCACAGGGCGAGTATCCCAATGCCAGCGGTCGGGAGGATTATCTGGACTATGATGTTCCACCGGAGGCTTTGGCAGATGAGCAGTTTGCCGCCATTTTGAAAGAGGCGGAAAAGTATCTGGGCTATCCCTATGTGTGGGGCGGTGCCAATCCATCCACCAGCTTTGACTGCTCTGGATATGTCAGCTGGGTCATCAATCATTCCGGTTGGGATGTAGGCAGGCTTACCGCCAACGGGCTTCTGGGTGTATGTACCCCGGTATCTTCCAGCAATGCCAAACCCGGAGACCTGATCTTTTTCCAGGGAACCTATGACACCGCAGGGGCTTCCCATGTGGGCATCTATGTGGGCAACTCGATGATGATCCACTGCGGAAACCCCATTTCCTACGCAAATATCAGTTCAAGTTACTGGCAGAGTCATTTTTATACTTATGGCAGACTTCCGTAACGGAAAGGAGAGGATTTTTATGAACAGTAAAATCAAAAAGCTGCAAGCGGAACGCAGCAGAAATGAAGAAAAGATTGCCGATTTGCGTTCCCGCAACTCGGAAATCGACAAGCAGATCACGGAACTGGAAAATCTGGACATTGTGGGCATCGTGCGGAGCATGGGTGTGACGCCGGAGCAGCTGGCTGCTATCATCCGGGCATCCAAAGATGCCGCTGTCCCTGCTGAAAAGGAGGTTGAACCCCATGAAGAAAACTAAAATCCGCATTTTTGCCTGTCTGTTTGCGGTGATACTTACCATACCCATGTTCTCTGTGACTGCCTTTGCAGGTGGCACGGACCCGGACCCGCTTCCAGCAGAGACAACACCCGTACCGGAGGAAACCAAGGAACCTGTCACCGGGGGCATGGAACCGGAGGGTCAGCCCTTGACCCCAAAAGGGAACGCTACGTTAGTGGACGATTATTACGGTGATAAACAGCTCATTACCGTCACCACCAAGGCGGGCAATTACTTTTATATCCTGATTGACCGGGCTAATGAGGATAAGGAAACTGCCGTCCATTTCTTGAACCAGGTAGATGATGCTGACCTTCAGGCGCTTTTGGAGGACGGACAGGAAAAACCGGCTGCCTGTTCCTGCAAAGTAAGATGTGCTGCCGGTGCAGTCAAGCTGGATTGTGAACTTTGCGCCAAGGATATGACAGAATGTGTGGGCAAGGAGCCAGAACCGGAAGTGCCGGAAGAACTCCCAGCACCGGAGGAGCCGGAAAAGAAAAAATCTCCTGGCTTGAACCCGGCTGTGCTGCTCTTGCTGTTGGCTGTGATGGGCGGCGTTGGTGCAGTGATTTATCTGAAATTCATCAAGCAAAAGCCACAGGCCAAGGGTAATAACGACCCGGATGATTATGACTATGGCGAAGATTATGAGGAAAGTGAGGACGAAGTGCAGTGACCCGCTTTACCGACAGCCCCTATGAACGAATGATGACGCGCAGGCCGGAGGACGGGAGGGAAACTTCCCGTCCTCCCTCTTTACCCCAAAGCCACCCCTGTTATGGCTGTGGAAACTATGGACGGCCCTGTGTGGGTTTTTGCCATCGAGAAATGGAACGCTGGCTGAAGCGCTCACGGAAACCAAGGAAAGGAAATGCAGATGGAACTTAGAAAAATCGAGATCACAACGGATACCACTATTTACATAGGGCATCATGGAAGCCCTCCTTGCGGAATGGCAATGGAAGAATTTCTGGCAGTTCTGGTTGATCGGAAAGGCCATCAGCTGACTTTGAAAATGAAACAATGTCCGGTTTGCGGAAAAATCTACTTGCGCGGGAACAAATATCAAAAGTTCTGGTGTGCGCTGAAAAATTATTCTTTTATCCGCACAAAAACCGGGAAGCCACCGAGTGAAAGCTATATCGGCACAGTGCAGCCTTCTGATCGGGAGATACCACCGGTGGACTGGGATAAAGTCTATCCCACACCGGCCTATCTGGTCCAGGCGCTTCGCCATCCTTATCAGGGAGGGCGTTGTTCCGGTAAATAAGCGACTGTCCTCAAATTTGTTTGGAAAGGAGAATTTACATGACTTCACATAAACTTGTAATTGCTGAAAAACCATCGGTTGCACAAAGTCTGGTGGCTGTGATCGGAGCCACTGCCCGTAAGGACGGGTATCTGGAGGGGAACGGCTGGTATGTCAGCTGGTGCGTGGGCCACCTGGCTGGACTTGCCGATGCTGACAGCTATGAACCCAAGTATGCCAAGTGGCGCTATGACGACCTTCCTATTCTGCCGGAACGCTGGCAGATGGTGGTGGGAAAAGAGAAACAGAAACAGTTTGACGTACTGAAAAAGCTGATGAACGCCCCGGAAGTGACGGAGATAGTAAACGCTTGTGATGCCGGACGCGAGGGGGAACTGATTTTCCGAAGCGTGTACCAGCTGGCAGGCTGTAAAAAGCCCATGAAACGGCTCTGGATTTCCAGTATGGAGGACACCGCTATCCGGGAGGGATTTGCCAATCTGCAACCGGGCGCTGCGTATGACGGCCTGCATGAAGCGGCTCTCTGTCGTGCAAAGGCGGACTGGCTGGTGGGCATCAATGCCACCCGGCTTTTTTCAGTGCTGTACCATCGAACCCTCAACATCGGGCGGGTGATGTCACCTACTTTGGCGCTTATTGTTCAGCGGGAGGCGGCAATCGACACCTTTAAGCCGGAGCCGTTCTATACGGTAATGCTGGAACTGCCGGAGCTGACGGTTTCCGGGGAGCGTATGAAGGACAAGGCTGCCGCCGAGCAGCTGTGCAGAGCCTGTCAGGGCGCTTCCGCTGTGGTAAAGCAGGTGGAGCAAAAGGAAAAATCGGAAAAGCCGCCTGCTCTCTATGACCTCACTACCCTCCAGCGGGATGCAAACCGCCTTCTGGGATTTACCGCCCAGCAGACCCTGGACTATCTGCAAAGCCTCTATGAAAAGAAGCTCTGCACCTACCCTCGCACGGACAGCCGCTATCTGACCTCCGATATGGAAAAGAGCCTGCCGGTGTTGGTGAACCTCACCGCAAAGGTCATGGATTTTCGCAGAGGGATTGCCATTTCCTGTGATGCAGAGCCGGTCATCAACGATAAAAAAGTGACCGACCACCATGCGATTATCCCAACCCGCAGCATTCACGATACTGATCTGTCCGGTCTACCGGCTGGTGAAAAGGCAGTATTGGAGCTGGTGGCCCTGCGCCTTTTATGTGCGGTGGCAGAACACTATACTTATGCAGAAACAGCTGTTACCGTGGAATGTGCCGGTACAGAATTTACCGCCAAGGGAAGGAATGTAAAAAATCCAGGCTGGAGGAAGCTGGACGCAGCCTACCGTGCCAGTCTAAAAAATGCTTCCGATCAGGAGAAGGAATCCGAGGGCAATGCCCTGCCGGAATTGCGTGAGGGTCAAATCCTTCCTCTTTCCAGCGCCGCTGTGAAGGAGGGCAAAACCAGCCCGCCCAAGCACTTCACTGAGGACACGCTGCTCTCTGCCATGGAAACTGCCGGGAAAGAGGATATGCCGGAGGAGGCAGAGCGCAAAGGGCTGGGAACCCCGGCCACCCGTGCCGGTATCTTAGAAAAGCTGGTGTCTGCCGGTTTCCTGGAACGGAAGAAAAGCAAAAAGACGGTGCAGCTCATGCCCTCCCATGATGCAGTTTCCCTTATCACAGTTTTACCGGAACAGCTGCAATCCCCTCTCTTAACTGCGGAATGGGAGTACCGGTTGGGCGAGATCGAGCGTGGCGAGCTTTCGCCGGAGGACTTTATGGACGGGATTTCCACCATGCTGAAGGAACTGGTGGCAACTTATCAGGTCATCAAAGGAACGGAATACCTATTTACACCGCCCCGCGAAGTGGTGGGTAAATGCCCCCGATGTGGAGGAGATGTTGCAGAATTGCAAAAAGGATTCTTCTGCCAGAGTGAAACTTGCAGATTTGCAATCTGGAAGAACAGCAAGTGGTGGTCAGCCAAGAAAAAACAGCCGACCAAAGCCATTGTGACAGCGTTGCTCAAAGATGGCCGTGCGCAGCTTACCGGTTGCTATTCGGAGAAAACCGGTAAAACCTATGACGCTACCGTAGTCCTGGAGGACGATGGGCAGTACGCCAATTTTAAGCTGGAGTTCGGTCAGCAGAAAGGCGGCAAATGATGAAGCTGTCCCTTTATGAGCAGGAAACCATTATCCTCTACAACCAGGCGGAGGCCACTGCCGAGGTGTATACCCATGACATGACGCTACTTAAAAAGCTGCGGCGGCTGGCAGAAAAATACCCGGAGCAGATAAAGAAAAAGGATCAGCAGACCTTTATCGTCCCGAAACGGTGCGTATCTGTCCGGGAGCCGTATAGCACTGAACGCCGCAAGGCCGCCAGTGAACGTGCCAAAGCTGCCGGGTATCAGCCGCCCACCAGAAAAACGAGTGCAAAGTAAATGGCTGGGAATGTGTTTGAGGTGGTCAAACATTCTGTCAGTGCCAGAAAAGCAGCGCAGATGTATGGCATTGAGGTCAGGCGGAATGGCATGGCTTGCTGTCCCTTCCACGATGATAAAAACCCAAGTATGAAATTAGACCGGCGTTTTCACTGCTTTGGCTGTGGCGCGGATGGTGATGCCATTGATTTTACTGCCAGACTTTACAATCTATCGCCAAAAGAAGCGGCTGAGAAGCTGGCACAGGATTTTGGTTTGATTTATGACAGTCAGGCCCCTCCCAGGAAAAACTATGTCCCCAAAAAGTCTGAAGCACAGAAATTTAAGGAGGACCATGGGCACTGCTATCGTGTGCTGTCCGACTATTACCATCTGCTGAAAAAATGGGAAGCGGACTTTGCCCCGAAAACACCGGAGGAGGATATACACCCCAATTTTGCGGAAGCCCTGCACCAGAAAGAGCATCTGGAATATCTGCTGGATTTATTGCTCTATGAAAGCGTGGAGGAACAGAAAGCATGGATAGCGGGGCATACCGCAGAGATCGAAAAAATGGAAAGGAGAATGAAGAAAATGGCTGAGAAACCCACCAACAAGGAACGGCTGCGAGAAATTACCGAGGGCATAGAACAGGGTATCAAAGAACTGTTTGAGAGCGAAAAGTATATGCGCTATCTGTCCGTCATGTCCCGGTTCCACCGCTATTCGGTGAACAATACCATGCTCATCTATATGCAGAAACCTGACGCCACTCTGGTTTGTGGATACAATAAGTGGAAGAATCAGTTTGAACGCCATGTAAAAAAGGGTGAGCATGGCATTACCATCATCGCCCCCACCCCGTTCAAGAAAAAAATAGAGGAACAAAAGCTGGACCCGGACACCAAAGCCCCGATCCTGGATAAGGACGGAAAAATCGTTACCGAAGAAAGAGAAATCGAGATTCCCATGTTCCGCCCGGTCAAGGTGTTTGATTACAGCCAGACGGACGGAAAACCTCTGCCGGAACTGGCTTCCGCACTCTCTGGGAATGTGCAGAATTTCGAGGCTTTCATGGAAGCCCTGCGCCGTACCGCCCCGGTTCCCATTACCTTTGAAGCAATGGCCGCCGATATGGACGGCTATTTTTCTTCCGACAACCAGAAAATCGCCATCCGGCAAGGCATGAGCGAGGTGCAGACCGTTTCCGCTGCGGTCCATGAGATTGCTCACAGTAAACTTCATAATCTGAAACAGGTCATTTCTGATGATAAAGAGAAGTATCAGGAAATTGAGTTGTTTGATAAGCCGGGTTTATTCTCAAATGGACGAATCTCCCGTGAGAATCTTCTGGACGGTCTTTATGTTTATGACCTGCGGGGTTCCGACTATGACCCCGGTGATCCGGTTTGTGTAGAAGAACGGGTTGTAGTAAATCATGCTGGGGCTGTTATTTTAAGCACACCATTGGAACTGCCGGAACAAGGGTATCTTCCCCTTACGGAAGAAAGCGGCTTGAACTTCACAGGCGGGGAAATCACAATTTCGCAATTTTTGCAGGAACAGAAAAAAGACCGTCACACCGAAGAAGTTGAGGCTGAGAGCATTTCCTACGCGGTCTGCCAGTATTACGGCATCCAGACCGGAGAAAACAGTTTCGGCTACATCGCAAGCTGGAGTCAAGGCAAGGAACTGAAAGAGCTGCGGGCCAGCCTGGAGACCATCAACAAGACCTCCTGTGAGTTGATCTCCAATATTGACCGCCATTATAAAGAAATCTGCAAAGAACGTGGAATTGACCTGACTGCCGCAAAAGAGCCGGAACATGACCCTATCGAACAGCTGGCTGTGGACATCGACCAGTTTTATTCTGACTATGATCCTTATGAGTACAAAGACCGTGTAGATGACCGGGAGGATGCACTGACTGAGTTGACCGCTATGCTCCGCAGTGAGGCTGCCAGTGATGTGCGGAATTGGCTTCAGGAGTTTGCCGATGAAAATGAGTCGGGAGAAGCCTTCGATAAAGCCACCGAACTGTTAGAACGCCTGAACCAGCTGGTGCCGGAGGCAGAAACGAAACAGCTGACCCAGCTGGAACCGGATATGTTCCAAGAAGAACCGGAACCTGACCCCAATCTGGTGCGGATGGCAGATGAAGCGATGGCACAGGGACTTGATGTAGAATGGAAATCCGGCGAGGAATTTCCACTGTTTACTTCTATGTCGGAATCTAAACAGTCGGCCGTAGTAGAGATGCAGGAGGCTCTGCTGGTGCTTGATGATACCACCTATCTGCATATCCAGCCCTGTGATACCGGATGGGATTATACCCTCTATGATGCAGAGACTATGAAGCAGCTGGATGGCGGCCAGTTGGATGAACCGGAACTGCCCCGTTCTGCGGCTGTGCTTCGTATCTGTGAAGATTTGGAGATGGGCAGTTCGTCCATCAAATATGCGCCCGTGGATATGATTGAAACCTTGCAGGATGCCGCATACCGCCAGATGCAGGAACAGGCAGATGCGTTTTCTGAATTATCTCCCCAACTGCCTGATGCCCCGGAACAGTCACTGGACGAATATCCTATGCCGGACAGTGAACTGGCCGCATCGGATATGGAGCAGTACGGCTACCTCTATGATGGAATGCTGCCGGTCAGCAAAGAACGTGCATTGGAATTGGACGCTGCCGGTTTGACCGTATATGTGCTGCATGAGGACAACACCGAGAGCATGGTGTTTGATTCTGATGAGATTTTGCAGCATGGCGGTCTATTTGGGGTGGATTGTGAGGAATGGGAACATAGCCCGGAGTTCCATGAAAAGGTACTGGAACGCCAGGACCGTCAGCTGGAACGGGAACAGGCATTTCTCTCCCATGAAAAAGACTGCTTCGCCATTTATCAGGTGAGCGAGTATGACCCGCAGAGGCTTCGTTTTATGAATCTGGATTGGCTGCAATCCCACAATCTCTCTGTGGAACGGGGAAATTATGACTTGATTTACACCGCGCCACTCCAAGGGTCCGGTACGGCAACCACCCAGCTGGAGACCTTGTATCATCAGTTCAACATGGAAAAGCCGGTGGATTTTCACAGTCCCTCCATGAGCGTCAGCGACATCGTTGCCTTAAAGCAAAATGGCGTGGTATCCTGCCATTACTGCGACAGTGTTGGCTTTACCGAGATTCACGGCTTTCTCCCAGACAATGCGTTGAAAAATGCCGAGATGTCTGTGGAGGACGATTATGGCATGATTGACGGCATCATCAACAATGGGCCAAAGGAACCTACGGTAGCTCAGCTGGAACAGCAGGCCAGAAACGGACAGCCCATTTCCCTGATGGATTTGGCGGCAGCCGCCCACCGGGAAGAACGGGACAAGAAAAAATCTGTTGTGGAACAGCTGAAAAGTCAGCCTAAGACGGAGCATAAAAAGACAGCGCCCAAAAAGAGCGCAGAAAGGGAGATTTGATATGGGAAATTTTACTTTTGAAGAAATGAACCTGATGTGCATTTACAACACGGGCAGTCGTACTGGGCTGATGGAGAGCCTGACCGAGATGCGGGGTCACTTGACTGTGGAAGAACACGAACTGCGTGAACTTACAGACAGCGCCCTTTTTAAACTCCGCAGCATGACGGACGCGGAATTTGACGAACTGGAACTGTACCCGGATTTTGATGAATAAAGCAGTTTTTACGATGGGGTGGTAACTTGCCGCCCCATTTTTTCTACCAACTTTGAAGGGAGGACTAAAAAACCATGCAAAGCAAAGCAGAAATGTACGCACAGATGGCTGACCATGCGGCGAAGCAGCTGACCGTCAGCTGGCAGGAATGGGCGGCCTTTCTTACCACCGCCGCCCGCCTTTATAAATATCCCTACCATGAGCAGCTGATGATCTACGCCCAGCGCCCGGACGCTACAGCCTGTGCGGAGTATGACCTGTGGAATGAAAAAATGGGGCGCTATGTCCGGCGCGGTTCTAAAGGGATTGCTCTGGTAGATGATTCCGGGGACAGACCGCGCCTGCGCTATGTGTTTGATATTTCCGATACCGGAACCCGTGAACATTCCCGTACTCCATGGCTGTGGACGATGGAGGAACGGCATCTTATGCCGGTATCGGCTATGTTGGAACGTAACTATGGCATTGGGGGAAATGGTTTTCCGCAACAGCTGACAGAAGTAGCCCGTAAACTGGCAGAGGAGTATTGGGCGGAGCATCAGCAGGACTTTCTCTACATCGTTGACGGTTCGTTCTTAGAGGAATATGATAGCTTTAACATCGAAGTCCAATTCAAAACAGCCGCAACTATCAGTATCGCTTATTCTCTCATGTCCCGCTGTGGCCTGGAGCCGGAACAGTATTTCGACCATGAAGATTTCATGCCGATTTTCGATTTTAATACCCCGGAAACCATCGGGGCGCTGGGAACGGCGGTCAGTCAGATCAATCAGCAGGTGCTGCGGCAGATTGGCGTTACCATACGAAACGCAGAACGTGAGGCCATTCAAGAAAGGAGAACACAACATGAACAATCCTATGACTTACATCCAGAACGGGGATTATCTGATTCCCGACCTGCAACTGAGCGAACAGCCCACGAAACCTCTGGGCAAGTACGGGAGGATGCGGAAAACTTATCTGAAGGAACACCGCCCGATTCTATACAATCACCTGTTACTGAGCGAGAAGCTGTACCCGCACCTTCAGGAGATCGACGAGACCGCACAGAACCGTCTGGAACAGCTGATGTCACAGCTGACGCAGACAGCGGGCGTGACAGAACAGCTGAAAGCCAGCGATCCCATGCAGTGGGTGGGTCTGATGAACACCTGCAAGGCACAGGCGGAGGAGATTCTGCTGGCGGAACTTATCAACAGCTGACCTTAAACCTGTTCCTCTCCGAAGCGGAACAAATCCAGAATATTGATGAAGCAGAGAATGTAGCGCATACATCCTCTGCTTTTTCTTTTGCCCAGACGGATATAGACCATGTGCTGCGGCTTGGAGGCAATACGGACCGCCAGAGGGAACGCATTATTGCCGCATTTGAAAAGCAGAAGTCCACCGCTGAGATCGGTGCGTATCTGCAAACCCTCTATCACGGCGGCAATGGTATCACTACGGAACATGGCAATCTCACCGCATGGTACAGCGAGGACGGTATCCGCCTTTCCCGTGGGAAGTCTGCCCGCCATGATACATCTGCACAGGTCATTTCCTGGCAAAGCGCCGCAGAGAGAATCGGGCAGCTTTTGGAGGAGGGAAAGTTTGCTGCCAATGTGGAACTTTCGGAAGCCCATGGCTATGAACGCTCCCTATTGGCAGAAAAACTCTGGCATCTGTATCACGATTTTAGCGATGAAGCAAAAGCAGCCGGGTATCTGAGCAGTCTTTCTGAAAGTCCAGGACGCGGTTTCCCGGAGGAAACACGCTGGCTTGCAGAGCAGCTGAAGAACCCGGTGTTTCGTCAGACACTTACAGAGGAATATGCTGCCTTCTGGACTGCTTATATGCAGGATCGTGGTTTGCTGCGTTTTCATTACCACAAGCCAAAGGAGATTTGGGAGAACTTAAAAGACCTTGACCTGCCCCGCAGAACCTTTGTGTCCGATATGGCAGAAGTACCGGAGGCAAAGCAATTCATTACCGAGGACGAGATTGACGCCGCCATGACCAGGGGCAGTGGATTTTCCGGTGGGAAAGGCCGTATCTTTACCTTTTTCAAAGAATCCCATACAGATAAGGAAAAGACCAGCTTTCTCAGAAAAGAATATGGTATCGGTGGACATTCCCATGCACTTTCTGGAGCTACTTACAGTGACGAAGCTCACGATGGAAAAGGACTGCATTATAAGAAGCACAATTGCCCAGATGTGAATCTCACCTGGGAGAAAGTAGCCAGACGCATCTCGGACCTGATCCGAAAAGACCGCTACCTGACCGAGCAGGAGCAGGCGCAGTATGAGAAAATCCAGGCAGAAAAAGAGCTGGCTGAGGCGGAACCTTTGGGTGAGCCGACTTCTGCCCCATTGGAGCAAATTATTGATGAACCGCCTCTGGCTCAGCAGGTTGCTGTACCACATAGAGAAATCACACAGGCCGATATAGATGCTGCTATCCAGGAATGGAACGGCAGCGTGGAGAGTAAACACGCTGTTGTGCGCTACATGAAAGACCATGCCCGTGAAAAGGACACCGCCGCATGGCTGCGGCAGGAGTATGGGGATAATCTTCCGGCTTTTCCTGTGGCAGCCGAAGGAACCGCTGTGGATATTCCATGGCCAAAGGTGCAGCGCCGGATTGCCCAGATGATTCAGGAGGATCGCTTTTATACACAGGCTGAGCAGTTGTCTGAGGAACAGGAACCACGCTTTTCTGTTACGGAGACCAGTGATGCCTTTCCTGACCCGGAGGACGTCTTTGCCATTTGGGATAGGAACATCAACAATTATTATGCTGACGATTATGGAACAGTGCAGACGTTTCCTGATGAAGAATCCGCACAGAAGTATCTGACCCGTCTGGAACCGGAAAATATCCAGCCAGTTGTCCCGGAAGAATCCGAAAAAACAGATGTGCCTGCCCGTGATACGCTGGCCCCGGCCTATCAGGTGGACGATACGGTTTATCTGGAGGGAGATCCATATAAGATTACCGGGATAGAACCGTACAGCGTGGAACTTCTCCCTCCCGGCCTTACATATCCTGTATTCCGCACAGAGAGTATCCAGACCTTTGAACGCCTGTTAAAGCAGGACAGCCGGAACCAGGCAATTACGGATTATCTCTCTGTACCGCTGGCAGATGTCAATGACGATTTAAGGGAGGTTTTAACCGGGGATGGTGGCTTGCTGAAGCAGACGGATCGGGAAACGGTTGCCGGATATTTCCGTTTCGGTAAGGGAAATGCTGAAATCGCAGAACAGCTGGCAAAAGCCTATGCCGGTACAGCGGAAACTATGGAACTTTTGACCGGTGATACAGCTGACTATTTTGCTTCTGCCTCAGGGCTTGAAATCAATATCCATGATAAATTCGGCACTACGATGGAACAGCGTTGGACAGATATTGCCGCAGTTTTGAGGACGGTGTATCAGCTGGGGCAGGACGGACTGACCCATGAGCCGGTACGGCCCAACCTATCCACGGAAACAGTTGCTGTGTATCCGGGGGATAAAAATAATCTGCCCTATGATGTGGAGATTCGGCGTCTGCGTGTGGAGGAACCAGAGCCAACACCACCGGTAATGACACCGGAGGAGGAGCTGGACAGCACCCCTGTTTCGGTACAGATAGATGGCCAGTGGCAGACCTTTCCCAACACCGCCGCTGCGGAAGAAGCCATGTATGCGGAATACAAGGACCAGCTCAACCGGAACGCTCAGAACTTCCATATCACCGATGACCATTTAGGCGAGGGCGGCCCCAAGGCAAAATTCCAGGCTAACATCAATGCAATCAAGCTGCTGAAACACCTGGAAACTGAGAAGATGCAGGCCAGCCCCGAACAGCAGGAGGTTTTGTCCCGGTATGTGGGCTGGGGCGGTCTTTCGGACGCTTTTGATCCGGATAAGGAAAGCTGGGGCAAGGAATATGCCCAGCTGAAGGAACTGCTGACCCCGGAAGAATACGCCGCCGCCAGAAGCTCCACCTTAAATGCCCATTACACCAGCCCTACGGTCATCCGGGCAATTTATGAAGCCGTGGGCCGTATGGGGTTTGAAACCGGGAACATTCTGGAACCGTCCTGCGGTGTGGGAAATTTCTTTGGTATGCTGCCGGAGGAAATGCAAAACAGCCGTCTCTACGGTGTGGAACTGGATTCCATCACTGGGCGCATTGCAAAGCAGCTCTATCCCAAGGCAGACATCACCGTGGCTGGATTTGAGACCACCGACCGGAGGGACTTCTACGATCTGGCAGTGGGCAACGTGCCTTTCGGACAGTATCAGGTCAATGACAAAGCCTACAACAAGCTGAATTTCAACATCCATAACTACTTTTTTGCCAAGGCGCTGGATCAAGTACGTCCGGGCGGTGTGGTGGCCTTTGTTACCAGCCGATATACTATGGACGCCAAGGATTCCACAGTGCGCCGGTATCTTGCTCAGCGTGGGGAACTGCTGGGAGCCATCCGTCTGCCAAACGATGCGTTTAAGAAAAATGCTGGCGCAGAGGTTGTTTCGGACATCATTTTCCTGCAAAAACGGGATCGCCCTCTGGACATTGTGCCGGAATGGACCCAGACCGGACAGACCGAGGACGGCTTTGCCATCAACCGCTATTTTATCGACCATCCGGAGATGGTGCTGGGCAGACAGGAGGCAGAAAGCACTGCCCACGGTATGGACTACACCGTAAACCCCATCGAGGGGCTGGAACTTTCCGATCAGCTGCATGATGCCGTGAAATACATTCGTGGGACGTATCAGGAAGCGGAGCTGCCGGATTTGGGTGAAGGAGAAGCCATTGACACTTCCCTGCCAGCCGACTCCAACGTGAAAAACTATTCCTATACCGTGGTGGACGGAGAGGTGTACTACCGGGAAAACAGCCGGATGGTGCGCCCGGAACTGACTGCTACTGCCGGGGAGCGTGTGAAAGGTCTGGTGGGGCTGCGGGACTGTGTGCAGGAACTCATTGACCTTCAGATGGACGCTGGCGTGCCGGACAATGAAATCCGGGAAAAACAAAGGGAACTGGACCGGCTCTATGACAGCTTTTCCGCAAAATACGGCCTGATCAATGACCGTGGCAACCGTCTGGCCTTTTCGGACGATTCCAGCTACTACCTGTTGTGCGCCCTGGAAGTCATTGATGAGGACGGTAAGCTGGAGCGCAAGGCAGATATGTTCACCAAGCGCACCATAAAGCCCCATCAGGCGGTAACAGTTGTGGACACCGCCGCCGAAGCGCTGGCCATTTCCATTTCAGAAAAAGCCGGTGTGGATATGGCATATATGGCGGAATTGTCCGGCAAAACACCGGAGGAACTTGCCGCTGAACTGCGGGGCGTAGTCTTCCATGTGCCGGGGCAGATGGAAAAAGACGGAACGCCCCATTATGTGACCGCTGATGAATACCTCTCCGGTAATGTGCGCCGCAAGCTGCGGCAGGCACAGCGAGCGGCAGAGAAGGACCCTGCTTTTACCGTCAATGTGGAAGCCCTCACCGCTGCCCAGCCAAAAGACCTGGACGCTTCAGAGATCGAGGTGCGTCTGGGCGCTACCTGGATTGACAAAGAGTACATCGAGCAGTTCATGTACGAAACCTTTAACACCCCGTTTTATCTTCAGCGCAGCATTGAGGTCAATTACGCCGCTTTTACCGCAGAATGGCGGATCACAGGGAAAAATGCTGTGTCCTACAATGATGTGGCAGCTTACACCACCTATGGCACCAGCCGCGCCAATGCCTACAAGATTCTGGAGGATTCCTTAAATCTTCGGGATGTCCGTATCTATGACACGGTAGAGGACGCAGACGGCAGAGAGCGCCGGGTGCTGAATGCAAAAGAAACTACCCTGGCCGCCCAGAAACAGCAGGCTATCCGGGAAGCCTTTAAGGATTGGATTTGGAAAGACCCGGAACGCCGTCAGGCTCTGGTGCGCCAGTACAACGAAGAAATGAACTCTACCCGTCCCCGCGAGTATGACGGCAGTCATATCACCTTTGGTGGCATGAATCCGGCCATACAGCTGCGGGAACATCAGAAAAATGCCATCGCCCATGTGCTGTACGGCGGCAATACCCTGCTGGCGCACGAAGTAGGCGCAGGCAAGACCTTTGAAATGGTAGCCGCCGCCATGGAAGCAAAAAGGCTGGGGCTTTGCCAGAAATCCCTTTTTGTCGTACCGAACCATCTGACCGAGCAGTGGGCATCGGAGTTTTTGCGGCTCTATCCGTCTGCAAACATTTTAGTCACCACCAAAAAAGACTTTGAAACCCATAACCGCAAGAAGTTTTGCGCCAGAATCGCCACCGGAGACTATGATGCCATCATCATGGGTCATTCTCAGTTTGAACGAATCCCTATCAGCCGGGAGCGTCAGGAACGGCTTCTCTATGAGCAGATTGACGAGATCACCGATGGCATTGCCGAGGTACAGGCAAGCGGCGGAGAACGCTTTACGGTTAAGCAGCTGGAACGCACGAAAAAATCCCTGGAGGCAAGGCTGGAAAAGCTGCAAGCAGAAGGACGTAAGGACGATGTGGTGACTTTTGAGCAGCTGGGTGTTGACCGGCTGTTTGTAGACGAGGCGCACGGGTACAAGAACCTGTTCTTATATACAAAAATGCGGAATGTGGCTGGCTTATCCACCAGCGACGCCCAAAAATCCAGCGATATGTTTGCAAAGTGCCGCTATATGGATGAAGTTACCGGAAACCGGGGCGTGATATTTGCCACCGGAACCCCAGTCAGCAACAGTATGACGGAGCTTTATACCATGCAGCGGTATCTTCAGTATGACCGTTTGCAGGAGCTGGGCATGATCCATTTTGATTGCTGGGCTTCGCGGTTCGGCGAGACTGTCACCGCATTGGAACTGGCTCCGGAAGGAACCGGCTACCGTGCCAGAACAAGATTTTCCAAGTTTTTTAATCTGCCGGAGCTTATGAACCTGTTCAAAGAGGTGGCGGATATTAAGACTGCCGACCAGCTGCACCTGCCTACCCCGGAGGTGGAATACCATAACATCGTGGCACAGCCTACGGAGCATCAGCAGGAAATGGTGAAGGCTCTCTCGGAACGAGCATCTTTGGTACATGGCGGAACAGTGGACCCCTCGGTTGACAATATGCTCAAGATCACATCGGATGGCCGCAAGCTGGGACTGGACCAGCGTATCATCAACCAGATGCTGCCGGACGAACCCGGAACCAAGGTCAACCAGTGTGTCGGCAATATCATGCAGATCTGGAGGGACGGGCAGGCGGACAAGCTGACCCAGATGGTATTTTGTGATATTTCCACGCCACAGCAGGGGCTTTCCATAAAGCGGGCGGCCAAGGCGTTGGATAATCCCACCCTCCATGCACTGGAGGAAGCCGTACCGCTGCCGGAGGCAGAGCCGGTCTTTACTGTCTATGAGGATATTCGGCAAAAGCTCATCGCCCAAGGGATGCCTGCTGACCAGATCGCTTTTATCCATGAGGCAAATACCGAAGTAAGGAAAAAGGAACTGTTTTCCAAAGTCCGCACCGGGCAGGTGCGCGTCCTGTTGGGCAGCACCGCAAAGATGGGCGCAGGCACCAACGTCCAAGATCGTCTTGTGGCGCTCCATGACCTGGACTGCCCATGGCGACCTGGGGACCTTGCCCAGAGAAAAGGCAGGATAGAGCGCCAGGGAAACCAGAATCCGCTGGTCCATGTGTACCGCTATGTGACCGAAGGAACCTTTGATGCCTACCTCTGGCAGACCGTGGAGAACAAGCAAAAATTCATCAGCCAGATCATGACCTCCAAATCCCCGGTCCGAAGCTGTGATGATGTGGATGAAACGGCTCTCAGCTTTGCCGAGATCAAGGCACTGTGTGCCGGAGATCCCCGTATCAAAGAGCGTATGGATTTGGATGTGGAGGTATCAAGGCTCAAGCTGATGAAAGCTGACCACCAGAGCAAGCAGTACCGTCTGGAGGATCAGCTGCTCAAATACTTCCCGGAGGAAATCGAGAAGAATAAAGGCTTCATCAAAGGGCTGGAGGCCGATATGGAAACCCTGGCAGCCCATCCGCATCCGGAGGACGGATTTATTGGCATGGAAGTCCGGGGCGATGTGCTGACCGACAAAGAGAACGCCGGTGCAGCCCTGTTGGACGCCTGCAAGGAGGTGAAAAACGCCGATCCGGTCCAGGTGGGTAGCTACCGGGGATTTACTATGTATGTGTCCTTTGACGCATGGAATAAGGAATATACGCTCCAGATGAAAGGGCAGATGACCCATAAGGCAACCCTTGGTACAGACCCTCGTGGAAACCTTACCCGTATCGACAACGCACTGGCTCAGATGCCCCAGCGTCTGGAAGCTGTGCAAAACCAGCTGGATAACCTTTGCCAGCAGCAAGCCGCCGCCAAAGAGGAAGTGGGAAGACCGTTTCCCTTTGAGCAGGAACTGAGCAGCAAAAATGTCCGTCTGGTGGAACTGGATACCCAGCTGAATATGGACGGCAGGGGCCGGTCACAGCCGGAGTCCATCGCCTCCAAAAGCACACGGCCTTCGGTGCTGGAGGGATTGAAGCGCTCGGTTCCGCCCCGTAACTCAGAAAAGAAACCCAAACAGCATGAGGAGGTGCTATAAAAATGAACCCCAACGATATGAATACAGCCCTTTATGAGAAGATGGCTGCGGAGCAGGACAAGTACCGGGACTGGCTGAAAGGCCAGCCCCCGGAGGAGATTTTGAACCACACTTATGAGTACACCGTCCGGGAGGACATCGTGATGGCGATGGAGGAACTGGAGCTGACCGACGCCCAGGCCAAGGCGCTTTTGGACTCTCCTACACCATTGGCAGACGTGTACCGCTACTTTGAAAAGCTGGAGACCGGCTACATGGATGTGATCCGGGACAGCATTGAGAACCGGGCCGATGACATATGCAGGGCGCAGACGGAGTTAAGGGAGTCTGCTGTTTATCCGCATTCTGCTGCCTATGCGTCCGAACATGGAGAGATGGCAAAGTATAACCTGTCATATCAGTTAAATCTTGCCTGTAAAGAAGCCATTGAACAGGCTATCAGCGACCATTACGGAGATAATCGGCTGAATACAGAGGCTGCTGTGAGAGAAGTCATGGAGAAGTTCGGGTCGGAACGGGTGCAGTTTATTCTTGCAAACACCATCCAGCACAAGGACAGTGATGGGCGAATTTCCCGCGACAACAAAGCCTGGGCAAAAATCATTCCCATGCCGGAGGACGAAGAATCATTCCGTCGCAATGCGTATCTGGTGGTGGATCAGGTCAACCCCGGACTGACCGATCTGTTTACAAAGCAGGTAAGAAAAGCTGTCCAGGAGCCAGAGAAACATTCCGTTCTTCAAAAGCTCAAGCAGGAGCCGACGGTCCATAAATCCACTATCCCGAAAAAGTGTGAGCCGGAGCGATAACCATGGCAAAACGAAAACGGGACGTTCAGGTGAATTTTCGGGTTTCACCGGAGGAGCTTACGCTGATCGAGCAGAAGATGGCTCAGCTTGGCACAAAGAACCGCGAAGCCTATCTGCGGAAAATGGCGCTGGACGGTTATGTGGTAAAGCTGGAATTACCGCAGCTGAAGGAGCTGCTTTCCCTGATGCGCTATTCCAGCAACAACTTAAACCAGCTGACCCGTAAGGTGCATGAAACCGGGCGCATTTATGATGCTGACCTGGAGGATATATCCCAGCGGCAGGAACAGCTTTGGGAGGGCATGAGGGAAATCCTTACCCAGCTCTCCAAACTTTCGTAACAGGGACATTTACCCCATCTGCGGAGGGAGGAACGGCGTTTCTTCGCCGCATCTTCCCTCCGCTTTTTCTTTTTGCCCGTATCATTGTCTTTTGCTGTTGATTGCCTGATAATATGATTAGAAAGAAAGCCTGCTGTAAAGGAGTTGAGGATAGATGCAGACATTTGAAAAGGTGCTGGAAATATTCAAAGGTTATTTGGAGTTGGACACAGAGCTGGATGTGGTAAAAAGCCGGTTCGGATATATACGGATTGAGATGGAATCCGTTTCCCGTTACTGCGGAGGTATCGTGTGCCATACGCCGGAGGAATTGTTTGAGCAGCTTCTTTCCGATTATCAGGGCTATGAAGAATTGCAGCTGACGAAGGGACGCCGGGATTTAAGTGATGAAGATGAGGAAAAGGTAGCTGCCCTATGTCAAAAGTATCGAGAACGATGGGAGGAGGAATCTGTATGAGGGCAATATTGTTTATGTTCAAACTGCTGTTGAAGATTATCGTGGCGCCGGTGATTGCGGCGCTTACCCTGTTTATCTGGATGTGTGTGGGAGTTGTATATGTTTCCGGTCTGGTGCTGGGAATTATCAGTACGGTCATTGCTGTTTTGGGTGCTGTGATGCTGGTTGTGGGACCTCGGCAAAACGGAGTGATTGCCTTGGTGATGGCGTTTTTGATAAGCCCTTATGGTTTGCCGCTGGCGGCGATCTGGCTGCTGGGCAAGGTACAGGATTTGAAATTTGCCATTCAGGACAGAGTGTATGGGTAGAATTTTCAGAAAGTGACAAGGTATTCGTTTTTCTTTACTTTCGCACTTATATTGTGCATAGGATTAGTTCAAGAGGAAACGATGCCTGAATGATTTAAGAGGGTTAGTAGAAAGCAGTGTGTGAAAAACGCCAGACGGTGTCTGGCAAATTGTCTTGGTTCCATTGCTGCGAATTTTCTTGTTAATGGGGTATGTTAGTGGGGTAAGTTAATGGGGGATGTAGGGGTGACTTGGTGGGTATCTTGGTGGGTAGTACCCCTTAAGTTATTATTTATATTTTTCAAAACCACTCTATAATGAATTTCATGTGTGGTGTCATGTGTCATATCATGTGTGGCTGTACCACTCATGATGTATATTGATATTCAGCAGGTGTTGAGGAAAATTCAGGCCAGAGCAGTTTCATCTCTGCTAAATTGGTCTATTTACTTTTGTGCTACATTTGCGTATAATAGTAGCACGAAAGGAAGTGATATTCGTGACCAGATCAGAACGCTTTAAGCAATTAGATGAACTTCTGACAGAATATGATGGGATGCTGCAAACATCTCAAATAATTGCCAGAGGAATTGTAAAGCCCGTTTTTTATGAATATGTGAAAGAGAAAAATCTTCAACAGGTTGCCCATGGTATCTATGTTTCTGAAGATACTTGGGTAGATGCAATGTACCTCTTGCATTTACGGTGCAGTCAGGCAGTATTTTCTCATGAATCGGCGTTGTATTTTCATGATCTGACAGACCGGGAGCCATCGCCATACACCATCACAGTGCGTAGAGGTTACAGCACCACTCGCTTAAAGGCGGAAGGGCTTTCTGTTTACACTATCAAACCGGAGCTATATGAAGTAGGATTGACTACCGGTCAAACGCCTTTTGGGCATACCGTCCCCATCTATGACATGGAGCGCACAATCTGCGATTTACTTCGCAGCCGAAACAATATGGAGATCCAAACTTTCCAAGGGGCATTGAAAGCGTATGCCAGGAGAAAAGACAAAGACCTGCGAACCTTAATGCGCTATGCTTCAATGTTTCGGGTAGAAAAACTATTACGGCAGTATTTGGAGGTGCTTTTATGATAAAGACAGCAAGACAGCTCAAGGATTTAATCCGAAATCTGTCAAAGGAAAAATCAGCGGATGCTCAAATCTTGATGAGAAACTATATGATGGAGCGTTTCCTGGAGAGAATTTCCCTCTCAGAATATCGAGACAAGTTCATCCTGAAGGGTGGAATGTTAGTAGCTGCTATGGTGGGATTGGACGCTCGCTCTACCATGGATCTGGATGCAACAATCAAAGGAGCAAATGTTAATGTGGAGGATATAGAAAATTTAATCTCCGCAATCGTTACAGTTCCGATTGACGATGGGGTGATATTCCAGTTAAAGAGTATTTCTGAGATCATGGATGAAGCAGAGTATCCGGGAATACGGGTCAGCATGACCACAATCTTTGACGGAGTAGTGACGCCCTTAAAGATTGATATTTCCACCGGTGATGCCATTACACCGAGAGAGGTACGGTATAGCTTTAAGCTGATGCTGGAAGATCGCTCGATTGATATTTGGGCTTATAATCTGGAAACGGTATTGGCAGAGAAACTGGAGACCATTATCACCAGAGCTACAACTAATACCCGCATGAGAGACTTCTATGACATTTATATCCTGGAACAGCTGCACGGGAACTCATTGAACCCGCAGACGCTCCATGATGCACTGCTGGCAACCGCCCATAAGCGTGGAACAGAAAGACATCTTGCAGATGCAAAAGACATTTTTGACGAAGTAGAAAACAGTCCGGTTATGCAGAAACTTTGGGAATCTTACCGCAGAAAGTTTTCCTATGCGGCGGACTTGGAGTGGAATATAATTATGGAGGCAATCCGTAATTTGTACTCCCTCTGTGAGCAGGAAGAAAGCTTATGAAAAAGCGAGGTCATTATTGTAAAGTCTGCGGAGAATATAAAGCCAATGAAAAATTTTCCGGCAAAGGTCATGCGGCTCACATCTGTAAATCCTGTGCATCTTTGCCGCCAGAGAAACAGGCAGAACAGATGGCGATAAATCGGATCATCAATCTTCCCTGGAAGCTGTCAAAGGAGCAGATTTCTTGGTTGAAAAACCGGATGAAAGATAAACGCCCGGAAGTTCGTGCGATGGCAAAAGAACAGTATGAGATGAGATTTCCGCCGAGGCAGTTAGATGATATTGAGGAGGATTTTGATTTTATTGATGAAGAAAATTTTATAGAATAACGAAACCGGTCTGCTTTATGCAGGCCGTTTCTTTTTGGGGAAAGGAGTGACTCACTATGGCAACCACGCGAATTATGCCGCTTCATATTGGCAAGGGCCGTACCGAAAGTCAGGCCATCAGCGACATCATTGACTATGTAGCCAACCCGCAGAAAACAGATAACGGCAGACTCATCACCGGCTTTGAATGTGATACCAGAACCGCTGATGCGGAGTTTTTATTAGCAAAGCGCCAGTATATTGCCGCCACCGGGCGGATCCGTGGCGCAGATGATGTGATTGCCTATCATGTCCGTCAGTCTTTCAAGCCAGGAGAGGTCACACCGGAGGAAGCTAATCGTCTGGGTGTAGAGTTTGCCAAGCGGTTCACGAAAGGAAATCATGCCTTTGTGATCTGTACTCACATCGACAAAGCCCATATCCACAATCACATCATCTGGTCCTCGGTCAATGTAGAGTGTGACCGGAAGTTCCGAAATTTCTGGGGCAGCACAAAGGCTGTACGGCGATTGAGTGATACCATCTGTATTGAGAACGGATTGTCCATTGTGGAGAATCCAAAACCCCACGGGAAAAGCTATAACAAATGGCTGGGCGATCAGGCCAAGCCCTCCCATCGGGAGCAGCTGCGTGTGATGATTGACCGGGCGCTTGAACAGAAACCAAGAGACTTTGATGAACTGCTGAAGCTGCTTACAGAAATGGGCTGCGAAGTGTCCCGGCGAGGGCAGGCAATCCGGCTCAAGGCTCCCAGCTGGAAGAATATTGCCCGTATGGACGAGAAGCTGGGCAATGGATACAGCGAAGCTGATATTCGGGCGGTTCTCTCCGGCCAAAAAGAGCATACCCCCAGGCAGAAGCCGGTTGTGTCAGCAGATCCGCCGAAGGTCAATCTGCTGGTGGATATTCAGGCAAAATTGCAGGGCGGAAAAGGTGCTGGGTATGCAAGATGGGCTAAGGTTTTTAATCTGAAGCAGATGGCGCAGACTGTGAATTATCTCACCGAGCATAATCTTCTGGAGTATGCTGTACTGGAAGAAAAAGCGGCAGCAGCTACGGCACATCATAATGAGCTGTCCGGTAAAATCAAAGCCGCTGAGAAGCGTATGGCGGAGATCGCTGTACTGCGGACACACATCATCAACTATGCCAAAACCCGCCAGGTCTATGTGGAATACCGGAAAGCCGGTTACTCTAAGAAATTCCGGGAAGAACACGAATCGGACATTCTGCTCCATCAGGCGGCAAAGAAAGCCTTTGACGAGATGGGGATCAAGAAGCTGCCCAAGGTGAAAGATTTGCAGATTGAGTATGCTTCTCTGCTGGAAGAAAAGAAAAAAGATTACGCAGAGTACCGGCGTTCCCGTGAAGAAATGCGGGAACTTCTGACGGCGAAAGCGAATGTGGATCGTCTGCTGAATATGGAGGAAGAACACGATGCTGAAAAGGAAAAAGACCACGGCCAGCGATAAGCTGGTCCTGGTCAAAAGCGTTCGCAGAACGCGCAGCCACAGAATGAAATTCTGTGTTCAAAGGGGGCTTGGGGGAATCCCTCAACAAGCAGCGCCGGAAGCCGAATGGCTATCCAGAGGCATTGCTTGCCCCTTTTTTCCCGGAAATGAAAGAAGCCAGTGAGGAAACAGTCAAATTTCACTCACCGGCTTGGTTCGTTTCAAATTTCTCGGATAGCGCCATTAGTTCTTTTGCGGTCTCCTGTGTATGATGCAGCAGGGTTTCACGCATTTCTGACGGACAGCTGGAATAAAACATTTTCATCTGGTTGCTTCCTTCATCTTCAGGAGAAACATCTGGATTGATCAGAGAGTCCAACGAGATGTGCAACACCTTTGCCAATGCTCTTAAAATCAAATAAGACGGATTCATCTGCCCTTTTTCAATGTTGGCAATCTGCTTTACGGAAACATGGCTCAGATCTGAAAGCTCCTGCTGTGTCAGGTCTTTTCTTTTTCGGGCTTCCCGCATTTTTTGCCCTAAAGCGGTTAAATCATCAATCGGCATAATCATTCACCTCAATAATATTGTATCGTTCCGATTTGCACAAAGGAATGACCTTATTGTGCTTATAAAAAGGTATGATTATGCTGATTTTTTGAGAGAAGAATCACTACACACTTGTATTGTTCGAGCTAAAGAACTATAATGTACCCTGTGGAGGTGCATTATGGACTATATGACATTGAAAGAGGCCGCCGAGAAATGGGGTGTGTCACCTCGGAGAGTAAATTATTATTGCGCTGGTGAGCGTATCCCCGGCGCTGTGAAGATGGCCGGTGTCTGGCTCATTCCCAAAACAGCGGAAAAGCCCATTGATGGCCGGACAAAGCAAGGAAAGGAACTGCGCCATGAATAAAATTTTAATTATAGATGATGACAAAGAGCTTTGCGCCCTAATTAAGCGGAGTGTGCTGTCGGAAAACATAGAGGCTGATTTTTGTAACACTGGTAAGGAGGGCTTGCAGAAGCTAAAAGAAAAGAACTATCAGTTGGTTGTTTTAGATGTGATGATGCCTGGTATGGATGGATTTGAAACGCTGGAAGAAATCAGAAAAGAAAGCAGCCTGCCGATTTTGATGTTCACATCAAAAAATGATAGTGTTTCTAAAGTACGGGGCTTGCGGGCTGGAGCCGATGATTACCTGACAAAACCGTTTGATATGGATGAACTGATTGCCCGTATTGTTTCTCTGATCCGACGCTATACACGCTTTAATCGGCAAGACGGAACTGTACAGTAGCTTGAATTTGATGGATTACGCATTGACATTGGAAACCGTTCCATCACTACGGCAAACGGTACTTTTGAACTCCCTCCAAAGGAATTTGACCTTCTGTTATACTGTGTGAAAAATCAAGGGAAGATTTTGACTAAACAACAGATTTATGAAAAAGTTTGGGGCGAAGAATATTTTTATGACGATAGCAATATTATGGCGATCATCAGCCGACTTCGTAAAAAGTTAGAAGTCAATCCTTAACAGGATGACGGAAATTGTTAGCACCGAGTTAATTCGTACACAGTTAGTGTTTAAGTGTTTACAAACAGCCCGTTGGTATTATTCGCTTGTGTGTATATAATATATATAACTATTCGATGTGGAGGTAAACTATGTTTGAATACATGACAGTACAGGATGCGGCTAAACTTTGGGGAATATCGGTGCGTCGTGTTCAAAAGCTATGTGAAGAAAATCGAATTGATGGAATTGTTCGACTACCTCGTGCATGGCTAATTCCCCAAGATGCCCAAAAACCGGCTGATGGGAGATATAAACAAAATAAAAACGAATTTATTGTTGACAACAAGGAGAACACACGATGAGTAAATTATTATTGGTAGAGGATGACCAAAGTATCGTATCCTCATTATCAGACTATTTAGGAAATGAAGGGTTCAAAATCGAAAGTGCTTCTGGGCAGAAAGAAGCACTAGAAAAATTGGATAGCGACCAATATGATTTAGCCTTGGTGGACATTCAATTATCAAATGGAAATGGCTTTTCTGTTTGTTCTGCAATTAAAGAAAGAGGAACCATGCCGGTTATTTTCTTAACGGCTTCTGATGATGAGTATAGTGTTGTGGCAGGACTGGACATGGGAGCTGACGATTATATCAGTAAACCGTTCAGACCAAGAGAACTGCTTTCCAGGATCAACAGCGTATTAAGGAGAACTAAGAACACGCAAAACATTATCAGTTACCATGACTTAGTTGTGGACACAAATCAAGCAACCGTATCAAAGAATGGGAAAGAGATTTTGTTGTCTGCTATGGAATATAAATTGCTTTTAGTCTTTCTGCGTAACAAGGGTATTGTTCTATCTCGCAGAAGATTGTTAGAGCTTTTATGGGACACTACTGGAGAGTTTATCAATGATAACACGCTAACTGTTTACATGAAAAGGCTGCGTGACAAAATTGAAACCAATCCACAGGAGCCGGAAATCATAATTACCGTTCGTGGACTTGGTTATAAGGTGGGTTGATATGGACTTTATCAGAAATAAAGAAGTTAAAAGGCAAATTGTTGTCAACGGCCTTCTTGCCCTATTTTGGTGCTGTATTTGCTTTATCGTTGATAGCAAATCTCTGTGGATTGTTTTAGCGGCTATTGTATCAGTCAGTATGGTCTCCCTTTTTTTCACCTATCAAAGATACAGAAAAATTGCTGAACTTAGCTTGCTTATCGACAAACTGCTACATGGAGATGAAACAATTTCTTTTGGGCAGTTTCAAGAGGGCGAGTTGTCTGTTTTACATGATGAAATATCCAAGATGACAAGACGACTTATTGAACAGGCAGAAGCTCTAAAAAAAGAAAAAGGTAATTTAGCAGACGCTTTAGCCGATATTTCACATCAATTAAAAACGCCTTTGACATCACTAAATATTCTAAACGCTTCCCTGTGCAATGAGAAAATGATTGACGAAGAAAGGTATGAGCTGATCCGCAAGCAGGCTATGCTTTTATCAAGAATGGAGTGGCTGATTGCAACGCTTCTTAAAATATCCAAGCTGGATGCAGGAACGATTACTCTAAAGTCACAGGAGATATGCTTAAAAAATGTGGTAGAAAAAGCAATTCGTCCTCTGGAGATTGCGGCAGAATTAAAAATGCAGACAATCACGCAAGTGATTCCGGCAGAATTAAAACTAACTCTTGATACTGATTGGACTGCTGAAGCCTTGGGGAATGTAATTAAAAACTGTATCGAACATTCACCAGAGGGCAGCACTATTGAAATCAAGGCAGTAGAAAGACCTCTTTTGACACAGATCATTATTGAGGATAACGGGACAGGTTTTCAGGAAAAGGATATACCGCATCTGTTTGACCGATTTTATCAAGGAAGTGGCTCTACAATCGGTAATGCTGGTTTGGGGTTGGCTCTGGCAAAAACAATCATCGTCAATCAGGGCGGTGTCATCCAGGCGAAAAACCGGAAGTCAGGCGGTGCAGAATTTGAAATCTGCTTTTATCGGGGGACTGCTTAATGTAGCCCCTTTTTAAGTGACATTTTTGTAATGAAATAGTAATGAAGCAGTCACTTTTCCTTGCTATACTGAATTGCAAAAATATATGGAGGAACTTTCTATGGAAATATTAAGAGTGGAGAATATATACAAAACCTACGAAATGGACAATGCTCCTGTTCATGCTCTGTCAGATGTTTCTTTTTCCGTTGATAAAGGAGAGTTTGTTGCAATCATTGGAGCATCTGGGTCTGGCAAGTCTACCCTGTTGCACATATTAGGTGGTGTTGACAGACCGACTTCAGGAAAAGTATTTGTGGATGGACAGGATGTTTATGAGCAAAACGAAGATAAATTAGCTGTATTCAGAAGAAGGCAGGTTGGGCTTGTCTATCAGTTTTATAATCTGATCCCGGTTTTGACTGTTGAGGAAAATATCACGCTACCTATTCGATTGGATGGGCGTAAAATCAATAAGGAGCGTTTGAAGGAACTGTTATCCACGCTCAAGCTGGTAAAACGTAGAAAACACCTGCCAAGTCAGTTATCCGGCGGTCAACAACAAAGAGTGGCAATCGGGCGAGCATTGATTAACGCACCTGCGATTATCCTTGCGGACGAGCCGACGGGAAATCTGGACACGGAGAACACAAGGGATATTATGAGACTTCTGCGTGAATCCAATCAAGCCTATCGTCAGACAATGATCCTGATTACCCATGACCGTGAAATCGCAATGCAGGCAGACCGTATTCTGGAAATTCAGGATGGCAGACTTGTGAGGGATGAGGTGATACGCTGATGAATATGATTTTCACGCTTACACTCAGGAATCTGCTGTCGAATAAAAAGCGTACCCTACTCACACTTTTAACCATTCTTTTGTCAATCAGTATGATAACCGCTATTCTTTGCGGTGGATGGTCGTTGGTTGATTTTCTGAAAGAGAAAGAAAAAGTGTATGGTGGCGATTATCACTACTATATGGAGGATTTGACCTGGCAGCAGACCCAGGAGCTATATAGTCAAAACAATGTGGATCAGGTTTCGCTTCTTCGTTTTGCTGGGAACAGTTTTTACGGGGAGAAATCCAACAGTACAATGCTTTCCATTGGCGAGATTGACGAGAACTTTACCCAAAGATTTTCGTTAAATCAGTATTTGCTTGCAGGGCGTTTCCCGCAAGATGAAAATGAGATTGTAATTTCAGAATCTTTTTTGAAGAAAAACAACATGAACACAGAGATTGGAGATACGATTTCTTTAACTCTTGGTTCAAGAATATGGGATGAATATAATGCCCAACTTTCCGGGCTGACAAATTATAGGGGTGAAGAAGAAAGCTTCGTTCCGACAAAAGAGAAAGCGTATGTGATTGTTGGTATCCTGTCAGATGTGAATGACTCAAAAATTGCATCAAACTATAATGCCTTTGCAGGTGTTGACAAAACGGCATCCGATTTTGCTGCGTATGTCAAGGCAAAGAATTTATCCAATTCGATCTATACAGAAGCCGAAGAAGTGGCTGCAGCAGTAGACAGTCATGTAGCAAAGTTTCATTCTGAACTGTTAGTCTATCATGGAATTACCGGCGGCAAAGGAGCTGCTAAACTGATTGCTTTGGTAGTCATGGTCATTTGCCTTTTGATGGCTGCATCCGCTTCAATGATCAGCAACGCCCTCTCCATTTCCTTGCAGGAACGAATTAAGCAGATGGGAATGTTGTCCAGCGTTGGAGCCACAAAAGGGCAAAAACGCCTTAGCGTATATTTAGAAGCCTTCCTTTTGGGCGTGGTGAGCATACCTTTTGGATTGGTTGTTGGTATCCTGCTGTCTGCTCTGTTATTAAGTGTGGTTAGGGCAGCTTTTGGAGAAACATTCACTTTTGGCATCGTAGAACTGTCCTTAAAGGTAAACGGATTGATCCTGCTCGTCAGCGGATTATCCGGCATTGCTTCTTTGTACTTCGGAAGCAGAAAGCCTGTGAAGCAAGCAGCTAAAATTACAGTTATTGAAGCGATCCGCCAGTCTAACAATGCGGTATCAAAAAAGAAATTCCGTGACGGAAAAATCGTTTCTTTGGTTTTTGGCATTTATGGTTCGCTGGCAGCTAAAAATATTAAGCGTAATCCAAAACGCTTCCGAGCAATCACCGGCTCTATTTTCTTGTCGGTGGTAATTGCCCTTTCCTTATATAGTTTGTCTGATTTTATGCTTTATCAGACATCCTTGGACATGAAGGAGGACGGTTCCTGTTATACCGATGTGATTTCGACGATTCAATACAAAGATATTCCTACCGCAATCGAGGCATTATCGGATGAAAATATCACTTCGGATGTTTCCTATTCTTTTCAGCGATATATGACCGCTGAGTTTTCACAGGAACAAATCAATCCTGATATGCAGGGATATTTCATTGGTAATAACAAAGCGGAGCTTTATGTGGTAGGATTGGATGAGGAACATTTTGTCTCTTTCTGTGAGGAAAATAGGTTCAGTCTGGATGTAACAAATTCCAATCATGGAATTTTGCTCAATCAGACCATGGGATATTATAATTCGGCACAAAATCGAGTAATTGCGGGCTCACCGTTTCTTATTGAACCGGGAACAGAAATCATTCCGTTGGGGGCATCCGAGGATGCCTTACCGATTATCGTGGAAGAAATCGTTGCAGAAGAAAATGCAAATATCCAATCTATGTTTGTGAGAGATCGAGCTGTCCTCATTGTGCCTTTAAGTTATTTCAACTGGCTGATAGATGATAACGCCTATGTGGAAATGAGAATGCAGACAGCACAGCATAAAGAAGCAATGGAATGTTTGGCTGACAGAGGATTTCCGCAAACTGTGGACATTGCAGCCGCAACGAATAATTCCAGACAAGTATATACGATTGCAAAACTGGTAATCTGTTTGTTCTCGATTCTGATGACGGTTATTATCAGCTTGAATGTTTGTAACACTATATCGAATACGATTCATTTGAGAAGAAGTGAATTTGCAGTTCTGCGCAGCGTTGGTATGACTGCCAAAGGATTAAAATGTACGCTATTGCTCGAAGCTATTTTGTACGGTGTAAAAGCATTGGTTCTTGCGTTACCTGTGAGCTTTCTGATTCATTGTGCTATCTACTACTTCATATCGATGGGTATGACACCATTTGCTTTTTATCTCAACGGTGGTATCTATGTGCTTGCCGTCTTTGCCGTAAGTGCAATAGTATGTATCGCTATGATGTTCGCTGTTAGAAGCGTATCAAAGGTGGAAATTGTAGAGGAACTGAAATTGAGCAATATGTAATCATTCAATCTAACAAAGTAACAGAAACGGAGGTAATAGAAATTGAGCAAAAAGAAACTGGTAAAGAGGGTTGCAGGCATTGCTTTGACTGTTGGTGTAGTTATACTTGCCGTTGTATGTGTTGGTAAAGTAAATCGCATTCAGAACGAAAAAGATATTATTGGCACATGGAAGGATGCAAATGCTGAGGAGGTATTTACCTTTCAAGAGAATGGGGAACTTACTGTGAGTAAAGATATGCCCGCTCCGGATCTTTCCTGTGGCAGTGCATCGTATAGCTTCCCTTCTACAAATATGATTTGTGTGGAACAGGGAGATAACAGCGTGGAATTTGAGATAGAAGTAGATAAAAACAGTTTGACACTCTTCTTCATGGGACAAGAATATCTGGAATTGGAAAAGTAACGATTACAAATAAAAGAGAACTTTTGAGCCGATAATTCGCATCCTTTGCAGACTATCGGCTCTGCGTATATTTTGAACGCTGTTTTCAGAAACATTGTGTTTTGCAGAAAAACACCTTGACAAATCAAATCTCATATAGCGATACTATTACACTTCCCGATGGTGGAAATTATTTTGGCATTGAATGTGAGGATTTTACAGGAAGCATTGAACTGAATATTGAATAACATTCTGCCGGACGACGGCAAAAGAAAAAAAGCCGTCGCAGAGCAGACATATTTTCATGCGCCTATTCTATTTCGGCGGCTTTGATTTTCAGAGCCGCCGTTTCTTTTTGCCTAAAATAGAAACCCGACAACCCTTATGCAATCAGCAGGGGCGGCATATAGGAGGATGCCGTCATGTCTGTGTTAGTGGTTCATAATACCCATGAGTTACATCAATTAAAAAAAGCATAGCTCCCCCTCCGGGTAAGTTTAACTTTGTATCGGCATTATCCTTCCGTAAAAATCAGTATAATTGTGACTTATTTTGTTGCGCCAGTTTCTCTTTGCGGGAAGCTGGCGTTTTTTATTGCCATTTTTCCAGGAAGTCTCCCGATGTATACCGCTGCCGGTCCCCGCCGCCACCGTTTCGGTCACTTGTCACCATTAACCGAAACGGAGGTAATTATGAAACAGATCAATTTACGGGAACTGTATCCCGATATTTATAAAACTGACACCATGATAGAGGTTTCAGAGGACGTGTTGGAGGTATTTCGTGCTACAGATCGGGCAGAGAATGCCTATGAACGCCAGATGTATCGTTATAAGGCACAGTATTCTCTGGACTATGAGAACGGCATTGAAAATGCTGTGCTGCACAAACCGCTGACTCCGGAAGCTGTTCTGGAGGAGAAGCAGCTGCGGGAGCAGCTTTATGCCGCTGTGATGGTATTGCCGGAGAAACAAGCCAAACGGATTTATGCTCGGTATTACCTGGGAATGCGGGTAAGTGAGATTGCCACAGCAGAAGGAGTAGATCCAAGTCGTGTTCGTGACAGCATCCGGCGCGGATTGAAACAGCTGGCAAAATATTTTTGATAAAGTTTCATTTGAAGCGCCTGTTTTTTACTCTTTTTGTCAGTGTTAATAAGAAGGACAAGTTTCTCACCTTCACTGGTACATTGACAATTAAATAGACGGCATTATCGGTACATAACCCATACACGAGCAAATCAGGCGCGCCGCCGAGACGGACAGCTAAGGAGGTGAACAACAAGCTGTTCCTAGCGATCAACGCCAGCCTGGAACCCGGAAGCGGTACTTCGGGTGCGAGGACTGTATGGGGGCTTAAAGATACTTCCTCACGGCCCGCCATAGACTTGGGGGGAACCCTGCGGCACACGTTTTGAACGATGCTGCGGAGTTATGACAGCCGCACCAGCGGAGACCGGTAATGTTCCTATCGCCAGGGATGCGTGGCAAATGTGGCGAGTAATCAGAAAGTATGATTTAGGGCAACTACTTCCTATTAAATAATGTTTCATATTTGGGATGGTTCCCTATTCAAGATTAGATACCATGCGCTGGCGGTTTCGACTGCCAGCGTATTCATGTAATTTTGAAAGTATGATGACAAACTTGACAGATTGGAGGGAATATGTTTTATGGAAAAACTCATTACACGAAAGGAAGCTGCCGAAATCTTAGGAATCAGCATAGCAACGCTGGATGCCGCCCGTAACAACGGCTTGATTTCTTATGTGCAGTATGTTCAGAATGGCTGTGTGTATTTTACTGCGGCAGGTATACAGGAGTATATTGCAAAATGTACCCACAGGGCCAAGCCGATGGAACGGAGTGCGACTTACCGTAAACCTCAGAAGGGCAGAGCGTGAGACAATCCGCATCCTTGCCGGAATCGGATATGTCTGATAAAACAAAGATACAGCGCTGGAGATTATTCTTAGGAGGTGGCGGAATTGGCAAAAAGAAAGAGGACAATTCCACAATACGGTACAGTTACGCTTAACGGCATTGAGTATTACAGAACAAGAGTTGAAAATGCAGATGGAAAATTGGTGGCTCTTTATGCGAGAACGCCTGAAGAACTTTATGATAAGGAACTAAATGCACTGGAGCAGATTGACAATGATACATTCTGCCGGAAATCACCCACTGTTGCAGAATATTGCGAAAAGTGGCTGTTGATGCAGTCGGTTCATGTAAGGGCTACTACATTGACGGATTACACATCCAAAGTCAGGAGGCACATCATTAAAGAAATAGGGAGTATGCGGATGGCAGATGTTTGTCTGGATGATATTCAGCTTGCACTTGTGCCTGTTTCCCAAAAATCTGCATCGGTATATAAGTCAGTGGTTATCCTCTATAAATCTATTTTTCGGGCAGCAAAGGAAAGCCGGATCATTGATGATAACCCGACGGTTTATCTTACATCAAAGGGCGGTGGTGTCCCTCAGAAAGATAAAGCCGCATTGACAGATGAGCAGGCATCCCGTTTATTGGATGCTATTCAAGGACTTCCGCCGTATGTATTTGTCATGCTTGGGCTATATGCAGGTTTACGGCGAGAGGAAATCCTTGCTCTGAAATGGGATTCTGTTTATTTGGATGTGGAGTGTCCTTATTTAACAGTACGGAGGGCATGGCATACAGAGAATAACAGGCCGGTAATTCTTGATGAATTGAAAACAAAGGCTGCGGAGAGAAATATTCCGCTGCCGCTGTGCTTGGCAGAGTGCCTGAAAGAGACCAAAGCAAATTCGACTTCGGAATATGTGGTTCCGAACCGGGAGGGCGATCCGCTATCCTATACACAGTTTAAGCGGCTCTGGCAGTACATTGTTACCAGAACGGTTAAGGAACGGGCTTATTACCGGTATGAAGATGGAAAGCGCGTAAAGCATACGGTCATGCCTGTCCTTGGAGAAAAAGCAGCCCACAATGGAAAAGTGATTTACAGCTTGGATTTTGAGGTGACTCCACATCAGTTGAGGCATACATATATTACGAATCTGATTCATTCATCGGTGGACCCCAAAACGGTCCAATACCTTGCAGGCCATGAAAGCAGTAAAATCACTATGGACATTTATGCAAAGGTTAAATACAACAGACCGGATGAGTTGGTCAGAGCCATGGGTGGCGCATTTGCTCAGTGGGACGCTGTATGAATGGAGAGAGCAGTAAAAAAGAAAACGAGGCGAGAGCGAGGCAAGGATGTCTCGCTCTTTGTTTTGGGTAATCCGCATCTTTGATTAAGTGCGTGCTTTCTGATAAAAAGAGTGTGTAAGTTGTAAACGCTCGTTATCAAGAAAGGAAGATCTATATGGCTAAGAAAAAACCGAGTGTTCCGCAGTACGGAACCGTTATGAGAAAAGGAACTCTATATTACAGAACCAGAATTTTGGATGCAGATGGCAAGCAGGTAAGTTTGTATGCAGCCACCTGTGAAGAACTGTATGAAAAAGAATTAGAAGCCAGGCATCAGGTGGAGGAGATTATCTTCCACAGACAGCATCCCACCGTTGCGGAATATAGTGAGAAGTGGCTGTTGATGCAATCTGCTAAAATTTCTTCAGCTACATTGAAGGGATATACCCTTAATATGAAGAATTACATCGTCAAGCCGTTGGGAGATATGTATATGGAGGAAGTGACCGCAGATGATATTCGGTTGGCGCTTGTGCCGCTGACAAAAAAATCGGAGGGATTATACAACACGGTAAATATGCTTATCAAGTGTATTTTTTATTCGGCAGAGCGCAGCCAGCTGATTACCTATAATCCCTGCGTGGGAATATCATCAAGGGGCGGAAAGCCGACGAGGAAGAAAGAAGCCTTAACAGATCAGCAGGTATCGGTACTTCTGGATACAGTCAGGGGACTTCCACCGTATCTGTTCGTTATGATTGGATTGTTTTCTGGGCTGCGTCGAGAAGAAGTTCTTGGCTTGCAATGGGATTGTGTGTTTTTGGATGCACCGACGCCTTATATTTCTGTGCGGCGGGCATGGCGTTCAGAGCATAACCGCCCTGTAATCTCCACGGTCCTAAAGACCCCGGCGGCAAGGAGAGATATTCCAATTCCCAAGTGCCTGGTAGACTGCCTGCGGGAAGCAAGGGAAAATGCCATATCGGAGTATGTGATTGCTGACAGCAAGGGAGAACCGCTTTCCTATTCCCAGTTCCAGCGGGTTTGGCAATATGTGATTGTCCGTTCTACCAAAGAGAGAACCTACTATAAATATGTCAATGGGCAGAGCATCCGGTACACGGTGAAGCCAACTCTGGGAATGAAGCAGAAGAACAATCCCAAGATTGAATACACGATAGACTTTGAAGTGACGCCGCATCAGCTTCGTCATACTTACATCACGAATCTCCTCTATGCGGGAGTGGACCCTAAAACGGTTCAGTATCTTGCAGGGCATGAAAACAGCAAAACAACTATGGACATCTATGCAAGGGTAAAGTACAATAAACCAGAGGAGCTTTTTGATGTGGTGAATGGGGCATTCGGTCAGGTCAGCACTGATTGATTTTTATGAACTATATTTGAAAGCAGAAAAATGTCCACAACTTGTGGACTGCGCTGAACAAATCTTCTTCACGTTGGGGAAGATTTCAGAAGTGAGATGTAGAAGAAACGAGAGAAAAAGATCGATGATGGGTTAATCAACTTGAAATGCCAATTTGGCATTTCAAGTTGTATTGGGAGAAGTTATGACAGAAATTAAACAAGAAGTGTCCCAAAAGGATGGCATTACAAATGATTTGGTTGAAATTGTTCAACCCTCGATTGAGAATATGGTCTATGTTATTAGAGATAAACAGGTTATGCTTGATAGTGATCTCGCTGCTCTTTATCAGGTTGAGACAGGGGCATTAAATAGGGCAGTAAAAAGAAATATTAGCAGATTTCCGGAGGATTTTCGGTTCCAGCTTACAAATGAGGAGTATCAAAACTTGAAATGCCAATCTGGCATCGCAAGTTCGGCTCAGGAAGAAAATAATTATGGTGGTCGAAGGACACTCCCTTATGTATTTACAGAACAGGGGATTTCTATGCTGGCCAGTGTGTTGCATAGTGAAATAGCAGTTAAGGTAAGTATTGGAATTATGCGTGCCTTTGTGGAAATGAGGCGATTTATTGCAAATAATGAGTTGCTCTTTGAACGAATCAGTAGTGTGGAATTAAAGCAACTGGAATATCAAAAGCAAACAGATGAAAAACTGGAGCAGATATTTGAATATATATCTGATCATGAGGAATCAAATCAGAAAATATTTTTTGACGGACAGATATACGATTCTTTCAGTTTGCTCGTTAGCTTGATTCAGAAAGCCAAAAAAGAAATTGTTTTAATTGATGGTTATGTAGATGTGGGAACGCTGAATCTTCTTTCTAAAAAGAATAAAGATGTAGATGTTACGATATACACATTAGAAAGAACCAAGTTATCGCAGATAGATGTTGACAATTTCAACATCCAGTATTCTTCGTTGGTTGTACGGTATACAAAAGTTTTTCATGACCGTTTTTTAATTCTTGATAGGAAAACTGCTTATCATATAGGGGCATCCTTAAAAGATGCAGGAAAAAATGTTTTGGAATCACACTGATTGAGGATGCTGGTATTGTAAGGGATATCCTTCAGAGATTAGAATTGGAAACAGAGGCGTAAACTACATCATATTTCATGGTTAAGGAATAGGACAACCAATAAACAAAGGGCTGAAAAAGCCCGGAATAGCGGGGAAAAATGGAACACAGAGAATTGCAGTACGGCCTCAAAGCCGCTCGTCGCGCACCGCAGTTCAGCAAGCGATAATCGACAACTTCAAAATGCTAAAAAAGCCCGGAAATACGCCATTTTCCGGGCTTTTTCTATACCCAAAATTCTGTCTGGACTGTTCGGTTTTGATGGAATTTGAACGGAAATTTATGGGTTTATAGTGGTCAAATTACTGGTGGACAAGCCCATTTTGACCTCTTATGGGTTAAATTACTGGTGGACAATAGGAGCAAATGAAGTCCAATTTTGCCATCGACGGACGAACACATACTTGACTGATTTACATAGAGCCTTGGCTCATTCTTTGAAAACGAGAATGGGTCGAGGCTCTATTTTTTTTCGCCTGAAATCCGGCGAGACAAATTTGAGTAGGAGGTAACAGGTATGACGGATTTCAATCAGAAGACCCATGATACCGATGTGGGCAGTCATGGCGGACAGTCGAGGCAAATGATGGAGGTGTTTGAGAACCAGGAGTTTGGTTCGATCCGCGTGTTGCAGGAGGCGGGAAAGACATTCTTCTGTGCAAGTGACGTGGCGAAAGCGTTGGGGTATGTGAATCCCTATGCCGCAGTGAAACGCCATTGCAGAGGCCCCCTAACGAAACGCGAGGGGGTCGTTCAGAAGGTGAATCAGTATGGGGATGCTGGAGAGCAGGTCGTTGAAATCGCCTTTATCACAGAAGGCGATGTTTACCGGCTGATCGTTCACAGCAAGCTGCCATCGGCAGAACGATTTGAACACTGGGTGTTTGATGAAGTTCTCCCTTCTATCCGCAAGCATGGAGTGTATATGAGCGATTCCATTTTGGATCAGGTGATTCAGCATCCGGAGGTCATCTACACCCTGGCACAGGAGCTTGTAGCCGAGAGGGAGCAGCTTGAGGGTATCCGCAAACAGCTGGATGCGGCACAGCCCAAGGCAGACTACTTCGACACCTTTGTGAACTCGGAGGATTGTACCTGCATTCGGAATTTCTGTAAGGAAATCGGAATCCCGGAGAAGACGGCAGTGGGTCTCTTACTGGATCATCGCTATCTGTACCGCAGTCCGAGTGGCTGGCTGATGCCTTTTGCAGACAAATCTGCAAGGGGCTATTTTATTGTCCGAGATTGCTACGGCAGAAGCGGAAAACTGGTGCAACAGACGAGAGTGACCTGCAAGGGAAAGAATCATCTCTTCAAGTTGTTTAAGAAATGGGGTGTGATCGAATGACGCTTTTTACAGAGGGACGCCTTCAGGCGTTTGAACGTATGATGCAGGATACCGGCAAATACCATCGCCGGGAGGACAGCGAAGATCGTCCGCGCAAATGTCCGAAGAAAAAAGCGGAGCCTGCGAAAAAGGATGGTGAGCACCATGCCGGTATTCAGGGTTGAGAAGAACAGCAATTACACAACGATGTGCAATTACCACCTGCGGGATCAGGGTCTCAGCCTGAAAGGGAAAGGACTTCTCTCCATGCTGCTCAGTTTGCCGGACACATGGAACTATTCGGTACGGGGGTTATCTTCGATTACGCCGGATGGCGTAGATGGAGTGCTTACGGCTCTGAAGGAGCTGGAGCGTCTTGGGTATCTGGAAAGGAACCAGCAGCGTGAGAGTAACGGTCGGATGGGCAGAGCGGAGTATGTGATTTATGAGATGCCGAGGAAAAAGCCGTGTTCGGAATCACCGTGTACGGAAAAGCCGTATACGGTAAATCCGGATACGGACACACCGGTTACGGAAAATCCCGCGCAATTAAGTACTAATAGAACAAGTACTGAAACAATCAATAAAAGAGAGAAGAAAGAAATCCAGCACCGGTATGGCTCATACGAAAATGTTCTTCTCTCTGACACGGAATACGTCAAGCTCCGGCAGGAGTTCCCAGGAGATTATCAGATGCGGGTGGAACGGCTCTCTGAGTATATGGCCTCCACCGGCAGGAGCTACAAAAATCACCTTGCCACAATCCGGAGCTGGGCAAAGAGAGAAAAGCCTAAGTACAACCCGGCAGATTACACATTTGAGGAAGGAGACAGCCTATGAGCGACATGGTGCCTGAAGTATTGAATGCGGCGTTGGATTCGCTCTTTACGCCGAAAGAACCCGGAGAGCGGGAATACCAGGGCGAGGACGGACTGCTGTATTGCCGGAACTGTCATACGCCGGTGCAGTGCAGGGTAAGGCTCTGGGGCAGAGACAAGATTGTTCCCTGTCTTTGCAGATGCCAGCAGGAAGCGATGGCGGAAAAGAAACGCCAGGATGAACTGGCGGAGCGGCATCGTAAAATCAGGCAGCTGAAAGCAACGGGGATTCAGGAAAAGCATCTTCTGGAATGGAATTTTGCCGTTGCAGAAGACAACAAGGATATCCAGATGGCAAAACGCTATGTGGAGCAGTGGAAAAAGGTCAAGGCTGAAAACCTTGGCCTTTTGTTATGGGGAGATGTCGGCACCGGAAAGTCCTTTGTGGCGGCATGTATTGCCAATGCGCTGCTGGATCAGGGCATTCCGGTTTTGATGACGAACTTCTCCAAAATCCTGAACCAGATGGGTGCCATGTATTCGGAAGAGCGATACCGGTATATCGCTTCGTTTTCCAACTATTCTTTGTTGATTCTGGATGATCTGGGAATTGAGCGCAGCACCGAATATGCGCTGGAGCAGGTCTACGCTGTCATTGATGAACGGTACAAGTCCGGGCTTCCGGTCATTATCACAACCAATCTGAAGATTGCGGAAATCCGCAATCCGCAGGATGTGGCATACGCCCGGATTTACAGCAGGATTCTGGAAATGTGTACGCCGGTGCGAATCAGCGGAGAGGACCGCAGAAAAAGCATTGGAAAAGAAAAACAGCAGGTCGTTAAGGAGGTACTTGATCTATGAAGTGCAAGGCAAAAAAGGCGTTTTTCGCAGGTAAGAATGACATTTATCACCGCTGGAAGGAGGTTAAGAAGCTGAATGGCAAAAGCAAAAACCAGTATTACAACAGAAAACCGCAGTGGCTCAGCTGCCGACGCTGCGGCTAAGGAGCAGCGGACGGAGATGCCACTTTCTGACCTGCATCCTTTTGAAGGGCATCCCTTTAAGGTGCTGGATGACGAGCTGATGGAACAGACTGTGGAGAGCATTAAGCAGATAGGGGTGGTATCCCCGTTGATTGTCCGGCCTGACCCGGAAGGCGGATTTGAAATTCTTTCGGGACACCGCAGGCTTCATGCAGCGCAGCTGGCAGGTTTGGAGACAGTGCCGGTCATCGTCAAGGAAATGGACGATGATGCGGCAATCATCTTTATGGTGGACAGCAACTTGCAGCGGGAGAATATCCTTCCCAGTGAGAGAGCATTTTCCTACAAAATGAAGTTGGAAGCGATGAAGCATCAGGGGGAACGTGGGGATTTAACTTCGGCCCAAGTTGGGCCGAAGTCGTGGGCAGCTCAGGTTGTAGCTGAAGAAGCTGGTGACAGTAAATCCCAAGTTAAGCGATTCATCCGCCTTACAAACCTGATTCCCGAAATTCTGGATATGGTGGATGAGAAGAAAATCGCCTTCAATCCGGCGGTAGAGCTGTCTTACCTGAAACCGTCCGAACAGAAGGAATTTCTGGAGGCAATGGACTATGCACAGGCATCCCCATCCCTGTCGCAGGCACAGCGGCTGAAAAAGCTCTCGCAGGAGGGCGGCTGCACCTTGGATGCCATGTGTGAAGTAATGAATGAAATCAAAAAGGATGAGCTTGACCATGTGACAATTAAAAACGAGGTTCTTCGGAAGTATTTCCCGAAATCCTATACGCCGAAGCAAATGCAGGACACGATTATCCGGCTGCTGGAAAAGTGGCAGCGAAGTAAACAACGAGATATGGAACGATAAGGAGATTTTTATGATGATGAACTTTAAGAAGAATCAGAACAACGCAGTGTGCAGCATGGACTGCAAGAACTGCCCGAACGGTGCATCGCAGCCGAATCCGATGGATGATCCCATGTTTGAGAAGTCCATTGCGATGCTTCATAACTGGGTGATGCTGGAGGCAATCCGTGAAGATCACCCGAAGGAGCGTATTGTGATGGTGATCCTGCCGGGAGCTGGCGGCGAACTTCTGACCGAGGACGGCAGTCGAGACATCTTTGAGGATGTTTACGATGAGATGGAGGCTGATCTGGTGGCAGATGGGGAACTGCTTCTCCATTATGATAAGAGCGATGTGATCGAGACTGACAGAACCCGCTATCTGCTGGGAGCTGCGGAAGTTTCGGAAATCGACCAGAACGGCAACGAGTGCAGCATCAACCTGTTTACGCTGGAACGCACCATCGACTATGTGAACGAAAATCTGACGGTGGTTTCCATTGGCGGCGAGTTGGTTCCGGCACTGCGCCTGATTTAAGGAGGAGCCTATGAAGAAATTTGATGTGGAGATTACAGAGACTCTCCAGAGAAAGGTTTCCGTGGAAGCTGCCTCACAGGAAGACGCGGAACGCATGGTGACGCAGGCGTGGAACAATCAGGATTATGTTCTGGATTCCGGCGATTTCACCGGTGTGGACTTCAAGACCGTGGGAGAACATGAACTGGCAGAGACCAGGACAATGGAGGTGCTGCTGGTACAGCCCAATGCCTATCCGAAGAAAATCAGTGTTGGCACGGAGCTGGAAGATTTGCAGGCCATGGTCGGCGGCGATATTGAAGTAACCTATCCATTTGAGGATGAAGTGGCCATTATTCTGAATGAATCCGGCAAAATCAATGGACTGCCCCTGAACCGTGCGATTTACACCGAAGACGGGGATATGCAGGACATTTATGCCGGTGATTTTCTGGTGGTAGGGCTGACAGAGGATGACTTTGGTTCTCTGACTTCGGAGCAGATGCAGAAATTTGAGGAGCAGTTCCATCAGCCCCAGATGTTCGTTCGTATGGGGCGCAGCATCATGGCAATTCCGGTTCCGGATGACATGGTGAAGAGGATGGAGGAAAAGGCTGCAAAGCCTTTGGAAAAGAGTAAACCGGCACCGGATCGGGATAGTTTGTAAGGAAGGAGGCGGAGATTCATGCAGGAAGAAGTTGAAAATCGTACTGTCAATTTGGCAATCAGCACCACGAAACTGACCTTTCGCACCATCGTGAATGGCTATAATGCGTGGAAACGGCACCATCAGGCAAAGGTGGCTCAGAAAACGGCGCAGCTGCCGGTTGGAAAGCAGAGCATCAAAGAACTGATCGGTCAGAATCAGGGAGTCAGCAGTATCCCTATTGAAAAAACGGATTTGAAAGGCTTTGAACAGGTGGCGCGGAAATATGGTGTGGATTATGCCATTACGAAAGACCAAAATGTGATTCCTCCCAAGTACACGGTGTTCTTTAAGGCGAAGGATGCGGATGCACTGACTTCCGCTTTTGAGGAATTCACCAACCGCAAGCTGAAAGCAAAGGAAAAACCGAGTGTTCTGGAGCAGCTTAACAAGCTCAAAGAGCTGGTTACTGCAATTCTGCCGGATAAGGTTCGCCACAAAAGTCAGGAGCGTGATCTATGAGTAATAAGACCAAAAAGCTGCTGATCCTGAACCTGCCGTATTTCATTGCAGGTCTTGTATGTACCAATCTGGGAGAAGCGTGGAGAATTGCCGAGGGCGCAGATATGTCTGAGAAGCTCCTCGGCTTTCTTTCTGCCCTGGGCACAGCCTTTTCCAATCCGATGCCAAGTCTGTATCCGATGGATTTGCTGATTGGTGTGTGCTGCGGAGCGGGTCTGCGGCTTGCTGTGTATCTGAAAGGCAAAAATGCCAAGAAATATCGCCATGGCATGGAGTATGGCTCTGCCCGATGGGGTACGCAGAAAGACATCGAACCGTTTGAAGATCCAGTGTTTGCAAACAATGTGATTCTGACCCGGACGGAGCGGCTGATGATGGGCAACCGCCCGAAGAATCCGGCAAATGCAAGAAACAAAAATGTGCTGGTGGTGGGCGGCTCCGGCAGCGGCAAGACCCGGTTTTGGCTTAAACCCAATCTTTTACAATGCCACAGTTCCTACGTGGTCACTGACCCGAACGGTTATACTATAAGCAGATAGACAAAGGGTGTGTTTCACAAGCACGACCGATGTTTATCTGCTTAATTACATAAAGAAGGGAGGTAAAACTGTGGCAAAGAAAGAAGAAATCAAAATTACAGCTCTATATGAGCGTTTATCCAGAGATGATGAACAGGCTGGAGAATCGAACTCCATCCAGAACCAGAAGAAATATCTTGAAGAATATGCCCGTCAGCATGGGCTGAGAAATATCCGGCACTTTTATGATGACGGCTATTCCGGCACGAACTTTAATCGTCCCGGTTTTGCCGCCCTGCTGGAAGAAGTCGAAGCCGGACGAGTGGAGACCCTTGTGGTAAAGGATCTCAGTCGTTTTGGTAGAAACTACCTGCAAGTTGGCTACTACACAGAAATCCTTTTCCCGAAGAAGGGTGTTCGGTTCATAGCCATCAACAACAATGTGGACAGTGCTACCCCACAGGACAATGACTTCACGCCGTTCTTGAACATCATGAACGAGTGGTACGCCAAGGACACCAGCAACAAAATCAAGGCAATCTTCAAGTCCAGAATGAAAGACGGAATGCGATGCAGCGGCTCTATCCCTTATGGCTACAAGCGAAAGCCGGACGATAAGCAGACCCTCATCGTGGACGAGCCAGCCGCAGAGGTTGTCAGAAAAATCTTCCGTCTGGTTTGTCAGGGCAACAGCACCACCGCCATTGCGGAAATGCTGACAGCGGAGAAGGTGCTGATTCCCTCCGCTTATGCAGCCTTAAATCAACCGAAGAATTGTCGGCACAAGAATGTGGCAGACCCCTACCGATGGAGTGCAACCACCGTTGGCTACATCCTTGATCGGCAGGAATATCTTGGTCATACTGTGTTGGGCAAATCCATCTGCGAGAACTTCAAGACCAAGCAGCGCAGAGCCGCAACACCGGACGAGCTGATGATTTTCCCCGACACGCATGAAGCCATCATCGACCAAGACACATGGGATATTGCCAGAAAGATACGCTCGAAGAAAAAGCCCAGAGTGGCAAACGGCACCTACTCCCACCGTCTGTCTGGTTTGGTGTACTGTGCGGATTGTGGTTCTCGAATGGGATATATCAGTCCCGAAGCAAATCATAGCAAAACGCACTATGATTCAGATTCCGCTTTCCAATGCGGCAATTATCGGAGCAAAAGCGGCGAATGTGTTTCCCACTATGTAAAAACATCGGTTCTGGAAGCGGCAATTTTGCAGGCAATTCAGACTGTAAGCAAGTATGTCCTTGAAAACGAGGACGAGTTTATTCAGCAGCTCAAAGCCGTTTGGAATGAGCAGCAGACCAGAACAGCAAACAACGGCTATCAGGAGCTTGCCGAAGCAAAGAAGCGAATGGCTGAACTGGACGAGAAAATCAACAAGCTCTATGAGAGTACCTTGAGCGGCTTGCTGCCGGAGCGACAGGCACAGCGCATGATTCAGCAGTACGATGAAGAACAGATTTTGCTGGAAAGGCGTGTTGCAGAGCTGGATAATCTGGTTCAGCAGGACGAAATCAAGCAGGTGGACGCATCCCGTTTTGTCGCTCTGGTCAAGAAATACCGAGACTGCGAGGAACTGACTGACACCATGCTCTATGCGTTCATTGACAGGATTGAGGTTCACGAAGCCACAGGTGGTCGAACCATCTACCGCCAGCAGAACATTGATATTCATTTCAACTTCATCGGCAACTACTATCCGCCAGTCGAGACCGTATCCGAGGAAGAACGCATTGCCGCCATCGAAGCCGAGCAGCTGCGAAAGAAGCAGGAAAAGGGCAAACGCTCGGAAGAACGCAGGAAGCAAAAGCTGTATGCTCTGCGAGAAGCTGCACAAGCCGGAGATCCGGTCGCTATCGCACAGTATGAAGAACATCTGGCATATCAGCGTGAACGGAATCAGAAGCACCGCCAAAAACTAAAGGAAGCCAGAGAAGCCAGCCCGGAATATATCAGTCAGTTAGAGGAAAAAGAGCGCATCAAGCGTGAAAAGATGCTTGAAACTGAGCGTAAGCGGGTGGAGCGAGCCAAAAAGAAAAACAAACTGACACGGGCTGAATTGAAAGAAAAGGCAAAGACAGACCCCGAAGCAGCCAAGCAGCTGGAAGCAATGAGAGCCAAGGAAGCCGAAGCCAGACAGCGCAAAAAGGAGCGTGAAGAAGCAAGAATGGCAGCTGATCCAGAGTATGCCGCCATGATGGAAGCTCGAAAAAAGGAGTATATCCGCACAAGGACTGCCAAGCGCAAAGCGGAACACGAAGCCCTTGTAGAGCTTGCCAAGACCGATGAAGAAGCCGCAAGGAAGCTGGCTGAGAAGCGGAAATACCAGAGTGAAGCCACCGTTAAGTGCTATCAGAAATTGAAAGCCGATGCGGAAGCCGGAGACCCCGAAGCCATCAAACGATACGAAGCCCACCTTGCCAAGCGCAGAGAGGACTACCACAAAAAGAAAGCAGAAAAGGAGGATATTCCAGCATGAATGAGTTATGGATAGTCAGATTTGTCCGCAAGGACGGCAAGCCGGACGAGGAATATTACTATCGTTCCCTTGCCGAAGCAGAGCATCACAAGAACCTGTTTCTGGACGATGATTCCGGGCTGTATGAGCGCATTGAAATCATCAACGACAAACATTAAGGAGGACACTATGGAACTGAACTTCATCAAGAGCGGAGATTACTACATCCCCGACATTCAACTGCAAAACCCGAATATCCATCTTGGAAAGTGGGGACTGATGCGAAAGTCGTATCTGCGGATAGCACAGCCGTTTCTCTTTTCGGAGATGGTACTGAGCGAAACGCTATATCCCCATTGTGCGGAGATTGAAGCCGCCGCCAAGAGCCGTATGAACATCATCCTTCCCCAGCTGATGAAACACTACGGCGTGACCGAACGGCTCAAAGCCGCAAATCAGCTTGAATGGGTTCGCCAGATGAACGCTTGTGTGGCACAGGCAGAGGAAGTCATTAAGGACGAGCTGATTTACAGCTAAGCAAGGAGGAAACCATGGGACTGATAAAGCTAATCTTTAAGCTGCTGGTGCTGCCGCTGATTGTGGCAGTTACCTTGATACAATGGGTCGGTATCTTCTTCACGCAGTTTTCGACCGTTATCTTCAATCTGCTTGCCGGGCTGATGTTCCTGATAACGATTGCCGGATGGATGTTCGGCATCAGCGCAGGAGCAGAAACGCTCCGACTGCTGGCAGTTGCCTTTGTGGTTTTTATCATCCCTCACATTGCGGAATGGCTGATTATTAGAATCGCCGTGATTAACTACGGACTGCGTGATTTTATCAAGTCCTGACCCAACAATTTTATATCGTCAGCAAAGCGACAGGTATTTCCTTGTGAAGTCCCTGCCGCTTTTATTTTATCAAATCAAAGGAGAGTAAAACTATGACCATGAACCAGAAGAAAGCACTGTACGCCTTTGGCAGCCCCGACCGTGAAGCAACGGTCAACCGTTTCTGTACGCTGGCAGAGCTTGCCCCCGATCCTGCCGTAAAGCATTTCTTCCTTGCAATCGCAAGGGAACTGAACGCCCCGACCGCCGACCGCTGGTATCGCTGTATGTTCTTCAATCTCCGCTTAGAGATGGAAGCATATCTGCGCTACGAAAAGGCTTTTGAGCGCATCGTGAGCGGCTGTCCGGCAGTTGAATGGGAGGATGACGAGTATGACCCTGACGAAGTATGAGAAAGAGACCATTATCCTGTTCAACGAGGGCGAGGACACTGCCCACATCCAGACCTACAATGCCGGACTGCGGAAGCGGCTGGCAGCGTTCAGCAAGAAGCACCCCGACCTTTGCCGCTTGGAAAAATCCTTCGCCCAGGGCGGCGTGATCTATGTGCTGGACAAGTCCAGACTGTCTATCCGGCTGCAAGCACCGTATAGCGAGGAACGCAGACGGAAAGCAAGCGAGAGCGCAAAGCAAACCGGGTTCAAGAGCCGGACGGAATCATGTAACAGTTAGGGGGCGATATGCGGTCAAAATGTCGGGTTTGCATCCGATGTTTTGACCGCAATTATATATAAGCGCAAATAGCACTTTTAACAAAAGAAACGCATGTTTGATGAAAGTTTTTACGATTTGATAGATTTTGAAAATGAGAGGGCTATTGATGCTTGAAAGGGTTGATTTTTGGGTCATTAAATGTTAATATAAAATCATAACTTTTGAAAGGCTGGTGATGCAGATGTACCTGTCGAAAGTAAAAATTCGAGAGGCCATGGATAGGCAAAGAATCAAAACCTATACAGAACTTGCTGAGCAGCTTGGAATTACCAAAAATCAATTATCTGTTATGCTATCCGATGATTACAATCCTTTGAAAACGAGGGTTGAGGATTTGTGTCAGCTACTTTCAGTTGCTCCAAATGAAATCATGGATTTTAGCACAGATACGAAAGGAATCGATACATCGATGATTAGAAACGATGATGTTACCGCCATAGAATTATTCGCAGGAGCTGGCGGCTTGGCTCTCGGCCTTGAAAAAGCAGGGATTAAAACAGTCGAGCATGTAGAGTTTGACAAAGCTTGCTGCGAAACATTACGAACTAATCGGCCAAATTGGAATGTCATTTGTGATGATATCCACAATGTTGATTTTACACAATTTAGAGATAAAGTGGATATCGTGACGGGCGGTTTTCCGTGCCAAGCGTTTTCTTTCGCTGGAAAAAAGCTTGGATTCGAAGATACAAGAGGAACTTTGTTTCACGAATTTGCTCGCTGTGTCAAGGAAGTTAATCCAAAGATATTTATGGCTGAAAATGTACGAGGGTTAGTCTCGCATGATAAAGGGCGCACGCTCACTACCATTATCAATGTACTTGAAGCACTGGGATATCACACTCAGCAAAAAATTCTCAATGCTGCATATTTCGGAGTGGGACAGAAAAGAGAGCGCATCGTTATAGTGGGCATTCGCAATGACACAGATATTGAATTCAGCTATCCGAATGAAGAAGATAAAATGACAACACTGCGTGAAGCTCTTAAAGGTTGTCCCAAAAGTGATGGCGTAGAATACAGCGAGAAGAAGAAAAAGGTATTAGCACTGGTTCCGCCGGGAGGATGCTGGGTGGACCTGCCAGAAGATATTGCAAAAGAATATATGGGGAAATCATATTATTCTGGTGGAGGACGCAGAGGAATGGCTCGCCGTATTAGTTGGGAAGAACCTTGTTTGACGCTAACATGTAGTCCTTCACAAAAGCAAACAGAAAGATGCCATCCCGAAGAAACACGCCCATTTACTGTAAGAGAATCCGCAAGAATTCAGTCATTCCCTGATGACTGGACATTTTGCGGTGGCATTGGTGACCAATACAAGCAAATAGGTAACGCTGTCCCTGTCGAGATGGCAAGAAGAATCGGTATTCAGCTTAAAGAAGCTGTTTTATCAGAGCAAAAGGGTTAAGCATTGTTTTCATCGATCTCATGAGCAAGACGCTGAATAATTTGACCAATCATTGCAGAACTATCCATTTCATCGGCAACTTCGGCAAAAGCATCGATAAGATCATAATAGAAATCACTGTCACCAGTTAGCCGATGCCAAAACTCTTTTCCAACATACACGGGGTATTCTTCATCAATACGCTTATACGACTGGGAAAGAGAACTTTCAGTACCATAAAAAACGCCAACAATGCAATCGGTGATATTTAAATCCAAATGATTGGTTCGTGCCAAATTGCGGATAGCAGTGAAGTGCCGCTTGATAGTATCAACATCATCGTGGTTAATTGTGGTCGGCCCGGCTTTTACTTGGCAATACTTGCGACGGCCATCAATAGCATCAATGAATTCAATATCAATGCCAGAAGTGGTAGAAGCGTATGACGATAAGACTTCATTACAAAAGTATTGTAACTGCGTGCCAAATGTCGTTGAAATTGAAGTGCCCAGAACCCGAGGATAAATCAGTGCTTTTGCCATACTCTCGGGAGAGGAATCACCAAAAGCAAACTGAGCCAGATACTTATGAGTGAACGGATTGATATTAAACTTTGATAAACTGGTAAGCTTCTCTGTGTTGGCTTTATGGTTTTCTGCAATACGAGTCCGAAAGAAGGTCTTTGCACTACTAAGTATTGCTTGGCGTTCGGCTTCGGTCATGCCAATCACCCTCCTTTATAAAAATCTTCATTTTCCATTGTATCATTTTTGTCATGCCGGGCCAAGTCCCAGCACTATAATCAAGGCAATTTTATATATACGATTAGAACATTCTAATGACCAAGCCAAAGGCGATCAACCGTAAAAAGTTGGTCGCTTTTGTTTTGCCCATTATCAGAAAGGAGAAGTTGCCCATGAGTGAAGAATTGGAAAAGCTGAGACACAAACAGTATGTTGCGGAGCGCAAGCTGACCGCAGCCAAGCACAAGGAGAAGCGATTACAGAGCGAGCTGAAACGGCTGACCAGAAGCGAGAGAACCCATCGGCTTTGCACCCGTGCCGGAATGTTGGAGACCTTTTTGAAAGAGCCGACCGTCCTGACCGACGAGGATGTGATGGAGCTGTTGACCTTCATCTTCCAGAGCGAAGCGGTTCAAAAGAAGCTGAATCTGCTGATTGAGAGCCGGAGAAAAACGCAGGAAGCGGACGAGGGCGAAAACCCTTGACGGAGACAAGGGCGCAATTATACACCACCTAAAGATGGTGATTGCGTTCTGCCGAAAGCCCCTTGCAGGGAGCTTGATGATTTCCGCAAAAGTCCCTTGCTCCATTCATCCAGAGGAAGCTACACTTCCCCTGCGCTGGCTTTGCCAGCTACCCCTTTGTGGACTTGCCGCCGAGGAACGATTGCAAGCAATCATTCCCCGACAACAAGTGAATATCCCCCCACCAGACCGTGCTGAAAAGTATCGGTCTTTTTTTGTACCATCAAAAGGAGGTTCAACCAAAGATGCCAGTACCACATTTGGAAATCCGCATCGTCCAGCGGAGCAAGGGCAGCTCTGCCGTTGCCGGAGCTGCCTACCAAGCCGGAGAAAAACTGTTCTCCGAGTACGACCAGAAATCCAAAGACCATCGAAGAAAACAGCCGGAAGTTCTTTACACGGAAATCATGTTTCCGGCAAATGCCCCGCCGGAATACGCCGACCGGGCAACGCTCTGGAACGCTGTCGAGGAAGTGGAAAAGCAATGGAACTCGCAGCTTGCCAGACGATTCATTCTTGCCCTGCCGAGAGAAGTCCCGACCGAAATGTATCCGCAGATGATGCAGGAATACTGCCGGGAGCATTTCGTATCCAAGGGAATGTGCTGTGATTTTGCAATCCATGACCCAGATCCTCCCGGACACAATCCTCATTGCCATATCATGCTGACCATGAGAGCCATTGACGAAAACGGAAAGTGGCTGCCTAAGAGCCGTAAGGTTTATGACCTTGACGAGAACGGAGAGCGCATCAAGCTGCCCTCCGGCAACTGGAAAAGCCACAAGGAGGATACCGTTGACTGGAACGAGCAGTACCATGCCGAGGAATGGAGGCACGGCTGGGAGCTTGTTCAAAATAAGTATCTGGAACTTGCCGGAAGTCCTGAGCGAGTGGATATGCGCTCTTATGAACGGCAGGGACTGGATAAGATTCCCACCGTCCACATGGGAGCCGCTGTTTGCGCTCTGGAACGCAAGGGCATTGAAACCAACATCGGCAATCTCAACCGGGATATTAAGGCAGCTAACCGCATGATGAGTGCCATCCGCAGCACCATCCAAAATCTGCGGAACTGGATTGCAGACATTGTGGAAGCGACCAAGGAAGCCTTTGCAGAAACGGAAGCACAAGCAAAGAACACTTCGCCCGATCTGGTTCTTCTGCTGCGTGATTATCTGAACCTACGAAAGGCAGAACGCAGCGACTGGTCAAGATACGGTCAGCAGAAAGGCACGACCGATGATTTGAAGGCAGTCTCCAAAGCCATCATCTATCTGAAAGAGCATGAGCTTTTCACGCTGGAAGATTTAGATAGCACTCTTCAAGGCATGAGTGAGAAAGCCAAGGGCATCCATGCCGACATGAAAAAAGCATCTGCCCGCATGAAGGTCATTACCGGCATTCAGAACGCTGTGGCAGACTGCCAGACCCACAAGGCGGTTCATGACAAGTACCTGAAAATCGGCTGGAAAACACGACAGGCAGCGTTCGCAGAAAGCCACAAGGACGAGCTGGACAGCTTCAACAAAGCGTTCCGTTATCTCAAAAAGCAGGGCGTGGATTTGAATGTCAATCTGGATTCCCTGCAAGCGGAATATGACAAGCTGAAAGCAACCCACACCGAGCTTGCCAGACAGCTTGCCGCCGCCAAGGAGGAATTGCAGCCAATGAAGGATATTCGCTATTGGGTCAGCAAAGTCCTCACGCCGGAGCAGTCCGAGGTCGAGAAAAAGCCCGAACCGAAGCACTCCGTCACGGAGAAGATGAAGTTTCTGCAAGAGCAGAGCAGCAATCAGCCGGAGCAGAAAACCCCACAACAGAAAAAACAGAATATGGAACTGTAAGGCACTTGCCGTTTTCATTGTGAAAATGTCAGGTGTCTTTTTTTGTTCTCCGAAAGGAAGATGCAATGAATGTATTTGAAGCGGTCAAACAGAAGTTGACCACCCGACAGGCGGCAGAGCTATACGGCATCCGGGTTAGCCGTCATGGCATGGCAGTCTGCCCGTTTCACAATGACAAGAACCCCAGCATGAAGGTGGACAAGCGTTTCCATTGTTTCGCTTGCCAAGCGGACGGAGATGCAGTTGATTTTGTTTCCCGTCTATTCGGATTGCCCAGCCGGGAAGCCGCTGTGAAGCTGGCTGATGATTTCGGTATCAGTTACGACAACAGGCAGAAGCACAGAATCAAGCCCCATATCCGAGAGCCTACCCCGGAACAGAGATACCGCCAGGAAGAAAGCAGATGCTACAAGGTGCTGTCTGACTACTTCCATCATCTCAGGACATGGAAGCAGCAATATGCACCAAAGCAGCCGGAGGACGAATGGCATCCTCTGTTCGTGGAAGCTCTGCAAAGAGAAAGCCATATCGAATATCTGCTGGATGTTCTTCTGTACGGTACAACCGAAGAAAAGAAGGCTCTGGTTGCCGAGCAAAGAAAAGAGGTGATGAATCTTGAGCAACGATTTGCAGAACACCCAGACGAGCATGACCGTGGAGGAAGTCAGAGGAAGTCTGGACTCGACCGATAACGGAGCTGTCAAAAACAGCATCCGAAACTGTCTGACGGTATTTCAGAATGACCCGAAGCTGGAAGGAGCGATCCGCTACAATATCCTAACGGAGCGCATTGATATTGTGAAGCCCCTCTGGTGGAGTAAGCCGACAACGACCTTGAACGATACGGATTTGAATTACCTGATGCTCTATCTGGAAGATCAGTACACGCTGACCAGCGAAAAGAAAATCCAGAAAGCAATCTCCATTGTCGCTGACTGCAACAAGTACCACCCCATCCGTGACTATCTGAACGGTCTGGAATGGGACGGCACAGAGCGCATCCGCTGCGCCCTGCCCCATTTTCTTGGAGCTGAGGAAAGCGAGTTCACCTATGAATGTCTGCGACTGTTCATGTTGGGTGCAATCAGCCGGGTATTCAAGCCAGGAAGCAAGTTTGAAACCATGCTCTGTCTGGTCGGAGGACAAGGTGCGGGAAAGTCCACCTTCTTCCGGCTGCTGGCAATCAAAGACGAGTGGTTTTCCGATGACCTGAAACGGATTGACGATGACAATGTTTACCGCAAGATGCAGGGACATTGGATTATCGAAATGTCCGAGATGATTGCCACAGCCAACGCCAAAAGCATTGAGGATATTAAGTCCTTCATCAGCAGAGCCAAGGAAACCTATAAAGTGCCGTATGAAACCCACCCGGCAGACCGATTGCGGCAATGCGTGTTCGGCGGCAGCTCCAATACGATGGACTTTCTGCCCCTCGACCGAAGCGGCAACCGAAGGTTCCTGCCCATCATGGTACACCCGGAAAGAGCCGAGGTTCATATTCTGGAAGATGAAGCCGCATCGAGGGCGTATATCGACCTCATGTGGGCAGAAGCAATGACCATCTATCGGAGTGGTTCTTTTCGCCTGACTCTCTCAAAGCAAATGAACAAGGAGCTGCGGGAGCTGCAAAAGCAGTTCATGCCGGAGGACACCAAGGCAGGGCTGATTCAGTCTTTCCTTGATGATTTCAGCGGCACACAGGTCTGCTCCAAGCTGATTTATGCGGAAGCTCTGAACCATTCCTTTGACGAGCCGAAGCAATGGGAAATCCGAGAGATCAATGAAATCATGAACAACAGCATCGAGGGCTGGACAGCATTTTCCAATCCCCGAATCTTTGCCAAGTACGGCAGACAACGAGGTTGGGAACGAGCCGATTCCGGCAACGAGCTATCGGCAACCGGCTCTGATTTGCCGGACGGTTTTCGTGAACTGACCGAGGAAGAAGCCCAACAGATAGAGCTTCCATTCTAAAAAATCGACCCCGTTGCAGGGCTGGTTGCTATCCCGTTGCCGACCCCGTTGCCGGGCTATTTCCTTAAATCTCTTTTATTTACAAGGGTTTTAAGAAGCCTGACAACGAAAGCAACGGAGAAATCAAAGAAAAAAGCAAAAACAGGATAAGAGCCAGATAGGACAATGTTCGAGGTTTTTTGAAGCCCGTTGCCGGACTTCGTTGCCGACACACACCCTGTCTGGCTTTTCCGTTTCAAGGAGGTATCGCATGGCACAGAACAACAAAGCAGTCCAAACACCCAAAGCAACTCCGGCAGGCTCGTTCAGCATGAGAATGGGCAGCACCACTTATATCATCGGTGTTCATTTCAGCGCAGAGAGCAAGGACACCTTGGAGGACAAGATGAAGCGGCTGATGCGTGATGATGTGAAAGCAGATAATTTCTAAGCCGAAAATTGTATGTAACACTTCTGTTTTCTATCTTGACACGAATGACCCGAAAGGCGATATCGTAATCGACTGCGGCCAAGCCCTTTTGAAGAACGGATACAGCATCCGGATTTTCAACACCATCAATTTTAGAAAGTCGATGCATTATAATCCCTTCGCGTATATTCACAGCGAAAAGGATATTTTGAAGCTGACCACAACCCTCATTGCCAACACCAAGGGAGACGGCAAGGCCGGTGATGAATTCTGGACGAAGGCAGAGACCCTGCTTTATTGTGCTTTGATTGGTTATATCCACTATGAGGCACCGCTGGAAGAGCAGAACTTTGCAACTTTGATTGAATTTCTGAATGCGATGGAAGTGCGCGAGGATGATGAAACCTTTCAGAATCCAGTGGATCAGATGTTTGAGGCTCTGAAAAAGAAGAAGCCGAACCACTTTGCTGTCCGCCAATATGCCAAATTTAAGCTGGCTGCGGGCAAGACATTAAAGTCGATTCTGGTGAGCTGCGGCGCACGTCTGGCTCCCTTCGATATTGAGGAAGTCCGTGATATCACCATGTACGATGAGCTGTCGTTGGATACGGTGGGAGATAAGAAAACGGCTCTGTTCCTCATTATGAGCGATACAGACCCGACTTTTAATTTCCTGATTTCCATGATTTACACCCAGCTGTTTAACCTGCTGTGCGAAAAAGCAGATGATGTCTACGGCGGCAGACTGCCGGTGCATGTGCGCTGCCTGATTGATGAGTGTGCGAACATTGGTCAGATTCCGAATCTGGAAAAGCTGGTAGCTACCATCCGATCAAGAGAAATCTCGGCATGTCTGGTGCTTCAGGCACAGAGCCAGTTGAAGGCAATCTACAAGGACAATGCCGATACCATCATCGGCAATATGGATTCCCGTATTTTCCTTGGCGGTTCGGAGCCGACTACGCTAAAAGAGCTGAATCAGGCACTGGGGAAAGAAACGATTGATCTGTACAACACCTCCGATACCAGAGGCAACAGCCCATCTTACGGCACCAATTACCAAAAGGTTGGGCATGACCTGGCTTCGGTGGATGAACTGGCTGTGTTGGACGGCGGAAAGTGCATTTTACAGCTGCGCGGTGTCAGGCCGTTCAAGTCAGATAAATATGATTTGACCCAGCATCCGAACTACAAGCTCACTGCCGGTGCTGATAAGAAAAACACGTTCAGCATCGAGGCGTTTCTTGACCATCGGCTGAAGCTCAAGCCCGGTGATAAGTACGAAGTGGTTGACGCAGATCATGCCAAGTAAGTTTGTTCTGGTGACGAAGATGTCATGGGTGCGCTGCTGGTAACAGAATAAGATAAGGGGCGGCGAGCTGCCGCCTCTTTACATAGCCAGGTTTCTGATTGGGATTGGAGACCTGGCTATATGTTTGCCCATTTGCAGGTGCACATGCAGATGGAAAATCACTATTCATCAGCCTATAAGGGCGCATCGTACAAGGAGGTACACATTTATGGCATTTTTCAACAGCGCAGTAACCGTTCTTCAGACTCTCGTCATCGCACTGGGTGCCGGTCTCGGCATCTGGGGAGCCATCAACCTGCTGGAGGGCTATGGCAACGACAACCCCGGTGCCAAGTCTCAGGGCATGAAGCAGCTCATGGCTGGCGGCGGTGTGGCACTGATCGGCACAACTCTGGTGCCGCTGCTTTCTGGTCTGTTCGGTTAAGCAAAAGCTGTCGGAGCGAAGATTCCGACCGGGCGGCGAAAGCTGCCTGTTACATAGTCAGGTGCAGGCAATATCCGCAGCTGGCTATTTTCTGCGCGCTCCGGCAGGTGCACATGTTGGTGGTATGACGCAGAACCGCAGTTTAGAATCGCACCGGCTGATAGGCCGGACAAGTTACAGGAGGACAAATCTATGGCGTTTCTTACTACAACTGCATCGGCACTGTCTCTTTTCTCACAGCTGTTCATGCTTCTGTCCCGTATGGCGAAGCTGTTCGGCGTGTTTGCGTAAGGAAGGAGGCGGCTTATGCAGAGTATCCTTGAACAGATCACAGATTGGCTCAAGAGCATGATCATCAGCGGCATCATGGGAAATCTTTCAGGGATGTTCGATTCAGTCAACCAGCAGGTTGGACAGATCGCAGGCGATGTGGGAACCACACCGGCGAACTTTTCACCTGCGGTCTTTTCTATGATCCGCAACATCTCGGAATCCGTGATCCTGCCCATTGCCGGAATGGTGCTGACTTTCATCGCCTGTTATGAGCTGATCCAGATGCTCATCGAGCATAACAATCTGGCAAATTTCGAGACTTGGACATTTTTCAAATGGGTCTTTAAGACCTTTCTGGCAGTGACCCTGATCTCGAACACATTCAATATCACAATGGCTGTCTTTGATGTGGCGCAGCAAGTGATTTCACGAAGCGGCGGTTTGATTTCCGGCAGTACGTCCGTCAGCGATGCGACCCTGACAGCGATGCAGGCCACACTGGAAGGCATGGACTTGGGACCGCTGCTGGGGCTGTATTTGCAGACCTTTGTGGTTCAGGTCACGATGCTGGCGTTGTCGGCTATTATCTTTGTCATCGTGTATGGCCGAATGGTGGAAATATATCTCATGGTGAGCCTTGCGCCGATTCCGTTCGCAACCTTTGGAAACCATGAGCAGAGCCATACCGGTCAAAACTACCTGCGCTCCCTGTTTGCACTGGGATTCCAGGGTTTTCTTATTTTGATCTGTGTAGGCATCTATGCAGTTCTGATTCAGAACCTGTCCTTTTCGGATAACATTATCAGCAGCATTTGGGGCGTTATGGGCTATACGGTTTTGCTGGCATTTACCCTATTTAAGACGGGAAGCCTCGCAAAATCCGTGTTTGCAGCGCACTAAGGAAGGAGGCATGATTCATGGCATCTTATATTTCTGTACCGCGAGACCTTTCAAAGGTCAAAACCAAGGTCTTTATGAACCTGACCAAACGGCAGATTCTTTGCTTCGGAGCCGGTGCGCTGATTGGCGTTCCGGTTTTCTTTTTGCTCAAATCCAGCGGGAATCTGAGCCTTGCTGCTCTTGGCATGATGGCGGTAATGCTGCCGCTCTTCTTTCTTGCAATGTACGAGAAAGACGGTCAGCCGCTGGAAGTGGTAGCAAAGCACTTCTATGAGGCAAAGTTCAAGAGGCCGAAAACGCGGCCTTACAAAACAAAAAATTACTATGCACTGCTGGTACAGCAGGCAGACGTGGAAATGGAGGTAAATCGCATTGTTCAAAATTCTCGAAAAGCTGACAGCGAAGAATAAAAAGCAGGATGACATCCGAATGCCGTCGCATCTGTCAGCCGCAGAGCAGAAACAGGTGCAGACGGTGATTGACCGCGCAAGGGGTGACCGCACGGTTCCGCATTCGGCACAGGAGAGCATTCCTTTTCAGCGGATGTTCCCGGATGGTATCTGCCGTGTGACGGATAACTACTACACCAAAACCATCCAGTTTCAAGACATCAATTACCAGCTGGCACAGCAGGAAGATCAGACGGCTATCTTTGAAGAATGGTGCAGCTTCCTGAACTTCTTTGATTCCAGCATCCGCTTCGAGCTTTCTTTTATGAATATGGCTACGGATGCCTCGAATTTTGAGAAGATGGTGCGTATCCCGTATCAGAAGGATCATTTCAATCCGGTACGCACGGAGTACAGCACCATGCTCCGCCGTCAGCTTGCCCAGGGCAACAACGGCCTGACCAAGACGAAGTACCTGACGTTTGGCATTGAAGCAGAATCCATGAAACAGGCAAAGCCAAGGCTCATTCACATCGAGATCGACCTGATGAACAACTTCAAACGCTTGGGTGTCCGGGCAAAATTGCTGAACGGCAAGGAACGACTTCATCTGATGCACGATATGTTCCACATGGGTGACCATGACCGATTCAATTTCGATTGGAAGTGGTTGCCGGAGAGCGGGCTGTCGGTAAAGGACTTTATTGCTCCGACCGGTTTTGCCTTTCCGAAGAACCGTGTTTTTCAGATGGGTGGGATGTATGGTTCCATGTCCTATCTCCAGATTACGGCTTCCGACCTGTCGGATCAGCTGCTGAAGGACTTTCTGGATATGGAATCCAGCCAGATTGTGACCATGCACATTCAGTCGGTAGACCAGAACAAAGCAATCAAGTCCATCAAGCACACCATTACGGAGCTGGATCGTTCCAAGATTGAGGAGCAAAAGAAAGCTGTCCGTTCCGGATACGATATGGACATTATTCCGTCGGATTTGGCAACTTACGGCAAGGACGCAAAGGCACTGCTGAAGGAATTGCAGAGCCAGAATGAGCGTATGTTCCTGCTGACCTTTCTGGTGATGAACACCGGCGAGACGGAGCAGGAGCTGGAAACCAACGTGTTTCAGGCTTCCAGCATCGCACAGAAGTACAACTGCAACCTGCGCCGTCTGGACTTTCAGCAGGAGCAGGGGCTGATGAGCTGCCTGCCGCTGGCACAGAACCTGATTGAGATTCAGCGCAGCATGACGACCAGCAGCACGGCAATTTTCGTGCCGTTTACTACCCAAGAGCTGTTTCAGACCGGGAAAGAGGCTCTGTACTATGGGCTGAATGCTTTGTCCAACAATCTGATTATGGTTGACCGGAAAAAGCTCAAGAACCCCAACGGGCTGATTCTGGGTACCCCCGGTTCCGGTAAATCCTTCTCTGCCAAGAGAGAAATCGCCAATGCGTTTCTGGTGACGGATGACGATGTAATCGTGTGCGATCCGGAAGCCGAGTACACGGCACTGGTGCAGAAATTTGAGGGGCAGGTTATTAAAATCAGCCCTTCCAGCACGCAGTATATCAACCCGATGGACATCAACGCGAATTATTCAGAAGAGGATAATCCGATTGCCCTGAAAGCAGATTTCATCCTGTCCCTGTGTGAGCTGATCGTGGGCGGCAAAGAAGGCTTGCAGCCGGTAGAAAAGACGGTCATTGACCGCTGTGTTCATCAGATTTACCAGACCTATTTCGAGCATCCGGTGCCGGAGAATATGCCGGTGTTGCAGGACTTGTACGAGGCACTGCTCCGGCAGGATGAAAAGGAAGCACACCATGTGGCAACAGCATTGGAAATCTATGTGACCGGTTCGCTGAACCTGTTTAACCACCGCACCAATGTAGATATCAATAACCGGCTGGTCTGCTATGACATCAAGGAGCTGGGCAAGCAGCTGAAAAAGATCGGTATGCTGGTGGTGCAGGATCAGGTCTGGGGGCGTGTGACCGCCAACCGCAACGCTGGTAAAGCCACCCGCTACTATATGGACGAGTTCCATCTGCTTTTGAAAGAAGAGCAGACAGCGGCTTACAGCGTGGAAATCTGGAAGCGATTCCGTAAATGGGGTGGTATTCCCACCGGCATCACCCAGAACGTAAAAGATCTGCTTTCTTCCCGCGAAGTGACGAACATTTTTGAGAACAGCGACTTCATTTATATGCTGAATCAGGCAGCCGGTGACCGTCAGATTCTGGCGGATCAGCTGAACATCAGCCCGCACCAGCTGTCTTATGTGACCCACTCCGGTGAAGGCGAAGGACTGTTGTTCTACGGAAATGTGATTTTGCCGTTCGTTGATCGCTTCCCGACCGATCTTGAACTGTACCGGATTATGACAACAAAATTAACCGAAGTACAGGAAGCAAAGGAGGCGTAAGCGATGGCTGGCAAGAAAAATCCGAATCTCGGAGACAAGCTGCGGCAGGAGCGCGAGGGTGCGGAGAACACCCTTCGCGATTCCAGAAACAAAACTGCCGATAGCAGTACGGGAGACAGCAACAAGAAAAAAGCGGAACACCGAAGGCAGATTCGCCATGAGGCCGATCTCGCCAAGATGCGCAGCAAGAAGCTGAAATCAGAGCAGGAGGTAAAGGCGAAGAAGAATGCGGCGGTTTCCGGGAAAAAGGGCGGAAAGCCAAAGAAACCGGGAAATCTTGCGGCAGATGCGCTTTCGGCCAAAGCACATCAGGGTGTGCGCAATGCCGACCAGGATAATAATTCCGGTGTGGAGGCAGCGCATTTTACCGAAGGTTCAGCGGAAGGTGCAGCCCGTGCTGGTTCTCGGTTCCAATATGGACGAAAGCTGCGGCAGTACAAAAAGCTGGAGCGGTTGGAGAAAAAGGCAGATAAAGATGCCGTGGATTCCATCTTTGCGGAACGCATGAAGGCTGATCCGCAGGCTGGTTCCAATCTCTTTTCCCGATGGCGGCAGAAGCAGGCCATCAAAAAAGAGTATGCCGCTGCGAAGGCAGGTGCGGCCGCTGCAGAGAACACAGCAGCTGGCACAGCCAAAGCTGCGCAGGGTACTGCCAGCATGACGGAAAAAGCGTTTCAGTTTGTGCAGAACCACTCGCATATCATCATCGGTATTGCAGCTGTGGGACTGCTTGTTTTGGTGATTGCCGGGTCGGTTTCGTCATGCTCCGTCTTGATCAATGGCGGCGGCAATGTGGTGCTGGGGACTTCCTACACGGCGGAAGATGAAGATTTGAAAGGCGTGGAGACGGATTATACCAAGCTGGAAGATAAACTTCGCAAACAAATCGACCGCATTGAAACCGACCATCCGGGCTATGACGAGTATCGCTACAATTTGGCAGAGATCGGACACAATCCCTATGAGTTGGCTTCTCTGCTGACTGTAGAATTTGAAAACTACACGAGAAGCCAGGTGCAGGCGCGGCTCCAGAGTATTTTTGAAGCGCAGTATGAGTTGAAGCTGGTGGAAAAGGTGGAAATCCGGACAAGGAAAGAAACTCGTGTGGGTTATAGTTACAATCCGATCACCGGAACCGGACACACCTACACCTATCAGGTGACGGTACAGTATGAGTATAAAATCCTCAATGTAACGCTGCTCAATCGTGGCGTTGACTATGTTGCCAGAAATTCCGGTCTTACAGATGACCAGCTGCAACGCTACGAAGTCACATTGGAGTGCCGGGGCAATCGGGATGACCTGTTTGCAGGCATAGCCTTTGCAACGCCGGATGGCGCGGGTTCCAGCGGAGAATATCAGGATTACGACATTCCGGGCGAAGCTCTGACGGATGAAAAATTCCGGAAGATGATTACCGAAGCTGAGAAATATCTCGGTTATCCCTATGTTTGGGGCGGCAGCTCGCCGAGTACCAGTTTTGACTGTTCCGGTTTTGTAAGCTGGGTCATCAACCACTGCGGCAATGGCTGGAATGTAGGCAGGCAGACGGCCAACGGTCTGATGGGAAAATGCGACATTATCCCGAAGAGTGAGGCAAAGCCCGGAGACCTGATCTTCTTCCAGAAAACCTACAACACCAGCGGAGCGTCCCATGTGGGCATTTATGTCGGCAACGGGATGATGATTCACTGCGGCAACCCAATTTCCTATGCTTCCATTGAGACGAACTACTGGCGGCAGCACTACTACTGCATGGGAAGAATTCGATAAAAACAGGGCGTTTATTCGCCCGGAAAGGACAGAGTATGAGTTTGAAACTGGAAAAGATTGCTGCTGAGCGTGAGAAAGCCCGCAGAAAACGCGATGAGTGGGAGGAACGCAGAAAGGAATGGGACAGAAAGTACCACGAGCAGGAAAACAGCGAAATTTGTGAAATGGTACATGCCCAGAGCCTGACCCCGGAACAGCTGGCAGTCATCATTCAGATGGCGCAGGCTGCGGTTCCCAACCCGGAGAACCTGAAACTGGATGAGAAAGAAACGGAGGATATGGAATGAAAAAGATGATGGCAATGCTGCTTGCCAGTGTGATGGCGGCAGGAACCTTTACGACTACGGCATTAGCCTATACGGGCGATGATGTGCAGAAGAACACGTCTGTCAGTACCGCTGTGCAGGAGACAGATGCAGAGGAAAGCGCAAATGCAGGGAAAACGGACAATACCGACAGCTGCGAAATCGACCCGGATATGCAGGTGCTGCCGGATGGCTATGAGGTCTCTACGGATGAGAATGGGAACCTGATCGTTACGGTGGGTGGCAAGGAATACAACATCGGCAGTGAAAAGTCTCGAAAGCAGATGGGTACAGTGGTGCCGGGTATCACCAGCCTGCATTTTCGTTCTGGTCCCGGCATGGATCAGGAGATTATCGGATATCTGCATTCAGGCGATACGGTGGAGATTGTCGAAAAATGCGGTGACTGGTATAAGGTGAACTTCAACGGCAAAACCGGGTATGCACATGGAAAGTACCTGAATGTCACGGATTCCGCAAAAGACAGCAGCATGTTCAGTGAAGATGCGCTGAAGCTGTTTCTGGATCTGATGCAGAGCGGAATGTCATCCGAGGATGAGACGGAATCCAGTACAGCTTTGACTCCGGAAGGAAATATGACGCTGGTGGACGATATCGGTGAGGAAGAAGATAAATCCAGCCAGCAGTTCATTACGCTGGTGACAAAGGCGGGTAACACGTTTTATCTGATTATCGACCGCGATAAAGACGGTAACCAGAATGTGCATTTCCTGAATATGGTGGATGAGGCCGATCTGCTTGCACTGATGGATGAAGAGGAAGCCGCCAAGTATCAGGAGAAGGAGCCGGAAGTCACGGAACCTGCGGAAACCGAAAAGCCGCAGGAGACGGAGCCTGCACCGGAAGAGCAGAAAACAGAGGATGCGCAGAAGAAAGCATCTCCGCTTCCGATGATTATGCTGCTTCTGTTTGTGATTGGTGCAGCCGGTGTCGGCGGTTATCTCTATATCAAGATGAAGGGCGTAAAGCCTGCATCTAAGAAAAATCAACCGGACCCTGATGCGGATTATCACGATGAGGATGAAGACGCGCTCCAGCTGCCGGAGGATGACGGTGACGAGGACGAAGAAGTGGATGTAAACGAGGATTACGAAGCGGAATCGGATGATGAACCTGTCTGATTAAGGCAGCGTTGACCGGTGGGGCGGCTGAGAAGCCGTCCCTTTTACATAGCAGTCATGTACTTCGGTGCCTGGCTGCTAATTTTTTGCGAAAGGAGCAGTATCGAATGAAGCTTGTATTAGCGGAAAAGCCCTCGGTAGCCATGAGTCTCTCGAAGGTGATCGGGGCAAATCAGCGCGGGGACGGTTATATGGAGGGTAATGGCTACCTTGTCAGCTGGTGTGTGGGGCATCTGGTGGAACTTTCCCAGCCGGAAGCCTATGATGATAAGTATGCCAAGTGGAGGTATGATGATCTTCCGATTTTGCCGGATCATTGGCAGTATCAGGTATCTGCCAGCACGAAAAAGCAGTTTGGAATCCTGAAAAAGCTCATGCAGCGGAAGGATGTGGAGAGTCTGATCTGTGCAACCGACGCAGGGCGCGAAGGAGAACTGATTTTCCGACTGGTTTACCATCAGTGCGGCTGCAAAAAGTCGGTGGAACGCCTGTGGATTTCCTCGATGGAGGACAGTGCGATCCAGGAAGGCTTTCAGAAGCTCCGACCGGGAACAGAATATGATGCCTTATATGAGGCGGCTTTATGCCGGGAGCGTGCCGACTGGATTGTCGGAATCAACGCCACCCGGCTTTTTTCATGCCTGTATGGGCAGACCCTGAATGTGGGGCGCGTGATGACACCAACGCTTGCGATGGTGGTCATGCGGGATGCAGCAATCCGGGCGTTCAAGCCGGAGCCGTTCTACTCGGCAGAATTGAGATTCCGGGATTTTCAAGCAGGCGGTGAGCGAATGAAAGAAAAAGCAGAAGCAGAAAAATTGGTGGCAGAGTGCTGTCAGTCAGGAAGTGCCATCATTACTAAGGTGGAGCAGAAAGAAAAATCAGAGAAGCCACCGGCCCTGTTTGATCTGACATCGCTTCAGAGAGAAGCAAACCGGCAGCTGGGATTCACTGCCCAGCAGACACTGGATTACACACAGGCTCTGTACGAGAAGAAACTCGTGACTTATCCCCGTACCGACAGCCGGTATCTGACGGAAGATATGGCACCGCTGGTGCCGGAACTTGTTTCTGCGATCCAGCAGAGCTTTCAAATTCAGCCGGATGTGCCGGCATCGGTGAATGCAGCGCAGGTCATCAATTCTAAGAAAGTCACCGATCACCATGCCATTATCCCTACAAAAACAGCGGCGGGTTATGACATTTCCTCTCTTCCCAGTGGAGAACAGGCGATTCTTACCATGCTGGCGGTGCGGTTGATTTGCGCGGTAGGCACTCCCTGCCGCTATGCAGAGACCATAGTAGAAGCCGAGTGCGCTGGTCAGAAGTTCAGCACGAAAGGCAAAACAGTCATGGATATGGGCTGGAGGCAATATGCAGGAAAGCCGGTTGAAGATGCTGAGAAGAATGCGGAGGCAGGTAATCTTCCGGAGCTTTCGGAAGGCATGACACTGGAACTTGCCGGTGTCGATCTGAAAGAGGGCAAGACCAGCCCACCCAAGAGGTTTACCGAAGATCTTCTGCTTTCAGCGATGGAGAGTGCCAGCTCGGATGAATTTCCGGCTGGTGTAGAGCGAAAAGGCATCGGCACACCGGCCACACGCGCTGCCATCATCGAAAAACTGGTGCAGAAAGGCTTTATCGAGCGCAGGGGTGATAAGAAAACGAAATACCTTTGCTCTACGGACAAGGGAAATGCGCTGGTGACGGTGGTGCCGGAACAGATTCAGTCTCCATCCATGACGGCAGACTGGGAGGAAAAACTGCTAAAAATAGAACACGGCGAGTATGACAGTGATGCCTTTATGGGCGAAATCAGCAACATGGTCAGCGGACTTGTTAAAACCTACGAGGCTGTAAAAGGAGCCGATGTGCTGATGCAGCCGGAACGCAAAGTTATTGGCTCCTGCCCCGCCTGCGGCAGTGATGTCTGTGAAACGGCAAAGGGATGGTTTTGCAGGGACAAGAGCTGTAAATTTGCGCTCTGGAAGGAAAACAGGTTCTTTCAGACACTGGGAAAGCAGATGACAGAGGAACTGGCAAAGCAACTGGTAAATCAGGGAAAAGCACGGCTTACCCATTGCTATTCCAGGAAGTCCAATCGTTACTATGACACAACCGTTCGTGTAGAGACCGGCGAGGACGGTGCAGCAGCATTTAAGCTGGAGTTTGGAGGCAAAAAATGAGCATGAAAATGATGAATGCAGCTTATCTGGTGGATAATGTCGCTCTGCTTTCCTTGCAAGAAAAGCAGGACGGCGTAGAATTCCATTGCTTTGATATGGACAGCAAGGTACAGATTGCCGAGGGACACATTGGCTGGGATGTGTTGGATAAACAGCCGTTTTCTACGCTGGAAGAAAGCGCGAGGGTGGCCGCACTCCAGAAGATTCCCAATCTTTCCGGTCTTACTGTTGCGCCGGTAGCTCCGGAGATGCTGGAGCAGGTACGCGGCGGCAGAAAGGTTCTTTGGCAGATGAAAAAGGTTGATCCTGAGCTGGAGAATGCTAAAAATATCCGGTTTATCACCAGCAGCTACGAGGATCGGTTCAAAATCCCAGATGGCAGCGCGGTGGAGATCGAGTATCCGAATCGGAAGTTTTCGGCCCGCTGTGAATATATGGACGAGTATCATCTTCGCCTGGGGTATGATGTTCTGCACATCTGTCAGCTGGCAGAAATGCTGGAACGCGGTGGCGGTACATGCCGCCCGGAGCCACTGATTACGGAAGAACGCAGCGCATGGGATTTGGGAAGCAAGGGCTTTCTTGCCATTCAGACCTGTGAGGACGGTTACGACTATACCTTATATCATAAGGACTTCACGGAAATTGACGGCGGACAGATCGACAATCCGGAAATCAGCATGAATGCAGCCAGAGACCAGATTCTTTCAGATTATGGGTTCGGTGGACGCACCATGACGCGGATTGACTATGATGAACTTTGTGATCGTGCAGAGGATGCAGAAATCAGCAGACGGGAATCTGTGCTGGGTAAACTCTCGGATTTATCTGCCAGAACGGATACGCCGATGAAAGCTGCCAAGGCGAAGGAGGCGGAGCGATGAAGTACAAGCTCACGAAGGCAGAGCAGGAAACCGTCATCAATTTTGACAATGAACTGGATACCGCCAGTATTTACACCCATGACAGCCGCCTGATTAAGAAGCTCCGGGAACTGCGAAAACAGTATCCGGAGCAGTTTATTTTGGAGCACCGGGAGCATGGGTCGGTCACGTATACGATTCCCAAACGCTGCGTCGGTATCCTGTCTCTTATACACATCTCCGAGCCCACGAGACTAGGCATGATCTCGTATGCCGTCTTCTGCTTGAAAAAAAAAAAAAAAACAATTGACCGCTCACAACATCTAGAATAGGACTAAACATCTAGCTATGGACATACCTACA
>OJJI01000007.1_pt1 | contig 99007 bp, 80 predicted proteins | sample 1596201 | NCBI WGS metagenome assembly OJJI01 (sample SAMEA4350158, study PRJEB24818) | metagenome | biome: human; feature: gut; material: faeces | place: Denmark | collected 2013-09 | reverse complement strand
TTCGCTGTTTCCGCCACTGGCGGCGCTCACCTTTGCAGCATCCAGTATTATCTGCGCTTTTGGCTTGGCATCTGCCGCACCTCGCTCGCCGTATCGGCACTTAGAATTATGCGGTATTGCCCTAAAAGATTTGGCAGGATAAAGACGACCGGGATCAAAAACAATCCCTGCCGCGCGGCGGCCACCACCGACGATTGCCACGCCATACCGATGGTTTGCAGCAGCATCGTACACAGGACAATCCAGGCCGTCAGCACCAGCGTCAGGCACTGCGCACGCAGCGCCGCCACCGCGCCACAGCCCAGGCGGATGCAGAAGTAGAACGCCTGCCGCACGCGGGTGCGTTTGCCTGCGCCGTAGTTTGTGCCGCACACTGGCTGGAAGCCCTGCCCAAAGCCAATAAGCGCCGAGTTTGCGAACATCGAGATAACCGTGGGCGCAGACATTTCCAAAATCAGGCAGCGCACCGGTGCTTGTGTCATATAGCGCACGCGCTCTTCCGCCGTCATAGCTGTTGTTTTCATCGTTGTACTTCCTTGCCGCAGCACTGCTATTGTACCGCAGCCGGGCAGGCAATGCAACGAAAATCGCTGCTGTTTACGCATAAAACCGGGGGCTTTGCGGCGGCCTCTGGTTTTATGGTTTTCGTTTACTTCTGCATGATGTGAATTCCGGCATACGGTTGTTTCTTTGCTGTTGCATAACGGGGGTGATAAAATTTCCGTGGCGGACTTTGTTGGTGATGACCCTGCAACCCTTGACCGTTACTATGCCCATCTTATCAATGATGGGAGGGTACAGGCAGCAAACGCAATGAATTCCATCATTGGCTTTGCCGCTACGCAAATACTGGCTGAATAAAAACTGAATAAAAAATTGACTTGTTACCACGAAAAAAGAAAAAACGGTAAAACCTGACGTTCTACCGTTCTTCATATGGTTGCGGGGACAGGACTTGAACATGCGACCTCCGGGTTATGAGAGCGCTCCAACGGGTTTTGTTGCTCGCTGTATCTTATAAGATTTTCGATATTGTGTTGTATTTTGCGGTTTTGCTTATCATGACTTGTCGTAACTTTTGCCGCTTCTTTTTGTCTCTTGTGAAATACTGAATAAAAACTGAATAAAATTATGCTATCGCTAGTGTTGAAATGCATCTATTTATTATACAGCATTGCATACTGTATAGGAGGCAGGAGGCTTTTTGTATGCCAAAAGGAGTACCAAACAAAATATATAGTGGACAATTCAAAGTTAAAGTAGTTGATACAATGTATGCAGAACATTTAAGTTGCCCAGAAGAAGCAAGGCGTTTCAGTATACAAAGTGAGACGCAGGTAGCAAGATGGGAGAGCATCTATCCGGAAGAAGAAAAAGAAGCTCTTCTTGTAGAAAGACGTGAGCGAGCTTGTGCTGCCAGTAGAATGCTAAAAGGTAGAAAGCCCAAACGGGATATCTACTTGCAAATCAATCTTGTAAAACATAACCCCCCTTTTTTCGACGTGCTTAAAAGCAGCGTATCGAAAAGAAGGGGGGAAAATTCGGATTTAGGAAGCTATTGAAAAACGGTCCGCTTCCGCTGTCTGGGAGGCATCATAAGAATGAAGCACAGCCGCAGATGGAATGGTCGGTGGCATAAGCTGACTTTTGATTGCTTCCTCATCAATAATATCAGAGGAAATGCCCACTTCTTGCAATAGAGTCTCTGCACTCTCAACCGAACCAAGAGCTTCAACGAGCTTCATGCGGACCGCGATGCGTGACTCCTTTGCGGCAAGGTGCAGGGTATGAAGCCGGGTACAGGCAAACTGATAATCCATACTATCAGGATCGTAAACTTCCAGGGCCCTCTCGCCAGAACGGATGGAATTTTCTACTTCTAATCGCAGATCTTGAAGATTTCGCCTTGTCGATTTAAGCTCTTCCAACTGAGCCTGATGATCGGTTTTCCAACTTATGCCAAAGCTGCCAATGCTTGTAACTAGTGGCATCAATACACGGATGGTCTGTGCTATTTTATACGCGGTCGGGTTCTCATCGGAATCACTATTTATTGTCGGCAGCTGTTGTGTGATCGCGGCCGCAGAGAAACCGCAAAACAGGAGATAAGCCCCCACTGCAGCGGCAAGCAGCATAACAATGCGCCGCATTGTTGCTTTTTTATCGACGCGCAGGCTATCTCGGCTCAAAAGTAAACCTGCAAGGGAAGGGCAGGCATCCAAAATCAATGCGAGCACGAAAGCTAGCATGGACGCGGTTTGATCTTTTTCATTGAAGAGCGAGAGCATGAAATATTTGATAGTGATGAAATCCACCACTGTGAATGCAGCGACCATGAGAAAGACAATGGCCTTACTAATGCGCGGGGAATCTTTTTCAGCGGCGTACCCTTTATGGATGTCACGCAGGGTCTGCGTAACGTTAACGAAAGACCCAAAATACATGGAACATGCCTCCTTTATTGAATCACGTTGGGGTTAGTTGGGGCTAATTGCTGTCAAGGGAAGCGATTTTTTTATTAACCTCTTCCAATTCCAGATCGATCAACTGTAGGCTGGACCGAAGATTGTCAAGCTGAAAAACTCGATCCGAGCGAATGCTGAGAGCGCTGCGGTGATGATAAAGCCGCGTTTCCAGAAGAGATGAAACGGCAACTTGGTAGGCTTTTAGCCTTACCAACTCATCCAAAAACTGGACGGCATTTTCGGGGAGATCAAGCCGTTGAACTGACTCTTCGGCTTTGGCGAGAATGTCGCTGAATGGTTGGGTGTAGTCGGGGTATTCTCCAACGCCTGTGAAGGCATCCGGGTGGGCGTATAATTGGTGCTGGATAATTATGTGATGAGCCCAATCGGTCTCTTGTGCTTCGCTCCCTTCCGGTTTTGGAGCGGCAGCTGGATGGCGTATTTTTTTCCATTCCATCTTTTATTCAGTTCCTCCTTCTTCTTTTAGACCCAACTGTTTAGCCGCACTTTCCGCTGAAAAAGATGCGTTGAAGCATGGGATTTCTTCGCGGATGACCTTGAACTTTGCAGCCTTGCTATACGTTACCAAACTCGCGTTTGCATATGCATATATTTCACGGATTTCGAACTCACCTTTTGTCAATGAAGATAAGATATCCGCTGCTAACTGTGCTTGTTCAGCCGCAGCCTGTGCGGCTTTATTCCGCTGTGCTTGGGCTGCTTGTCTGGCGCGGGCTTCGCCGGTACTGCCTACCCTGCCGCTGCTTTCTGCTGGGCAGTTTGCGGCTTCCTGCCTCGCACGCTGCCAGGCTGTGAACTGTGGGTAAAGTGTATCCAGCAGCTCTGCCACTTTGGCATCTTCGACCACCTGCAGCTCGCGCTGAACGCGGATGTAATATGCGCCAGCCAACTGGGTACCCGACTCTGTGACCACAAAGTCAGTTTTTCTAAGCAGCGCATATCCGATATTACCTTTGCATTCAAAGTCTGGCGCTGTTAAAGCAGAGATATCCGGACCCGGAAATGATCCTTTCAAACTGTGGGTCAATGCTTTACCTTGGCTCTACAGAACTGGAAATGTTGAAAGAGCTGGAAACCAAACTTGGTACGACCCGTGTTACGCCCGACGGATCAGAAAAGCCTTTATGCTCTCAGGCTGAACTTATGACCCTTGTTAAAGCATGGGACCATAAAGAAGCCATTTATATGAACCTTTCTGAAAATATTCGGTACTGCACCATGCTGCCAAGCATTGAGGCGTATCCAGTCGGCAATTATCCGATCCGGGGCCAGAGCCAAGAACCACCCGAACCGAAAACCTACACCGTTGCCGAGTTTGCATCGGAAGTGCTCAATGACCTGATACGCGCTCCATTTGCCCCGGAACGGGAAAAGAATACCGATGTAGGAAGAAAGAGCAGTAAGCACAAGCACGAACATTCGTCAACAGACGATTCGTTCGATCTGGATGCCAAAGAGTGGAACCGTAAATGGGACGAATTATTTGGAACGTCCGGATGATTGCTTTAAAAAGGAGGAATACATATGCCTATGCCAACTACAAAAGCAGTAACTGCTGCCGGTTATATGACTTCCGACTGTCTGTCGGAAGAATTTTCCCGCCGGAGAATTTATATTACCGGTGAGATTTGCGATGCCCTGGCAGCGGAAGTCTGCTGCCAGATCAACCATCTTGCTGCTGTGAGCAATGAAGATATTACCCTTTGGATCATGTCCCCTGGCGGTTCCGTTAGTGCAGGTTTGGCCATTCTGGATACGATGAAAAACTGTGGATGTGATATCCAAACCGTTGTGATGGGCAGCGCGGCTTCGATGGCGGCAGTGATCGCTTCTTCCGGTACAAAGGGAAAACGGTTCATCGGGACGAATGCCGGAATGATGATCCACCAGGCGCTGGGCGGCTTTTCCGGTCAGGCTGCCGATATTTTGCGTACTGCCCACCACATTGAAAAAACCAATAGACAGCTTTATAACATCCTTGCCCAAAATTGCGGAATCAGTTTTAACAAAATTGCGGAAGACTGCGACAGAGATTATCACCTGAGCGCAGAGGATGCGATTGCTTATGGCCTGGCGGATCACATTTTTTTAGGATTTGGTAAGTGATTTTTTATTATTAAAAAAATTCCCCTTTGTTTTTTCAACTCCGCCGATTCTTATAGGCTTCTTATAAGTGTAAGTGGTTAAAAAACGAGAGATGAAAGAAAGGATGAAAAGATTATGAAAAAGCTTTTCCGTAAAATGGCGGCACTGCTGGCCGGTGCATTGACAGCGGCTGTGCTGACCGGCTGCAGTATGTTTCCCTCCCAAACAGAGCAGCCGACCGCAACGGACACGGTACTGCTGATGACGCAGGGTGACGGTATGCCTGCCCTTAATAAAGATGAGGACGTTGAGGAGTTCCTGAGCTGTGTCAACACCACGTTAGGCGGTTCCGCTTCGTTGGTCATCACGGATGGCAATCCCCAGGTCATTGGCCCTGTGCGCTTTGACGAAGAAAAAGCGAATTCCGTCCAGCAGGAAAAAACTGATAAAAAGAAGAGTGCCGAAGTTGCCGAAATGGTAAAAAGTGCGGCAGCTTCCACCCCGGAAACCGACCTGATCTCCGCGCTTAGCCTTTCGGCGCGGCTGGCTGCATCCGGCACAGCGGAGGACAAGCAGATTGTGATCCGGCACAGTGGAGTGAACACTGCGGACAGCTTACCAATGCAGGAGCTTGACCTGGTAAGTTCTGATATCACGGACCTGATCGATCAGCTGGATGCCGAAGCCTTGATCCCGGATTTGCAGGGGGTTAAGATTCACTTTTTCGGTCTTGGCGATGTCGCGGGCAGCCAGCAGGCTCTATCCAAGAAGCAGGTGAAGTGGCTGCAGAGCTTCTGGCAGAGCTTCTTTGAAAGAAGTGGGGCAGAGGTTACGTTCCACGCCGATATTGTCAGTGGTAATGCACTGACGAATGGACACAGCGTAACGCCTGTCACTCCGGCAGAGGGGGTGAACTTTGTCAAGTTCAGTAGTAAAAAGGTCGAATTTAAGCCTGATAGCGACGATTTCCTGGACGAGGAGACGGCGCGTTCCGCAATAGCTGAAGTTGCCGCCCAAATGAAGGAAGGCAGTGCTCACTACATCATTGCGGGCTCTACGGCAAAGGTCGATAACCCCACCCAGGACGGCCCGGCGCGGCTTTCTCTTTTAAGGGCCCAGGCCGTCCGTCAGGTTCTGGTAGACGCGGGGGTTGATGCGGAAAGGCTTACTTGTGTGGGCTTGGGAAATGAGGTGACAAGCGTACGGGACATGCAAGAGGAAGCGAACAATCGCGCTGTCTACCTGGTCGCGGAAGGGCAGGCACAGGCAGACGAGTTTCTGCGCGTTGGACTGCAGGAGTAATTTGGCAGCAAAAAGCCAGTTCCTTTTAGGAACTGGCTTTTCGCTTAAAGTATGGCAATAAGGGCAATGCTTTTGTGCGAAGCCTCAGTTTTACCATGCTGTGGGCGAGAGACAATGGCTGGATTCGCACCAAAAAAGTGATTCTTATTTGCTTTAGGGGATTCCTTTTTGGAGGGGGGTATGATATAATAAAATTATACTTGTAGAAAACGTCTGGTTGGCTGGGTGTTTTGCGGTTACTTTTTGGATGTTTTTGCTGGTATACCCCGTAAGGGGACGGAAGACTATCCATTAACGCGGAGAACTTTCGCGTAGGTATCATACGGTATACCCCGTAAGGGGACGGAAGACTATCCCGATTGCGGCTTTTTTGCTTATGTGGTGGCAGAGGGTATACCCCGTAAGGGGACGGAAGACTATCCCGACAAAGATTCTACTATAGCTCCCTTTTGCCATGGTATACCCCGTAAGGGGACGGAAGACCATCCCTTGCTTTCAAGCATAAGTTATAGCTACGGTACACCCCCGTAAGGGGCCTAACAAACAAAAGCTTCCTTTTTCTCCATGCACAAAGCTGTGCGGGAGCAAAAGGGAGCTTTTGCTTGTTCTTATCATTTTTTGTTTTTGCCCTCAAATATTCAACTTCATGCGGGACAAAGGCTTTTCTTAAGTGTAAGTAAGAAACACCACAAAGAAAGGAGCAGCCAATGAAACGTTTGTTGTTGGATGGCCCGGAACTGCGCCGGGATATTCCGCCTGCCCCGGTAACGCGGGCAGAGCCGGTGGTGCGGCTGCGCAGCGGGTTGACCCTTGATGATCGCAGCTGCTGGCAATATCCCACCATGCTGGTGGGCAGTGTAGGCAGTGGCAAATCAACTTTGCTGGACCAGATCCAGCAGCCGGTACTGGCGCATGCCGCCAAGGCTGGGGATGCGGTTGTGATTTTTGCTGCAAAGCCGGATGTTCTGCGTTACCGCCGGCCGGGGGATCCGGTCATCTCTGTTTCTGCATCAGACCCCGGCAGCCGATGGGATATTTTTGCAGAACTCAACCATGCGGCAAACCCCATGTTAATGCTGCGCGAAATAAGCTCGTCCCTGTTTGCTGAGCAGCGGAAACAAAACACCCAGGTGTTCTTTCCCGATGCGGCACAGGAGCTTTTCTACCAGTCTGCCCGCTTTATGTTTGAGGTTGGCCAGAAGAAAAAAATCCATATTTCCAACGCGGAGCTTATCGACTTTTTAACCCATACCCCGATTAACGGCAAAGATGGCTGGATCGATTTAGCAGATAGGTACCCTGCCTATTTTGCCTGCGTACGCGATTTTATTGGGGATGGGTCCACCCAGGGGCAGGGCGTGCTGAGTGAACTGCGCACAATGATCAGCAAAGTGTTTATAGAAAGCTTTGCCACCAATAATGGTATGTTTTCTGGCATTGGAGCAATCCGGCAAGGGGGAAAGCGGGTCTTTCTTCTGTATGAGCCGGATAAAGCACGGACTGCACTGCCGCTCTATAAGTTGATTCTGGACTTGATGATGCAGCAGAGCCTGGACGCTGCACTCCGCCATAAGACGTGGTTCATCATGGATGAATTTTCGCTGCTACCGCAGCAGGATTGCCTGCCGGATGTGCTTTCATTCGGGCGCGATCCGTCCGGCAACGGCCAAGCCGGGGTGCGCGTGATAGCGGCGATTCAGAGCGTGCAGCTGCTGACCCACCACTATACAGTTACGGAGGCCAAGACGCTGTTGTCCCTATTCCCCAACCTCATTACGTTCCGCGTAATGGATTCCCTCTCGCGCGAAGTGTTTTCGGATCGCTACGGTACAGCGCAGGTGCAATACCGCCACATGGGTGAAAACGGAACACCCGTTTCAACCAATGCAGAAGAAAAAGTAATTTCTGATGCTGTGTTCTCCAAGCTGCTGACGAAACCAGGGCAAGCATTTACGAGCTTACCTGGTGTTTGCAGCGAGCCGTTTTACTATGATGGCTGGAGACCCTGAATGTTAACGATTTTTAGAAAGGAGGATGCAGAATGGCATCATTTTTCCGCACCAATACCGGCATGCGTTTTTTTGCTTTGCCTACTACTCAGGCTGACAACGTGAATGCCAGCCGCAAGGGCATTGTGGATCTGGGAATTGTCTCGCCGGCAGAATTGCTTGATCAAACAAAAATTTTTCCACACGGAACGCTTGTGTGCGGTCCACTAGGCCGCACATACCCGATTATTGAAGCACTGACTCGGCAAAGCAGATTACCCTTTGTGATGATTGGCGCAGCTGCTGATTTTTCTGACACGCCGCTTTGCCGGATGGATGTGCAATGGAGTTACAGTAGTATGCCGTCCCATCTGCCGGCCGGGAATGGCCGCATTACACTTGACAGCGAAGAACTTCAACTCAACTATGAACAAATTTCCGGATTCACAAGCCATCTGATTTTTTTGTGTTTAGGACAGGGACTTTCGCTTACAGCGGCGTTATTGGACCAACTGAATGCTGCAGGGAACTATGTGCTGATTTCAAGCAGCCCTTTGAGTTGTGCGGTTTCGCATGCAGGCACAGGCAACCTGTTGACCGAAGAAACGCTTCTGAGGACAATGCGATGCCTGGTAATTTCCTCTATTATTGGTGGCGGAGATGCACAAACGCTACTTCGCGTTTTGCCAACATTTGAAAGTGAGCAGGTGACCAACAATTTTGACTTTTCAACGCACAGAGAAAATCACTGGACCGGTATGATGGGGCACCACGGTGGTACAGGGTTCCGGATTGGTCAGAACAGGAGCTTGGTTACAAAGCCAATCCTCTCTGTTGATGATTTGATCTGTTTGCGAAGTAATTCACAAACCCTGGTTTATAATCAAGATTTGCTTCGTGTTTGGGTGGGGGTGGTCAGTTAAAAAGAACACCAAAAGTTTGTTAAAAATGCGGATTGTTATCAGCTGTATCATAAAGTATACTAGATGCATCACCAAATGAACCCTATATCAGAAAGGAGAAATGCACGATGATAAGAACATACGTTACAACTATCCCGCTACAGGGACGGTTCGATCTTGCCGTTAATCAGTATCAGTCACCTGATAATGCAGAAACCCTGCAGACGCGCTTCCCTATTATTCAGGTCATCAAAAATACTGTTACCAGCGAAGATGAACTCAAGATCTTTGCCATCCGTTCCGTCAATGGTGACACGGCGCGAAATTTTGAGCTGTTTAAGGAAGAACTCAAAAACATTGGTATCGATGCTGATGCATCGGTCCAGGAAATGCCGCTGCCTGATGATCAAGACGGCAAAACATTGGTGAGGCTTTGCCAGACCCTAAGCGACGCAATGCCAGAAAAAACACGCGCTTATGTTGATATCACCTACGGTACAAAAACGATCCCCATTGTTGAGCTGGCTGCCCTGGCCTGCAGTGAAGCTACCCATCTAGAACTCGAGATTGGTGGCGTATTTTATGGCGAAATGAAGCGTTCTAACGGTACTTCCACCAATTGTGCCATTCTGCATGACATGACGGCACTGTATCACCTGCAGGGCTTGGTAGGCGGCGTTCATGATCGGGCTTCAGCGCAGATGCTGTATCAAGAACTGCTGTGGGTAAACAACAACGATCAGTAAAACAGTAAAGGAGGGATAGTGGTGGCACAGGAAAGTAAAGCCTTAAGGCTCGCAATCGATAGTTCCCCTTTGTGGGATATCGATCTTGAGATTCGTCGCCCCTTTTTTAAGGCGATGAAACAGAAAATGTTGAGAGATAATGATGACGAAGTGGCTGAAATCCCTACACTTTCGCCGGAAAACGAAAAGCTGTGCAAAACTGTTTGGGCACAGGTTATGATGCTTGGCGGGAAGACAGATCCCTTCATTGTAAGTGTGGCATTTTTTCAAGCAGCTGCTGCATACGTCCGAAATCCGGAAAAGGAAAACGACAGTTTTTGCCGTTATTTTATTACCGTTCTACAGCGTGCACGGGCAGGAGAAGCTGTCAGCGAAAAACAAGAGCTTCTTCATATCAGCCGTGAGAGTGCACGTAAAGTGCGGATAGCGCTGGACTATATGAGCAAATATGACCTTACGGAAAATATGGTTATGCAGGACCAGGAGCTGTTAAAAATCGTAGCACATGCGGCTGGAATCGGCACAAAATTACTCTATGATTCATTATGCAATAAGAATATACTGATCTCGCTTGATGGCGAAGAGGACGGCGAGGATACACGGAAAATCCAGATCGGCGATCCTGGACAGGACATAGAGGAAATATTTGACAATGATCAGGCGTTCCCTCTGCTGCACGAAGCCGTTATGATCATGAACCTTGAAGAAAAAGAAAAATATCGTACCAGAGCAATGTACTATTGGTCACCCCAAATTTTAGGGTATATCCGAGCAGATGAACAGCCAAACATCCAGGAGCGCAAGGTACGGTGTGCGGATATTCGTCCAATGGAGAAAGACGGCATTCTTTGGGATGTGCTTCTTTCAAGAGGGTATGTTGGCTATACAATTCGTGAACCGCTTTATCAGGGCATGGGTCCTGATAACAGTTCGGAAATACGGGCTGCAGCTCTTAACCCCCTAGTTGATCCGATCAATCGTCGGCCAGAGAACGACTTGACGGTTGCGAATTACTTAGGTAAGGATAATACCACGATTTCAAAGCATAACAAAAAGATCCGCGAACAGTTCGAGGAAATAATGAAAAGGAATCATTGCCTGAAAAAGAGTAAGTAAGAAAAGATAGGTGAGATCCACGGCGAATAATGTTGTTTTGCTCTATATGAGTGCGTATTTTCCACAGCCGGCACCAGTTGACTCTGGCAGACGCTTTTTGCGCACGCAGACCAACGAGGCGGCATTAGTACGATTGCAGCAGCAGGCGGACAGCCGACCGGACAAAATCCTTGCCCTGTGTTCTGATACAGTTCGAACAAAACCAACAGTTCCTGCTTTAGATGGCCAAACAAAGATCCCTACACTGGAATACTTCCGCAGCTTTTTGGCAAAACAGGGCATTACGGCCGAACTTAATGTTATCCCTGTGCCTGACAGTATGAGTGAGGCAGACCAAACAAACGCCATTTCAGCTATCATAGAAAATGTCAGCGCAGACGATTCTATTTATATTGATCTGTCAGGCGGTATGCGTGACACAGCAATGCTTATGGTTGCTGTAGCACGCTATTTGCAGGATGTTCGCGGAGCCTATACAAGGCAGGTCCTTTATGCGGAATTGCAGGGTACCCAGTCTGTGGTGCGCGATGCTAATGCGCTTTACAACCTATATGATCTAATAACAGCTGTCGATTCTTTTTTTAGTACGGGATCGGTTGCCAAGCTGCAGCAATATCTGTTTTTTACAGGCGAAAAAGACCCGGCAGTGCTTGAACTCTTAAACAAAATCAATAACTTCTCTGAAGATTTGGCACTTTGTAAAGTTGGTATGCTCAAAGCGGACTTAAAGGCGATAGCAAAGCAGCTGAAGGTCAAGCAGCTCAAAGGGCGGTCTGCCAATGAGAGTTTGAGCAGCCTGCTTTACCAGTTGATGACTGAGCGATTCGAGCAGGAATTTTCAGCATTGCTGGGGTCTCGTTCAGAAAGTCTGCCGGCTTTAGTTCACTGGTGTACCAAACACGGGTTGTATCAACAGGCGCTGACGCTTTTGTCAGAGGGAATGCCGGAATTTTTGTGTGCTCATGTTTTTGTACAGCCGACCGGGCGGGCGCTGGACTTTATGGCGCTTCAACCGCTTAACAGCGGGCATAGCTGGATTTATCCGTTATTTCATTACCACTTCTCCAGGGCAGCGCTGTTCCATGAGAACGGCAGGTATGTTGCAAATCTGGCTTTAACAAAAGATAAAAAGGACAATGATGGCGTTATGCTGTTCCGGGTGGCAACAAAAGCAGAAGCAGAAGACTATTTAACCACGGCTATTGAGCAGAGGGAACTGTTGTTGGATGAAGCCAAACTGGATTGTCTGGCTGAAGGAATTATGTTATACCAGAGTATTCAGCAATACCGCAACCAGATCAACCACGCCAGTGATAATGCCGTAGGATTCCAGAGCCAGGGATTGCTGCCGCTTAACACAACAGCAGTAGGAAAAATGTTAAACCATGTCGGTGAATATCTGTTGGAAGTTAAAGAATATAAGCCGGTTATCCCTGATGGCATTGTGGCTTTGAATCCAGATAAGAAATTTTAGTGAACCAATAAAATATTTCCCGGATATAAAACGCCCGCCGCTTCGGTTATGAAGCGGCGGGCGTTTTTGCCCCCTTACGGGGATAAAGATGCAACTACAAAAATAAAACCAACTTTTCTAGTATTCATATAAATCTTCCATCCCCTTGCGGGGGTAAAGGTGCAACCCTCATTTAGTCATCCATATATTTGTAATAAGATATCATCGTTTCCGTCCCCTTGCGGGGGTAAAGGTGCAACGCTGAGGGCGAACGCGTGAGCTACACTTACGCAGTTTCCGTCCCCTTGCGGGGGTAAAGGTGCAACATGGGTGATCTCCTATAAATAATGGCCACAGCACAGTGGTTTCCGTCCCCTTGCGGGGGTAAAGGTGCAACAGCAAAATGAAACAAAAAATAAAAAAAGAACAAACAGAACCTGTCATTGTTTTACAGTTCTTATATTAAAGTATAACATAACAGAAGCCAAAAAGAAACAAAAGCGCATGAATTGGGCAAAATAAGTAGTGCGAACCCTTCCCAAAAGCTGCGGCTGTAAAGGTTTATAGGCGGTGCTTCGCACCAGCGCTCAATGCTCTTTTTCTGTCAGCGTCATTACTTCAGCACCGCCCATGCCAAGGGCAGTTTTAATGCCGATGCCGCCGTATGGAGCAAATGCCAGCAAAGCGTTCCAAACCTCCAACAGCGGCAAAGATAAGTGGGCATCCACCACTGCACTGCCCACAAAGCCGGGGATGTGGGTCCCTTTCAGATAGTAGGCGTTGGTATGGAGGTTATACTCAACAATGTGGGTCCCACGCAGCAGGGCGTCCAATGCATCCGGGTCATCCAGCGGGCAATCCGGGAAGGCGGCGTTCCAATGCAGCACAAGGCTTTGCAGCAGCAGGGACTCCTGTGGATAAATGGCATAACGGCCGCTCTGTTTGAAAGCACAAGGAGTGCAAAAGCGCAGCTTTGCCCGGCGGACAGGTGCGTTCCTTGCTGCTAACAGCAGCTGCATTCCACCTTCAAGAGTATTACTGTACAGCGGTTCCAAGTACAGCGGTGTACCATGAAGCTCTAGCACAGTACGGTCATTCAGCAGAGGCTTGACTTGTTCGGCAAGGGTCTGGTCCAGAAAAGTCGATGTCCACACAGTGGCCTGCTGCAGGGAATCGTAAGCAAGATACTGGGATAAAGGATGGACCCCCTGCTCATGGAGCCAGGCGGCGGTTTCGGAAGGAAGCTGCTGCATCATCCAACCGTAGATCCTATAAGCCCAAGAGGAAGGAATGCTGCTGCCATCTGCGGTGCGAACGATAAATTGCAGTTGCTCTATCATTGAATGTTCACCCCGCAAAAACCAATAGGATAAAATTTTCCATAATAGCGCACAAAGCGCATACGGTGCGGGGAAATGCCAAGCTGGTCATCATTGTCGTGCTTACCGCGAAATTTACGCATCATATAGTTCTGCACCCAGCGCAATGCTTCATCGGGATGTTCTTCTAGATAAGGATAGACCAACGTTTTAGAAAAATACCCGGTGTGGCCGCCCAGAATAAGGTGAGGCTGCTGGGGCAGAACCGCAAATTGATCCCTGGCAGGAAAGTGTGAGCGATAAGATTTAGTATAAAAATCATCAAAATCACGAATTGCTTCCAGCAGAGAAGCTGCCGTGATGGGAGTGGCATGCTGGTTAATGATAGACAGATCAAGCGTGAGACGGAACTGGATCTTGACACCGGGGCGAACGCATTCCTGATACAAAGGCAGTTCCTTGGGATGACCGTCAAATGTTTCGCCGACAGTTGCCGCAGATAAAGGCGAAATGAGTGTACAACCCGTTAAGACCATCTGATCATTGGGGATCGACGTACTGTCTGATACCTGAATCCCGCGAAAAATGCTGTCTAGCATTGTATCAGTTTTTTTAGGAGAATTTTTGCCGGATTCAGACTTACGCAAGCGGTTGGTGAACTGATTTTCAGGAAAACAGCTTTCTTTCCCTTTACTATTGTGGAAATCGGATGTGCTGCGGATATTTTTGCGAACAGCAGGTGCACGTCGCATTTCATGCAATAGCCAAGCTGTGCGCAGTGCACCCTTTAGGCTGCTGCCCGGCACATAAGCGCGGTCATACGCATCCCGAAAAAAAGGATGCAGTTCGCGGGTAGTATCATAACCGCCACTGACAGGCAGCCGATAACGCACCAATTTTCGGCCGTTGATCACAGTGGTATCCAGTTCGGTATCTGTCATGCCGCAGGTTTGGGTGAGGAACGCCCAAAGGCTGTTATCTTCAGAACTGATCATAAACTGTTCATAAGCATCCATGTGGCCTTTTTGTATGATGAGCGCAAAAAGAGCATCCTGATCCAACATGCGTACACAGTTCTGCTGGGGAGAATACAGATATTCTTTTTTTGTGTTCTTTACTCCACTGCCGATAAACAACGGCGATTGGGTGGTAAGGATGACATCAAAAACCTGCAGATGATCTTGTTGGATCATAGTTTTACCCCCATAAAGAGCGGTATGGAGTACCGATACGCCGGATGCGGCAAACCAATGCCTACATCATACAGTGCTCCGTGGTAGGTGTGCTGTACAACTGCACCCGCAGCAAGGTAATATTGGGTTTTCTTTTTACGTGGTGTATCAATAAATTCGGTTGAAGCAAAGCCGGCACGGCGTACCAGCTGGAATGTTGCACCATCCAGCACATCCTCCGACTCTGAATCGGTTGGCAGGCTGCTGGTAAGCAAAAGATAAGGCCCAACATCGGAATCCAGCGCACGGAGCATCCAGCGATGCAGTTTGTCGAGTGAAGTATTTAGACAAACAGGGACACCCTTCAGGTGGAACTTGCCGTACCCGGTGCTGACCCTGCCGCCAATACCGCTGAGTCCGCATGCGCGGAACAGTGATACAAGAAGATCCCACTGAGTATCTTCACAACGACATACAAGGTACAGGCCGCAGTCTGGCCGGAACGAATATAAGCCTACAAAGTAAGGCTGCGCATTAGGTCCTTCGGCCACGCTGGCTTTGGCTTGTTCGTAAGCATCACCAAATGGCGCGGTATCCTGTTCATCTAGAGGATACATACCCTGCTGTAAACTTGCCATGTAGGCATCGAATTTGGAAACAGGGATCCATGCCAGCTTTTTAAGCGTTTTGCGCTCTGTAGTGGAGAGCGATGCATTGAACACAGCTGTTGTCAGGGGTTTGGGCAGATACAGGGTTTCGCCGCGCCATGGCATGGCATCCGTAAGTTGCAGCTCGCCCTGCTGGACCATGCTGCACAGCACAGAAAGACGGGAAGAACCGCCGGTTGCCAATGCGGTATGGCAGAGAGCAGAAAAGATCGTATCGGCCCGTAAAGTCAGGCTGGAGGTATCTGCCCCGGCGGCGGTATCAGAAGCTCCAAAGTGAACAGCTGTATCAAATGCCAGTTTTAGCAGAAAATAGCTCATACTCTTCTACCTCATTCCGGAAGATATCCTGCAGAGTATTTAAGGCGCTGTTGAACTCGGCAGTATCTGCCGAATCCAACTGTACTTCGGGGGCGGTCAATCGGAAGTTTTCCAGGCTTACCCGCCCATTGCCGCGGGAACCATGACCGCCCAAGTAATCAAGCTGCAGCAATTTCATGCCTTTGGCTAACAGCGTAAGGTCTTCCAGCATCTGGCCGATATCTACAGCGTTGTAAACAATGTTGACACCAAAGAGGGAACCAGCTACTACACGTTCGATCTGGCGTGGCCTTGCCTGCGATGTTGAACGGTTTATCGTGTTTTCTGCTTTAACCTCTGTTACGCCTACATTTTTCATCTCGTCATAGTTGATCAAAAAAGCATCGGCAAACTGCAGGCGAGAAAAACACACCGGGTTGGAAGAGCCAAACATCCGCAGCACAGTTTCACCGTCAGCCGAAAAAGCAGGCATTTGCTCACCGTTTTTGCAGCCGCGGCGAACGATCAGCGTGCGAAGCTTTCCCTTTAGGGTGCTGCCCGGTACAATGGGCAGGCTGGTACGGGGGTCACGAATCACAGGGCTGTCCACTGCGCCGATGGCTGAAAAAGCAGACGAACCGCCAATGTGCATTCCGGTGCAGACAACAAGATCGCACTGAATCAAAATTTTTCCGTACATCATCAGTTCTCACTTCCTCCCAAATAGCGGTGGAAAGCCACAAGAGCCTCCATGTAGTGATAGAAATCGATTAGTCCGGCACGGCTGTCTGGCTGTGCAGTCGAAAACCATTTCAGATATTCCATGATTTTTGCCGGCCACACAAAATATTTGGTAGTTGCATCACGCCCGCATTCATAAGCGGCGCGCATCCGCATAAGGTTTAGTTTGGTTACACTCTCTGGTAAAAGCTGCCGCTCGGTACGCAGATTTTCCACGTTGTAAACCTCGCTTACCAGGCTCAGCAGGTTCCGCAGCTTGGTGGTTGTAATTTTTCTGCCGTGGCATTCTTCCTGCTTTTCAAAATATGTACGCATTGTTTGCTCGGCAATATCTACATAGTTGCTGGGAACGCGTAAGGGCTGGGTTTCGTGGGGCAGCATGCTGCGAGGTTTGTTCCCCTGAGGAGAAAAACTTTTTCGGTTTCTATCGTAAAAATTGTTGTAATTCTGTGCCATTTTCAGTCCCTTCCTCGATTTTGATATATATAGATATAAATCGCGGTGATTAACTGGCGGCGCTGCTCCTCGTTCCGCGCCCAATCAATGATATTGTGTGAAAATTCTTGATAGATCAGTTGTTTCTCTTTATCCTCTGAACTAGGGGCAAGGCGGGTGAGCAGGTAGGCACACCGTGCAAAATTGATGCGGTCATCTTTTGTGGCACACAATAGAGTCAGCAGGTTATACAGCATAGAGATATTGTGTCGTTCATCGTCCGCCTGATTTTTGAACAGAGAAAAAAACTATTCAGGCATGTCAATTTTTCACCCAGAACTTTTTTACGCAGAGCATCCCAGGAATAAGTATAATCCGGCACCGCATCAAACAGTGCAACAGCATTTTTGCCGGGCAGGTCTTTTGCTGTATCTTCCAACAGAGCGGTCATTGCGGCAGCAGAACGAATGGGAAAATGATCATCAAACAGTCCAATGCCAGCACTGATGGTCAAGGTCCCACAGGTGTACTGGGTCAGATTGCACTGAATGCGCTGCGCAGCCTCCAATGTGTCGTTCCAGGCACCAACCAAAAAAACATCATCGCCGCCGGCATATACAATAGAAACCGAAAGTCCCTCCAGCAGGCCATTGATAAAATATTTGAAGAACAACGACATCTGACGCGAAAATGCCGCCGCACGGGACAAATTGACATACCGCATTTTTTGCACAGGATTTGTTTCGTCAGGGCACTCAAACCCGGAAATAAAAGCCTGGCCCAGATTATCAACATCCATGCGGCAGATTGCAATGCGCCGGATGCCCTGCGCCTGCTCTGAAAGCTCCGCCATATCGTTGCTGGCGGCATAGTCGCCGATATACAGATTGACGGCGTCCGACAAACCGTCAAAGGCTTTATTTTTGGTGTAGCGGCGCACCCGGTCTTTGCAGGCAGCGGCGTCTGCAGGGCTGATAAGAGAAACAAACCGTGCGGCCCCGTCAGCGCCCGGTAGGCGGAACGAATCCGGCTGCCAGGAACGACTGACAAGAAACACGGGCTGCTGGCTTTGGATCTGGCCTGAAAGCTGCGCAAAAAGCCTGCACCAGGGGCAGCGGTCATTTGAATCCAAGTTGGAGGAAATGCCGCAGATCCGGCACTCCCGTGTGCCATCTGTATCTTTCACGCTGCGGTTCAGTGCCAGCAGGTCAGCAGCGGTGCAGGGGTGCTGTTTGTGCTGGTCAGCCAGTGCATTTACCCGCTGGAACAGCGCTTTGTAAGGGCTTTGCTCTGCCGGGCAGTTGCACAGGGTATCGGCGCTGCAAAGCTCCCAGCCGTTTGCCAGAAAAAGCTGCACACCAAATTGTTCCTGCAACCAGCAGTTGAACCGATGGTTCCAATCAGTCAACGACTGTTGGACCAGCGATGTATTAGGTAGCAGCAGATAGCAGTGCCCGCCGCCGCTGTAGATCACATGGACGCGGCTTAGACCGCAGGCATCCAGCAGCTCATCCAGATAGTGCTCCATGAGCAGATCTAGAAAAAATGACCGACTGCGCAGCGCACGCAGAGCACCATCGGTGCGGACGGTATAAATAAATTTTTGGATGTGAGAAAAATCCGCAGAATACAGCAAAAAAGCATTTGCCTGGCGCAGCATGGTGGTGTTTTTTAGCAGGGCACGGTTAGAACTGCTCACCTGCACAAACTCACTGACGCAGGCTGCCAGTGCGGAAGTCAGACGAAGATGGTCATAAAGAGAAATATCACGATTTTCTGCATCCGTGGTGCTGGCGGGAAGCGCACCGCACCGGTGTTCAAGAAGCCCCAACAGCGCGTTGATACTTTCCGGCGCAAAAACAAGCTGGGGCAGCTGTGCGGAAAGTTCACGCACGGTTTCTTGATAAAAGCTGGCTGACAACAGGGTATCGCCCGTTGTGGGAAAATGCAGAGTGCTGTCCAGCGCAAAGGCCGGTACGCTAAAGCCCAGATGTTCCCCGTTCAGGTGCGAAAAAACCGGGCGCAGCGGCAGCAGCCTGGTTTCGGCTGGTTCATTTTCCGGTGCGGCAGCAATGGCGGAACAGCTGCGGGCGAATTGCACGCACAGGGCTGCATCTGCGGTGGAACCCGCCGCCGTACAGGCGCGTACGGCGGCCCAGTCTGCGGTATTTGGCAAAGCAGACAGCAAGTCAGTTGGTGCGCACCCCGCCCGGACTGGCAGTTTGTTCAGGTCATACAGCAGACCAGCAAAAGCAGCCTGTAAGGTAAGTGTGTTCAAGGAACCATCTCCTTTGCATTGTATCCGGAAAATAACTAAAAACGAGACGATGGACGCCTCGTCCTTTTGCGGATATGTCCGGTTTTTATGCGGTTCGGAACGGAGAAAAGTGAGAATCAAAATTTTTTAATGAGACACCAGTTTGACATAATGGCAAAAGAGCCTGCTTTCTGGTACACAGATATACAGGCTCCTTTGGTTGTGGCACCTTGCAGGGAGCCACAAGCAGAGAGATGTATTAGCAAGTATGTTCTTCTATCCCCTTGCGGGGTAAAACGCGATATCGTTTGCCCGGATTTTATAACCAAAATGCGTGCTCTTCTCCGTCCCCTTGAGGGGCAAAACAATATCCTTTTGGCACTGGTCCATAGTGGCTAAGAGTTATGTCTTCCGTCCCCTTGAGGGGCAAAACGGCAAAAGTGCTCAAAAAATGATGGTGGAATGGCAGACAAAACGAGCACTTTTTACAATTATAGCCTTATTATATCATACCCTACACAAAAAAGAAAGTACGAAAGGCAAATAAGAATCATTTTTTGTGCGAAACAATATATCGAGCTACCGGAGGCATTCTGAAAAAAAGGGGATTCGCACAAAAAATGATTTGTTTTTTCAATTTTTCCTTTTTCATGGTCTTTTATAAAGTGTAAGCAAAAAAATAAACGGAACTTCCGGCGTTGCAGGCAGTGGTTTGAAATGACGGAAGGAATCACGCCATGAACAGGAGGCCGCGCATGAGATTTTGGGATTTATTTTACAGCAAAGAACAAGCAACACCTTCCCGCGAACAGCAAATGACGGAAGCACAGCGGCACAATGCATTTGTGCAGCAGCTGCGGGAAAGTGCTGCGCACGATAAACAGCAGCCAGAAGCTGCACAGCAAAATTATGAGGTAAAGTCTGCCGCCAATGCGGAAGATGGCGGTGGACGGGAACGTGCTGATGACCCGGATGCCCCCGGCTCCCTAGGCCGCGAAAGCAGCCTGACAGCTGAAAACGCAGGGGAAGCACAAGGAAGCGGACATTCCCAGGCGGATAACGGCAACAGTGGACATGGCGGACAAAGCCACAATAGTGGGCATGACCATGGCGAAAGATAAAAAGAGAGAAATTCAGCAGGAAAAATTACTGCTTTTGTAACTGGACGGATTGGTCTGGGCTTTAAATTATTATAAGGATATTCAAAAATAAAAAAGGAGGATACATATGTTTGAATCTGCTATGAGTTCTCTGTGCATCGTCATCTGCGGCATTACCATCGCGGTGGCGCTTCTGCTGATCTGGCGCTGCCAAACGCCTTTTGCCCGATTTGCTGTGGCGGCTATTTCAGGCCTGGTCTTGCTTTTCCGGTGGCAGATCAGTTTGTTGATATATCAACTGATTGCCTCCATTTTTACCCTGATTGCAATGCTTATTGGGTTCATTGTACTCTGTATTTTGCCGTTTGTTGTCATTCATTGGGTAATGCGCCGCTAATTTCTTGGGGAAAGGGGGGGGGCAGCCATAATGGATCGTACATTTGCGCTGGAGATTCTGCCAATCCTCGGCATTGTGTTGATCGTGCTGGTTCTACTGCTGCGTGAAGTGGCCAGCGGAACCTTCTTTTCTAGTTTAGGAAACACAAGTCTTCCTCCGGGGGGCTACCGCTACTACATAGGCGAGCATACACTGCTGTACATCAAGCGGTATGGCGGCTGCTACCGTATTTATCTTTTGGAGGGCGAACCGCTTGGCCTGCCCCTGCACCGCACCCGCGCGGGAGAATATTTCACTCTGCGTGCGAATAGTCCAGCGGAAGTAGAAATGGAAATAGTACAAATTTACCGCAATCAACGAGGAAAGGAGAAATAACACATGAACAAAGTTAAAGTAAATGGGTATGAGTTTGAAGTTGATGAACGGACGGGAACAATGATTGCATCCGGTGCGCTTTCTGTTGGCAAAACGGCACCGCGCACCCACCGTGCAGCAAAAGCAGGCGGCAGCCGTCATGAGGAGAGTGACCATGATGGACATGGTATCGCAGCCCGATTTAATGGCCCCACTATAGAGGAAAACCTCTCCGCCATGAACGGGAAGATCAACCAGGGCAGCTATAAGCGTATGGAGAACGCAGAAGTTGCCCTGCTGAAAACCGGTGCATCAGTTCAAACCGAACGCATTGCTTATGCATACAGCCCCAAAGCGGAGGACGGCGGAGTACGCCCGGAAGCCTATCTGGTTAATGATACGGTTACCTACAATAATAGGGAAAAACAGCATATTCACCTTTCATTTACCAATATGGAACCCAAAGAGCAGGGGGAGATGAACGATGTGGTGTCCAACATGGAGATGCCGGAAATACTTAACCAAGGAGATCGCCTGCGCGAGCAGATGACAGCAGTACAGTATGCGGAGCTTATGGAGTCCACAGATCAGTATCTCCCGGATGTCCGGGGGGAATTTTGCCAGGGGAATTCACAGGAGCCGGTGGCAGGCAGCTTTCGCGCGGAGATTGCCGCTTCTGGTGAAGAAAAAAGCTCCGGTGCTTCCGCTGCAGAGACAAGAGGTGGCGAAAACCATAGCCATGACCATGGTCATGGGAGATAAGATTGACACAAACGATGGCGAGTGCTCTACAGAAAGATACTGGTATAAACAGGAGATCAGCAGGAACAGCTGGATATTGACACAAGAAGGAGAATATGCAGGATGGGCAAAAATTTGCTGAAGTGGATACCGTTTTCAGCGGCGCTTCTTTTTAGCTGCAGTATTTTGATTTGGTTGAGTATTTTCCGACCGCAGCTTTTTGGGCCGAACATTTCGGGGATGGCAATCGTTGTTGTGTATATTGCTTTGATTTTTGCGTGGACATTCATTTCTCCTGCCGCTAGCGTATGTTTTTCCAGTAAACCGCTCTTTCAGGCATGTGCTACCATTTTGCCGGCAGAGCTTCTTTTAGCGTTGACTTTATTTTGGGAGCACCGACTGGTTGGTTTACTGGTAGCGGCATGCTGGCTGGCAGGTTCTTGTTTTGGAACGAGTGCAGACATGAACTTCAACAGCTACGACTCCGCTGTCAGCGGGGCCGGTTCCGGATAAAACAAGACCAATATCGGAATGCGAACCGCCGTTTTGGAGTTCTGCTGGCTGTTGTGATGCTTTTGGTTCCGGCGCTGGCAGGTGCATGGAACAACCGGCCCTATCAAAAAATAACAGTGGAATCTGAACTGCTGCCTGCAGAAGAACCCGAACAGTTGGACTGGGCAGCTTTTTCAGAAGAAGCTTGGGCAGAAACGGATTCTTTCCGCAGGATAGAGCTGGTAAAAGAATTGGCAGTCTATGAGTTGGAAATCCTTGGCGTTCCAGCAGAAAACATAACAATCACTGTTGAGTCCCTGGATGAGAAAAGGCTGGGCTATTACAGCCCTACTTTGCAGCAGATCGTGATCAATCAAATAGGTATTGAAAATAAATCCGTTTGGGAAACGATTGACACCGTTGCCCATGAAGCTTTCCATGCACAACAGAGGTATGTGGTAACGACTAGTGATTGGAATTCACCAGTTGTAAATACAGCATATTATGCTGCGGCCCGGCAATGGAGACAGAATTATCAAGAAGGGTACATCAGCGCATCGGACGATCCAATCGGATACTACAAGCAACCAATCGAAAAAGACGCCAGAGAGTACGCCAAGTTAGAAATGTGGCGTTTGAGCAAATTGGCAGCAAAAACAAGCGCTTAATACCCTCTATTTTTCAATCTCACTCATTCATCTCCACTGAGGTTACGACAACAGATCATCAAACTCTTTTTTGTGTACCCCCCCTAATAGCGTTTCCTGTGGCGTTTTCTGCTCCTTTGCCGCGCGGTGCGTAGCCGCTCTCGATGCGGTTCATGTTGATGTCATCCCAGCCCTGCGAGACAACGAATTCACAAAGGGCTTCTGTCGGCTCGGTGATGCTCCAGCCGATGCGCGGGTCGTAACTGATTTTTAGGTCGCGGGCTTCGGCGGCATCTTTGAACTTTTTGTTGTGGTACGCGCCGCCCCTGCTGCAATCCTGTATACCGTTTTGCATATTGTAAATGTGTACACACTCGTGGAGTTCCGACGCGACAACCTCAAAAATACTTCTGTCAAGCGTTCCTGCCCCTGTGTTCAGTTCTCGGCGGGTAGTGTCTCCACGTTGCCACGCCTTGGCAACAGTGACGTGTGCGTATGCCTTGGGGGTACTCTGTATTGTAATAATTGGCTCTTCCAATTCATTGTTGAAATATTTTGCATTCAGCGCCCGGAAAATTTTTTCTAGGTAGCCCGCCGTTCTCGATGTCTTGACTGTGTCTTTCGTTGCTTTCGTCCTCGCTTTCGTTTTCCTGATCTTGGCCTACGTTATCCCATCGGGATAAGTGGTTGCGGGTTATTCTGCGATTAGCGAACAAAAGCACCGGGGCTTTGCCTTTAGCAGCACTTTCCGTGGCGCTGCAATGCGCGTGTTGAACTTTTGTTGAACTTTCGATGACGACGGCACTCAATACAAAGTAAAAAGAGCGTTAGAACTTTACGCTCTGACGCTTTTTTTGAGTGGTTGCGGGGACGGGACTTGAACCTGCGACCTCCGGGTTGTGAGAATTTAACGTAGCAACGCTAAATTTTGTTATTTGTGCTGTTTGGTGGTCAATCATCCCATACAGGAAATACAATTTTGTGTAGAATATACTATATTGTGCCTATGTGTGTCAAGTGTCCTTTTTCATTTTGGGGGCAGTTTTGGGGGCAACTTTCAGAGCTAAATCGGGCTATATAGGAAGGATGCCTGGCCCTGAATGCTGTCCTATTTCAATCTGATAAGCGTCAGGCCTATCAGTCACACAAAATAGAACCTTTTTGTGTGTAGTATGGATATAGCTATTATTCTGTGTATATGGTACCCTTGTTTGCTAAAACGGGGGGACATATTATGAAGAATAAGACACCATTGAGGAGAGCCCATCATGAAGGCAGCGTCCGGCAACGACCGGATGGCCGATGGGAAGTTCGCTTCACGATTCCTGCAAGTGACGGCGAAAAGGCAAGACGCAAAAGTTACTATTGCCATACAAAGCAAGAAGCTGTTCAGATCTTGCGTGGTCAATGGGATCCACAATGGAATTTGGGACCGAACGGGACGACGCTATTAACTGTTGGAGAGTGGCTAGAAATTTGGCTTGAACATAAAGAGTTGTCGCTAAAGCCTTCAACACTGCGACATTACAAAAGCGTCATACGTTGCCATTTAAAGCCGTTGTTCCGGCGACGTATATACCAACTATCCCTGACTTATATAGAGGCTTTTTATAGAGAAAAACTGCATGGAGGTGTTTCCCCTGGAACGCTCCTTGCTTTCCATAAAATACTGCATCAGGCATTGCGCTACGCAGTGAAAGAAGGAATATTGCTTTCTAATCCCGCCGCTGGGGCTGATTTGCCCACCCGCCCTGTTTATACGGCCAATGTGTTTAGCAGATCACAGCAACTGCAATTGATCGAGAACACAGAAATGATACCGCATGGAATTTGTATTCGTCTCGCCCTGGGTACAGGATTGAGAATCGGGGAAATAGTTGCCCTACAATGGGGAGATATAGATCTATCAGAACGGGTACTCAAAGTGCGTAGGACGCAAGGGAAGAGGGCAGAAGAAACGCTCAGCCCTAAAACAAAAAATTCCCATCGCGCTATTCCTTTGACACAGAACACAGCTGAAGATCTGGCAGCCTGGTTCAAAAAAATGGAACCGACAACGTTAGATACACCGGTTTTCCCTGATGAGGATGGTGGGTATTTGCTGGCAAGAAAATTGAGAGCAGAGTATAAACAACTACTGGAGACGCTGCACCTTCCGTCGTATTCTTTCCATACACTCCGGCATACGTTTGCGACACGCGCTTTGGAGGTGGGAATGGATTATAAAACACTTTCCATTCTTCTGGGGCATAGCAGTGTGACGTTTACGTTGGATGTCTACGCTCATTGTTCAGACACGCACAAACGTCGGGAAATGGCACGCATGGAATATGAGTACCAGGAATTCCCGGAAGAGCTTATGTTGAGCCGATATGAAAGGTATAGACGGCAAGTAGAGGCTTGCCCTGAAGTCATGACAAAGGAGCAGTTTCACATTGCATGCCATATATCGAAAAGAAAAGCTAAAGAATTGCTGGACAATGGTGTAGTTCCTTGTGAGATTACGGGAAATAAGACATGGAAATATAGAATAAGGAAAAGTGATGTGTTGAGTTATTTAGAACGAGTTAGAGGCGTGAAGTCCTTTTAGTGCTCGAATGAATCTTGCCTTGATAAAAAAATTTTTGTGTTTGTTGTTTTAGCGCGTTGTTTATAGCCTGTTCCGGGTCTATTTGGTCTAACATCCGCAAAAAATATAACTGAATTTTGCTTCAAGGCTATCCCAGAATCTAGCGCAGCTACTGCCAGACTTTTTCAGGCAATTTCCAATGCCAAAACTTCTTCCACTGAAAACATTGCATCATCTTCGCACCAAGTGCAATAGAGTTTTATTGATAGTCAACTTTTTAAAACAATTTTTGACGGCAAATCTGACAACTGCATTTCTTTGTTTTCCATGTTTGCCACAAATTTACTGTTGTTTATTTCCAATACAGACATGATGCGTTCCATAAACATTTTATTTGTGTCATCTCCTGGCTTGTCATATGGCGACAAATGATTACAATACTTAACCATTTCCGATTGCATTAAGAAAAAAGAGTTTTGATGTCTAGCCCATGTTTCTTGGTATTTTTTTACCTCAATTGCCTTCACAGAAGCATATAGGAATGCGGCCAACAGAACGCAGATAGCGACCAAAAAAGGGAGAAAGCTAGTAAAGTCGATATCTCTCTTGAATGCAAATATATAGATTGAGAGCAGTCCAATAACTAAAGAACCTATTTTGACCTGAAGTACTATTTTTCCTTTTTCCTTAAAGTTCTTTGATTGGTTGTACTTTGCCTCTGCTTGAAAAAGCTTGTAGTTTGCTTCCACAACTTCTTGAAAGTCAATGATAGAGCTATTATTTGTACTTGAAATCCACAAAGATTTCCAATTCTGTAGAATACTATTGTTCAAAACGGTGATTCGGCGTTTACGCCTTGATACGCAGCTTTTGAGGCTTATAGGATTATTATGTTCCATCTTTTTTATTAGACGATTTAAACTGCGTATAAAAAACCGACAGATCCTGATTAATAATTTTTTAATCTGGTTTTTGATCGTGTTTCCCACAAGTGCGATACCTCCTTATATAGCTCACAAAACAAAATATTATCTGCCATAATTCGACTCTTATCAACATTACTTTCCGCCTATTCGGATACAAATCCCTGTTCGAGTCCCATAATCCGAATATTGTCCAGCCAAGCATAAATATCATTTTTTCGGAAACGTGGCTGTTCGTGAGCATCCATGCATTCTTCCAGGGATCTTGCCAGAAGAGCAAATTCGTTCTCCAGGTCAGTATAAAATACGCCTTTGTCATCAGTATTAATGGAGACAGATAGCTGCGGGCAGGCATTTTCCTCTTCTTGAGTAACTGGCAATCCCCGATTGTAAAAAGAAAGAATCGGATGCTTGTCATAACGGCGAAAATTACTAATTAGCACGTTGGAGGAGGGGTTCGTTTCAATCGAAATTCCTCTTGCTGCAATCTCCTGCCGCAAGGCATGTTGAACAGCTTTCGCTCCACGGATGTAAGCTGGCGAAATTAGGGTGGTAACCTGTCGATTGCCCTCCAGTTTCACCATAGGGTTATAGTGATAATAATAGTTGAGTAGGCTACACTCGGGAACATAGCGTGTCTCGAACCGAACCGGGAAGATGTGGTTTTCGGCGCAGCGGTCCCAATCGGTCAATGGTGCTGCTGGAGCGCTGAAATACCCCTTACGGTATAGCTCTGGCGCATCGCCACGCAGTGTCCATGCCTGGTAATATGTATCTATACCAAAATGGCACAGATGCTTATGATAGTTACGCTTTGTCTCATCGTTTTGGTATTCTTGTTCCGCGCTCTGCATAATGACCTGCATGTCTTCATCTTGCATATAATTCAAGTATACAATGCGGAACCAATATTCAAACTCCTTATTCAATTCCCGTCGCAACAGATCCGAGTCAGGGACTTTATAGTGTTGCAGTGCGTGGCAAAACCATGCCAAATTATCCAAAAGATCCTGCACAGGCAAAGCAATGCGGTTTTGCTTGCCTGCATACCAGTTATCCACATCTATACCTAATGCGATGGCGTGCCCTAAACGATCTCCGCAATCGAGATTGAGAAAGTAAACTGCCTCTTGAATGGCACGCAGACCGTCGACCAAATCCAAAAAATCTTCCCCAACATGGTAGGTTTTGCCAAGTTTGGGTAAGGGAATCTCGACACCATCTTTGAATTCAGATGCACTGTGACAACCCAACAGCCGGAAGACTGGTGCAAACACTTCGGGACGACAACCGATTTCTTGGGAGCAAGCGTCAATACCGCGTACTCGGGAAGCGGAACTAGGATACCACTCTCTGAATTTTATGATTTCCAGCGCTTGTTTCCAGATGTCGTATCGTTTTCTGTAGTGTCTATACTCTAAGATATAGGGTGCAAGATATTCTTGAGACAGGTCAAACCGCGATGTTTGTTGCAACGCGGAATCCGGCTCTTTAATGAAATGGTATACATAATAGTACCGATCTTTTAATTCTTGAAGCTTTTCTGGTTCACCGAACCTTTCAACTGAGGTGACAGACCGATCCAACGTTTGGATATTACGCGCATTATTCTCCGCATTCATCGAAGGGGACAATCTGACTTCTAATTCTTTCAAGTGCGGTTTTGTGACCAGAGGTTCACGAATTGCCAGTTCCGTAATCAATCTTTTGGAAGCGGCGTCTCCTAGATAATCCCATTTTCGGTTTTGAATTCTTTGAAAATTGTCAAAGCCAATCAAGTCGTTCGATTGAATCAGTTGGCCGCGCAGTTTTCCATGTAAAATCAGGTACAAGTAGAATAGATTATGTTCCTTTGGTGTCAACTTTTGAAAAGCCGGAGTCTGGTAGATATCTGTGACCATCTGATAGAGAAACCAACGCTCTCCAGAGAAGACACGGTACATGTCTTCCCCTTGACGAATCGTACTCCGGAAAAAGCCAAGTGCATAATCTTCTTGCGTTGCGCTTTCCATGCGCAGCGCGGAGATAACAGCCTCCAAATCTTCCGCCCGCATCAGCAACTGTTGGCCATCCTGCAAAAGGGCCAGCATTTCATTCCAATTTTCGAGCCAGATCGGATTATTCCCGTGTCGACAGTTGATTGGAGCACACAGGTCTGCCGTTCTCACTAGCCGCAGGCACAGATAGCACCGGATCAAAGCGGCACGCAGCTGTACGGTCACCCAATCCATCTGTTCTTCGGGCTTTTCCAGCTTGAGGATTTGGTCGATTATTTCCTCTGACGGAGTAAAGCGTTCGTTCTGTTCATGCAGTTCTCGTAGGTGCTGCATATAGCTGTTGTTGCACAAATGGTTCATCAAACTCAGCCAGGAAACCTGAAAATAGGGAGTCGACCCCCAAATATGATAATGGTGCTCGGCAATTCCCCGCTGCATCAGGCGATTGAGCTGCTTATTGTTGTGTCCTGCCAGATAGCTCCAGCTAAAGTTTGTTCTGTTTATTGTACCACAGGCCATATCCTGTAGGGCATACATGATACTGATTGGGAGCTCCTCACCAACGCTCCGGGTCAGGTTTCTCCAGTGTAACAGTTCCTGATACCGGGTACAGACAACACTGTTTTCTTCAGTGAGAACAAGGTAAAGGAGCTCTGTCAACAGATCAAATACATGAATATGGCCCCGTGCCGAATCACGCAGATGTTCCTCCGCTTTATCGCAGATATAGTCACTGACCGCCTTTGCCAAATTGAGACATTCTGTTGCAGAATAGTGATGATTAAACTTCTCGCTGTTCATCATGTAATTGGCCAAAGTTTGGCAAGGAATTCGGCTAAACCAAAGCTTGCCGCTAAGGATGTCCTCAGCTTTGACATCGCACAGCAACAGCTTCGTCAGTTCCGTCAATAATTCTGCATTGATTTCCGCTCTATCAAGCATGGTGGTACCCTCATATAAACAATCATTTTACATTTTAGCGGCGTTGGCTTTATTCTGCCCACGAGTCATCGCTTTGACGAGTTCAATGAATATTTTTTTCATCTGTGGCGAAGGACGTTCCACAAAATGCTTATAGAATGGACAATTTTTATAAATTGCTTCAAATCTTTCCCTTTTTTACAGGGAGGAAAAGATACAGTTTTTCCCTGTAAGAGGAGAAGTTTTCGTATGAGAAAAACGGATGCCAAAACCTTAAAAAGCTGCCTGCCTCAATGGCTGTGGGAGCACGGGCTACCCCTGCATAAGCCGTTCGCCTGCCTGAACCCGGCGCACCAGGACGCTCACCCTTCTATGGGGTACAATGAAAAAAATCAGACCGTCCACTGCTTTGCCTGCGGCGCGACCTACGATGTTTTTGACTTAGTGGGGCAGGAAGAAAATCTGACAGATTTTCCTTCTAAAATGAAGGCCGTCAATCGGCGCTACGGCGGGGGCGAGGTCATCCGGGTAACGGCGAAGCCGGCGCAGGCTTTTCCTTATAAGGAGAGAGCGGGCAGACCCGACCCCTACTTTACCGGGCGTGGCTTGTCCGATGAGATCGTGCAGCGGTTCGGTTTGGTGGTCGAGAATGGCTATGCGGTGCTGCCTGTCTTTGTGGATGGTGTCTGCCGCAGCGTTTGCCGCCGCGCCATTGACCCGGATGCTGAACCGCGCTACCAGAACAGCCGCGGAGCGATGCAGCTTTGGAACAGCGCTGCTATGGAATGTGCGGCCGGGAAAGCACTGTTTGTGACAGAGGGCATTTTTGACGCCCTTTCCTTAGAGGAACTGGGATTCCCGGCAGTAGCGCTGTGTGGTGCGGCGAACACCGGGCGATTGATGCAGGCGTTGGACGCGCGGGAAGTAAAGCCGGAGAAGGTGATTCTTGCCGGGGATGCCGACGCGGCGGGGCAGGGGATGAACGAGAAGCTGCGGGAGCAGCTGACGGCGCGCGGGATTGCGTGCGCCGTGCTGGCTTTGCCGGATGGCTGCAAGGACGTGAACGAAGTATTAGTGCAGAATAGAGATGTGCTGCAAGCCGCCTGTGAGGCCGCCACAGCGCCGCAGGAGGTACAGCAGCAACCGACCTTGGAGGACGAGTTCCTCGCGTATCTGGGCCGCCGTGGCGGGGCTGCTGTGATGTCTACGGGTATCGCCGGTTTGGACAAGGCGTTGGACGGTGGTCTGCACGCCGGGTTGACCGTGCTGGGCGCGGTTTCCAGCATGGGCAAAACGTCCCTGATGCTGCAAATGGCCGATACGCTGGCCGCTGCGGGGAGAAATGTGCTGTTTATAACAATAGAAATGTCCCGCATGGAGCTGATTGCCAAAAGCGCTGTGCGCGGCACAAGGGAGCGTGCACGCCCGCTGCTGGACGGCAAGCTGCCGGAAGAAAAAGTGCGCGGTCTGATTTCCGCCTATCGGAAAAAGACCGGCGGCAGGGTAGAGCTGTGGGAGCCGGATGCCCTGCTGACACCAGCGTTTTTGGATGAAAAAGTGTCGGCCTTCTGTGAGCAGCACGAAAACCCGGTGTTGTTCCTGGACTATTTGCAGCTTGTCGCCCCGGCCCGCGCGGGCATGACCGAGAAGCAGACCGCCGACGCCGCCGTCGCCATGATCAAGCAGTTGGCCCGCCGGTACGATATGCCGGTGATTGCAGCGTCCAGCCTGAACCGTGAGGCCTACCGCCCCGGCAGTGCCGAGCCGGGCCTTTCAGCCTTTAAGGAATCCGGCAGCGTGGAGTACAGCGCGGACTTGCTGTTGGTACTCAAATACCGCACAGACGCAGACAAGGAAATCAAAACCGGCCCGCGTCATTTGGTGCTGACGATCTTAAAAAACCGCTTCGGCGCGACGGGGGAGAGTGTGCCGCTTGACTACGAGCCGGAGAAAGAACTGTTCCGGGACGGCGCCGCCAAAGCTGCACCGCGTACAGGCAGAAACATTATACGGTAAAAACGGGGGAGATATTATGTCGTCATGTCATAATATCTCCCCCGTTTGCAGGAACTATAAACGAAAAACAGGACAAAAAAACAGACAAATATGTTGCGTAAACGGACAAAATACAGTATAATAAGTTTGTAAAAACGGACAATACGATTTTTCTGGGGGGCATCCGGCATGGCAAACAGCAGCAATAATACGTTACAGCGAACCGCAGCGAAAGAGATACAGGCGTTTTTAGAGGGCGAAGCTCACAAGGCGCTGCTTGTCACAGGGGCGCGGCAGGTCGGTAAAACAACGCTGATCCGCCAGCTGGGGCAGGAAGCCTTCCCGAATTTTGTGGAACTGAATTTTTTGGAAAACACAGCCGCGCGGCAGCTGTTTGAAACAGCCACCGACAGCAGCGATTTCCTGCTGAGACTCTCTGCGCTGGTGGGGGAAAAGCTGGTCCCCGGCAAGACGCTTATCTTTTTGGATGAGGTGCAGGAGTGCAAGGAGATCGTGACCGCCATCAAGTTTTTGGTGGAGGAGGGCAGCTACCGCTATATTTTAAGCGGGTCGCTGCTGGGTGTGGAGCTTAAAGACATTCGCAGCGCACCGGTCGGCTATCTTGATGTACTGGAAATGTTCCCGATGGATATAGAGGAATTTGCCCGCGCCAACGGCGTGTCGGATCGCATCCTTGACCATCTGCGCAGCTGCTATGACAAAAAGCAGGAAGTTGACCCGCTGGTGCATCAGAAGATGATGGAGCTTTTCCGCTTGTACTTGATCGTGGGTGGTATGCCGGCGGCTGTGGCTTGCTACCTGCAAACGCATAATCTGTATGAAGTCGCCCAGGTGCAGCAGTCCATTCTGACGCTGTACAAAAAGGATATTGCCCGCTATGACCCGAAGGAGAAGCTCTATCTCGAAGATATTTTTGACCTGATCCCCAGCGAGCTGAACGCCAAGAACAAGCGGTTTATTTTAAAGGATCTGCATCAGGACTTTAAGTTAAGCCGCTACCACAATAGTTTTCTGTGGCTGGCCAACGCCGGCGTTGCGCTGCCGACCTACAACGTGGAAGAGCCGCGCATTCCGCTGCGGCTGAACAGGCAAAGCAACCTGTTTAAGTTATTTCTCTGCGATGTGGGGCTGCTGGCGGCCACCTACGCCAACGGCATCCAGCTGGCGCTGCTGAACGGCGAGAAGAACATCAACTTCGGCGCGGTGTTTGAGAACGCCGCCGCCCAGGAGCTGGCCGCTCATGGGTATAAGCTGTATTATTTTAACAGCAAAAAGCAAGGGGAGCTGGACTTCGTCATTGAGCATGAGGGCAATGTACTGCCACTTGAAATCAAGAGCGGGAAAGACTACACACGGCACAATGCCCTAACCGGTGTGCTGGCGAACCCGGAATACGGCATTCCGGCTGCTGTTGTCTTCCACAGTGGAAATGTGAGCGTGAAAGACAAAATCACCTATTATCCCATCTATATGATGATGTTCCTGCGTGAGCCGGAACTGGAACAGGGACTGACATACACCCCTGATTTTGGGGTACTGATGGGATAACGGAAGAACGTTGTACCAACAATTTTTGAAGATATTATGTCATCATGACATAATATCTCAGTAGATACCTAGTGGACTATCTTCCAGAAAGAAACATTTCAATGACAAACTTCAATGATTTTCTGAATGAGCAGAGGAAAGACCCTAATTTTAAGGCAGAATGGGAAGCACTTGACTCGGAATTTTCTGCTATCGAGGCAAATTTGAAAGCCCAAAAAACGGAAAGTGCAACCGCTGTAAAATAAGAAAATGTAAAGAAGTGAATCCCACTTGGCGATTGAACCAAGTGGGATTCACTTCTTTACAACAGAAAAAAGATATTTGTTTCTTGATGGAAAGCTGCCCATTCTGTAACGATAGTAAAGCACATTCGCTATATAAAATCAATAGCGAATACGCTATAGTTTCCTTTTCCGCTGCAACTTGGTAGTATGACACGATGGCATAATATCTTTTTGCCGCCTTGCTTTTGTATCGCCTTAGTGATATACTTATACCAAGGAGGGCGGCAATATGGAAAAGAAAATCACCCTGTTTCATGGCTCGGAAAAAGTTATAGAGCATCCCGTGTTTGGGGCTGGGAAGAAGCATAATGATTTTGGCCTTGGCTTTTACTGCACGGAAAGCGAGGCACTGGCAAAGGAATGGGCGGTTTCCTCCTTGCGGGACGGTTTTGCCAACCGGTATACTTTGGATACGGAATATCTGCACATCTTAAATTTGAACAGCCCGGACTATACCATTCTGAACTGGATCGCCGTGCTGGTAGAGCACCGCCTTTTTTCCATAAAAACGCCGGTGGCAAGGCGTGCAAAGCAATATTTGATCGAAAACTTTAGTGTGAATGTGAATGCCTATGATTTGATTACAGGCTACCGTGCCGATGATTCCTACTTCGATTATGCGGAATCTTTTCTGAACAATGCCATCTCGGTGGAGCAGCTCTCGCAGGCGATGCGGCTTGGCAGGCTGGGGGAGCAGGTGGTACTCAAGTCACAGTTTGCCTTTTCCAATCTGAAATTTGAGGGCTTTTCCATCGCAGAAAAAGACAAATACTATGTACAGCGCAAAGCAAGAAACGATGAGGCAAACCAAACCTATCTGAAAATGCTGGACGATGAGACAGACGGCATCTATATGCAGGACATTATGAGAGGAGGCATCCGCAACGATGACCCACGCATACCAAGAAATCTATCTGAGTAATGCGCAGGCGGCTTTGGGGGATGCGTTCGACTATGCGATCCGTGTCTGCGGTGTACCGGGCGAGAATTTTATAAAGCTGTTCACCGTAAGTTCGGTAAGCAAGCATATGGAAAACGGAGAACCCGCGTATCTGGCAGGGAAGAGCGGCATTGAACTGGCTGCGCAGATCCTTGCGGAGACGACCGGGATGACAGAACAGCCGGAACAGCCGGAACGGTATGCGCGCTCCTGCGAATATTGGATCGGGTGGGCGGCTGCGTATTATCAGTGGTACTCCGGGCGAAAGTACAGCGAAATTTTCGAGGTGCTTTCCTTTGCAGAACTGGAAAAAATGTATTATACCCTGCACGAAGCGGATATCAGCAAATTTGCCGATATTGCGGATGCCCGCATCCGGGAGCGCTTTGCGGAAACCAACCTGAAGCGCATCCGCACGGCCTACGGCTGTTCGCAAGCCGAGCTTGCAAAAAGATCCGGTGTCGGTCTGCGCTCCATCCAGCTGTACGAACAGCGGCAAAAGGACATCAACAAGGCAAGCGCGGAGAGCTTGTATAAGATTTCCAGGGTGCTTGGTTGCGAGATGGAGGACTTGCTGGAAAGATAAAAACACGGACTTTTATCCGGTGGGCACGGATGAAAGTCCGTGTTTTTGTGCGGGCGCGGTAACGGTTTACCCGTTTATAAAATGAACGGGTAAACCGTTATATTTTAAAAATAACATACCATGTTATTGACATTTTCCCGTGTTCCGCATATTATAAGAGTGTATTCTTACAATACACAAAGTCGAATCAGGTTCGATACACCTGTATGATGCGCCGACTTGCCTTTGGTCTTTGCTGATGGTTTTGCGTATCATGGACCCACACATGAGTAATCCTTTTGAAAGTGTGTGGCAACGTATCTGAATGTAGCCGGACATACTGATAAAATGCCGGAGAGATGATTCCTCTACAAAGAATCCGACAGAGCCTTACCTGCCGTAGAAGAAGAAAGCAAGGCTGCACACATAAGCAGTAAAAAAGTGTCGGAGAGAAATCTCCAAAGCGGTCACACATAAGACCTTAAAAAGTGTATTCGCCGAGTGTTGCGTCCCGTGTGGGCGGACAGGAGGCGGCCTAGCTTCAACAAGAAATACAGATAAAGGGGGCGGTTGTGTCTGGGCAGAAAGAACAAGAAATATTATAAAGACCTGCACCAACAGGCGTATGACCGCCTGACCGGGATGCAGGCCTTTGGCGAGAGCAAAAAAGAGGCAGTGAAAAACGGTACGGACGGGCAGAAGATATTTTCTTTCAATACCTATCAATCGTACTGGAAACACACAAAATATTTCCTTTCTTATATCAAAGAAAAGCACCCGGAATGTACGACGCTGAAAAGTGCGAAAAAGTACGTAAACGAGTGGCTGCAAGTGCGCGCCGAACAAGGGCTGTCCGCGTGGACGGTGCAGCTGGAAGCCAAAGCGCTTGGCAAGCTGTACGGCATAAGCCCGGATGATGAAAACTACTTTAATCCGCCGAAGCGAAACCGGGAGGACATCAAGCGCAGCAGGGGAGACCGTGTGCGGGATAAACATTTCTCGGTTACGAACAACGATGAACTGATTAAATTTTGTAAAGGCACCGGGCTGCGCCGCAGCGAGCTTGGGATGCTCAAGGGCGGCGACCTTGTCACGAAAGAAGAAATCGAGCGGGAAATCGCTGCACTTGAATCCATGCCGGTACAGGAAAGAACACCCGCAGAAGAAAAGCGGCTTGGTGTTCTGCAAGATACCCGCCTGTTTGACTGCAAGTATTATATCCACGTCCGCAACGGAAAAGGCGGCCGGGAACGGGTAAGCCCGATCATCGGGAAAAATGCGGCGCAGATCGTGGAGCGCATCCGCAGCACGCCGAGCGGCGAGAAGGTCTGGCAGCACATCCACCAGAGCGCCGACATCCACGGCTACCGCGCCGAATATGCAACCGACATCTACCGCGCCCATGCAAGGCCCATCGAAGAAATCCCCTACGACAGGGTCAACAAGGGAACGGGGCGCAAATTTCAGAGTGATGTCTACACCTGCCGGAAAGATGAATCCGGGAAAAAGCTGGACAAGAAAGCCATGCTGATCTGCAGCAAAGCGCTGGGGCATAACCGCATTGAAGTCGTGGCAAACAATTATATCCGAGGTCTGTAAAAATGCCGGAGTTTAAGAAAAAGACTGCACTGGGTCTGCGGGATCTGCCGGAGAATGGGCAGGAATGTACGCACGTGCTGCTGACCCACAGTGAGTATGATGGTTTGCTGGCGAAAGTGGCCTGTGCGGAAAGAGATGCACGCTCGGTCTATACAGCGGCATCTCAAAAGATTGCACAAGCCGAAAGAAATTCAGCACAGGCAAAAGAAGCTGCTTACGCCGAAGTGGATGCGGTACAGAAAGACTTGGAAGAAGCCTGCCGTAAAATAGAGTATCTGGACGGCTTAAATAAAAACCTGCTGCGCATCGCGCGGGAGCGCGCCAACGCGGACAGAAAGCTCCGCCCCAAGAAAACGCATACAGGATATGTGGTACTTACCTCATCAGAAAAAGAGTACCGCTATAAAACCATGCGAAAAGAAACCGCTGTGGCAGGGCTGTGGGAGACCGCGCTGCAAAGTCCGTATTCCGTTGATTTTACAGAGGAACAGGCAAGAGCGCTGACGGAAGAACTGGTGCAGCCGAACGAAAACGGAGAAACGATTGTCGGGCGCATCGGCATTGATACCTATTATCATGGCAGCTATGAGGACTTGCTGCACGACCAACGGCGCAGCGCCCGGCCAGAAGAAAGCCGGAACATCATGCTGAAACCGAGACTGCGCGCCAACTATAAAACCGGCTATTGGGAAGTGATCTTCCTGCACACAAGGCCGTTGGGGCTTGTTCCTGGGGATATGCGGGCGCGGCACTAAAAATAAAACAGCAGGAACTGTCCGGACAGTTCCTGCTGTTTTTATAGGGTCGGCCTGCGGGGGAGGTCGTCCCAAAGCCCCTTGGGCGGTTCCGTCAATACCGGAGATCCATCGGGTTGGAGGTACGGGACCCCGACAGATTATTGGTAGAGGATCTCGCCGGTGGGCGTGAAGAAGTCGTTGGTGGGTTCGGCGCTGTGGTTATAGATGTATCCATAAACGCACTGGGCGCTGTCCATGGCAAGGCGGCCGTCGTCGGTGCGGGTGTAGGTGATCCGGTAGCCAACATCCTCCTGCGCCACGGCAAAGAAGGAGGGGAGACCGTCCTCGTTGAACTCGATGTAGACGACGCAATCGGTGTAGGCGCTCAGGGTATCGGGGGTTCCGTCATCTTTGAGAGTCAGGTCTGTGACCTCCAACACATAGGGCGAGCCTTCCAGCGCGGCAGCCTGCGCGGCGTCAAAGCTCGCGGAAGCCTTTCCGTCTGTATAGTCAAAATGGATGTCGTAATCCTGGGAAAAGTCGTCGTAGATGCCCAGCGTGATGTGGCTCAGGCGGCCGTCCTCGTCATAGAGAAAATCGCCGTTGGCGCCGCCCAGGCCGGTGGTAAAGCGGAACTCCCGCAGGCTCTCGGCCTTTTCCTCGGCAAGGTCGCTCTCCGGGGCGGGCGTTTCTTCGGGGGCGGCTTCGGGCGTGGTCTCTGCCTCCGGGGCGGTCTTTTCGACAACGGGGACAGCGGGCGCACTCTCGGCGGGGATGGTGTCCTCCACCGGGGCTGCGCCGCAGCCGGCCAGCAGCGTGAGAGAAGCGGCAGCGGAAAGGATCAGGGCGGACAGGTTACGGAAGTTTTTCATGGTATATTCTCCTCTTACTCTAAGTTTTGTTTTTCCTTACATCTACCCTATAGGGGCGGCGGGCAGAGAAGTTAAAGGGACGGCAAAAAAATTTAAAAAAGAAAAAAGAGGGCTGCTGCCCACGGCGGCAGCAGTCCTCTTGCGGGGATAGGCGGTTACTTGGCGATGGCGGCCAAATAGGCGGCTTCGTTTGCGGCGATCTGCTTCTGGAATGCGACGACAGCGGCGGCGTAGGCAGCCTCGCGGGCGTCGGCGGCGTCCTGGGCCTGCTTAGCGGTTGCGTAGCGGGTCTCCGGCGCGGCGGACTTGTTGGCGATGGGCGCGATGGCGCCGTTGCCGACATAGCCCTTGACGCCGTTGGCACTCACAACGGTGGTCGTCTCATTACCGCAGGTATCGCAGACATAGACGTTGCCCTTGCGGGTCCAGTTGTGGTAGCCGCACTTCTGGCAGGTGGTGTACTCGATGCCCCAGGTGCCGTTGGCCTTGGCCTCATCGATCTCCCTCTGCTGGGCCGTGCGGGTGTCAACGGGGGCGGTGCTCACCGCTGCAGCGGCGGATGTTTCGGCAGCCTTGTTGTCGGTGCTCGGAGTATCGACGCTGGGCGTGTCGGGCGTGGCGCTGCCGTCGGTGACGGTGACGGTTGCCTCGGCGACCTTGGCAAAGCTGCGGTCCGTCAGGGTCACGGTGCAGGTGCCGGGCATCATGGCCTCATAGGTGATCGTGCTAACGCCATTCGCGGTCTCGTAGCCGACCTGCTTGAGCACGCCCTCCTTGTCGGCCATGCTGGGCCCGAAGGCAATGTACTCGCTGCTCAGATTCCAGTCGTAGATGTTGCCTGCGGGCACTTCCATCGTCCAGGTCTCGCCCACGTGGATCGAGGCGGAATCCAGCTTGTAGTCAACGGTAGGCTCAGCGGCAAAAGCGCCGACAGCCATCACACAGGTCATGGCCAGGGTGGCGGCCATAGCGGTCAGTTTTTTCAGAAACGAAGTCTTTTTCATAACACTTTCTCCTTTTGTAGCAGATAGATTTTTTTCTTTGCAGGGAAACATCCGATCGGTTTGCTGCCTCCTTACACCATGACTATAGGGTGTGGGTACGGCAAAGTTAAAAGGAAAACCAAAAAAATTATGAAAAAGAAGATAAAATCCGGGAAAAACCTGTAAGTGCTTGGACGCAAAGAACCTTGTGTTTTGCTGCAAAGCAGATATAATAAAAACAGCATGTCAAAAAACATTGACTTTGCTATATAGAGAATGTAGGGGCGACCATTGGTCGCCCGCCAGCTTGGCGCAGCAACGTGCTTTCCGGGATGGCTTTCTTACAAGGCATACGGGCAGGGGCGAGCAATGCTCGCCCCTGCAGGAGTTTTTCGGCAGTCTGTAAAAAAAGATAATAGCATAAAACAATTTAAAATAACAAGTTGTAAAATAACAAGTTGAGCGGTCAGGTGTATTTTTATCATTTGGCTGCTTACTTATTTAGAAAGGGAAATCAAATGGACAAATACGATGTCGAATACCGAATGAGAGCCATCAAGGATACTTGCGATATTTTTGATGAGCTTCTTTCGTATGATACAGGAGATGACTACTGGAAACGATGCGTTTGCGAAGCGTCCATTCTTTATTTGGAACAGGACATGTATGACGAAGAAACGCAACAGCGTCCTGAAGAAATTTCTCTTTGCCAAGCACAGATAGATGTCATCACTTACCGTCTCAAACCTTATAAAGGCGTAAAGCCAAACGTAATTAACGCAAGCAAAGTTAATGAAATGCTCAACATCACATTGAAAAACTTTATGGACGGCGAACGCGTTGAAAATATGAGCCGCGAAAGCCTACACTATCTATGCGGTAGTTTCCGTTTTTTACTGTTCAAATCCTGCCCGACTGCATACGCCGTGGACTACAATAAGTTCAGGGAATTCGTCAAAAAGCAGGGTATCAATGGATATGCAGATAGAATCGTTGCACTGTACACTCTGATCGAGCAATACCAGAAATACTAAGCGCCGTTATCAGCCCTCAACAATCAACCACTTGCGTGACCGCGAGCGATTTTTATATTTATTTATGAAAGGAGAAAAATAAATGGACAAATACGATGTCGAATACCGAATGTATTCGCTCAAAAGTTTTTGCGAAATTTTTGATGAACTCTTCTCGTATGATACAGGAGATGATTTTTGGAAGCGATGTGTGTGTGAAGCCACGATCCGCAGTTTGAGCGTTGATATGTGTGATGGAGAAGTAAACCAGCGTCCGGAAGAAGTTTCTCTGCGCATAGCATTAAAGGATGTTGTTTTGCGTCGCCTTGAGCCATACAAAAACGTAAAGCCCAAAACCATCGACACCAATAAAATCAATGAGATGCTTCAGCATACAATTAAGGTTTTCATGGATGATGAAACCATGAAAGTGGAGGATATGGACGGAGAAACGCTACATTATTTATGTGGGAGCTTCCAATTCCTGCTATCCCAGATGTGTCCGTTCGCATACTCCTTTGATTATAGTCAATTTCTAAAGGACGTACAGGAACGAGGCGTCGAAAACTACGCAGATACTGTTGTCGCGTTGCACATGTTGATTGAGCAATACAAAAAATATTAACAAGAACCAACCGCTTGCCTAACCGCGAGCGGTTTTTCTTTTTTATTTGTCCAAAAGTTTTTGTCGGTCTTTAACTTTCCCCGCCACATACCCTATAGCCTTTGTGTAAGGAAACAAACCCAAACACAAAGGAGAAGAAAACATGAAAAAGATCACTGTAAATAAAACTCGTATCCTCACTGCGGCGGCTGCGCTGGTGGCTGTGTTCAGCCTGGCGGGGTGCGGCAGCACAGCCGTGAAGGAGGTGCCCCAACCTGCCGAGACCTCCCGCAGCGAGGAAGCCACCCTCGAGACCGCTGCACCGGAAGCCACGGCCACCCCGGCTCCTACGCCCGACGTGGTCGTGCCCACCAGCGTGACGCTGGAGCAGGAAGGCGGCATCCTGAACAACGGCATGACCTGGACGCTGCACGCGACGGTCCTGCCGGAGGACGCTGCCGATAAGACAATCACATGGACCTCCGCCGATGAGAGCGTCGCCACCATAGACGACAGCGGCGTCATTACGACCCATGCACCCGGGCAGACCACAATCACGGCGGCCAGCACGGCGGGCGGCGTGTCCACCACCTACAACCTCGTTGTGCAGGAGGTCGTCAAGTGCAGCTATTGCGGCGGCACGGGGCATACGGCCGATACCTGCGCCGTAAAGAAAACGGCGGAGCAGCAGGCAGCCGCCGTGATCGCCCAGCAGCAGGCCGCGGCCCAGGCTGCGGAGCAAGCCGCTGCGCAGGCGGCTGAACAGCCCGCCGCCGAAGCCGCCCAGCCCGCCGACCCCGGTTATGAGGTCGACTGGGCAGGCCGCCGCATCTACTATCAGGGAGATGCCGACATCCCGGAGGGCGGTGTTGTCCAGCGCCCGGACGGCAGCCGGTACATCAAGGGACCCCGGTGTGTGATCTTCGGGTATGACACCTGCCCGGAGGACACAGACCCAAGTCTGCCCGGAAACACCCCGTTCACCGGTGACTGTGTGTTCTGCGGTGACTTCGGTCACGATGTCTACCACTGCCCCATCCTGGATGAGTTGGAGAGTTCCGAAGCATACCAGGAGCTGCTGCAGAACAACGGCTGACGCCCGTGAAAATAGTACCAAAAGTGAGGTGGTTGCAAAAAGTAGCAAATCTTGTTGACGGCGGGGCGGTGTGTCCCTATAATAGAAGTATCAAATCAAACGAACGTCAGAGGTGATACGAATGTTTGTCTATGGATACTGCCGCATTTCCACGCCGCAGCAAAATATCGAGCGCCAGGTCCGCAACATTGCCGCTGCCTACCCAGCGGCCCATATCGTGCGGGAGGTCTACACCGGCACAGCCTGCCAGGGCCGCAGGGAACTGGACAAGCTGCTGCGCATTGTGCAGGAAGGGGATACCATCGTGTTTGACAGCGTCTCCCGCATGAGCCGCAGCGCCGACGAGGGCTGTGCCCTGTACGAAACGCTGTACAAGCGCGGCGTGAATCTGTGCTTTTTGAAGGAGCCGCACATCAACACAGATACCTACAAGCAGGCTTTGCAGCGGCAGATCGGTACGGCACCGGAGACCGGCAGCGCCGCAACGGATCGTTTTGTGGCCGGGGTGATGGATGCGCTGAACCGCTACACCGCCGACCTGGCCGCCGAGCAGATCCGCCTTGCCTTTGCCCAAGCGCAAAAAGAGGTGGACGACCTGCACCAGCGCACCCGCGAGGGTCTGATGACCGCCCGGCTGAACGGCAAACAAATCGGGCAGATCCCTGGCCGCAAGCTGAACATAAAAAAAGCTGCCGCCGCTAAGGCGCTGATTTTGAAGCACAGCCGGGATTTTAATGGAACCCTGGCCGACGCCGACTGCATCAAACTCATCGGCATTGCCCGCAATACCTATTATAAATACAAGCGGGAATTGCGGGATATTATGTCGTAATGCTATAATATCTTTTAAGAATTTTTCAAATTTCTTTAACTTCCCTTCGCGCAACCCCTATTGTATCCATGTAAGGACAAACAGAAAACAAGGAGGATAATCCCTATGATGCCAAACAAATCCATTTACCGCGACGCTGACGCAGCAGAAATCAACCTGTATGAGCTTAACTTCGCGCGTTTCTTTTCCATACAGACCAGCGAGAACGGCTGGCGGCGCGTCGTGTGTGAACTTGTCCGCCGTGCGGCGAAGGGCACCAAAGAGCTCCGCCTGGAAGATGGGACAGAGCTTCCCGGGGAAAAGACCTTCCCGGACTATGTCGTCGACCTGATGGACAGTTACCTGGCGGTTTTGCCGGATGCAAAGCCCCATGCCTATCCTGCTGCCGAGCGGGAACAGCTGATGGAACGTCACTGCCGTCATACTGAGGATGGTGGTATTGATTATGACTACTACCAGGACATGACCTTGGATACATTCATCTTCAATATGCGGAACGTAGGGGCGGGCGCGCTGTATGCGAAGCGCGGCCCCTTCTGGCACGGCGGGCACATGGAGCAGTGCCACTTTGAAGAACTGTTCCGCCTAATCGAGGAAGAAGGCGAGAAAGTGTTTGGCGAGACACAGGAACGGTATGCCGACCTTGCCGCAAACGACATCACGGCGGAAGCGGAACATCTGCTGAACCGTATAAAGCAGGAAAAGGAAGGAGAAGAAGAACAATGATGAACATAACCCCATTTTCCCCGGCTGAGCGCAAGGCGCTGATGGAGGAGCTTTTCCCCCTAAAACGCACCGCGCGGGACTACGACCTGCGCCAGGATATGACGCTGGACGGCTACATAGCCAGCGTCATCGTCCGTGCGCAGCGGCAGCTGGATAGCGGGACGCTGCCCTCGGCCAGCGTGCAGTTCCGCAGGCTGGCCGACCTTGTACGAAACGATATTACCCGGGAGGCGGAGGAACTGTTCCGCGCTTGGAAAGATGCAGAGAAGGAAACCAGAGAGGAGGAATGACCGATGCAGACCTGCGTACCGGTAGAGAAGCGCTCTAAAAAAGCGCAGCGTGCTGCCGTGCGTGCCAACCGTGTGCTGTGGCAGGGCGTAAAGCTCTGCCCACGCATCATGCGCAAAAAGACAGACTACAGCCGGAAAGGACGACGTGCGGAGGTGATGGACGAATAAAAAGGGGCCGGTCACGGCCCCTTTTTATTTTTTTGTGCGGCAGAATTTTTTTAAATCGGCTTTAACATGGCCCAAACCGGACCCTATAGAAAGGGTGTAAGGAAAACAAAACAAGCCGAGCAAAACAGCCGGTACAAAACAAGGAGGAAATATAAAATGATTTGTGTACATTGTGGTAAAGAGATCGACAACGGCCAGGCTTTCTGCCCCTACTGCGGCAGCCGTGTGGGCGGCGATGCAGCCCCCGAAGCAAAGGCAGCAAAGAAGGACCCCCGCAAGCTGGCCCTGCCGGTGGCGGCCGTGGCTTTGCTGGCGGTCGTCGGCGTAGGGCTTGCCAACCGCATGCCGTCCATCGACCTGCAGCGCTACGTGACGATCACGGCACAGGGGTACGACACCCTGGGCAAGCTGGACGTTTCGTTCGACACGGACAAGCTGGAAGCAGACTATGGCAAGCGGATCGCGGACAGCTTCAAAAAGGCGATGAACGACCACAAGGAGTCTACCTACGGCCTGAGCAGCCTGGCCGCCGACCTCTACAGCGGCTCCGAGACGGAACTGTTTGTGGACTACTGTGCCACGGGCAGCGCCGACAAGACCAGCGGCTTGCGAAACGGAGATGTCATCACCTACAGCTGGAACGAGAGCGAGGACGAAGCGGAAACGCTTTTCGGTGTCAAGGTGAAGTACAGCGACATCACCTACACGGTCTCCGGGCTGGAAAAGGTCAACACCTTTGATGCGTTCGATGGTGTGACGGTGGAGTTCAACGGTACCGCGCCCCAGGGCACGGCCACCGTGAACAGCCTGCCCACCGCCGAAGCGGGCGGCAGCCTGCACTACACGCTGGATACCACGGACGGCCTGCGCAACGGCGATACCGTGACCCTGACGGCCAGCAGCAACCGGGAGGATTTCAGCGACTGTATCGAGAAGTATGGCGCCATCCCGGCCGAAACCGAGAAAACCTTTACGGTCAGCGGCCTGAATGAGTACGTTACCACGCCCGCGCTGCTGACGGATACGGTGCTGGACAGCCTGAAAGCCCAGGCCGAAGACACCTTCAAAGCCTATGCAGCCAACCACTGGGACACTGACAGCGAGAGCTTGATCGGTATGGACTACGTGGGTGACTACATCCTGACCCCGAAGGAGGATAGTTTTTGGGTCGATAACGACATTGTGACCCTTGTGTATAAGATCAATGTACACAACCGCTACCAGAACTTCAACGACGAAGTGTACGAGGGCGACAACAGCTACTACTGGTACATCTCGTTCAAGAATGTCAGCGTGGACGGCAGCGGCAATGTCGCCAGCGGGCTGAACAGCTACGACAGCGCCGAGGAACGGGTCACCATCGACTCCGGCCTGCAGCAGTTCAGCTTCAGCGACTCCACGATGAACTGGTACTACTACGGGTATGCGACCATCGACGACCTGTACAGCGCGGCAGTCACCAGAAACGTCGAGAAGTACAACCACCAGGACAATGTAAACGCATAAGGCAGCCAAGCTGCAGAAAGTGAGGAAACAATGGAAATCGTGATGAAGAAAATGGAGACCTTCTGCCCCCGGAAAGAACACCTGACCATGGTGGCGGCGGCGGCCGGCATCGCCATGGTGCTGGCGTTCTGGTGCCTGGTCTGGCCGGTCGCTGGCGCACAGGCAGGCCCCCTGGCGGCCCTGGTGGTAGGAACGGCCGTTGCCTATGCCGTGGTCGGACTGGGTATGATCTTTCTGATCGCGCTGGGCCTGACCATGATCCCCGGCAAACCGTGACCCCGCTTCTTCCCCATGATTTTCCCCCCACTTTGTGTACCGGCCATTGTAACTGTACAGGCCGCAGGGCAAGCAGCCTTTCTGTCGCTTGCCCTGCGGCCTTTTTGGATGCCCTGTGTCATGCAAGGTCAATTCGCAGAGTACACAAAAAAACCGGAAAACAGACTGCATCATGCCGAATGGCGGCTATATCCCTTGATTCGGAAAAAAGGTTGCAGTATACTTTTATTTAAACATGTATCGCCATCGGCGTACAGATTTGCTCCCCTAAAAAATCTACTATAGAAAGGAATTACCGCATTATGGAACTGCGTCTTGATATGTGCCAAAAGCTGATTCCATATATCTACAAAACGGTTACCCTCGAGACGGCTTCGCACGGAAGTCTTGTGGGCAACCCGGTGCAGACGGATATTATGCGTTCTGTGCTGACCGTGCTGCTGCCAAACGGGCAGATGGACATCCCGCTGGACGACATCCTTTCCATTTCCTGCTTCGGGATGGAGACCCTGCGTTTTGACAACGCTGCTTCTGCACAGCCGGCCGCGCCTGCTGTACCGACGACCCCTGCCCCTGTACCCTCTTCGCCCGTAGCGCCTGCCGCGCCCCCGGTGGCAGAAGAACCTGTGGCCGCGCCGGAACCTGTAAATCCCCTGGAACTGGCCCCCAAAAAGGAGCCGCAGAAGCAGCTGACAGAACTGTTGATCGATGGTGATCTGTCGGCCGCACTGGCCCTTGCAACAGAGCCGGAAGCCTTGCAACACCAGGGCTATACCGAGGAGGAAACGGCACAGATCACGGCACAGCTGCGCGCGGATAAATTGCCGAACGGCCATACACCGGAAGCGATCGCGCAGCGGCTGTGGCGGGTCGTTGGCAACCACGCCGGATTGGCCAAGCAGTATGCCCGTAAGGCGCTGCCTGGTACCCTTTCGCTGTGTTTTTCCATTTGTGAAGCGGAAAAAAATTGGGATGCCATCGCAGAACTGGGCAAACAGTACCCGGAAAACGTGCAGGGCGAGATCACGATGCTTCGCAGCTATGCGCTGGCCCTGCAGAACAGCGGGAAAAACGAGGAACTGTTGGCACTGGCAGCAGCCAACCCTGTGGTGCTTCACCAAAAGACCCTTTACCCCGCGCTGGGGGAACTGGCCAAGAACTACAGTGACACAAAGCCGGAAGAAGCTGCCCTTATTGCAGAAGCGGCAGTCCATGTAAATGCTTACCCGGACCGGGAGGTCCGCACCCCCTTTGAGCGGCTGCTGCTGGGCGATTATGACGAGAACGCACTGCGCCCATACCGCGGCGCAAACTGCGTGGAGATGCTTTGCAAGCAGGGCTACACGGCGGAGCAAGCCGCCAAGATCGCGGACCGCATGCCCCGCATCAATGCGGATACCTATGAGCTGGAACGCGGTGCACGGCTGGCGGTGGCACAGGAGAACATCCATTACCTGAGCGAGTATTATCTGTGGGAAGAACTGCTGACCTCCCCGGACAAGGCGGTCGGCCGCCTTGCGCTGCACATGCAGGGCAACACCGGCACCGATGCCAACGGCCAGCCCATCGGCAAGCGGGACGCCGAGTATATCCAGTTGTACCGCGTTTGCATTGCGCCCAACCGAAAGACGTATGACAGCAACCTGCGCTATACCCAGCTGTATCTGGGCGCGCTGCTGCGCAGCGGCCAGAACGAAGAAGCGCTGGCGGTAGCCGATACCCGCTGGACCGCCTGCACCGATGCGGGACTGCTGACAAAAATTATTGAGATCGCCGAGCAGACGGACAAAAACCGCTACGAAACGCTGATCCAGCATTGCAGCAGCCAGATGAAAAAGCGCCGTGCCAATGAGTTTGAGCAGATGCTTCTCTCGATGGACCGCCGCATGATGGACTATGTCTCCCGCCCGGAGCAGCTGGAACAGATGGGCTACGATAAGGCCACGGTTCAGATGATCTGCACCAACCTGCCCAAGGTCAACAACTACCCCAGCGGCAATGCTCCGGTGCAGCAGTACGAGCGTGTGTACTATGTGCAGGGCAACGCAAACGGCCAGGCCGAGCGCTGCCTGCGCAAGGCCATCCAGAAAGAGACGAACGAGTCCCGCAAAAAGCAGCTGACCGCCGTGCTGTTTGCGATGCTTTGCAAGGAGCAGCGCTTAGCAGAAGCGGCGGAGCATCTGCCAACGGACGAAGAAATGATGGCACAGATGCACAGCACGACGTCTCTGTGGTATTTCCGCACCCTGTATGCCATCAAGGACTACACCCGATATTGCAAGCTGTACGATGCCTGCCGCACCCTGCCGACGGCGGTGATCTGCAACCCGAAGAATATGGGCCTGCGCGATGTCTGCGAGACCCTGCGCGCCCGGATCTATACCGGGCATGAGATCGATAATTTCTCCGCTTTGTGGGCGGGGGCAATCAATCCCTTTGTGCTTAGCAAAGCCCCCAACCGCGAGCAGCTGAAGGAAACGCTGGCTGCCCTGAATACCCAGGCTTATCTGCCGCAGCTGGCCTATGCCCTGGGCGTCCTGGCCGAGGAATGTTACCGCATGAACCCGAACCATCTGCGCGATGTGGCGGAAGTACTGCTGCCGCAGGGGGCAAAGGCCATCCCGGAAACGCTGGTCACCGCACTGCCCCGCGCAGCGGAAAACGGCCAGCAGGCGTTGGACATGCTGATCCTGCTGGAGCTGGCACAGGCGGATTATGCAGCCTGCGCCCGGGCTGTCACCTGGTTCCGCGGGATGCTTCGGGACGCGTTCCTTTCGGGAACGGCAGAGCCTATCTGCGATACCATCGGTGTTTGGGTCGGCCAGCTTGTGCCGATGCTGCAGCGGTGTGAACTGCCGGCAGCAGCGACCCAGCTGAGCTATATCGGCTGGCTGTATGTCATCCAGCGGCTGCACGGCGGCCACACCCCCGATGCCGCAGTTGACTGGCTTTTCGGGGAAGATGTGCTGATCCCGATGCCGAAAAACTTTCCCGAGAAGGAAAAGGACGCCCTTACCAATTGGGCCATGAAAGATTACCCGGAGAAGTGCGCCCTGCTGCTGAACAAATACCCCGAACTTAGCAAATACGGCCTGAAAGCGGCCAGCAGCCCGCTGCCGGAACAGGAAGAAGCCGCAGCAATCCCCGCCCAGGCCGCACCGGAAGCCGAAGCCCCTGCCCAGGCACCGGTCGCCCAGCCGGAAGCCCCGCAGCCCGCTGCCCCGGAGCCTGCCGCAGAAGCCGAACCGCAAGCCGCCCAAGCGCCGCAGGAGGTGCCCCCCGTTCCCGCACAGGAGAAACCGGCAGCATCGTTCACCCCGGCAGAACAGTATAAGACCCTGACACAGCTGCGCGCCGATGCCCTGCAGGCCGGGGATACGGTCGCCGCTTCGATGTACCTGCAGGTGCTTTGCCGCAGCGACTGCCTGGCCTCGGCCGACATCCTTACCCGCGGCAGCCTTGCGGACGCAGCGGCCAAGGAGCCCCCCATGCTGTACTGGCTCCAGCAGGCCGCCGAGAATGACTCAGAAAGCGTCAGCAAGTTCCTGGAAAGATGGAGCACCGTGGCAACCGCCTATGTCAGCTTTGATTTTTCCGATCAGGTATCGGAGCTAATGCTTCAGCTGGATCAGAACGCCGCCGTCTCCACGGAGGCGCAGAACGTGCTGGTCTGGGCCATCCTGACGAACAGCAGCCGCAAAAATGCGGCCTGGAGCCTGCTGCAGCGCACCCAGGCCAACCCCCATGCACGGGCGCAGACCTTCTACTGCGCCGCCGTGGATGACGCCCAGACCTGGCAGGCCGCCCTGCGGCTGTTCTGGCAGGAGGGCGAGTATATGTTCTTCCTGCGCGGGCTGGTGCACCGCTTCAACCAGGCTTCGGAGCTGGCCGAGCGGATGCAGTACAGCGACAACCTGCAGGAGATGTGCGACAAAAACGTCTTTGCGGAGATGGACCGCCAGCAGCTGCAAAAGACGCTGCGCAAGCTCTACCCGGCCGTTGCACAGAGCTACCTGGCAACCGAATCCTGGACCGTGGTGCAGACAATCCGCTATGTGTCGTTCTGTGTAGGCGGGCAGGCGTTGAACCTGTACTACGATGTATTCGCCGTGCAGTACCCCATCATTACCGAGAAACTTCCGATGGAGGGTTGCGCGTTCCTGGCCCGGCTGGGCACCGACCCCGCCACCTACACGCTGATGCAGTTTATCGGCCCGCAAATGCTGGCCAAGATGAAAGACCCCGACGAAGCGGCGGGCGCACAACTCCGGCTGCCCAGCCTGATGCGCGAACTGTACGAGGACTGCTTTGCCGTGCCGCGCCGCTGTACCGAGCAGGAGGAGCAGGACGTATACAGCCTGATCCTGCCGGATGCCTTTGACTGGAACTGGCGGCATTTTGGCGAGTATTACTGCCGCAAAATGATCGAATCGCCGGAAGATGAGGCCTCTGCACGCCGCGTGCTGCTGCGCTTTGCCACCAAGGAATTCCACCCCGATGCCTTCCTGATGAGCATTGAATTTTATGTGGCCTGCCACCGCGATGACCCGAACGAGCGGGGCAGCATCGTGCAGCTGATGGACCGTTTGCTGCGCGTGAAGGCAAGAGATAATGACGCCACCCGCGCCATGTATGTGGAATATGCTATTCTCTGGCTGCAGCGCTGCCCCGGCAGCACGATCCTGGACGGACAGGACCCGGCCGAATGGTTCCTCCTCTCTGCGCGGCAGAACAAATTCCAGGATGACTGGATCGAACGCTGCCGCAGACAGTATGCCGACATCCTGAAAAGTGCGCCGAAACTGCACACGGCCCTGGCGACCGGGAATTGGCAGCCCTGCTTTGACCTGCTGATCCAGGGCGGCGAAGAAGCCGAAAAACTGCGCCTTGCACTGGTGGGCGTGGCAAACGGTACGCCGAACGCATCGAACCAGTGGACGCGCTGCACCGTCTGGCAGAGCCTCCCGCATGAGCTGGTCGGCACGCTTGCCGGGAATCTGCTTGCCGGAACGCCGGAGAAAAACGATGCCCTGAAAGCCGTATTTGCCCCCATGGCGACGCTGCCCCTGCTGCGCTCCTTCCGTGATATTTTCCAGTGGTACGAGGAATATTTGCGCAAGGGCGACGCGGAAGACCTGCGCTGGGTCGAAAACTGCGCCGCTTTGCCCATGCAGGAGACGCAGTTCTTCTTCTGTGCGCTGGGCCAGCATAAAGCAGACTGCACCAAAGAGCAGGCGGAGTTCCGCAGCCGTGCCCTGGAAATGATGGGAGCCCCCTCCACCTGCACAACATGGCGGGAGCAGTTCTCCCACACCACCAATGCCGGTCATTCTGCCTTTTACATCAAGGCAATGACGCTTTATAACGACTACACCAGCACGATCAATCCGACGACCCTGCACGCGGCCATCCAGTTTGCCATCCGCGCGTATGATGTGGAGCCGGAGAAAATCACCCAGTGGAGCAAGACCTATACCGATACGGTCCGCAACTGGAAAAGATATTTCTCGAACAATGCCGTCAAGCTTGCCAACCGAAGCATCTACGCCTGGGCGCAGCTTCTGGGGAATCCCGACCAAGCCGCAAACCAGCTGTTGAACACACCCCCGGACAAGTTCGTCAACATGATCGCCTATCTGTTCCTGTTCTGTGACCGCACACGGGAGCTGGCCAAAAAATACTACCCCCTGATGCGCCGGGAGCAGGTCGCTGCCGTGCAGGTGCTTGTGGCCATTCTGCTGCCCAAGCCGGAGCTGATCGACCCTTGTATCGAAAAGCTGTGCGCCACCGCCAAGGGTGCGCAGTACATGGATGCGATCAAGGGCGTGCTGCTGGAAAGCATGCATACCCCGCCGCGGAGCCAACGCATCAAATGGGATGCGGACCTGTGCGAGATCGTCAAAAAGCTTGGCATCGAGTACGACCACAACACCCCGAACGATGAGTCCCGCTATTTCCGCATCCCCGCCGAGGACCCCTCCCGCATTGCTATGATCCGCGCCCGCATCCGGCTGATGCTTGCCCGCAGCGGCACGAATTATGTGTTTGCCGACCCGAAGGACGTTTGCCGCGAGGCCCGCAAGCCGGAGGAGAAGGAAGAGGCCTCTCAGGCAGCCGCCCCCGCAGCAGAGGAAAAGCCCGCTGCGGCGGACAGCGAGACGGCGGACAGCACGGATGTGCTGGCCCCGGACGACCGCAGCCTGCGGGTCGACCAGTGCCGTCAGCGGGTGATGGAGCTGTTCTCCTCGGAAAGCGAAACGGCCGACTTCAAAAGGGCCGTGGCGAAGGAAAAGGACCTTTCCCTGATCTATATGGCCGGTGCCGAGCTGCTGGCCGCAGAGCCGGAGCCCTCGGCAGCCAGTATCGTCCGCTGCCTGGTGGATGCAGCCAAAAACAACCTGCCCACCATAAAGCTGGAGAGCTTCTCCCGCGCGCTGATCTGTGCAGTCCGGGCAACAGCCTACGATGACCTGCAGGCACTGCGCATCCAGCTGCAGGATGCCAATCTGTTCACCGTGCTGAAAAACTGCCCGCCTACTGCCAACCCGGACGAAGAAGACGAAAATAAGAACAAAGCCCTGCAGGAAGGCCGCCGTTTGGCCTACCGTCAGGCTTCGCTGACCTGCCTGCAGGAGTATTTGAAGATACAGCCGATCCGGGAATCCGGCAGGGACTTTTATGACGAGGACGAGCAGTATCTGATGCAGGAGCAGGAGCGCTGCAGCCTGCTGCAGCGTACCCCCGCCGAGCAGGACCGCCACGAGCTGGTGCGTATGCTGGCAGAGCATCAGCAGAAAAAGCTGGATGCCCGCCCGCAGATGAAGGTATATCTGGACCCGTCCTCTGCCTACTACTGCACCCGCGATGAAGACGACTATAGCTATGACGACCCCTGCGAGCCGACTACGCTGCAAGGCTATGTGGAGAATGTGGGCGGCTGCCCGCTGCAGCCCGTATACATTAACCTGAGCTACCGCATCAGGACCGGCGAAAAAGAATGGGATGCGGCCGCGCTGCCGATTCCCCGCAGCCTGACGCTGCGCGGAGGAAACGGAAACGGCAACGCCGTGCTGCTGTCGAAACAGCAATATACGGATGAAGACCAAAAGGCGCTGTGGCATATTCCGTTCCAGATCGATACCGATATTCCCGAAAAGACCGCCCGCCGCGTGCAGGAAGAAAACGCCGAAATCGTTGCGGTAGTCGAGGTCCGCGCCCTGGTCCAGAGCGGCGATGATCTGCTGCTCTACCGCGGTGAAATGCCGCTGCAATTCCTGCCGGAAAACCAGAAAGTCCGCGTGGATCACACCATCCGCGATACGAAAACCTTCTTCGGCCGCCGCAATGAGTTGAGCCGCCTGCATACCCTGTATTGCGAAAATCCCTCCCGCATCCCCATGCTGTTCCTGATCAGTGGTCAGTTCCGCATGGGTAAGTCGATGATCACCCAAAAGCTGCAAAAGATGATCCAGGACGAGACAAACGGTCAGGTGATCCCGCTGCGGCTTGAAGTGGTCCAGAGTTCCGACCAGCAGGGTGCTTCCGAAAACTTGCGGGATGTATTCTCTAACCAGCTGTGGGATCAGCTGACTTCCTACATGCACGATGAAACTTTGCCGCAGGCATACCGCGACGAAGAAACAATCGCCCGCGTGCAGGCCCACCGCAAAAAGTGGGAGGCCTATTTTGCCCAGCGGCAGGCAGCCGCTGCCCCGGCACCGCAGCGTGTGCAGTATCTGCCCAACCCCGGCGTAGACATCGACAGTGAGGAAAACGCACCGCTGGATATTTCGGCCCTGTCTGCCGGGATCTCGCAGGGTGTTGTATACGAGGATCTGCGCTGGCTGCCGCAATTCTGTCGTGAGCTGTGCGCCGCACTTGGCAACCGGCACATTGTGTATATCCTGGATGAAGCAGACCGCCTGATCAACGACCTGGAGACCGTAGGCGGTGCAGCCGCCAGCAACCTGCGCGCCGTTCTGCAAAGCGACACCCCGTTCCATCTGCTGATCTGCGGCGCCAACGGCCTGACGGAGTATTATCTGCGCGGCGGCAGCATGACCCAGCTGTTTGAATGTACCTATGGCCGCCCGATGATTATTGGCCAAATGGCCAAAGAGGAATGGCGCACGGCGACCTCCTCCCTCATCGATACGGTCGATCTGGAAAGCAATTTCCGTGCGCTGGATCAGCTCTGGTTCTACACCCGCGGCCTGATCCACCCCGCCTACCTCCTGATGGATACCTGCTTTACCTACCTGGACAACTTCCCCTCGGTACAGCCTGCGCCGAATGGAAAGACGACCCTGTATGCGGCGCGCGTGCTGGAAGCAACCAACGCGATGCTATGCAGTTCCCCGCAGCAGCTGCACATGGACAAACTGATCGATTCTCTCTCCGATGATTCGAACGATCTATGGCGCAGTGTGCTGACCTGCCTGATGCGGGAATGTACCATTCCTTACCAGTGGGTGCCTGTTACCGTGCTGGAAAGCATTGTGGATGAGTCGGCCGGTATCACCTGGGATAAGATCTCCAACGTGCTGTCGAACCTTGTCAGCTATCGCGGCCTGCTGGAATATTCTGCCCGTAGAAGAAGTTACCGCCCGCAGTGTGAGCTGTACCGCCAGATCTTGCGCAACAAACTGCTGCCGGACTGCAAACTGCAGCCCTATCCCTATTTTAAACCCAGAAAGGAGGGACACTGATGTCTGAGCATTTTCGCAAAGACGCACCGCATTATGAGTTCTCTACGGTGCGCATCCGTCTGGATGAATGGTTGGAGGATCGTTCCTCCGGTACGCTGTTCGGCCCTAAGGGCTGCGGCAAGGATACCTTTCTGAAAGATTACTTTACCCCGAAAAAAAACCGGGCACTGGCTGCTGACACGAACAAGCCGACCATTGTGCTGGTTTGGGAGGGCACGACTCTCCGGCACCGAAAAGACCTGGACGACCTGCTGGCCTGTGCCTTTCAGGAGGGATTTTCGTACCTGAAAGAGCAGGGGCTGATCGACCCGGCGCTGGAGACCCTGCTGACTACCGCAGGCGGCGCATCCGCCCAAAGCTGCGCGCAGGAATGGAAAAAACGGCGGTACTGCTTTGTATTGGTCGTCCTGGGCTTTCACAATTTTATCTGCAATATCGATGGCTGCCAGGCCGACAGTATCCAGCAGGTAAACATCTTGAAAAACTCCGATGCTCCCTTGCGGATGATCGTAACGAACGACTACCTTTACACCGCACAGTACTGCCCCGCCATGGAGGATCTGGCCGGCTCGTCGATCTTCAATAACCTGAGCCTGAACCAGTTTACCTTTTCCAAAAACCGGCCGCGCCCGCAGGAATTTTCCCAGTATCTGGGCCGGATCTACCGCGGCGGCGATGCTTCCCCCTTTACGCCGGAGGAAGAGCACTGGCTTTTGGAGATGACCGGCGGCTTTCCTGCCATCGTGCCGGATGCGGCGGAGGCGTTGCTTCTTGCAAAGGAGGATGGCCTGGAAGGGCAGGACGCCTTTGAGGACTGCATCCGCACCTGTATGCTGCCCGAGGAGACCGTCTATCTACTGCTGAGCCAATGGCTGAAAGATCTGGATGACCGTGAATTTGAGATCCTGACCCAGATCTCCCACTTTGGCCTTTCCGGTGCCGATGAAGAAGACGTGGACCGTCCCCAGTCGGTACAGCGCGGCCTTGTGTATACCGATCGCCGCAGCCGCCGCTGGCGGCTCTGCATCGGCCTGCTGCGGGAGATGCTGGCCAGCGACATGTGGAACCCCCGCCACACCGCCCATTCAGCCCCCGCATACGCACCGTCCACCACCCCGGAACAGGCAGCCCCCAGCGTGATCAACTATGTCACGAACTACAACATTTCCGGCTCGGTTACCAGCACCAATGTGCAGGGCGATCTGAACCAGGTCAACAACAACATCGTCGTTACAAGCCGCGAGGATTGGAGCACCCTGTTTGATTCCGTCTACCAGCTGAACCAGGGCAGCGAAGGCGCAGGCCGTGCCCAGCTTACCGACAGCCTGGGAAAGATCCAATATCTGCCCGAAGCCGCCACCGAGGAAGAAGCCACCGAATGGTTCGAGGAAAACGGCCGCAACATGGCCGATGGCCTGGACGAGATGTTCAGCGGCAAAAACATCAGCCTGGACGACATGTTCAACCAGCTGCTGCAAAGTGCCGATCAGGACCTTTTCCCCTCCCATGTCACGGAACTTGTGAACCGTCTGCCGGAAAGTTCGGCGCTAATCTTCAAACAGGGCGTGATCGTGGACCGCATGTTCACCGGCTTGCTGCACAGCTTTGACAAGGACGATCAGCTTGACTTTTCGCCCTGCGGGCTGATGTACGGCCTGCTGCTGGAACAGCGCATGAAGGAAGCCCTGTTCCCGTTCTACCGGGCCGACCAGGTGATCGGCAGCTGGCTTGTAAACAAAAAAAATCCGGCCCTGTCCTCTTGGAATAGCCCCAAGCTGAAAGCTAAAAAGATCACCATCGGCAACTTTTACGGCGGGCTGGACGGCAAGCATTTCAGCAACCGAATGGCCGCCCTGAGCCGCCAGGCTAACTACCCGCAAAATGCCGGATGGTGGGATAAGACCTACCGTGATTTTGCCCGCGCCGGTGATCTTCGCAACAACGCCGCCCATTCGACCCGGCTGACAATCTCCTCCCTGGATGAGCTGCGCCGCCTGGTGCTTGGCCATGACGGCCAGGTCTCGGAAAGCCTGATCAACCGCATCGGCGTCTTCTGCCAGCTGGATGCACGGCTCGGCTACCATAACCCGAATCAGATCTCGGTAGCACAGGATTGGCAAAACGCCGTTTCCTTACATTCATACACCAGTTTCCCCGTTGTAAGCAGCGAGGGATAACACATTGCCCCACACAAAAAGCGCCCGCCGATTTGGCGGACGCTTTTGCTTTTTATGTGTCGGCGTTTCAGCTTTGGCGCAGCTGTTCCTGCATTTTTTGCAGCAGCTTCTTATATTCTTTGCGCCGGTTGCTGATGGTCACGGTCGTTTTGCCGGTAAAGGTGGAAATCGTGCGGTCCTTGGGCTGATGGGTCGGCTTTATATCCAGCAGCGGGCGCAGGCGGTCCGGCTTGTGCGGCTCAAACAAAAAGTTCATGTAATCCCGCGCAAAGATCCTGGCCCACAGCAGGTCCTCCTTCTTTTCCAGCACAGTGCAGTACCGTTCCGGCGGGATGGCCGGCTTTTCGTCACACAGCAGGGCTATCACATCGTTGGTAAAGAAGATCCGCGGGAACTCCGTCACGTCCTTGGAAGCAAACATCACAATCACACGCAGCGCTTCCGTAGCGCTTTCCAGCCGTTCCTGCATGCTCGTGGCATTGGGATCATCGGCGTCAAACATGATGGCCTCGCCGTCGTCGTCCTTGTGGGTATCGTCATTCAGCGAGATGGTGCGCCGCGCGGTCGTCGCGTTCAGGACCAGCCGTTTCAGGGCTGCTTCGTCCACGTCCAGGCAGTCGGCAGCCGTCTCGTAAAAGCCGGCGGGCAGGTTTTTGGGGTCAAGCCCCTGTTTTTCGCACAGTTCGCACAGGCGTTTCCACAGCTGGCCCTCGCGGCGCGAAAGGCGCATGTCTCCCTGGTCGCGCATTGCCTTGCTGTTTACGCTGTCGTGCATGGCGTTGGCATAGATGGCATCAAAATACGCCAAAAACGGCTTTCCGGAATTGACATCGTACTTGGAAACGGCCTTGCACATAGACTCGGTAAAGGTCAGGGTATCCAGCTTGGTACGCAGTTTGCTGCGGCGCGTGTAGCGGGCATCCAACAGCGCGTCTTCATCCTGCAGCATGGCGTTTGTATCGGTGTTTTCCAGCCGGTTCTCGATCTTGGAAAGAAACTCTTTAAACTGGAATACCAGCAAATACAACTGCTGCCATTCACGGTTATGCTGCAAGCGTTCCTCCGGCGGGTAGTTCCATATCGGGTGGTGTTCAATCTGCTCACGCAGGGCAGCCTGCTTTTTGGTGTCCTTTGCGTTTTCCGCCATGGGTCACACCTCCCGGTCAGGGTGCAGCATTACGCTGATAAACTTCTGTTTGTCCGGCAGGTCTGCTTCGGCAGCCATATCTACAATGCCATCCAGCGTAAACAAGGTGCTGATGTCATATTGGCGCACGCTCTTGACTTTCCCGTTTTCCCGCGTCAACTCGCGGTAATAGATGCCGCATACCTCGGTATCATCCAAAATTTTCTCTGCATAATGCAGGGCCGAGGACAGCACCAGCGGGTAAGTCTTCGTGCCGAACGTTGCATCCGCATAATAGCAGGCATCGCCGTCCATCGCATCGGTCAGCGCCTCAAACAAAGCCAGCAGGCCATCGCGCTGTTGGTTTTCCGGCGTGGTCAGGTCCACCAGCGTATAGGGCAGGCCCAGGCCGTCCAGCTCACGGCGGAAGATCTCCAGGTTTTCGCTGTGGGGGCTGTTGATCTGGCGCACCGCTATGACCTTGATCTCATCCCCGGCGTGGGCGGTATCGGCCAGGATCGGGGTAATGGGGTAGTAGGTCGGTTTCGCCAGGGTCTGCGTGTAGTTTACCGGCTCTGCCGCATAGGAGTCAATGGCGAAGTTGCTGTCCAGCGGGATCGCCGTTATATAGATACGTTTCATGGGAAGTACATTCCTTTCCTGCCGCAGTGGGCGGCATCTTTTTTATAGTATAGCAAATCCCGCCGCCTGATTCAATGAAAAAGCCACAGGGTCAGTCATTTTTCATCGCATCCAGGAACATCAGCACCAGGATTCCTCCGATGGCCAGCGTAACCCAGACGGAATTGGTAAAGACCGGGTTTACAGCCCGGAACAGTTGGGTATTCACGTAAGCGCTTTGAGGCAGTTCCCATCCGTTGGTGATGTGGTACTCGATCGCAAAGCATACGCCCGTCACGGCAAAGGAGACCAGCGACGTAATGCTGAAAAAGCACTGGTAGGGATGCGCACGGAACATCTCCCCCATGCCGCGGCCCGGCGTATTGTCGCGCGAGTTGTTCAGCCCCCACAGCGGCAGGATCAGCACCGGCGCAAAAAGGGCCGCTGCCACGAAAATGCACAGCTTGATGATGGCACCGATCAGCCAAAAGATGTTATACCAGGCTGCCGTATCGGGGTCGCAGATGATGTAGGTGGTATGGTCGTCAACTTTATGCTCAAACATGATTACTTTCTCCTTTTTCTATGCTTTTGTGTCAGACGTTGTCCTTCCTGGCCTTTTTGCGGGCGGCCAGTGCAGCGGCGATCAGAACTATCCCCACTGCAGCCGTCGCAAAGACGGCGGCACTGCCCACAGAGCCGATCACACGGAAGAAAAGGCTGTGTACAATGGGCAGGTGCAGGACATTCTGTGCCCAGGCGAACACCAGGATGATCGCACCGGCCACGGAAAAGAGTGCCTTGTGTACCCGGCAGAGCTTGGCAGCCTGGGGGTGCGCCTGCAGCATTTCTTCCTCGCTGCGATCCGGAGTGCCATCGGCGCTGTTGTACACCTTTTTCAGGATCTTCCGCGTAGCCGACGGCAGCGTAATCGCTATGGTGGCCGCGCAAAATACCAGCGTGAGGACGGCGCAGTGCATGAGTATCCCAAGCGGGCCGCAGTCCCCTTCACAAGAAAGACCCATCAGGGCAGCGGTAATTGCGGATTTATCTTCGTCGTAATGGTTCATAGTGTATTTCCTCCTAAGTTTTTGTTTTTTTCTTACACCCTTACAATAGGGGTGCCCCCTGGCAAAGTTAAAGAGATTTTCAGGATTTTCTTTAATTTTGTTTGCCGGGGACCCTATTCCTATAATGAACGATTGAAACCCCGCTGCTTCCGTGCTATGATAAGGTGGGATTTCGGAAAAAAGGAGGAGGTCAATACTCTATGGATTTGGAACAAATGAAAACAGAAAACCGGGGCACTTACAATTTCATTCTATTGCAAAATGATTTTGTAAACGGCTTTCGCGATTTCGGACGTGCGGCAATCGATGAGATCATCGAAAATGAACCTGCACTTTCGGGAAACGATCGCTGGTGGGATGACATTAAAAAGTACAATAAAGAAAACGCCCCCAACTACATCTTTGCCACAGACAATAAGGAAGTTAATACCGGCAGCTTTGATGCAAGCGGCGTCGCCAAATGGATGCTGTACATGTACTCAGACGGGACGCTGAATACCTACCTGACAGGCGGCTGCCGGGCGGTTTCCATCGAGGACTGCTCCCCCTCTGCCTTTAACAGCGCGCTAAACAGCTATATGGCACTGCGCAACTACACGGCACATTCCAGCGCCGATGCCGAAGACCTGGATACCGAGGACCTTTTGAACCTGGCCTGCCTGGCCTGCTGGCTGACGGCACACCTGTACTGCTCGGCCCAGGACGAAGCCCTGGCCCACATGCGGCATGTCCGGGACGAAATTGCCGAGGAACTTGGCCGGACAATCGAACCCCACGACGAATACGACCTGGCGTTCCATCAGGCCAAGCCATGGCTGGAGGATCACAAATCCACACCGGGAACAGCTGCCGCCAAGGGCGGAAGATCTCATGCTTCGCGCCATCACTCTTACGGCGAGGGGCTGCCTTTCCCCTTTGAAGGCGGCGACATTACTGCCCCCTTTCTGGTCGGCCCGTGGGAGCGCCCGCTCAACGCACAGGCGATTTTCCCCAGCCAAATCGGGGCCGCGTTCCCCCGCGAGTATGAGCACCTTTGCCCCGAAATGCCAGGTGCAGAGTTGGAGCAGGGCCTTTTGCACGGTGCTACAAGGGCCTATCCCCCAAAAGAACTGCCGGAAATGGACTATGCAAGCCGCCAGCCGTTCTTAAAGGATATTCAATTCACGAAAGAAAATGGCGGCAAGACCAAAAAGGCGCTTGATCTGCTCTCGAAGGGACTTTATTACGCCACTATGGCATCCTCGTTCGTTGTTCTGCTAATGTGGGGCGGCTTTTGCGGTCTCTTTGGCGCAAAATCTGCGCCCTTCTTTGTACTGGTCAACATGCATGACGGCCAGCGCGACGCCATCGCCCACATGTTCATTGACCGCTGTGCGCATGATCTCAAGACCCATCGCTATAAGCCGCTTCTGGCGCCCGGCATTGCCCTGACGCTTATTTACTTGTACCTGGAATACCTTTCCCTGGATCCCTATTTCTGGCTGACAAGAGTCTTCCGTTTTGTCTACAATCCTCTTTCCTGGATCTGCTTTTTCCTGTTTGCGGGGTTGCTGGTTCTGGATGCGGTACATGCCGCAAACACCTACAAGCAGTACCGCCATCTGGAAAACACAATCGGTGCCGCCGTGTATTTCTATCTGTTCAAGATGGCGCGTGTTCCCGGCAAGATTGGCTTTGCTGTCGGCCTTATGCTGATCATGGACATCTTTGGAAATTATCCTTACCTGTTCCCCATCATGGTGACAGGCTGGCTTGCCATGCAGGCCTGTTCCAAGATGGTAACAGGTTCTGCTGATCTTAAATATTGAGAGGAGTGAGCAGCTGTGAATGAGCATAGTATCAGCTATATGCAAAAGTGTATGGCTCATGGCTTTAATGACTATGAAAACCTTGTGATCTGCCGCGATTTGCTGGCGCAGATCTCCAAGCGCCCCATGCCGCAAGGCATGGATTATGACCCGAAGAGTGATTCCTATGAGGAAGATGTTCGTAGAGAATGTGGTCGTATTGATTTTCACCTGCAGGAACTTCAGCTGTCGCTTTACCCCAATGAGGAAGCTGCGCCGCTTCTGTATCCTGACAATGAATGCGCTTCCACCGATGCGTTTGTGTCGTCGTATGACTCTTTAAATAACCATCTGAAAAGAGACCTGAATAATACCGAAAACACCCTGTGCGCCGATGACATTAAGACCCTGCTGTTACAGAATGAATTTTTTGCACGTGGTGGATATAAATACTTCTCTACAGAGATTGATGACCTTGCTGTATGGTTCGCTTCTTACGGCGCCGATACACTTTCCGACTGCTATAAGTATGGTGTTGGTGTGCCGCAGTCTTTTCATCAGGCCGCACTCTGGGAACAGTACGCCATCAATCTTTACTATATTTATCGGGACTACTACAATAAATCAGATGATGAATCCTATAGGGATTCCCGCCTGGATGAGATTGGCCGTTTGAGCGTAAGCTGCCATATACAGCGTAACCTTCCGGATGCCCTATACACGGATGAGCAATGGGGTTGTATTTCCGACTTTGGCTGCATGCCTACCGAACTGGTTGCCCTGAGCAGAGCTGAAAAACCGGACACGCCTTATATATCTCATACGTCTTCCCTCGTTATGCAGATGATTCAGAAAACCTCACTGGAAGAGCTGAAGCAGATGGGACATACCTACCTGAATTACGTCCGCCGCAATAGCAGCAAAAATCCTTTGGAGGATTGGAAGCAGGCCGTAAACTATTATTACGCAGGCGCTGCACAGGGCGATGCCGAGTGTGCCGCCGCCGTTGGCTACTGCTGCGAGATGGACCCCCGCGGTTCCAACCTGCCGCTGGCGCTGGCCTGGTACCAGCACGCCGCCAAGGCCGGCAGCGCGTGGGCCATGGAAAAGGTCGCCACTTTCTATGAGGAAGGCTACGGCTGCACCGCCAACCGCGCCCTTGCCGATGCCTGCCGTGAAACCTTGAAATACATGCGCTGACTGCCCATAAAAATTGCCCCCGGTGAAGCAACCTTCACCGGGGGTTTTCCCTTTCTTATTGTGTTATTTCACCTCCAACAAGCCCCACTGGCCGTTCTGCCTGGCCCAGACGCAGCCGCCCTGCGCGGGGGCCAGATCCTCAAAGCGGCCAGCCTCGATGCAGACCGTTCCATCGGTGTACAGCGCCATTCTTGCGCCGTCTGCATCCTGTACAACCACCACGCCGGACATATCCGGGAACGGGTAGTCGATAGGTTCCGACGCCCCCTCCGCCTGCATCGCAGCCTGGTAGGTGCAAGGGATGACCTCCTCACCGTTGATGTCGCAGTAGCCCCAGTTTCCGTCGGTGTCCTCCACAGCGATCAGTTCGTCGCCCGCCATGCAGACGTTCTTGTACCGGAAGCTGCTCAGCAGGGAGCCGTCGCTGCGCGCCACCGCATACGGGGCACCGTTGGCCACGGTGTAGCACCGGTACTCGTTGTCCCATGTTGCCGGGCGCACGCCGAACAGCGCCGAGGCGTCGTTTACCTGCACCAGCGGCGTACCGCTGAACTCGTAAGTACCCAGCAGGTCATAATAAATCTGGCCGTCCTCGGTGTAGATCCAGCGGTTTGCATACCCGCCCACACCATCGTACAGGACCTCTATCTCCGCACCATTGGCCTGCAGCTCAGCGTTCAGGCCCTCGCACTTTTCCCGCATGGCCGCGAAATTGTCGTAGTTATAATATTCATCGTCCAGCCAGACGGAAAGCTCGTTTGTACCGTACAGGTAGGGCATCTGCTGCGCAGCGTCCTGCATCATGATATTGCACGTCTTGGTCGAGAACAGGCTCCACCGCTCACCATCGCGCACGGCATACAGGCCGTCGGCGGCGTTTTTGCCCGCCGTGTGGTCCCACTCGGAGTAAAGCGGCACGATCTCATCAAAGTTGTAGCACGGCTCCACCTGCCACACACCGGCGGTTTTCTCCACAGCGGCGGCTTCGCTCTCGGCGGCATCTGCGGGGGCGGTTTCCTGGGCGGCTTCCGCCGTTTCGACAGCCGGAGCCGTTGTTTCCTCCGGCACCGCCGGTGCAGCCGTGCCGCACCCGGCCAGCATTGCCGCAGCCATCAGACAGGACAGGGGCATAACTTTCTTTTTCATCATGATTTTCTCCTTTGTTTTTGTTTTGCTTACACCCACTCTATAGCGTCCCCTCACCAAAAAGTTAAAGCCTCCCCAAAAAATCACAGGGAGATATTATGTCATGATGACATAATATCTCCCCTGTCTTTTTTATTTAATACGCTGTACCGTACTTCCTGTTTTCCAGCTCCAGCAAAAACTTATACAGCGGTACGGCCTCAATGGTCACGCCATCCTCGATGATGGTTTCTTCCTCCTCGTAGGTCACGATGACGAGCCGCGCGGCCTCCTGCGAATTCTGCGCCAGCTTTTTCAGGTTGCCGACTTCGCGTTCGCGGGCATCCCCGGCAATGGAATAGGCTGCCTGTACGGCCAGACCGACAGAGGGCAGATAGAAATCAATGTCGATTCCCGTCTTTGCGGATTTCAGATAATACACATCGTCCGGATAGGCGCGTGCAAGCGCTACAGCCGCCATATTTTCCAGCTGCACCGATTCCTTCCTGTCCAGGAACAGGCTTACAATGCCGTTGTCGGAGAAATAAAACTTCGGGTAGCTCTCCTTCTCGACGAGGTTTGCGTAGTAGTTCTGCAGATGGAACAGCAGATAGGCATCCTCCGCATAGCGGATGTAGTCGGCAATCGTATCCTTTGCCAGCGATACATTGACGGCGCGCAGTGTTTTTTGCAGCTTGGAATAGGAAATCTCACTGCGCACGGACTCCGCTATTTTTTTTATCAAGATTTTTACCGCATAATCGTTGCGGATGCTGTTCCGCGTGATGATGTCGCCCAGAAGCACCTTCTGGTATACGCCGGAAATATACTCCCGTTTTGCCTTGTACAGCAGCGATTCCGGCAGGCCGCCGTATTGCAGATACTGCGCGCAGGCGGCGCGGATCTTCCCGTTTGTTTTGGTGCCCAGCAGTGCCGGTTCGTCGTGGGGTATCCCGCAGGCGGTCAGGTACTCACCGAAGGCATAGGGCGTAATATGCCTGGCAAAAAAGCGTCCGCCCAGCGTGGTTTCTATCTCTCGGCTCAGCATTTTGGCGTTGCTGCCCGTGATGTAGATATGCTCTTTTGCATCAGCCATGCGGCGGGCAAACTTCTCCCAGCCGTCAATGTTCTGCACCTCATCCAGAAAGAAATAGCCTTTTTTGTCGCTCATCTCGCTCTGCACCGACAGAATGTCGTTGAAGTCCGCGACGGTGAACTCCGACAGGCGCTCGTCCTCAAAATTGATATAGATGATTTGCTCCCAGTCCACACCGGACGCCACCAGATCCAGCACGATTTTATACAGCAGCGTGGATTTGCCCGCGCGGCGCAGACCCACCAGCACATAGTTTCCGTTTTCCTCAAATTCGTAGTCGCGCGGCACGATTTGGAAATTGCGGATAAATTCGTGCTGATCATAGATGACAGATTTTAAAAGTGCATGATTCATGGTTGCCACTCCTGTCTTATTTTTGTCAAGTATAGTATAGCACGAATTATAATTTTTGTCGAGCATACTTGACGATATTGTATTATCTTTGTCAAATATATTCTACGGCTTAAAAAATAAAACGTCTTGCAATTTTATTTTTCTATGGTATAATAAAGTTAAATCATTAAAGTTATAACCTTATGGATAACACCTTTTCCCGGATTTGGAGGTTTTTATGGTAAAACTAGACTATGCTCGGCTGAAAAATATACGCCTTGAGCAGGACATCACCCAAAAGGAGCTTGCCACTGCCACCGGTGTAAACCTTTCCACCATCAAGCAGATCGAAACCGGCCGCAGCGCAACCGACCTCGAAAACATCGAGAAGCTATGTGCCTATCTGGAAGTCGACATCAACGAAATCTACCACCCCGACTTCCACGACACCAAGGTGCTCTGCATGCTCAACAACAAGGGCGGCTGCGGCAAGACCAGCCTGTGCAGCGGCATTGCCACCTCGATGGCCGAGCTGGGGCTGCGCATCCTTGTCATCGACGGCGACGGGCAGCGCAACCTGTCCAGCAGCTTCGATATGCCCCGCAGCGAGAAGAACTTCGGCGCGGCGGTGCTGGCGGAGCAGGACTTGAACGGCTACATACAGCCCACCAAATTTGAGAATATCGACATCATCGTGGCCGATGTTTCGATGGGTACGCTGGACATGGCGCTGTTTACCAAGATCAGCCGCGAGAACATCGTGCGCAGCATCCTGCGCCCCGTTGTCGAGCGCGGCTATTATGATTATATCCTCATCGACACGAACCCGAATCTTTCGCTTCTGAACTTCAATATCGTGAACGCCTCCCACTATGTGCTGATTCCGGCGCAGCCCGCCAGCTTTGACCTGGACGGCCTTGCCGTGGTATTGCAGTTTGTCGAGGGTATCAAACCCTATAACCCGACTTTGCAGGTGGGCGGCATCATCATCAACCGCTACGATGCCCGCAACCGCCTGATTACTGAAGCCGCCATGGACCAGCTGCGGGAAAGCTACAGCGAACTGCTGTTTGAGCAGATCATCCGGGTAGACAGCCGCCTGCAGAACGCCCAGTGGGAGAACCGCCCCGTGCTGGACTATGCCGGCAGTGCGCGTATCTCGAAAGAATACCGCGCCCTGACGAAAGAAATTTTGAAACGCTGCGTTTGAGAAAGGCGGTAACTCTCTATGGCATTGAAAAAAAGAGCTGTGGTCTCCCCTGCCGCCGGCGCCGTCTCGCTGCCCTCTCTGATGGCTGAACTGCCCGGCACCCGCCGTTTGGAGGAGGTGCCGCTGGACAAGCTCTCCCCTGCCCCGGCTGCCTGGAACTTTTATGCTCCCCTGCCCGATGACAAACTGCTGGAACTGATTGAGAGCATCCGTACCAGCGAGCTGCTTCACCCCATTGTGGTATGGAAGCAGCCCGATGGCGACCTGATGATCCTGTCTGGCCACAACCGGGTGCGGGCCTACACCGCCCTGCTGGAAAAGACCGGCGAGGATAAGTACCACCGCATCCCGGCCACCGTGCTGACGGATATTTCCGCCGATGAAGCTCACGAGATCGTGGTGGATTCCAACTATGTGCAGCGCGTACTGACTCCCAGCGAAAAGGCGCGCAGCATCTCCCAGAAATATGCCCTGGCCGGGCGCAAAAAGCGCAGCAGGAACGGCGTGCGCAAATCAAAGTATGAACAGATCGGCGAAGAATACAACCTCTCCGCCCGCCAGATCGCGCGGTATGTGCGGCTGGGCAGTCTGGACGGCAGCCTGCTCACGCTGCTGGACGGCGGCAAGCTGCCGCTGACAACGGCGCTGCGTTTGGTGGACTTCCCTGCCGAGAGCCAGAAGTATTTAGCCGCCCACCACGCCGACGAGCTGGCAGGCCCCAAAATGGCCAGGCTGACCGCCGCCATGACCCCGGAACAGATGGATGCTGCCTTGCAGGCAGAGCCGCAGACCGTGCGCGTTTCCGTCACCGTGCCCGCCGCGCTGGAGGAGGATTTCCGCCGCATGGCCGAGGAATGGCTGCACACCCACCGCTGAGCCTGTAGGGGCCTGGCATGCCCGGCCCGCAGCTTTCCCGCAAATAACCGCCTTTCCTGGCGAGATATTATGTCATGGTGACATAATATCCTATTCGTATCGACTCTATATTTACAGGATATTATGTCACCATGACATAATATCTTTTTGCAAGGAGGTCGGCTGTGCCGAAAAAAAGTGAATTTTTGCCGCCGCCCAAGCCGGATTCCCACCCGGAAGAAGCGGCGATCCTCACACACATTTTTAAGAAAGAGCCGCTTATCACCTACCGCGATCTTTTGGACAAGTACAAGAGCGAAGTCAGTGAAAAGCAGGCACTGAGCGGGCTTCTCGGTCTATTTACCGCGTATGTGGACAGACCGGACGATGACCCTCTTTTCCCGCAGCTTATGCAGGCAAAGCAGGCTGCGCTGCAAATGGAGATTTTGTCCCGCCCCATCGGTGGCAATCTGAGTATGCCAGAAACTGAAATTCAGATTTTGGCCAAAGCGGCATTGAAAAGCGCACTGGTCGGCTTGCCCGCCGGTCTTGCCTGTTACTTTACCTGCTATGCCGTCGCCACACGGGCGCTTTCTGCCTCCGGCAATGCGTTAAGCGAACCTTTGGCAGAGCGTATCTTGCTTTCCTCAGCGAACCAAAACGCCCTGACCCAGTACAGTATGCAGACGGATTCCATCTTCCGCAATCTGCCCAAGCTGCTGCCGGAGGAGGAAAACGAGGTATACGTTGGCAAGAGCGCCGGGAAAAATGTGTCCACCATCGTGACGATGGATTTTCCGAAAACCCTCGCGTTGGATGGCGGCGGCAGCCTGACGAACTTTGATAAAGCCATCTTAAACGGCGTTTCCTCGCTGCTGATCGCGGGAACGATTTATTTCACCATCCCGATGCTGTACCGCGCCATGATCGGCAGTGAAAACCCCAGTATGCGGGAGGAGGCCGTCCAGACCATCCGTGAACGGCTGGAATTTATGCGGCACTCCACCATCACGCTGGATTGCACCGAGGAGGCCGCCGCCAACTTTATCAAAGAGGGGCAGAACCTGCAGAGCCTGACGTTCTCGCAATATCTCTTGCCGATGAACCGGATGAACGCCGTGCTCAACGGGCGGGAGGTCGAGGCGTACTTCCTCATCGACACGCCGCCGCTGTTCCAGTATGCGTCCAACAAGCGGCAGATTTCTCTTGTGGATATGGACCTTTTGAACGTGCATTTCGCAGAGGACTCTCCGCTGGCCGGGGCAAGCCTGAACAACACCCCCGCCATCATCGTGCTGAAGAACTACCTGCTGACCCGCATCGAGGGCATGAAGAACCCAAACAACCGTCTGCAAAGCCGAAAGATCCTGTTCACATCCATCTACGAGGAGCTCGGCGAGCCGTCGCCCATCAAGCAGCGCCGCCAGCGCCTGCGCAACTACACCGAGATCTATCTCGAGTATCTGACCCAGCAGAACTACATCAGCGGGTACAGCTTCACCCGCACCGGGCGCGTTGTGGACGGGGTAGAGATCGTGCTGGACCGCACCACCCGCAGGCCCGCGCCAACGCCCGAGCTGACTTTGCCCGATGAAACGAACAAGGGCCGCTTCAAGCCCAACAAGCAAAAACCACGCAAGCGGAACATGATACGATAGATGCGATTTTAAAACCACAACTGATGACCAAATACAGCCTTACTAAAGCCACATTTGATGACCAAAAGTGCTTCACCAAAGCCACAAATGATTACCACCAAAGCTACATCTGATGACCGCCAAAGCCACAAATGATGACCTAATCACCCCGCAAAACCCCTGTTTTTTCACATTTCAGCGGTAAATTTTCGCGTTTTCAAAAGTGCTGTATGTACTGTAAGTACTGTATGATATGTAACGGTGGAGTGGGTATTCTCCTCATTGTAAAATTTATCTTGATCTGCTAATTGACTGCCAATAGACTGATACAGTTGCTGAAATGCTTCAAAGACTTCGTTTTCCCCGACAATTTCAGGAAAGTTGTTCCCGTAGTAATTGGTGTTAGCCAAACGCTTGATCATATTGTAAATCATATCAAAGTTTTGCAGTGGCAAAGGCAAAGAACCTTCTTCGGCCCAGATTTCAAATTCATTGCGCAATGAATATTGCTGGAAAGCTGACATTACTTTTTCTGCAATTTTGTCAGCTTTCTCACGCATTGTCTTTTCACATTGTGCTTTAGACATCAGATCAAGCGCTGAACGAGTGCTGTACAGTTTCTTACCCATTGCCTTTTCAGCCGATGGTTCTGCATGAGAAGCCTGTTGCTTATTTGAGGAAACAGTATAATAACTTGACAATCCAAAAGCGATTATAATTTGTTTGACTATTTCGGTAAGCATTTCTGAGGCACAATCAAAATACGATTTCACATCAATACAGTTTATGGCAAAATTCAATGCATTGAAGTGTATCTCCTGAGATTGTTCTGATTTAAGAACAAACCGTTTTTCCTTTTCCCATTCAATCACACTTTTCTCTTCCTCTGGCGGTGTTTCCTTCACTGTGAACTTGAATCCACCCTTTGGCATATTGGAAAAGAACATGCCTAATAGCTCAAATGCTTGTAAAAAGTCTCTTACATTATGATTCTTTGCCAAAAAAACGTTCTTCTTCTTATCCGGCGAATAAGCGAATAGTCTATGTGCAATTTCTGAGTCAATTTCAAAATTAAAGAAAGCCCATGCGGCAAGGTTTATATCACCTATCGAGTCTGAACCAATACTTTCAGTTTCATAGTCATTTTTAACAAGTTCTACGTTCATATGAAACTTCGGAAGCATGTTATTGGTCCATACTCCTGCAATGGAAGAGCCTATAAACTGAGAAAACTTTGCCCGACTTTCACCACCTGTTTTGAAATCAGGAGAATAATACAATTGGTTCAAGATGAAAGAATAACTGCTCAAAATGCAATAGATCAACTCCTTACTCATACCGTTCTCCTGCAAACGGGTAGCATAATACAAACAATGTAACAATTCCCCATAGTTATGCTGCCACCGACCTTGCAGAAAGGTCTGAGCCTCTTTGCTATTTTCCGGGTTATTGCAACGACGTTTAATGTCATCAATCAGTTCCCGTTTCTGTCGCTCCAAAGGTTGCTGGGACAATCTATATAGATATTCACTTTCCCCTTCGTCCAACTTTTCACTGGCAAATGGATTTATCGTATAGCTGAACAGCTTACTGCGGTTATTTGCATAGGCCTTTTCGCGACCCGCACTATCTTTATCAGTGGGGTCCTCCAGCGCTTCTAACATACGCCAAAATACGCTCAGCTCACGCATATTGTAAGGTTCAAAGAAATGCCGCTTTTGGCCACGTGAATCAAAGTACACATTGGTTCGATCAGCGATTATTCGCAGTAAAAATTTCTTCACAGGGACGATGATTTCGTTTTCCTGCACCGTGCAGTCTTTGAACATGGTGTAGAGTTCGGGTTCCTTGGTTTTGTCAAATCGCACACTCATCCCTGTCTGGTTGGATACATCCACCCGAGCCAAGATTGGCATGTAAATTCGATATTCTTCGAGAACCAGTTTCTCCAGAAATTGCTGCACCAGCGTTTTGACTTCCTTTTGCTCTGGGGGAGTGCAGTCACTGCTTTTCTTGCCTTCAAAAAATTTTCCCCGTAGATGGTTGCTGCAATTTCGCTTCAAAAGATTTTCATTGTACGTTGTCAAGACAATAATTCCCGGAAAACTGAGATAATCGAAAATTTCTTCCAGCAAAGTATAGCAGTTTTGGGACGTATCCTCCCCGTACATATCGATGTCGTCCAATGCTACGACCAAGTATTGATCTTTTTCACAACCATTCAGAGTTTTGATATATGTCAATAGATGGCTGACAAGATTTTTGAATTCTCGGGCCGTGGAATGGCTACTGGCAAGGGTTTGCAGTTCCCGCAGGGCAGATTCTCCCTCCATGAAATGGCCACCGCCCTTCCGCAGGCGACAAAGATTCTGGTAGAGCTTGTCAAACTCGCGGTACAAGCCGCGAAGTTCCTCTTGGTACCGGGCGTGGAGATTGTTTCCATTCGTACTTTGCTGCAGATAATTGAACATTCTGGCCAACACGATTGCGATAATGTCCTCTCCGCTCTGCAGGATACCAGCATCAATCGGTTCCAAGCAGATAAAGGATTTGGAGGCAAGAGGTTGGAGCGAAGCCTCTGACTCCTTGCTGCACTGCAAGGTTTGCAGCTGGCGAAGCACCGTCAACATTGCTGATGTTTTCCCAGTACCGCGGCTGCCTATGAAAGAAACCATCGTGTGAGTACGATGTAACGCTATATCCTGATAGGCCGGTGGTTCAAAACAAGGGTCTTCACATGGGTCAAGCCAGCCGTTTTTTTGTTTGGGCGTGTGTCGCATGACATCGGATTGGCTTTCCTCCACAATATGATTGATAGCGGTCAATGCCTGGCGGTATTCTTTATTGAAAATGTCTTTTTGGGAATCTTTTACGCTTAATACGATAGTGCCAGCTTTTCGCAAATTCTCAAGGTTGGCAATCCGTGACTCCATCATTTCCATGTGTTTCCATCCTTTCTTTTGCAAAAAAGGGCACTGATTTGGAATCGATCATTAAATCGATTTAAATCAGTGCCTTATCATTCTATTTTATTCGCCCGCTGAAGTTTCGAACGCTTTTAACTCGCGTTTTACAAGAGTTTGCAGATACTCATCCTGAATAACACCATCTACCCAAGAATACAGAACTAACCACAAAACGTGCATAGGTTCACTATGTCGGTGATAGCCCTGCAGTGTTGCCCACTCCATTGTACCCGATTTAAGTGTCGCCTCCTGAGGCTTTTGAGCACTGCTTTCTTCCTGATCCAGTTCGCCGGCAAAGTCAATGGAGCGCCTAAGCAGCCAAGAGGCCTGATACATTTTGGCTGCCTGAAAGGCTTTGCTGACCCACTCTGTAACCATAGCAGTACTTCGATAATAGTTATATGCGATTTTGGCCAGCCAGATATAAGACTTAAAAGCGTATTGGGTCCGCTTCAAAGATAGTTGTTCCCAGTTTGCGGTAGTATCGGAATCCCTTCCACAAAAAAGAATCTCGGTCACACGCATAAAACCAATCTCAGCCTCTTGATAACGGCCAGCTCGAGCATCATAGCAGGAAACTTTATACTGTGCTTGGTAGCAATTGTCGTCCTGATCTAATGCCTGCTTGAAATACTGCACTGCTGCGCTAATATTGCCACCGATTTTTTCGTAATAGTTGCCGAGTTCGTATTGAATAAAAGCGTAATAAATGTCGCTGGGATGCGTCTGCGCCAGAATATATGAGTAATACTCACGTGCAGCAAACTCTAAATCTCGAGACGTTTTGCTGATGGAAGCTGCCAGCAGATAGGCGGCCAAAAAAGATTTATCTTTAGCCAACAGAATTTTGAGCTGTTCGATCAGTGTCTGCGCACTGCAAACGGTAAACCGAACTTCTTCTGGCGAAAGTCCTTCCTTTTCAACTGCAGCGATACAATCCAAATTGTCATCTGGGAGATAGCGCAAAGCGAGACAAACCTGACGCAGACATCTTCCAGCGTTCACACAGGCATAAACTCCGTAAACGCTGCGTCCATCTTCGTTGTTTCCCTCTGGAAGTGTCTCCTGAGCAGAAAGGTGCTGCTTATTGCGCAACACAGCATATACATACCAAAACGCCCGAAGCATTTCCACGATTACATGTTCCGGCGTAATTTTGCTGATGCCGATATTCGCATCGATGGCCTCCCCCATCCGAAGGACACGGAAAGCTCGCTTGTATTGAAGAAGGGGATACAGGTTGTTGGCAAGGTACAATTCACGTACTTTTTGGATGCATTTGGCATCCAGTACAAAATCCTTCCAAATTTTGGAAATCAAGTGCTCCAAAATCTGAGATTCCAACGTAGCTTTACTGTGTGTCTCATTTGACACAAGCGTGGTCCCCTCAAGCGTTTTCCAAACGTAGACTTCTGAATTTTGAGCAGAAAAATCGAAGCTCAGATAAACACAAATGGACCCACTGGAAAAGCCATATTGACTTTCCATCGGGTAATTCAAGAATATAATGGCGTCACTCTGTGAAAGCGATTCCACGTTCCACGCCTCTGGTGAGGGACGATCATAAACCAAACATCCCAGAAAGCGGAAAAACTCCTTTAAAAATTCCGCCTCTGAAGCACTTTCGAAGGGGTGCACAATTTGGATGGTCCGAATTAGCTGTACCGCCACTATGCACCCCCCCATCGCCTTCATCATTATCACAGTATATGCACTTCGAAAGAAACTATAACGCAATATATTATACAATAGATGGACGGATGTGTCAACAACTTTGGGCAAAATCACGGAATTTTGTTTGTTAATAAGTATTTAGATATTTGAATTGCTCTTTGAAGCCCGATATCTGGCGTTCTTAAAAAAACGGCTCTTTTTGTGGTTCGCCCAGCATGGGCAACAACTGGGTGGTGAAAGCTTACTACGTGCTTGGCAGTAGTAATCGTTGAAAGCGAGGGTGTCCCTCATGAGTTGGAAGTTGGAATCTGAAGGAAGCCGGATGTTAGCTAAAAAATGCTGGAGGACAAGCTCCTGTACCGCCGAATAGAAATCATATAGTAGGCCGTATAGGGACTGATGAGTGTGCTGTGCGACACAAAGTCTGGTAATGTTCGAATCCCGCGTGGTGAATGTGGCTGTTACATGGGAGGAAAGGTGTTGCTTCTGCTTGAGACAATTTTACAGACGGCAAGTATCCGCGGCTAGATTGGCACTTCTGCGTAGCTGATAGGAAACGGACGATGAGGACCTACGCTGAATGACTTCGGCGCAGATTTTGAATGTACATTTGGAAACAGCGGATAAGAAAGCTGTGAATTCCGGTTGGTAATGGGAAAATTTCAGATGGGATTACTGGCATATAACCGCAAGATTGATTCTGAAAAGTTTAATTACAAACGAAAGCTTTGATGCAAGGTACTTTGGCATTGTGAACTACTACGAGTACTTGTATGTATACGGCAGAATGGCTGTGTACTGATTGGTACGCACAGTGGAGTGGGAGGTCGGCTCTTTAAAAGGGGGGCGCCTACTCTATTTATGAAGAGGTATATCTAAGGCTAATACCCGATTATAGGCTGTGGCGTTTCATTTTCTATACAAATTTTATTTATAGATGATGTAGACTTACCGATAGAAGAAATGATAATTGATTTTGTTTTGACAACGCATGAATAAGCTGATATCCTAAAGAAAATGAAACCATTGTTGTTTGAGTAGAATGTTCAGAGTTATGAGAGGTAATGCTATGAACAATATGTTAAGCACATCAGTACTGGATTCTTGGGCAAGAGAAAATCCTAGAAAAGCACAAGAGCTTTTACCAGAGTTGGTTTTGAGGCTGATTTTGCGCACATCCTCTCAAATTGCAGACTATGATTTTCCTATAGAAAAAGGAATACAGTATAGTGGCTATGATGGTGTTTTGGTTTCAGATGAAAAAACGAGTTACTTCCCGAAGGGAAAATCTGTATGGGAGTGCGGTACGAATGATGACTCGCTTTCAAAATTTGAGTCTGATATTCAGAAAAGAACAAACAATCCTCTTGGCGTTAATGTAACAGAAGCAACCTTTATATTTGTAACTCTTAAAATTTGGAATCATAAAAAATCTATAGAAGAATTGCGCAATGAAAGTCGAAAAAAATACCCATGGAAAGATATTAGAATTATTGACGGATGTAAAATTGCTATTTGGTTGCAAGAATTTACAGCTGTTGCTGCTTGGTTCGCCGAGGCTATTGGGCGTCCCTTTGATGGAGTACGTGATATTGAAAATTATTGGCGTGACTATTGCGAATCTACAGATCCCAAATTGAATACAGAGTTTTTCTTGATTGGAAGAGATAAACAAATAGAAGCTTTAAATGAATGGATGGGACAAAAGTCAGGGACTCTTATTGTTACAGCAGAATCTTCGTTAGAGGCAAAATTGTTCCTCGCAGCGTATTTCTTGAGTAAGTCAATTAAAAAGAATTCTGGTCGGGTTATAATTGTTGAGAAAGTGGAGTGCTGGAATCAGTTCATCAGGAAGGAGGAAAAGAATACTATATTAATACCGGCCTTTAACTTTACTGAAGATATTCAGTGCCCTACAGACATAAAAGTTTTGATTCCTGTTTCAAAATATTCCCCACTTTCAAAAATTTCTAAAAATGTTACGTCTGTTAAAATTGAAAGAAGGATACGAACATTACATAATAAAGCACTTGAGAGTATCGAAATTGATAACTTGGATTACGGGAAAATTGAGACATCAACACGAAGAAGCTTTATGCCTTTCTATAGAGCTATTACAAGGGTCCCATCTAGAAAACAGCCTTCATGGCTTTCAAATGGAAATCCAGAAGATCTAATACCAGCGTTTTTAGCAGGAAGTTGGGATGAAAAAAAAGAAGGGGATAGGAAAGCAATTGAATTGCTATCGGGTCTTACATATGAGAACTATATAATAAAAATTCAAAAATGGCTGACTATGGAGGATGCCCCTATCTTTAAGGTCCTTTCTACATACCAAATGGTATCCATAACCGATTTGTGGACATTTTTGTATGATTCACTCTCCCCTTTGCAAGTAGAACGATTTAAAAAATGCGTACTTTTAGTTCTTAGTGCTGAAGATCCCACTTTTGAATTGCCGGAAGAACGCTGGTTTATGGCACCAATCCTGGGCAAGGGAGCAAAATATTCATCAGTATTAAAAGAAAGTCTGGCTATTGATCTGATTTTATTATCCGAGCAGAAGGATAGGGAAAATATATGTAATATTGATTCAGCTGAATATTATGTTGACCATATCGTAACAGAAATTCTGGCATCTATAAAAACATGGCAACAATGGAATTCAATTGCCGAACTGTTGCCATCTTTAGCGGAAGCGTCTCCAAACTCTTACCTCAAAAAAATCGAAGCTGAAATTGAAGATCCTGAAAGCCAATTCTGGCAGCTATTTAGACCAGCAAAAGATTTGTTTACAGGGAGAAGTTACTACACGAATGTTCTGTGGGCGTTGGAAAAGCTAGTATGGTTTGATGACTATGTTATTCGTGCTATAGAATTGTTGGCAAAGATAAATGAAAAACAATTCCAGTATAAACTCGCAAACACACCAATTAATTCGTTGTATTCAATATTTTGTGTTTGGTACCCACAGAGTTGTTTGAGTTGTGACCAACGTATTAAGTTAATTCAAAGAATTTCCAAAGATTATCCGAAGACAGGGAAAGAACTAATTGCTAAGTTAATTCCTTCAAAAGGCGAGACATGTACTAATATTGAGGAACCAAGGTGGCGGCACTTCGAAGGTAAAACTAATGAAGGAACAACGAATAAGGAGTATAGGAATACAGTCAAGGCGATTGCAACGATAGCAATTAGTACTGCTGATACAAATGCGGATTGGCAAGCGATAATAAATAAAGCAGATGTATTTTTTGACTTGGGAGTTTCTTGGCTAGAAAAAATGATAGCATATTCCGAAAAAATATCAGTGCTTGACAAAATTGAGATTGCTGATTTGCTTCGCACAGAGATAAGCAGTAATAGAAAATTTTACAATGCAGAATGGGCAATGCCAGAAGATCGTATATCGGAAATGGAGAGTGCTTTAAATCAGATTCTGCCTGAGAGCATTGAGCGGTATTCCTATCTGTTTAAACAAAGTGTAAGCCTGATAAAGCCGATTCCTTATAAGCGAGGGCAGTATGATTATGAGTCTCGATCTAAACAGCTCCATGATCTCCGTGTCAATACAATCCAAGCCATGCTTGAAAGGTATGGAAAAGAGCTTTTGATAGACTTTGCAATGAAGGCAGAAGCAACAGAAGAACTTGCTACAATTATCGTTCAAAATATAATGAAGGAAAACTATGATTTTTCGTTGTTGATAAAAATGAGAGACCAAAATCCTAGATTGTGTACCGATTCGCTAAACAGACTCTATTCATTTAATGGAAGCGAAGGGCTTTTTAGTGCACTAAAGGATTCTCAATTATCAGACGAAGAGATAGGCTCAATTTTAATCCAATCACCACTAACATTTAATGAATGGGAAAGGATTCAAGAATTTGGAGAAAAGACTGCAGAATACTATTGGCAACATGTTGATGCCGCATTTGCCTTCTATAAAGAATATGCACATCAGGACTATTTAGTTGATCAACTTCTAAAGCATAATCGGCCTTTTTCAGCAGTAAAGGCGATATCATATACAGAGTATTGCAATACCGATATGATTATTGCTGTTCTAGAAAAATGTTGTGAACGGCATAGCTTTACGGAGGATTCAGGAAATTCAATTAAGACGCTTGCTCCATACGGGATTCGATATTTATTTGATAAGCTATATAGCAATCAAAATATAGATTTGGACAAGTTGATTCCGCTTGAAATGGCATTTTTCACATTTTTTGATTTTCAATATATGCCAAAGGGAATTGCTAGATGCTTTGAAAAAAATCCGATTGACTACGTCCATTTTATAGAGTGGGCTTACAAAAAGGACAAGAATTACACGGCAGAAGAAGGTGAAGAGACCAAAGGCGTATCCCCGGAGCAAGCGCAAATGGCTTATGAAATACTCCATCGGTATAAAGAAATCCCTGGTTGCAATAAGAGTAACGTTTCAAGAGAAAAATTTAAACAATGGGTTTCAACAGGATATGACTATGCTCAACAGATCGGTTTGACTCGTCCGTTTGAAAGTTGCTTAGGAAATTTATTAAGCTATGCGCCAGACGGAGAAGATGGCATTTATCCCCATGAGGTTGTAAGAGAATATTTTGAAAGTGGTGTTAGCCAGACAGTTATAAATGGTTTTATGATTGGAAGGTACAATCAACGTGGAGGGTATGCTGTGACAGCTGGTGTGGGTGAAAAGGCAATAGCAGAAAATTATCGTAAAAATGCGGCTATTTTACGCATGGATTACCCCCATACTGCTGCTATTTTAGACGAACTTGCTAAGTCATATTCAAGAGAATCAATATATGAATACAAAAGAGATTTCCTTGATGGTTAATAGAAAAAGTCCATAGGATAAGTGCGCCCATTTTTAGCCGCTCGGTTTCTGGCAATGCCGGAACTGAGCGGCTTTCTGCTTTTCCCCCTCTCCACACCTCTCCCCCTAGTATAAACTTACCGGCTGGGAAGAAAAGTTATCTACCCGCCGTTTACATAGATCCGCAAATCTCAACGAAAAACGAAAGCGAGGCAAAAACCATGAACATTGGCATCGATCACGGCTACTACGCCATCAAGACGCGGCACTGTTCTTTCCCAGCCGGTCTTACAACCTACGGCAGCCACGAACCTTACACCCGCCAGGGACTCCTTGAGTCCGGCAGGTGTTTTTTTGTTTGCGGAACCGGACGGCAGCCGATCCAGCGCGACAAAACCATCAACGACAACTACTACCTGCTGACGATGGCTGCATTGGCGCAAGAAATCCGCAGCCGAGGCGCACCCACCGAGTGTACGGTGCGGATCGCGGCGGGGCTGCCGCTGACCAGCTATGGCCGGGACAAGCCGAAGTTTCGCAGCTACCTGCTCCGTCCTTCCCAGCCGGTCCAGTTCCGCTACGAGGGTGTGGAGTACAGCATCACCATAGCAGATGTGCAGCTGTTTCCCCAGGGCTTTGCCGCCCTGATGGCTGAGCCGGACCTGCTGACCGACGAACCGTCGCTGCTGCTCATGGACATCGGCGGCTGGACGGTGGATCTGATGCGGATCGACAACGCCCTGCCGGTAGCGGAAACGGCGCATAGCCTGGAACTTGGAATGATCCGCTGCATCGATGAGATCCGAGAACGGGTCCGCCAGAAAACCGGTCTTTCGCTTACCGATGCTCAGATCGAACAGATGCTGGCGGGCCAGCCCTGCAGCCTTTCGGACGAGGTTCGCAACATCGTGAACAAACAGGGGCGCCTGTATACCGAGCGTTTGTTTTCTGCAGTCATGGAAGCGGGCTTCGATCTTCACGCTATGCCTCTGGTCATGCTGGGCGGTGGGGCCTGTATCGTGAACCGCCACGTCAGCCCCAAAGACGGCCTGTGTCGGGTTATTCCGCTGCTGGACGACCGGGTAAATGCCATCGGTTTTGAGCGTGCCTTGGGCCGCGTTCAGGGCGCGGTGAGCGAGGTGTGAAACGGCCGCAATATGTTTTCCGGCCACAGCTCAGTATCCCGGACCATCGGCGAGCCTGGACCTGTCTGCAGCAGATGCCGGCAAACCAGCGCAAAGATTTTCTGGTCAGGGCAATCCTGGCCGAAGAACAGCGGGAAGCGTTCAAGCAGATTTTGCGGGAAGTAATCCATGAAGAATTCGCGCAAGTTGGTGTGACTCAAATACCTCCGCAATCAGCTGAGGAGAAAGAGGTACCGAAGCAAACCCTTGACTTTTTGGCTTCTCTATGCGACTGACTAGGTTATGCAACTACGTCCTAAAGCCTTGCAGGTTAACCGCCTGCAGGGCTTTTTTCGTGTCCATTTGAAGGGAGGGATGCCTTTGCTTGTGCTCTAAATAACAACACAATCATCAGGAAAGGAGAGGATGCGTAAGACCATTCACTATATTGACATGTTTGCCGGCATGGGTGGCTTCCGGGAGGGGCTGACCAGAGCCGGCGATTTTGTTTGCATGGGACACTGTGAGATCGACAAATACGCCGACCGCAGTTACCGCGCTCTGTTTGACACGGAGGGGGAGTGGTTCATTGACGATGCCCGAAAAGCCGATCCCGATACAATGCCCGACTTTGAACTGCTCTGCGGAGGATTTCCTTGCCAGGCTTTCAGCCTTGCCGGCAACCGACGAGGGTTCGGAGATCCCCGCGGCACTCTCTTCTTCGAGTTGGCCCGACTGGCTGAAGCCCGGAAGCCTCGCTATCTGCTGTTTGAAAACGTACCCGGCCTGCTTTCTCATAACGGCGGACGGACGTTTGCGACGATCCTCCATACGCTGGACCGACTGGGGTATGGCGTGGAATGGCAGGTGCTCAACAGCAAAGATTTCGGCGTCCCTCAGTCCCGCCGCAGGGTGTATATTGTCGGATATCTTGATGAGCGATGTAGAGGAAAAATACTACCTTTCACCGACACAACAGGAAATGCTCTTGCACAAATCCGACGAGGGGCCCAGGGCGAGCGAGTCTATTCCCCCGAAGGGGTAAGTTGCACCCTGGCTGCCCAGGCAGGAGGATTTGGCGGGCGTACCGGTTTGTATGCCGTAGGATTGCCTATCAAAGAAGTGACCCGGAAAGGCTACAAGATGGCCTATGAAGGGGACAGCATCGACATCAGCTACTACAGCACCAATACCCGGCGTGGCCGGGTGGGGCATAAAATAGCCCATACCCTAACCACGGGGGCAACGCAAGGTGCCCTCTGCTTCATCGATATGAACCGCAATCCCAAAACCACCGAAATCGCCCGTTGCCTGACCGCAAAGCAGAGTGGTGGGATTCACCATCATAAGCGGGAGGCTTCCGGAGTGCTGCACAATGGCCGAATCCGCCGCCTGACCCCACGGGAGTGCCTGCGCTTGCAGGGCTGGACGGATGAACGCATCGACAAGGTGTTGGCCATTCAGAGTGACAATCAGGTCTACAAACAAGCTGGGAACGGTGTGACGGTCAATGTGGTGGAAGCCATCGGGCGTCGGCTGATCGAAGTGGAAATCCAGCTGCTGCAGAGATAACGAAAAGGAGTGGATAGTATCAGAGAAAATCCGGGCGGCCGAACCGCCAATCATGAGGAAAGCTCTTTTGCAGAAAATGCAGAGGGCTTTCTGTTTTCCGCAAAGTGGGAGGTTAGATATGAACCGTAAAAACTGGATTCGGCTGCTCTGCACAGCATTGGCAGTGCTGCTTTTCGCTGCAGGAAGCGGCGTGAGCTTTGCTATGGCAGAACAGCCGAAGCAAGAAACGACAGTTACCGAAGAACAAACTGCTACACCCGAAACGGCCGAATCTGCAAGGCTGAGTCTGACCGTTCTAGACTCCGACTACTCCGGATCTGAAAACGGAAATATCGATGAGAGTTTGTTCGAAAGGGAAACTGATCATGCTGAGATTGCAGCTGGCAAGCTTGCTCCGCTTCTGCTGCAGGTAGATGGACCCGCACACGGCAGCAGTGTGACAGTCAAGCTGGATGAGTCTGCCCAATTCTGTGACCCTCGCGGTCTGGAACTGTCAGGGCAGGAATGGAAGCGCACGATCCAGCAGGAAAGCCGGTCCGCTTGGATGCTGTATGTGACGTCGGACACTGACTTTACGGTGACGGCCACCTATGAGGATCAGACTGGAGCTCAGGTGACTCGGACCGCGAACATTACGATGAAGGCCACCCCAACACTGTTTCGGGCTGCACAAGCTGGAGTTACTGCACAATACCACATCACCGACGTATCCCAGGTTGGTGGTGAGTGGCTGATTACCTTTGAAGGCGAAAACGAGAGTTACTGCATGGATGAAGGACTCAATGGGCGTCCTTCGTCGAGTGTGTATTGGACCTACTACGGCACAACGGACCTGCTGGATAAAGCGGCAGCAGCTGGCTGCACCAGCAAGCTTGATGTGCAGAGATACGTCTGGGAACATCGAGGGGAGGCGAGCGATTCCGGCAGTGCGTATGTCTATGCGGCTTCAGAACCGGGCTGGCAAAACGTGGTGACACGGTACGCCCCGGCGGATCTGCCTACGGAGCCGGGAGAACCGGAAGAATACTTTGCCAGTTGGGAAGCGCCTTCTCAGTCTGCCAGCGGCAGCTTCGACCTGACCTTCACGGTCAATGCAGACAAACAGCAGCTAGAGACTGGCGAAAAGGTGGATGGTGCCAAAATTACCGTTACGCCATCCAAAACCAGCGGCAGCATCGATGGCGGCAGTTGGCAGATGAGTCCCGCCGGTGCGCAGACCATCACCACCAGCGGCCATACCAACGATGACAACTACCAGAACAATGGCGGTGACGGCACGGTGAGTTGGACGGTGCACTATGAAGTCAGCAAAACCAGCACCACAACACTCAGCGGTCAGGAAGGCCCTTTCAGCAGCCAGGCTGAAGCGAATGCGGCGGCAGAAGCAGCCAAAAACGCCGCCATTTCGCAGCTGAAGAACGAGGCTCAGGGAATGGTGGATGCAGCCATTGCAGCCGCCCGTGCTGAACTGGCAACAATCCGCTTCTCTTACGATGAAGTGGAGATTCCGTATGGCTTCGAGGAATTCAATGGCAGTCTTGGCAGTCACCAGACCATCACTGTGCCTGCCGATAGTTCCAACGACTACGTCATGAAAAATGACGAGTGGAGCCTGCAGGTGAATCTGAAAAAGGTGGACAGCGAGACCGGTGAGCAAATTGCCGGGGACGCGCTGTATGAGGTCTACGAGTGGGACACCGTCACCCAACAGTACATTCCGTTCGGCGGCTACAATCAATACACCGTTATTCGCAATGAGGATGGTACCTACTCGGTGGCCAACGGTACGGACTATGGAACCGAATATGATACCAGCCGGAAGATGTATTATACCCAGCGCAATGAGGGCAAGTTCATCATTGTCGAAACTCGTGCACCTTCCGGTTATTACGGCGACTGGACGGATGTGGAACATCCCGGCACCGCAGGTACACCTCTGGGCAAGCGGGGATACTACATCGAAATCACCAAAGCCAACGACGACAGCGTGGTCACACTGGACAACACCCATCACAGTGCTGATATTGCCACCAGCTACACGGGCGGCACCAAGCTGCTGACTTCCGGCGGGGTAGAAACCACCGTGACCATCTACAAGGCCAGTGATGAACCCGCAGCGGAGATTCAGTATCAGGAAGCAGGCCGCGTCTACAATACCGACAACTCGGGAACCGCCGCCAAGGAGGATTCTTACATCATGACTCCGAAGGAAGGTGTCATGCAGAATGACCGTTCGCTGGGAGAAATCTCCATCAGCAAGGTTGATCTGGATGCTGTGCGCTATGTTGGTGGCCGTGATACCGATGGCGATGCCATGGCCAGCGGTCAGGCTCATGCCGATGCCCGGCTGGATGGCGCGGTGTATGACCTGTATGCCGCCGAAGATATTCAGCACCCGGACGGTGTCACTGGCACGGTGGACTACAGCAAGATCACCTATGCCGACGGCACCCCTATCTGGCATACCACCATCCGGGATAACTCCGGCCAGTGGGTGGATGACTACCTGCCGGTGTTGGCCAAAGACCATCTCGTGGCCAGTGCGGTGATCGAGAACGGATGTCTTACCTTCAGCAACTTGTATCTGGGCAAATACTACATTGTGGAGCGTGGCACTGGCGTCGTTATCCCTGTAGAGGACGGCGCTTACAAGCTGTCGGGTACCTACCCTGACGTGGACGGCAAGACCAAGGAGCCGACCGGGACTACTTCCCAACTGGCCACCAACAATGCAGGTCAGTACACCGACTATGTGTACAAGCATCAGTGGTCGTACATCGGCCAGAGCAAGGCACTGGACGGCACTAAGACCTACGACGGTTACTACGAAAGCTATGCTACTGGCTACCTCTGCGATGAGCACAACTATTACATTACCCCGGCATACGCCGACGAAGGCTGGTACATCGAAAAGACCGCCTTTGAGGATAACCGTCGGGCCGAAGGCGAGCAGCTGGATACTACAACCTACAGCGCCAATTACCACCTGCACCGGGATAATGTGCTGGCAGAATCTCAGGATCAGGTGATGAAAGGCAACGTAGAACTTTCCAAGCACGTTTCCAGCACCGGCAGTTCGGATGGTATCGACCTGGAGGGGGCCGGTTTTACCTTCTACCTGATTTCCGACCTGTCCAAGGAGGACCAGTTTGCCCAGACACGCAGTGGCAAATACCTGATCAAATCTATCCTGGATGTCTATATCAACCCGGAATATGACGAAAGCCATCCAAGTATGATTTCAGCGGTGAGGCCCAGGCCATTGCCAAAACCTATGAAATCAATGCCGGAGAAATTGCCGCATACAACGAGACGCTTACAGTTGATGGCGATTTCAAAAACGGTAAGGGGGATGGCTGGGTGGCCACGGGTCGTCCAAAAGAATATCAGCTGGCGGAGATTTTCTCCAATGACACCGGCACCATCCGTGTTCAGGGCCTGCCCTACGGACAGTATCTGGTGGTGGAGACCACAACCCCTAAAGATGTATTCCAGGCGCAGCCGTTTATCGTTGATATCGATCCAACCGATCCCACAAATCCCCAGTCCGCCATGGCTAATCCCAAGGATGCCGTGCAGACCCCGTCCGACAGCTACCAGAAGTATACGGTGCTGGACGAGGAAATCGAAGTGTACCTGCGGGTGACCAAGATTGATGAGGAGACCGGCAAGGCAGTTCTGCTCAAAGGTACCGCGTTCCAGATCTATTGGATGGATGAGCAGGGCAACCACATCTACGATGAGAACGGCAATGCCAAGCTGGTCATCATGACCGATACTACCAACCCGCTGCTGCCCAAGGATGTCGACACCTTCTATACCGATGACACAGGTATGCTGGTTCTGCCCGAAAAGCTGCCGCTGGGCCACTATCGGCTGGTGGAAGTCAACGCCCCAAATGGGTTCTACAATGAGTGGGTAGCCTCGGCAGTGTATGAGGACGGCCACCTGCAGATTGATGATACCGGCAATTTTGCGGACGGCAGTTTCTATGTGGACTTTTCTGTTACTACCGACCGTGCGTACAAAGCCAATGGTGACGATAACGAAAATAGCCAAGATATTCTGGCGATCGACGAGGACTACCAGAACAACGAAACGCTGGGTGTTCTGAAAATCCGCAAGACCGGCGAAGTCCTGACCGGCTGGCAGGAGGACGAGGGCGACACCTTTGACCCGGAATTCTCCGGTGAAGCCCGTCCTGGCTACTTTGTGTATGAGGAACGGCCCATCCCTTACGCCGAATATACCATCACGGCCAATGAGGATATCTACACGCAGGACTGCCAGACAGATGCCAACGGGAACAGAACTCTTTGGTACGCCAAAGGTGATGTGGTAGCAGTTGTCCGTACCGGCGATGGCACCAGCGATATTGCTGCCTTTGCCCCGGGGCGCACCAATTCCACCTATGATTTCCTCTCGGTCATCCACGATGGCACGGTAGGTGAGGTGATCGTCACTCTGCCGCTGGGGTCCTATCATGTGGAAGAAACGACCGCTCCCTATGGATTTGTCGGCACCAAGCAGAGTTACGATGTGACTTTTGTCTGGGACAAACAGACCAATGATGTGGTTCTGGCAAAGACCATTACCAGCAATCCCGGTAATGGCTCCGCATCGGAAACCAAGAACTATGAAATCGTCAACGTAAAGGATGCGAGCGCCGCGCAGATCGATGCCCAGGTCCTGAAGTTCCACAATGAACGTGTAAAGCCCCAGCTGGACATTTATAAGCAGGACATCAAAACTGGAGCACTGGTTGCCGGTGCCGTCTATAACCTCATTACGGTGGATGACATCTACAGCGCAACCGGTGACCTCTTGTTCCGGGCCGGTGATCTCATCGCTACTTCGGCTCCCACAGATGAAAACGGCCATACCACCTTCACCTGTGATTTTCCCATGCGTGGTGAGTTCTATGGTATGGGAGGTGTTCGTATCCCAGAAAATACCACCGCCAACAGCGGCAAATACCGTATCGTGGAGCTGCGCCCGCCCCAGGGATATTACCTGGATGCACCCGATCAGGTTTTCGAGTTCGTCTATCAGGGAGCCGCAACACCTGTGATCGAGATGGAGAACACCTTTGAGAATGACGCCACTTCCTTCTTCGTCAGCAAACGGAAGCTGACCGGTGATGAAGAGTTGCCGGGTGCAACCCTTACCATTCAGGACAAGGACGGCAACGTGGTCCGCCAATGGGTCAGCGGTGATACGCCCACCGAAATCCGAGGACTGAAATTTGATACGGTATACACTCTGGTGGAGACCGCAGCGCCCAACGGATACGAACTGGCAGAAAGCATGCGCTTCAAGTTGATACAGCGCAAGGATGAAAACGGCGATCTGCTCAACGAAGCGGACGTCTATGTCTGCACCGGTAAGGATTGGCTGATCTTCGACCACTGGACGCTGTTGGAGGATGGCATGGTGGTTATGCGTGATGCCCCCAGCCCCGATACCCCGGAAAATCCGTCTTCGACTCCCACTCCGACACCGGAGCAGCCGGCAAGTACGCCTACGCCTACACCAACGCCTGTTACCAACCTTCCGCAGACGGGAGATATTCCGTGGCTTCCAGCAGTACTGTTGGGAACAGCGGTAGTGGCAGCAATGGGCTTGATGCTGATTCGGAAATGGAAACACGTTGGAGGACAAAACAGCCAGAGTAAGGAAAAATGATGATCCGGTTTGTGAAAGGAATCCTGAATGGAGTCCTTTTCATCTGCAGTATAGGATTTTTCTGGTTCATGATAATCCAACCTTTTCTAACGCAGAAAGAAGCGGAACACCTGAAAGATCAATACAGCATTTCTGTTTCGCAAAATGAATCTGTAGAGAGCAGTCAGGATACAAAAGAGAACAGCCAATTGGATTTTGCATCCCTGCGCTCTCGCTACCCGGATGTGCAGGGCTGGCTTACGATACCCGGAACCTGTGTGGACTACCCGGTGCTGCAAAGTGATGACACCGATCCGGAGCATTACCTGCGGCGCAACTATGATGGAAAGTGGCGCATGGCTGGAAGCTTGTTTTTTCAATACGACTGTACCCCGCAAAGTAGAAATAAGGTGATCTTCGGTCACAACATGAATGATGGAACTATGTTTGGTGTATTGGAAAAACTGGCGGACCAAGAGTTCTGTGAGCGGCATTCGACGGTTTTACTCGAAACGGAGGATGGCGTTCAAGAATACCGTATTGTATCTGTTTTGACAACGGATCTGTCTGGGATTCCTTTTAACCGAACCAGGTTTGCAGACGATCAGGATTACCTTACTTTTGCTGGTACTATGCTGGCGGGAACCGGGTATGAGCCACAAACAGAAAAACGCCTTCTGACATTGGTAACTTGTGCCTACGAATGGGAAGGTGCGCGAACCGTGGTTGTAGCAGTGGAAATATAAGTGTTGAACGATTATTAAACCAGAAAAGGGATGTGGTAGATGATTGAAAGTATTAATCGTCGAGCCCGGACAGTATCCCCGGGAAACGGAAATCGAAAAGAGTCTGGCAGCAGAGCAGGCCATCGTCGGCGGACTCATTGAGTGTGTGTATCCCTGGCAGGATAACGCCTGTATCGTCTGTAATGAGTAGTTCCTACAAATGAGTAGTAATTGAGCAAAATGCCCAGAATCCCGGGCGTTTAAGCATAATTTACTACACATAATCAGAAAGTTTTCTTTCCAAATTGTGTTAACCATTGCAATAAATCTTCATCCTCCTCCCAAGGCATTGTGGTATTGGGTGTGTAATTCGGCACTTTCTCCTCAAATACTTTTCGCTTCATCTCTGCATCGATGCGAGCGTAAACCTCTGTTGTAGAGATGTCTGCATGCCCAAGAAAATCTCGAATATATATCATGTTAACACCAGCTCGCAGCAAGTGCATGGCTTTGGTGTGGCGTAATACATGAGGAGATATATTCTGTGGTTCAAGTACCGGAGATGCCTTTGCCGCATACTTCTTCAGAATATAGGTGACTCCATAGCGAGATAAAGCCTGCTTTTTTGCATTATAAAATAGCGGAATCATCTGAGACTGAGAATCGGAATGAAAGCTGCGGATATATCTGTCCAACAGTTTGCAGGTATCCTTCATCAGGGGAACCTGACGAACTTTTCGTCCTTTTCCAGTTAGAATAACCATTGGGGGGTGTGTTAGACGGACATCTTTCAGCCTAAGATCCACCAATTCCTGTACCCGTGCGCCAGAGTCATACAGTAGTGCAAGAAGTGTCAAATCTCGGAGCCCTTGTCGGGTAGATGCATCTGGTTGGGACAGAAGAAGTGACAGATCATCCTCCGTCAAAAACGGTATCAATGCCTTTTCGTACTTTTTGGGTCGCAGATTAATAATGTCAACGCAGTTTTCTATGTTTTCCGGAAACTTGTACTGTACAAAATGAGCAAAGGCCTTTATGGCGGCAAGTCGCTGGTTTCTTGTTGTAACCGCAATATGGCGGGATGTTTCTAACCAATCCAGAAATTCAGAAACAAGTTCCATATTCAGATAGCGCAATTCTATATAATTTGCGGAGATGCCTTTCTTTTCTTGAAAAAATAGAAGGAGTTGCTTGAAAGTATCTCTGTATGAATTGGTGGTATTGGGACTCACCCCGCATGTAGTAGGCAGATAGATTGAGAAATACTCGGTCAGTGCTTTGGTAAAGTCAGTTTTCCTCATCCGTCTCACCTCCAACCGGAATAATGCCGACAAATGCTCTGTCAAGTTTTTGGGAAAGTTCCGGGAACGAAGCAACCGTCAGGTGAATATACCAACAGGTTTCACGGTAACTCTTATGTCCCAAATACGCGGCAAGGCGAGGAACGATTACCATGGGATCATACCCATCAGAAAGTTGTTTTTCCAGTGTATGAACTGCGAATGTATGCCGAAAATCATGCACACGAGGGCCATTGCCGGTGTGAGGAATATTGCATGCGAATAGCAGCTCGCGAAAATTATCATAGATTGTTTTAATAGAATAATGGCCACAAGCAGATGGAAAGAACCATTCTCTTTCATCTGGTAACTGAGCAGAGTAGCTTCGGAGATACTCTATTACGCTATTGTGGACAGGGACAAGTCTATCCTTACCTCCTTTCCCGTTGTGTACAGTAATAATGCCTGTATCCAAATCGACATCCTTCACTCTTAGCCGGAGCACCTCACCTATACGAAAACCACAGCAATATAAAAGCCGGATAACAGCAGGTATGACCAGATGCCTTGTTGGCGCATTATTCCTGACCGGCAGATTATCTGCTGCATATAATAATCGCCGTATTTCTTCAACAGTAAATATATGCGGGGTAAAAGTCGAACTGTTCTTTAGTTTGCTGGTATCCGGGACATAGGAGATTCCGTCCTGCGTGTATGCAAATTTTGCAAAAGTGCGTATCGCATTATGTCTGACTATTTTCGAACGGTTTGAAAGATATGGCTTTAATAAATCCCATGCGTCAATAAGCTCTTTTGTCACCACGGGGGCATCCGAGAGTTCCTTTGAAAGGCAGTCCAGTTCCTGCATATAATAGCCGCAATGCACGGAGGTATATCCCTCATTTTGTCGAGATTCCAGATATTTCCATATTATTGGCGCAAGCTGGCTTGTGAAAGTAAATTGTTTCATAGTAATCCCTCCAAACTCAGCGAACATAACCGCATATGTTCAATATCGACCCGCAAGTAGGCTTCTGTTACACTGATGTTACTGTGACCGAGGATTTGGGACACATCCTGCACCGGAGTGCCTTTTCTCAGCATATTTGTGGCAAACGAATGGCGGATAGTGTGTACGCCTGTGTGCCTCTTTGTTGGGATAGCAATCCCTGCTCTGCGTAAATACTTATGAAATTCCGGATTGAAATTGTTATGCTCACCCAATGGCTGAAACGGTGCGTTATGGCTCAGAAAGATAAAAGCCGAGGAGGACTGTGGGCGGCCATCTTGCAAATAAGAAATAATCGCCATACCTAGCTCTTTGCTGAGTGGCAGACTCAAGGCGTTCCCTGTCTTCTGCTGAGAAAGTGAAATGCAGTTTTCCTTCCAGTTAATATTTGAAAATTTGAGTCCCAAAACGTCGCTTATCCTTAACCCTGTTCTTGCAAGAAGCAGAAAAATCGCGTAATTCCGCCTTCCAACTGGATTGGCAGTATCGATGACTGCAAGAATCTTGTCGATTTCTTCAGGACTCCATACCTGTGGAATCTGGGGTGCAGTGCGTTTGAAGTTTGGGAGTTGAAGGGAATAATCCAAATCCGTATATTTGTGGTCATAAAGCCAGTGCAGGTAAGCACCAACTTGTCGGCATCTTGCTCTACGAACATTCATGCATATTTCTGAAGCATTGCTCATAGCCGTGGAAAAACAGTTGATAGTCTCCGCATTTATGCTTTTGATGTTCTGTGTGTTTGATGAATGAACAGCAAGCAAGAAAAGCCTCAATGCTGCTATTGTGTTGTCCATCCACGATCTCGAAAAATTCTGCATTTTGCAATAACTCAAGTAGTCGGAAAAAAACTTATCGAAACAATCGTCATCAATAGAAGCAACGCCATAAACTTTACGGCGGCACACTGTTCCCGTGCGAAAAATCTCGTCCAATGCATTCATGTGACGCCGTGCATGGCGCATTCGACCGTCAAGAGTCTGATCTATAGCGTGGACATCGACTCCGAAGTATTGAAGCAAAAACTGCTCTGCAGTTTCACGGCTATAAGCGGGAGAGGCTGAATACGAAAGAAATCTGTTCCATGTAGCTCTATAAAACCCAAGAGTACTTTTCTTGTAACCCTGACCGAGTAGCCATTGCTCGGTCTTTTCCATCAATTCCTTGATTGGTATTGTTGCTTCAGACATTATAAAACCTCCTGATGTTATTTGCAGAGCATTGTGTCTCTACATTATGTAGAGTATCACAAAAAGCTACCGGCTAAAATACAAATGAAATCAGGAGGTACGAAAGGAGATGTCAATTATGCTACACATAACATATAACTACGCATTACAGACGTTATGTGGTGCACCACATAACGTCTGTAATGACAACGGCATTGCAGAAAACCTGCCGCTGAACCGTATACAGGGCGACTATGACATCATCCATGGCACGTTTTTCGTCTGCGGGCTGACCAGCAACGATTTTACTGACCTTACCCCGCAGCAGATGAAGCGCTACGAGGAACTGTACCACGATCCGCAGCTGTTTTTCCTGCTGGGCAAGACCCTGTGCGTGGAACACACCACGCCGGAAGAATATACCCGCGTTATGGCTCCGCCGCCCAAAACAAAAGAATCCCCGGAGCGCTGATATGAATATCACCATCCTAGCCCGCAGCCCGCCTGCTGGCTTTTTTCTTTGTCCGAAATCATCCAACAAGCAAGGAGAAGAACTAATGAACGACATTTTTGAAAATACCGAAATCATGCAGGAAAACGAGCATCCCCGTTTTTACACCGCAGAATCTGTTATGCGCGGTCATCCCGACAAGCTGTGCGACCTCATTGCCGACAGTGTGCTGGACGAGTGCTTAAAACATGATCCCGCCAGCCGTGTGGCCTGTGAGGTCATGGCAACACACGGTCACATCATTGTAGCAGGCGAAATCACGACCTCGGCCAAGCCCGACGTGTTCAACATCGTCCGCGACACCCTGCGCGATGTCGGCTATGACCCGAAAGCCTACCAGATCGACTGCTACATCCACGACCAAAGCCCCGACATTGCGGGCGCTGTCGAGCCGGAATTGGCTGAGGGAGAGGACGAGGACACCCTCGGTGCGGGCGATCAGGGCGTTATGGTCGGCTACGCCTGCAACGAAACGCCCGAATATCTGCCCATGCCTGTGGTTGCCGCCCAGCGCCTTGTAACGCTGTTGGAAATCTCCCGCATGACCGGCGTTATCCCCGACATCGGCCCGGATGGCAAGGTGCAGGTCACGATGGAATACAACGGTGATACCCCCGTGCGCATCACCACGGTGGTCGTGTCGGTTCAGCACAAAGAGGATACCGATATGGACAAGCTGGCGGATCTGCTGGACGAGTATGTGTTCCCGCTTGCCTTTGACGGTATGCCCGCCGATGATGCGGAAATCATCCTGAACCCCAGCGGCAAGTTTGTGCAGGGCGGCCCGGATGCCGATACCGGCTTGACCGGGCGCAAGCTCATGGTGGACAGCTACGGCACCTTTGCACCCCACGGCGGCGGTGCGTTCAGCGGCAAGGATGCCACCAAGGTAGACCGCAGCGGCGCATATATGGCGCGGTACATTGCCAAAAACATGGTCGCCGCCCATCTTGCAGACCGCTGTCAGGTCACGCTGGCGTATGCCATCGGGGAAAAAGACCCCGTCATGGTGGATGTGAATACCTTCGGCACCGGCATCTGCGAGGATGACTGTTTGGCAGCAGCGGTGCGCAAGGTGTATGACCTGACCCCTGCGGGCATCATCAAGCAGTTGAACCTGCTGAACCCCATCTACTCCCGCACGGCGGCGGGTGGTCACTTCGGACGCGAGGATTTTCCGTGGGAAAATGTTGAACATATGAGCGACCTCGCCGCTTACATTGTGTAATTGCCGCGCGTCTGTAAAGAACAAATTGATGCCGCCAACCGGATGACGGCAATAGAGTTCCTGCGGAGGTACCGCCCCGGTTCGCTGGTGAAAAGCAGTGCGCGGGGTGAGTACCAGCTTGCGGAGCATGACAGCTTCAAGATAAACGGCGAATCCAGTGTGTGGCATTGGAAAAGCCGCGATATCGGCGGCAAGTCGGCGCTGAAATATTTGATTTATGTGGAAGGTGTACCGTTTGTGGAGGCGGTGCAGCTGCTGTGTGAGGAAAGTCCGATGTACATCCCAGTACAGCATGAAGCGGTGGAGCGCGAGCGCCCACAGTTTAAACTCCCCCGAAAAGCACCCACCAATGACCGCGTAACGCGGTATCTGCTGGGGCGCGGCATCTCACTGCCCACCATCCGGTACTGTATTGAGAGAAAAATTCTATACGAAAGTGCAGAATATCACAACTGTGTTTTCTTAGGCAAAGACCCGCAGGGTGTGCCGAAATATGCGGCGTTGCGCGGTATTTATGACTATGGGAAACCGTTTAAGAGGGAAGCTCCCGGCAGTCAGAAACAGTACGGATTCTGCATCCAGCCGATGCAGCCCGGCACCACGGTGGCCGTGTTTGAAGCCGCCATAGATGCCATGGCAGAGATGACGCTCTACGGCGATGCTGCAGATAAATACCGTTTGTCGCTGGGCGGTATCTCGTCCTCCGGCAAAGAACCGCTGGCGTTACAGGAATTTCTGCGGCAGCACCCGGAAATCACCACGATAGAACTGCGGCTGGACAACGACGCCAAAGGGCGCATGGCGAGTGTCGGCATCCGGAAAATCTACGCTGACCGCTACACCGTGCATGACCTGCCGCCCGACATCGAGAATGGAGATTACGCTGATATGGCAAAAAACAACCTGATGGCAGGGACTGCCGCCCACCGCGCGGCGCCTTGCCGATAGAGAGAGATCAACATGAAAGTTAGAAATCGTTCGCCCACTTATAGGGCATAAACAGGAGGTAAATCGTTATGGCTGTGTTCCGTGTACAAAAGACGCAAAATTATACCATTATGTCCAACCATCATCTGCGCAACAAGGCTCTTTCGCTCAAGGCGAAGGGGCTTTTATCTTTGATGCTGTCTCTGCCCGAAGATTGGGATTATACCACGCGCGGGTTGGCGTCCATCTGCAAAGAGGGCGTAGACAGCGTGTGTGCCACCGTGCGCGAGTTAGAAGCGGCGGGGTATATTATCCGCCGCCGCATCCGCGACAAGAACGGTCAGATGCGCGGTATGGAGTACACGGTTTTAGAGCAGCCGCAGCCCCCGGAACAGGACGAGCCTAGCTGTGCCCAACCAAAACAGGCAGAGCCTAAACGGGAAAAACCTGTACAGGAAAATCCTGCACAATTAAATACTAAAGAAATAAATAAAGAAGAAACAAATAACGTATCGAATCCTATCCGCGCGGCGGGCCAGCGGACAGAGTACCGCGCCCTGCTGCTGAAAAATATCGAGTATCCGATTTTGGCGCAGAATAACCCGATGGATATGATGCGATTGGATGAACTGATGGAGTTGATGCTGGATGTGGTTTGCTCCAAACGGGCTGCTATCCGTATCGCTGGCGAAAATATGCCTGCAGAGGTAGTAAAATCCAGATTTCTCAAGCTGAACGCGGAACACATCCAGTATGTTCTGGATTGTCTCAAGGACAACGCGCCCCGCATCCGAAACATCAAGCAATACTTACTGGCGGCGCTCTACAATGCGCCGCTGACGATAGAAAATTACTATGCCGCGCAGATCGACCATGACCTGTGCGGCAGAAATTGAGGTGATGCAATTTGCAGATGAAATTTTATTCTCCCTTGACTGCGGACTTTTTCCCGAATGACACCGAGGATTTGGACGATGACTACAGCGAATACGAGGGTATCCCTTACACCGGCAAGGAATTGACCGGCTACCGCGATGTTATCCGCGATGCCATCTACGAGGATGTCAAAGATTTTTACGGCGACCTGATGCGATATTACCGTGAGGACGATTCCGTCCGCCGCAAGGTCGTTCGTGCCGTTCTCACGGTGGACGAGGTGAACGGTGAACTGGTCGGCTCCCTGTGGGTCGATACGGACGCACCGCTTACCGCCGAGGAACAGGCCGTGTTCTGCGCATATATTTCCGGTCAGTACAGCGATGGCTGGGGCGAGGGCTTTGAGCAGCGGGAAATCGATGTTGGGGACGGCAAGCTGTATGTCCATTTCTGGCAGGATCACGATTTTGAACTGAAACGCGATGTGCCGGATATGACAGAGTTCAAAAAACTGCTGAACCGTCCCAAGAAGCCCAAGATGCAGCTGATTGGGCAGGACGGCAACATTTTCGCCATCATGGGTCGCGCATCCCGGCTGCTGAAAAGCAGCGGGCAAGGTGACAAAGCCAAAGAAATGCGTGACCGCGTTATGTCCTGCGACAGCTACCAGAAAGCACTCAGCATCGTTTCCGAGTATGTGGAAACCGAACTGTCGCCCAGCCCTACGCCCAAGCGTGACCGGGGTGATGCCAGATGAAGAAATACGAGATCACCGACATTGCCCATCCCGACAATCCCAACCTGCACCGCATCCGCGCGGTGACGGACTTAACCGAGAATGTCCTTGCCGGGATGCTCGGCGGCTATGTGGAAAGCTGCGATAACCTCGACCAAGAGGGTCGCGCGTGGATTTCAGCGGATGCCATCGCCTGTGAAAATGCAGTTGTCTGCGGTGACGCCATCCTTACAGATCATGCCGTCGCAAAGGGCTGCGCCTATGTCGGCAATAATGCCATGATGACCGGCCACGCCATCGCACAAGATGATGCGGCTATTTGCGGCGGGCTGCTCACGGGCAAAAGCTGTGTCTGCGGTTATGCCGTGATTCGGCAGGATGAGCAAACCTTGTGCGCACCGACCATTGACGGCAGCGCCCGCATCTATGGCGAAATCTCCGGCAATGTAGTCTGCCGCGGCAATGCCGTTGTTCTGCCCGGTACTAAGCTCGACAACAGGACGCAGGACTGCTTTGTACTCGAAGATGACCGTGTTTCTGTGCAGACGGCCAGCCGGACACCGCCCCCGAAAGAACCCCGTACCCATGATTTTGAACGATAAGAAAGAAGGATGCCTTTGACGAACACTCCCGAAACGCTCAACATTCTCAACCCTGATTTCCGGATGCCCGAACACTGCGGCGGTGACCGCTGGTCAATCCTGCACGGGGATTCTCTGCAGATCCTCCGCCAGTTTGAGCCGAACAGCTTCGATGCCATCATCACCGACCCGCCTTATGCCAGCGGCGGCAGCAGCCAGACCACCAAAAACCGCAGCACCAGCGAAAAGTACAGCAGCATGAGTAAGGACAAAGCACTGCCCGACTTTGACAGCGACCAGATGGATCAGCTGAGTTGGATGTTCTGGACGGCGGCATGGCTGCAGGATGCCCGCAGCATTGCCAAGCCCGGCGCGCCTGTCTGCCTGTTCATTGATTGGCGGCAGCTGCCCGCCATGACGCTGGCGTTGCAGTGGGCGGGCTGGACCTGGCGCGGCGTGGCGGTTTGGGATAAGGTCGCCAGCCGCCCGCAGAAAGGACGCTTTCGTCAGCAGTCCGAGTACATTGTGTGGGGCTCGAACGGAAAAATGCCGCTTGAGAGAAATGTTGGGTGTCTGCCGGGCGTGTTCCGCTATCCGAACCCGCAGAACCGCATCCATGTCACCGAAAAGCCCTTGCAGCTCATGCGGGATGTGGTGCAGATCTGCAAGCCGGGCGGGCGCATCCTTGACCCCTTTGCCGGGGCGGGCACCACCGTGCTGGCCGCTGTGCAGGAAGGCTATGAGGCTGTCGGCATTGAAATGTCGGACGCCTACTTCCGCCGCAGCACTGAACGGCTGAAAACTGCCCTTGAATCCGAAGTGAATCAGAACTGATTCACTATTTTACAAGAAATACCGAAAAGTGAATCAAGTCTGATTCACTCCCGAAAATGAAAGGATTGAACCGATATGAAACGACCCTGGGCTTTTATCTGCGCCAGCGAGGGCGCGACCTCCAAACATCTCCGCAATTATTGCCGCGAGGTGTACCTGCTGGGCTATCTGCCGGTATGCCCCAAATTGCAGGACAGCCAGTATTTGGTGCTGGAAGATGCCATGGAACGCAGCGAGTACACCGCCATTGTGAGGGATAAGCTGCTGCGCTGCCCGATGCTGGTGGTCTGCAGCCGCAATCAGGATGCTACCACCAACGCGCAGATCGGTTTGGCACAGAAATACAACCGTATTGTCACAACCTTGGACGGTTTGAAGAAAGCCGTTTCTGAGGGCGACGACCTTGTGTCATGAACCGTTTTGCGGGGTGTCGTGTTTGGCTAGCATAGCGTCTGGTCGACCAGACGCACATTTTGGGGATGCCCCAAACCCCTGCCGTGCGTAAACGCAGATTTATTGTCTCATTCCATGTCGATGAGAATGAATTATCGTTTTTGAATCGGCAGGTTGCGGCCAGCAGTCTGAACCGAGAGGAATACCTGCGCACGCTCATAGTAGACAAAGAAATCCATCCGCGCCCCTGCACGCACCATGCCGATCTGCTCCGCAAGGTGGCAGGGCTGTGCAACAATGCAAATCAGCTTGCCCACCGTGCCAACAGTACCGGAACAGCAGGGCAGGGGAGTGTGGATGAAATGACCCGGCTAACCCAAGAGGTCTGGCGGGAAGTAAAAGAAAACTGGTAAAGGAGTCACTATGAAAAATGGCTTACACATCCGTGATCCCTGTGCGCCGCCTTGACCGCACAGTGGACTATGTACAAAACAAAGCAAAAACAACACCGAAATCTCTGGAAGAAGCTGTGGACTATGCGGCAAACCGGGATAAAACCGAATCAGCCTGTTTTGAAACAGGACTGGGCTGCACAACCACCAGCGCCTTTGAAGATATGCGATTAAATACGCTTCGCTGGCACAAAGAAACCGGTGTGCAGGGATACCATCTTGTTCAGAGTTTTGCAGAAGGGGAGGTAACTCCAGAACTGGCGCACCAGATTGGTGTCGAGTTTGCTGAGCAGCTACTGCATGGGAAATACCAAGCAATTGTGACAACACATTTGAACACTAAGCATTACCACAACCACATTGTATGGAGCGCCGTTAGCTTGGAGGATGGAAAGAAGTACCACAGCAATAGTAAAAGTTACTATACCGAAGTACGCGCACTTTCAGACTCGCTCTGCCAAAAATATGGGCTTTCCATCATTGAAACGCCGGAATCACTGCGAGGAAAGCGGCAATATGAAAAGTGGAGGGCTGAGGAAAACAACAAGTCCACATGGCGCACCGCCATCCGACAGGATGTGGACGAAGCTATCCAGCAGAGCCTTACCTGGCGGCAGTTTCTTGGAGCGCTGGAACACAAAGGCTATGAAGTCCGCATGGGGCACAAGTATCCTGTTCTGCGTCCACCCGGAAAAGAGCGCTTTGTTCGTTTCAAAACGCTGGGCAAGCGATATACGCCAGAAGCCATCCAGACGCGCATCCTGTATCCACGAAGCTACCGCCCTTATGTTGAAAATCCACCAACAATCAAACATGGCCGTCTGCGCAGCGGGAAGAAGCCTTGCCGCAAGCTGACCGGGCTGCGGGCGCTGTATTATCGTTACCTGTACGAATTGGGTGCGCTCCCTCGCAAGCCGCGCCGTCCCAGCTATGCCGTGCGGCAGGATGCCTACAAGTTAGACCAGCGCATCCGGCAGATGGAGTTTTTATCTAAGAACAACATTGACACGCTGGCACAGCTGGAAACCTACCGACAAGCCAAGCTGGGTGAAATTGTCCAGCTCACTGCAGAAAGAAAATCGCTGTATAAAACAAACCCGGACAGCCCACGCATCCAGCAAGTCAACACAGCCCTAAAGCAGCTTCGCCAAGAAGAACGCCTCTGCCGTAAAATCGCAGAACACTCCCTAGAGGTGCAGCAACACCTCACCGAAGCTCGCCGTGACCGTGCTGAACAACAACAGCGTGAACAGGAACACGAGCGTGACCGCCGTCCCAACATTGATTTGACACTATAACCATGAAAGGAAAGATGCCCATGAAATACCCCAACAAAGACTACATCGAACACCTGCGCCGCAAGTACCCGCCCGGCACGCGGCTGCAACTCAGCTGTATGGAAGATGAGATGGCCGTGCCTCCCGGCTCTACGGGAACCGTTGATTTCATCGATGATGCCGGGCAAATCCATGTAGATTGGGACTGCGGGCGCAGTCTTGCCCTCATCCCCGGCGTGGACTCGTTCAGCCGCTTGCCCTCGCCCAAAGAAAAGGCCGGTGATGCCAGATGAATTACGGCTCCGAACCCGCAGACCAGGTCGTCCGCTACTCGCTGGAGGGTGCAGAGTTTGCGCTGCGTATCTCCGGCACCGCTGCGAAAAACTTCTTTATTTTCGCACAGGCAGTGCTGCACGACAGCAAAAAGACGCACGGCAAAACACATCTTATCCGGCTGCTGAAAGAGCAGAAGCCGCTGAAATTTTTCACGGTAGACAAAGACCGTATGCACGATTTTGCCCGCGCCGCCAAGGGGCATGGGCTGCTGTTCTGCCCCATCCGTGACAAGATGGACCCCGATCACATTGAGATCGCCATTTTACAGGATGATGCCTCCAAAGCCAACCGCATCATCGATAAGCTGCAACTGGCTATTGTGGACACCGGCACGGCAGAACTTATCGACACTGTGCAGCAGGAGCGTGGTGAAACCGCTTCGGAAACCGAGCGCGTCCAGACCGAGGACGGTGCGGTAGATTTTGAGGTCGGCGCAGACGAGGAACAGTTCAACATGGGTTTTCCGCAGGGCTCGGAGAACGCCAGTCCGTCCGAGCCTTTCTCCGACAGCAGCAAATCTTTTGCAAACTCGCCGTCGCCGCGCGCCGATCAGCTTCGGGCCAAGGGTGAGCGCCCTAGTGTGCGCATGGAACTCAGCGACATCACAGCTTACCTGCGCCGCAAAGTTGAGCCGCCCAAAGACCGAATGCCGAGGATGCCCGTAAAAATCAAGCGAAAGGACAAGGTGCTGTAAATGGACTTGAATAAATATCTCAACAAGGCTGCGCTGCCCGAAACACAGTATT
>OJJI01000006.1_pt1 | contig 104893 bp, 93 predicted proteins | sample 1596201 | NCBI WGS metagenome assembly OJJI01 (sample SAMEA4350158, study PRJEB24818) | metagenome | biome: human; feature: gut; material: faeces | place: Denmark | collected 2013-09 | reverse complement strand
CGGTTCGCTGTTTCCGCCACTGGCGGCGCTCACCTTTGCAGCATCCAGTATTATCTGCGCTTTTGGCTTAGCAGCTGCCGCACCTCGCTCGCCGTATCGGCACTTAGAATTATGCGGTATTGCCTAAGCATAGCAAAAGACGCGTGCCTTGCCCCCATGGGCTGGCACGCGCCTTTTTGTTTTTATTATCCGCAATTTTAATTTTGGCGGCAGGGAGCCACCCCTCACCGGCTTTCGCCGGAGCTCCCCTAGAGGGGAGCTGGACGCGAAGCGGCCTGAGGGGCGGTTTCCCGCTGCCAGGCTAAAAATTTGCAGGGAACGACACCTGCCTCGTCCCGCATGACGGGCTTTGCCGGGTATTTCACTTCATCACCCGGCGCACACCTGCGGGCGCACACTGTGCGCCCTTACGGTCTCTACAGGGGAAAACGGCATTTGCTGAACGGTGCCCCTGCTCATTTTCTCAAAACGCCTTCAATTCCACCCCGGCTGCCTGCAGGGCCGCGCCGATCTTTTCTACAAAGGCCAGAGCCTTGGGGCCATCGCCGTGTACGCAGACGGAATCCGCCTGGATGGCAATGTCCGTACCGTCGTTGGCGGTCACTTTGCCCTCGGTTACCATGCGGATCACGCGGGCAATGGCTTCGTCCTCATCCTCAATCATGGCACCGGGGGTTCCGCGGGGCACAAGGCTACCATCCGGGCGGTAGCCGCGGTCGGCAAACACCTCATTGGCAACCGGCAGGCCGATGGCCTGGGCCGCCTTGACCATCTCGCTGCCGGAAAGCGCCAGCAGCACTGCGCCGGGGGCGCTCTCCTTCACCGCGGCGCAGATGGCATCCGCCAGCGTGCGGTCCTTGCCCGCCATGTTATACAAAGCGCCGTGGGGCTTTACATGATGCAGCGGCACACCGGCGGCATCGCAAAACGCTTTCAGCGCACCGATCTGATACTGCACACAGGCCTTGGCTTCTGCCGGGGTCAGCTTCATCTGGCGGCGGCCAAAGCCCTGCAGATCAGGGAAACCGGGGTGCGCCCCCACCGCCGCGCCGCTCTGTTTGCACAGCGCCACGGTGCGCCGCATCACCAGCGGATCGCCTGCATGGAAGCCACAGGCCACATTGGCCGATGTGATAAACGGGATCACCTTTTCATCCATTCCGATGGTATACGCGCCAAAGCTTTCGCCCAGGTCACAGTTCAAATCAATATGCGGCATAGCTCAATCCTCCACTTTCAGGCATAAGGCAATGTTTCTGCCCCGCAGGGGCGCACAGTGTGCGCCCCTGCGGTTTTTACTATCTGCTCTTAATATTTCAGCTCCACATTTTTTACGTCGGTCACAAACATGTGCCCCGGCGCATGGGTGATGCAGAACTCCGGCTTGGAGTGCATCACAACGTTCTGCGGGGTCACGCCGCAGGGCCAGAACACCGGTGTTTCGCCGGGGTTGATGGTCACGGCATCGCCGTAATCCGGGTGAGCCAAATCATGGATGCCGATGGCTTCCGGCTCACCGATTTGCACCGGCATACCGTGCACGCGGGGCATGCCCGCTGTAATGGCAGCTGCCGCCGGGACCTGCCGGTACGGGATGGGCCGCATGCTGACCACCATGTTTCCGCTGAACACCCCCGCCGGGGTACAGGGAATGTTGGTGTTGTACATCGGCACATTCACGCCCTCTTCGATCTGGCGCACCGGGATGCCCGCTTCCAGCAGTTCAGATTCAAAGGAGAAGCTGCACCCGATCAAAAAGCTGACCAGGTCGTTCCTCTCCTCAAAGAATTTGCTCACATCGGTGTATTCCCCAGTCAGCTCGCCGTGTTCGTACACCCGGTAGCGCGGGATATCGGTAGCAATATCGCTGCCTTTGCCAAATTGGGCAAAGGTTCGCTCGCCTGCGTCCGCCACTTCCAGCAGCGGGCAGGCTTTGGGGTTGCGCTGGCAGAACAGCAAAAAGTCCCACGCCAGCGCCTTTGGCAGCACCACAAGGTTGCCCTGGGCATAACCGTTGCACATGCCGGTGGTCGGGCCGGTCAGTTCGCCCTTGCGGATCAGCCCGCGCAGGTCGGCCGGTTTCATGGCTGCAAAGTCCATTATTTCATCCGCTCCCTGATTTTGTCAAGCACGGCCGCCTGCGCCCTGGCTCCTGCAACAGCCTGCGCCGCGGTCACATATTGGAACGCCAGCTTTTCGCCGGGGCGCAGCTGCGCCATGGCCGAAAGGTCAGCGCTGATGACGGTTGCAATTTTGGCATACCCGCCGGTGGTCTGGTGGTCAGCCAGCATCACAATGGGCTGCCCGTTGGCCGATACCTGCACCGAACCCGCCACAATGCCGTCCGATACAATGTCCGACCCATCCACAGTCTCGATCTGCGGCCCCTGCAATTTGCAGGCCATGCGGTCACAGTCTGCTGTCAAAGCATATACCCCGTGTACAAATGCGGCCTGCCCCACTGCGGTAAAGGCATCGGTCTGGGGGCCGGGCACCGCACGGAACAGCGGCAGCTTCCGCCCGCCCAAAAAGCGCCACGGCCTTGCGGGGGTGCGCGCCGTGCCCAGCGGGCGGTTTGCCCCTTTGGCGCAGATCTGCTGCCAGCGCTGTTCCACCATGGCGGGTGCCGCCCCAATGGGCAGCACATCCCCAGCTTTCAGTGCGCGGCCATCCAGCCCGCCCATCCGGCATTTTAAGTCGGTGGAGCGGCTGCCCAGCACGGGCGGGGTATCCACGCCGCCAAACACGGCCAGGTAGCCGCGCAGTCCGCTGCGGGCCGCGCCGATTGCCAGCACCTGCCCCGCGCGGGCCAAAAGCGGCGTATAGGCGGGCACCGGGCGGCCATCCAGCGCGGCGGGCATATCGGCCCCCGCCAGGGCAAAAACAGCGTCCCCGTCAAACTGATACTTGCCGCCCTGCAGGGTCATTTCCAGCACGGCGGCACCGGCTGCCTGGGGGTTGCCCGCCAGCAGGTTGGCGGTCCGCATAGCGTAACCATCCGCCGCTCCACAGGTGCGGAACCCCCGCGCGGCATAGCCGGTGCGGCCTGCATCCTGCACGGTGGTCAGCGGGCCGGGGCTTATCACATGCAAGTTCACAGTGCCGCCCCCTGTTCTTTCTGGATGGTTTCAAACTTTTCCGGGCTAATGGGCACAAACCGGATGCGGTCCCCCGCCGCGTAAGGCAGTTTGCCGCCGCCAGCCGGGTCAAACAGGCGCAGCGGCGTGCGGCCGATCAGCTGCCACCCGCCGGGGGAAGCCAGCGGGTAGATGCCCGTCTGCTTGCCGCCAATGCCCACCGCCCCCGCGGGGATCTTGGTGCGCGGGGTCTGCAGCCGGGGGCAGACAATGCGTTCATCCATGCCGCCCAGGTACGGGAACCCCGGCAGGAACCCCAGCATAAAAATGCGGTAGTCCCGCCCGCAGTGGATGTCGATGACCTGCTGTTCGGTCAGCCCGGCGTGCTGTGCCACAAAGGCCAGGTCGGGGCCGTAATCTCCGCCGTAACACACCGGCACCTCCACCAGCCGCCCGGCCGCGGTGCTGCTGACCGGGGGCAAAGCGTCCCACAGGCGGCGCAGCGCGGGGATCAGGGTATCGGCATCGGTCTGCAAAGGGTCCAGCGTGACCAGCAGCGCCGCATAGGCGGGCACTGTTTCCACCACGCCGGGCAGCTGCGCCGCCTGCACAGCAGCATCCAGTGCCATAACCTGCGCGTTCACCTGTTCACTGATCTCACTGCCGCAGACGGCCAGCACGCCGCTGTCCCCCACGGGGGTAAACTGGATCATAACAAAAATCCCCTTTGCGTCCGTTATTTTGGGGCTGGTCAGGAAGTGTGCTGTATCTTTAGGGCACATTGTGCGCCCCTACGGTCTCTAAACGTGCCGTTTTGGGTTCACTGCTTCCTGACCAAGGCCAATGTGCCTATTATAGCACAACCTGCTTTATGCCTGCTCAAAAAATTTCTTTGCCAGCACCGGGCCGAACCAGTGGTCCGAATTGTGGGAATACCGCACCGCATACGCCGTGCACTGCCGCATCATGCTGACAATGCCAACGTTCATGCGGGTATCAAACCCATCCACACCCGGCAGCAGCGAGCCTGTCATATCGATCATGCCATTGCGGGAAAGCACCCGCATAACCTCGCTTTCCATCTCCTCCCGGTGCAGGATGTCCATATCCTTTTTCAGGTAGGCCAGCGCGGCCATCAGCGCATAGCCGCCCCAGTCAGAGCAGGTTGCCGTGATGATGTTATCGGTGCTGCTTGCGGCCAGAATGCCGCCGCAGCAGCCGTCCTGGCATTCGCCGGGGGCGGTGAAGGGCACATATTTTTTAATGTGCTCCCCAATGGTGCCCATGCCGATCTCATTGCCCAGATCGCCGATGGCCACATTGGGCACGCCGCGGGCGCGCAGTTCGTTCCACAGCACATCGCTTTTGGCTTCCAGTGCGGTCACATCCTTGCCCACCGCATTGTGGTAAACACCCTTGGCGTTGCCGCCGCAGGCTTCCACCGAGATCACCGCTGCGGGTAAAATCTTATCCGCCAGCGCTTTGGCCTGGGCGGAGGCTTTGGCCTTATCTTTGGTAAAGGCCACAACGCCAAGGCTCAGCGGCAGCTCCATGGCGGTATCCAGGTCCTCATACACATGCAGACCCACCACATTGCCGCATTTCTTAAATGCTTCCACGCTGTCCTGCGGGCAGACGATGATCGGCTTTGCCCCAAAGGCCAATACCAGAGACCGCGCCAGCAGGATCGCGCTGACAGAACCGTCCATTTCCGGCACCTTGTGGGGCAGCAATACAAACCCGACCAGGATATACACCGGGTCGCCGGGGTGGATGGCTTTGCACAACGCTTCGGCTGCGTGCATGGCGGTTGGCTCCCCGGTATATGCCCGGCTGCCCGCGTACAAAATGCGGCATACCCCGTAACCGCGGGGGTCCAGACACATGATGGCATCCAGGTTTTCGCCTACATTGCGTTTTTCCAGTTCGTCACGGGTCATGGTGTTTTCCCCCTTTTCAGCCCCACAGACTTTCGCAGCCGGTATAGTCATAGAACTCTTTCAGCACTTCGTCCTGGATGGCTTTCAGGGTAGCGGGGTCCTTGCCGCCGGCGGGCTTGCCCTCAAACTTGCAGGCATGCAGACAGAAGTTGGAGGAGGAGGTCACGATGATCTCATCCGCATCGCGCAGGAAATCCACCGTGAACGGTTTTTCCATCACGGTAATGCCCAGGCGGTAGCAGGCCTGCAGCATATGGGTCTTGGCAATGCCGCGCAAAATCAGTTCATCGTTCGGGTGGGAATAGAAAATCCCGTCTTTCAGCACTGAAACGTTGGAGTGCGCACATTCCGTTACAATATCCCCGCGGTGGAACACGGTCTCGCTCATGCCGGCCAGCTTGGCGCGCTGGGCGGTCATAACGCTGGGCAGCAGGTTCAGCGTTTTGATGTTGCAGTGGTAAAAGCGAGTGTCCTCCTCAGAGTTCAGGCGGATGGGCTTGTCGGGGTCGTTCAGGGTGTTGGGCCGGATGGAAACCCACAGCTTGCCGGGCACGCCTTCCTCATACACATGGTTGCGGGGCTCCACACCGCGGGTGACCTGCCAGTATACAAAGTTGACCTTGCTGTCCACCTTGGCCAGCAGGTCGGTCAGCAGCCTGCCCAGCTCGGCCTTGCCCATCGGGATGTTGATATCCAGTGCCTTGGCGCTGGTAAAAAAGCGGTCCAGGTGGTCCTGCAGCAGGTATACCTTGCCGTTCGCGCCAACGGTGGCATCGTAGCAGCCATCGCCAAAAAAGTGAACGCGATCATTGAACGGCACCATCAATTCTTCCGGTGCGCCGATTTTGCCATCATAATATGCAATGGATTCCATTTTCCCTTACTCCTCTCATCTTGGTTGCCTTTATGTTCAGCCGTTATTTGGCTTTCACATCAAATTTCAGTTCAATCACTTTTTTAATCAGCTCCACGCAGTTATCCAGCCCAATGGCGGCAGAATCCAGGCAGAGGTCATAATTTTCCACCCGCTTCCACTGGCGGCCGGTGTGGTATTTGTAATAGCTTTCACGGTAGCGGTCCAGCTTGTCAATATAGTGCTTGGCCTGGCTGCTGCCAATGCCCTGGCGCTTCATCTCGCGCTCCACACGCCAGTCATAGGGGGCATCCACATACACGGTCAGCACGTTGGGCTTATCCCGCAGAACAAAGTCCGCCGCGCGGCCCACGCAGATATAGCTTTCCTCGTTCAGCAGCTCCCGCAGCACCTTGGCCTGGTAGTTGAACAGGTTTTCATCGCTGATAAAGTTGCCACTTTCCGGCGGGATGATGCTGCCGTCATACACCCGTTCCGAAACCCGGTACAGCATGGTTTTGCGGGTGTTCTCATCGGCGTGGGCAAACAGTTCCTCGCTGATGCCGCTGTCCTCTGAGGCAAGGCGCAGCAGCTTGCGGTCATACAGGTCAATGTCAAATGCCTTTGCCAGCTGCTTGCCAATGTAGCTGCCGCCGCCCGAACCACAGGTGCGGGTAATGGCGACTGCAAAATACGGATAATTGGGATACATTTTCCACCCCTCCTTACTGGCCCAGATAGGCTTTCTTCACGCGCGGGTCGTTCAGCAGATCCGCGGCGTTGCCCTCAATGCTGATGTTGCCGGTTTCCAGCACATAGGCGCGGTCCGAGATGGCCAGCGCCATCTTTGCGTTCTGTTCCACCAGCAGGATCGTGATGCCCTGCTTGTTTACTTCCTGAATGATGGCAAAGATCTCTTTGACCAGCAGGGGCGAAAGGCCCATCGAAGGTTCATCCATCAAAATCATTTTGGGCTTTGCCATCAGGGCGCGGCCTACGGCCAGCATCTGCTGCTCGCCGCCGGAAAGGGTGCCCGCCAGCTGGCGGCGGCGCTCTTCCAGACGGGTGAAGCGCTTATACACATCCTTCATCGTCTCTTCCATCCCGGCCGGGTCGGCATAAGCGCCCATTTCCAGGTTTTCTTCCACCGTCATCTGGGGGAAGATATGCCGCCCTTCCGGCACATGGGCCAGCTTGTAGGTAATGATCTTGCTGGGTTCCGCCTTGCGCAGGTCGTGCCCGTCAAACATCACGCTGCCGGACGCAGCTTTTTCCAGCCCGGTAATGGTGCGCAGGGTGGTGGTTTTGCCCGCGCCGTTTGCCCCGATCAGGGATACGATCTCGCCGTCATCCACATGCAGCGATATGCCGTTCAGCGCGTGTACCGCGCCGTAATTGACATGAAGGTCTTTTACTTCAAGCATCCGTTTCGGCCTCCTCCTCTTTGTCTTTGCCCAGGTATGCTTCAATCACATGGGGGTCATTGGCGATCTTTGCCGGTGTGCCGGAAGCGATCGTGGTACCAAAGTCCAGCACCTGGATTCGCTCGCAGATTTTCATGACCAAACTCATGTCATGCTCGATCAGCAGCACCGATACCTTGAATTCGCTCCGGATATAATCAATAATCTCCAGCAGTTCCTCCGTTTCAGTCGGGTTCATACCGGCGGCCGGTTCGTCCAGCAGCAGCAGCTTCATGTTGGTGGCCAGCGCGCGGGCAATCTCCAGGCGGCGCTGCTCACCATAGGGCAGGTTGTCGGCCTCCAGGTCCTCCTTGTCGGAAAGGTGCACCACCTGCAGCAGCTCTTTGGCGCGTGCGGTGGCGGCGGCTTCCTGCTGCCAGTACGCCTTGGTGCGGAAGATGGCCTGCGGCATGTTGTAGGTCAGTTCTTCCAGCATGGCAGCTTTGACGTTTTCGATCACCGTCATTTTTTTGAACAGGCGGATATTCTGGAAGGTTCTAGCAATGCCTGCATGAACGATCTGGTGGGTCTTTTTGCCGTTCATCCGCTCACCATTCAGGTAAAGGGAGCCTTCGGTCGGCTTATACACACCAGTGATCAGGTTGAACACGGTGGTTTTGCCTGCGCCGTTGGGGCCGATCAGCCCCACCAGCTCGGATTCGCCGATTTCCATATTAAAATCATCCACGGCTTTCAGGCCGCCAAACTGGATGCCAAGGTGCTGGCATTTCAAAACGGGTTGTGCCATGGTTCAGGCCCCCTTTCCTGCTTTTGCTTTTACCGTGCCGCGGCCGGTCAGTTTTTCCAGCGCGCGGGTCAGGCTGAACTCCCACCGGCCAAAGATGCCGCCGGGACGGAACAGCATGACCAGCACCAGAACCACCGAGTAGGCCAGCATGCGGTAGGTAGAAAATTCACGCATCAGTTCCGGTAAAGCGCTCAGGAACGCTGCGCCGATGATGGAACCGGTCAGCGAACCGGTGCCGCCGATGATCACTTCGCTCAACAGCTCTGCGGAATAGTTAAAGTTGAAGTTGGTGGGGATCATTGCCGTCATGTAATGGGCATAAATACCGCCGCCGATGCCGGCAAAGAATGCGCTGATGGCAAAGATCATGACCTTGTAATAGGTCACGTTGATGCCGGAAGCCGAAGCCGCGATGTAGTCCTCACGGATGGCCTGCACGGTGCGGCCATATTTGCTGCGGACGAACAGGTACATGATGGTAACGCAGACCACCATGATCCAGAATACCCGCGGGAAGGTGGACAGCTTGAGGATGCCACTCATTGTTTTACCGCCGCCGGTGATGGAAAAGTTGCAGAAGCAGACGCGGATGATCTCGGCAAACGCCATGGTGACAATGGCGAGATAGTCGCCGCGCAGGCGCAGCGCCGGGATGCCGACCAGTACGCCCATGATGCCCGCAGCCAGGCCGCCGACCAGCAGCGCGATCAGGAACAGCCCCAGATCCGAAAGCCCTTTGCCTGCCAGCGCGCCGGATACAATGGCGGAGACATAAGCGCCGACCGAAACAAACCCCGCATGCCCCAAGGAGAACTCGCCCATAAAGCCAACTACCAGGTTCAGCGATGTGACCATGATGATGGTGTAGCAGGCGGTGGTGCAGATGCCCCGAATATAGGTGGTGGAGGTGCCGAACGCATTGGCGGCGAACAGCCCTGTCAACAGGGCAAACACCAGCGCCACGCCCACAGCGTTCAAAAGATAGGAGCCTTTTATTTTTTTACTCATTGCTCTGCTCCCTCCCTTACACTTTTTCGCCGGTGTTCTTGCCCAGGATACCGGCGGGCTTGACCAGCAGGATCACGATCAATGTGCCGTAAGTAACGGCTTCGTACCAGCCGGGGGCAAACAGCTTGACAAAAATTTCAATCAGGCCGACCAGAATGCCGCCGATCATGGCGCCGGGGATGATGCCAATGCCGCCCAGAACTGCGGCGATGAAGGCTTTCATGCCCATCATGGAGCCCATATCGGTGGTAACGCGGGGGTAGGTAGAGCAGTACATCAGCGCTGCCACCGCCGCCAGACCGGAGCCGATGGCAAAGGTCAGGGTGATGATCTTGTTCACGTTGATGCCCACCAGGGTGGAAGCATCCTTATCCTGCGGGACGGCGCGCATAGCCTTGCCCAGCTTGGTCTTTTTTACAAACAGCTGCATGCAAAGCATCATCGCAACGCCGATGCCAATGGTCAGCAGCACGTTCAGCGGCAGCGATACCCCGCCGACCGTAATGGTGGGCAGGCTGAAAATAGCCTGCACGTTGTGCGGCTTGGCGCCAAACAGTACCATGGCCAGGTTTTCCAAAAAGATGCTCATGGCCAGTGCGGTAATCAAGGCGGACATGGGCCCGGCCTTGCGCACCGGGCGGTAAGCCAGGATTTCAACCAGCATACCAACCAGTGCGCACACCGCAACGGCCACAATCACGGCCATCCAGGCGGGCATTCCCGCATCGACCATCAGCGGGATGGTGTAAAACAATGTGTAAGCACCGATCATGATAAAATCGCCGTGGGCAAAGTTGATCATGCGGATGATACCGTAAACCATGGTGTAGCCCAACGCGATCAGCGCATAAATAGCGCCCTGGTTCAGGCCGTTGATCAGGCCCTGAACAAATAATGATGCAGTCATGGTCCATTCACCTTTCCTATCATTTTTTGTGAATGTTTGATTCGGGGGAATTAAAAAAATAAAAAAGTGCGCGCGGCTGCTTGCATTGCCGCGCGCACCATTGCGCCTTTGCTCTGGAGGGGGTGTTTTAGGGGAATCTAAAAAACTTTACTCAGCGGAGGAAACCAGGTTGCCATCGGAATCCAGCGTCTCAGACCACTTGACCTTGCCGTCAACAAAGGTGTTGAATGCAATGCTCTTGATGGCGTCGCCGTTTTCGTCCAGCTTGATCTTGCCGCCAACGCCGGTAAACTCCATACCGGTCATGCCTTTTACCAGGCTTGCGGTATCGGTGCCGCCGCCATTCTCGGCAGCTTGCAGCAGCATGTAGATGGCGTCATAGTACAGGGCCGCGCAGGCGTTCAGGCTTTCGGTGCCGTACTTTTCGGTGTACTTCTGCACAAAGTTCTGAACGGCGGGGGCGGTATCCTCGCTGGAGTAGTGGTTGGTAAAGTAGCAGTCATCAAACTTGTCTTCCAGGCCGGTGGTATCCGCGCCATCCCAGGCATCGCCGCCCATGATGGTACCGGTAAAGCCCGCGTTGCGCGCTGCGCCTACAAACAGCGGTACCGTATCCAGGAAGCAGGGATAATACAAAAACTCTGCGCCGGAAGCCACGGCCTGTGCTGCCTGGGAGGAAAAGTCAGTATCAGTGCTCATGCACTCGCCGGTATAGGTAATTTCAATGCCGTTGGCCTCGCAGTTTTCTACAAAAGCGTCCTTCAGGCCGTTGGAATAGTCATCATCCTTGGCATAAATCACGGCTACCTTGCTGAATCCCTTGCTCTTAACAAACAGGGCGGCCATCTTGCCCTGATACGGGTCAATGAAGCAGTTACGGAAGATTGTGGAGCCTTTCTGGGTCACATCCACGTTGGTAGCGCCGGTTGCCAGCAGCAGCATTCCGTCATTGGCAGCCTGGGTCGCCATAGGCAGTGTAACGGAAGAGAAGAAGCTGCCCACGATAGCGGCCGGGGAATCTGCCATGACCTTGTTGTAAGCGTTCATGGCCTGCTTGGCGTCCTTGGCATCGTCAGCCACCTTGCCGCCGTTGACGATCTCGACCGTGTAGCCGGAATCGCCGGAGTTGATCTCCTCCACAGCCATATCCACCGCGTTCTGGGCACCCTCGCCGTAAATAGCGGAGCCGCCGGTCATGGAGCAGACCACACCAACGCGGATCACATTACCGCTGTCCGCGCTGGATGCTGTGGTGGAAGCGGCACTGGAAGTATCTGCCGTGCTGGCTGTGCCGCCCTGTGCGCTGGAAGAACAGCCGCCCAAAACGCCTGCCGCCATCGCCGCCGCCATGGTAAGAGAAAGAACCCGTGTTGCCTTTTTCATCGTAAGCCCCTCTTTCTTTCATGTTTGTTCTGCTTTCTTCTCTCAGATATCTCCTGACCAAACAAAAAGCGCACAGCCCCGCCGTCAAGCGGGTGCCGCACGCCTTTGTGCAAAAGCAAAATCTCTTTTGTTCTTTTTATGCTTTTGTCTCCGGAATCAGAACGGGGTTCGCAGCTTTTGCACTGCGGACCCCGTTGTCCTTGCTCCGTGTTTGGATGGTTCTGATTATAGCATACTGCCAAAATTTTGCAAGCACTTTTTGTCGGCATCAAGTGGATTTTTGCCGCCGATTGCCTTATTCTATTAAGCTGTTTCTTCGTTTTTCATCTCGCATCCCCGTTTTTGCTTTCTTTTTTTCCGTCAAATTGTCCTTTGGGCTAAATAACTTCAAAATTACAGCTTTTCCCTCGCACCACTGGGTCATGCCGGGCAGCGGACGGCCCAGTCCGGCAACCTTATTCCGCTGTTTCTCCCCGCCTTACGTTATCACAGCCTTGTTTATCGAAGAGTTTCTCTGCCAATTTCTTATGCCATCCAAAATCTCGCATTGTTTCTCACTTTATCGCGCCATAGTTTTATATCGAACGTTCGTCTTATTTTTTGCCAGCTTTTTCCGTCATTTCCCAATATTATATATTTTGTGAACAATCATTGCATAGGTTGTAAACATTAGCACTCTGCTATTGACAGTGCTAATTTTAGGGTTATAATAAAGGCGTACCTTGAAAGAGGGGGTGCGGAACGCAAGAGCGTTCCGGGAAACACCGCCAAGGAGCCGCAAGGCTCGGGAAGCGTCAGACTTCCCGGAGAGGCACCAAATAAAATTCCAGATTTTTACAAAGTGAGGTTATGACTTATGTTGCCGACTGTTTTTGGTGAAAATCTTTTTGATGATTTCTTTGACGATTCCTTTGGTATGATGAACGCACGCAACCCGCTGTACGGCAAGCATGCACGCAACCTGATGAAGACCGATATCCGCGAGACCGATACCAACTATGAGCTGGCCATTGATCTGCCGGGCTTCAAGAAGGATGAGATCCACATTGAGCTGAAAAACGGTTACCTGACCATCAGCGCCGCCAAGGGCCTGGATAAAGACGAAAAGGCCCCCGAAGGCAAATATATCCGCCAGGAGCGTTACACCGGCGCCTGCAGCCGCAGCTTCTATGTTGGCACCGACCTGCAGCCCAAGGATGTCAACGCCAAGTTCACCGATGGCATCCTGGAGTTGACCTTCCCGAAGGAAGCTCCCAAGAAGGAACCTGATGTGACCCGCGTTGAAATTGGTGAATAACCGATCTGCCTTTGCGGCATAACTGAATAAGTCTCAGCGGTGCTCCGCCCTTGACCCCAATCGGTCAGGGCGGGGCACCGCTTTTTTTGTTTTGTTGCACCCCTGTGGTATAATGGGTTTTATAATAAATCCAACAGGGGGCTGCTGTTTATATGGTCGATCATATTGAGATCCGCGGGGCACGGGTACACAACCTAAAAAATATTGATGTCGATGTGCCGCTGAACAAAATCGTCGGCATTGCGGGTGTATCCGGTTCCGGCAAATCTTCGCTGGCGCTGGGCGTGCTGTATGCCGAAGGTTCGCGCCGGTATCTGGACGCACTTTCCACCTACACGCGCCGCCGCATGACCCAGGCCCCCAAAGCTGATGTGGACGAGGTTCTGTATGTTCCCGCCGCGTTGGCGCTGCACCAGCGGCCGGGGGTGCCGGGCATCCGCAGCACCTTTGGCACCGGCACCGAGCTGCTGAACAGCCTGCGGCTGATGTATTCCCGCCTTGCCAGCCACCGCTGCCCCAACGGGCATTATCTTGCGCCCACCCTGGCCGTGGCCGCCGGGCAGGAGCTGATCTGCCCCGAATGCGGGGCCCGCTTTTACGCCCCTTCGGCGGAAGAGCTTGCCTTTAACAGCCAGGGTGCCTGCCGCACCTGCGGCGGCACCGGCACCGTACAGACCGTTGACCGCGCCACCCTTGTGCCGGACGAAAGCCTGACCATTGACGAGGGCGCTGTGGCCCCCTGGAACTCTTTGATGTGGTCGCTGATGACCGATGTCTGTCGCGCCATGGGGGTGCGCACCGATGTGCCGTTCCGCGACCTGACCGATGTGGAGAAAGAGATCGTCTATGACGGCCCGGCTGAGAAGAAGCACATTTTCTACCACTCCAAAAACAGCGAGCAGGCCGGGGAACTGGATTTTACCTATTACAGCGCCGTACGCACGGTGGAAAACGCACTCTCCAAAGTCAAGGACGAAAAAGGCATGAAGCGGGTGGAAAAGTTTTTGCGTCAGGATATCTGCCCGGACTGCGGCGGTTCCCGGCTGTGCGCTGCCGCCCGCGCGCCCAGGCTGCAGGGTATCCCGCTGGATGAAGCCTGCCGCATGACCCTTTCCGACCTGGTTGCCTGGGTAAGCGGGGTTCCCGCCGCCCTGCCGGAAGAAATGCGCCCCATGGCGCAGAGCATCTGTGAATCGTTCCAAACGGTGGCCAAGCGGCTGATGGACCTGGGACTGGGCTACCTGGCGTTGGACCGCGCCGCGGCTACCCTTTCCACCGGCGAGCGCCAGCGTATGCAGCTGGCCCGCGCGGTGCGCAACCGCACTACCGGCGTTCTGTATGTGCTGGATGAACCCTCTATTGGGCTGCACCCCGCCAACATCACCGGCCTGACCGGCGTGATGCAGGACCTGATCCACGACGGCAACTCAGTCATTCTGGTGGACCATGATACCCAGATTCTATCCGAAGCCGATTGGCTGATTGAGATGGGGCCGCAGGCCGGTGCGGGCGGCGGCCAGGTGATTGCCCAGGGCAGCATCCCGGCCATTGAAGCAAACGCTGCTTCCCGCATTGGGCCGTTCCTGGCGGGCAAAGCGCAGTGCCTGCGCCCCCAGGCCCCGCAAAGCGAGTTGTTCGCGCTGGGGCGCATTCAGCTTTCCACCAACGCCATCCACACCGTAAAGCCGCTGGACATCGAAATTCCCAAGGGGCGGCTGACTGTGGTGACCGGGGTTTCCGGCTCCGGCAAGACCACCCTTGTGCTGGAAAGCCTGGTTCCCGGCCTGAACGCCGCCATCCACGGCCAAAAGCTGCCGGAGCATGTACGCTCTATTGTGCCGGACGGCATCACCCAGGTCAAGCTGATCGATGCCGCACCCATTGGCATCAATGTGCGCTCCACCGTGGCCACCTATGCCAATGTGCATGATGAGCTGCGCAAAAAGTTTGCCGCCACCCCGGATGCCAGGCAGGCCGGGTATAAAGCGGGCGATTTTTCCTACAACACGGGCAAGCTGCGCTGCCCCGTGTGCGATGGCACCGGCAGCATCAGCCTGGATGTACAGTTTTTGCCGGATGTGGAGATTCCCTGCCCCGAATGCCGCGGTTCCCGCTATGCCAAGGAGGCCGGGCAGATTTTTTACACCAGCAAGTCCGGAACCAGATATTCCCTGCCGCAGCTGATGGATATGGATGTGAACACTGCCCTGACCGCCTGTGCCGACTGGCCGGTGGTGCGCCAGCGGCTGACTGTTTTACAGGAACTTGGCCTTGGCTACCTGACCCTTGGCGAGGAAACGCCCGGCCTTTCCGGCGGCGAGGCCCAGCGCCTGAAGCTGGCCAGCGAGATGGGCAAAGCCCAGTCGGACTCTCTGTTTGTCTTTGATGAGCCCACCATCGGCCTGCACCCCGCCGATGTGCAGGTTCTGCTCGGCGTGTTCCAGACCCTGATCGAGCACGGCGCCACCGTCATCGTCATTGAGCATGACCTGGATGTGATCCGCAACGCAGACTACATCATTGATATGGGCCCGGGCGGCGGTGCCCAGGGCGGCACGGTGGTGGCCGCCGGCACGCCGGACGTTATTCGCCACACCCCCGCCAGCCAGACCGGCAAATTTATCTGATTTTATATCTTTATAAACAAACGCATCCCTCGGCAGCGCCGTATTGGGCGGCCCGCCGGGGGATGTGTTTTGCTTTTATTCGGTTTTATCTGCTTCCTGCTTCTGCTTTTCTTTTAACTCTTTTTGCAGCTCCGCTTCCACGCGGTCAAAGCGCTCCAAAAAGCTATGTTCCTGCCCTTCGGTCTTGTAGCCGGGCATGGTATCCAGCGCAACGCCGTGGATGCTGCGGAAAATGCTGTTCTCAATGTTGGGGTTATCCCGCTTTAGGCGGCGCAGCAGCACCTTGACTTCCTGCCGCTTGGAGCCACCGCCGCCGTTGTCGCAGGTGGTGCAGTTTTCGGTAAAGCGGCAGGCGCACTGGATGAATTCCAGGTCGTTATAGCGTTTCCAGGCAATGATATCTTCCTCCCGCACGCAGTACAGCGGACGGATCAGCACCATGCCGGGAAAGTTGGTGCTGTGCAGCTTGGGCGGCATAGCCTGCAGCTGGGAGCCATAGAACATGCTCATCACGGTTGTTTCGATCACATCATTAAAATGGTGCCCCAGTGCAATTTTGTTGCAGCCCAGCTCCTGAGCCTTCTTGTACAGGTAGCCGCGGCGCATGCGGGCGCACAGGTAACAGGGGGATTTATCGCTGTTGTTGGCGACCGCAAACACATCCGTCTCAAAAATTGTAATGGGGATATTCAGCAGTGCGGCGTTGCTTTCGATCTTCTGGCGGTTGATCTCATTATAGCCGGGGTCCATCACCAAAAACACCAACTCAAAGGGCACATCGCTGTGGCGCTGCAGCTCCTGCATCAGTTTAGCCATCAGCATGCTGTCCTTGCCGCCGGAAATGCACACGGCAATTTTATCTCTCGCCTGCACCAGTTCATAGCGCTTGACCGCCACAATAAAAGGGGTCCACAACTCTTTGCGGTATTTTTTGATAATGCTGCGTTCAATCAGCTGGCAGGGTTCCATCTGGCGTTCCAATGGTCATTTCTCCTTTTGCAAATCCTTCAGGCAGCGGTCAAACGCCGCCAAAAATCCGTTCAGTTCTTCTTCAGTGGTCAGGTGGCTCAGACTGATGCGCCATGAGCTCAGCGCATTTTTGCGGTCCCGGCTGACGGCAAACACCGCCTTGGACGGTGTGCCGTCAGTAGAGCAGGCCGATTTGACGGACACACATACCCCCTGCCCGCTCAACGCCTGCTGAAACACCCCGGCCTTGATGCCCGCCACGCTCACATTTACAATGTGCGGTACCGCACCCGCCGGGCTGTTGATGCGCACCCCCGGCCGCTTTTGCAGCTCTGCGCACAGGGTATCGTGCAGCGCCTGCACATGGGCGCAGCGCTGGGGCTGTTCATCCAGCGCAAGGGCCAGCGCCGCCTGCAAAGCCGCGGCAAGGCCCAGGGTGGGGGTGCCGCTGCGGTAAATGGTAGTGCTGGCCCCGCCGTTCATCTGGGGTTCGATCACCAGCCCTTTGCGCTTGTACAGCACGCCAATGCCGTTGGGGCCGTAAAACTTGTGGGCGGTAAAGCTCATGGTATCCACGCAGTCCAGCCAGAGGGCCGTTTTACCCACGGCCTGGGTGGCATCCACATGCAGGCGGCAGTTGGGGCAGCGGTGCACCAGCGCGGCGATCTCCCGCACCGGCTGCACGGTGCCCAGCTCACTGTCCACTCCGCAGATGGAAACCAGTACGGTATCCTTGCGCAGCAGCTCTTCCAGCTGTTCCAGGTCAATTCTGCCATCCCGGCCAATATTCAGCAGATCGATCTCGTACCCCTGCTGCTGCAAGGCCGTCAATGTTGCCCCCACGCTGGAATGCTCCAGCGGGGTGGAGATGATATGCCGCCCCACATGCCGGGCCGCGCGGGCTGTGCCCTTTAAGGCAAGGTTATTGGCTTCCGTTGCGCCGGATGTATAAATGATTTCCTCCGGCAGCACCCCCAGCTGTGCCGCAATCAGGCCGGTCACACGGTTCATCTCCTGCCGGGCGGCCTGCCCGGCGCAGTGGGTGGAATTGGGGTTGCCGATAAAATTCTGCTCGGTGCGGCAGTATACTTCCAGCACACGGGGGTCCACCGGCGTGTTGGCCGAATAATCCAGATATATCATGCGCAAATCCCCCTGTTTCGTTGCCTGAAATTTAATTATACCACCATTTCCTACCGCGTCAATGGGTTGCAATGCGCCGTGCCGGATCCCTCGCCGAGCGTCAGCTTTTCATAAAGGCGATGATGTCCCTTGCCATCACATCCGGGTGGCCAATGATGTCGCCGTGGCCGTACCCGACAAAGGGGTGGTCCTGCGCGTTGGGGTAGGCGCGTTTTAATTTCTGCATCGCTTTTTTCATGTTCGGCTCGTTGGAACCGTACCAGATGGCCACCTTTGCTTCCGGGTCAGGGGTAAAAGTGTCGATCACATGGTACTGCTTTTCCAGCAGCGGAATCACCGCTTCAAACTGGCGCCAGCTCATCATGTTGCCGGGCAGCAGCATAATTTTGCGGCTGTTTTGTTTGCCAAATTCCTGTACTTCCATATAAACGTTCCCTCCTCAGACCCCTGCGTTACTTTTGACTAACTCCTATCTCCATCATACCAGAACCCGCCTCAAAATCCACAAAAAAGAACCTGGGAAGTTTGTTCTTCCCAGGTTCTCTGTTGCATTATTTATCGCGTTCTCAGTCTTTGTCGCGGTCGCGGCGGTCCGGCTTTTTGGTTTCCGGCTCCGGCGGGCGGCTTACCAGGCGTACTTCCTGCACCCGGCGGTTGGTGGCACGGGTCACGGTACCGTCAAAGCTGCCCCACACAAAATGGTCACCCACTTTGGGCAGGCGGCTGAGCTTTTCCTGCACCAGGCCGCCGATGGCCACCGCGTCGATTTCCTCTTTATCGCGGATATCCAGCTCCTCGGCCACATCGTCCACGCTGGCACCGCCGGCAATCAGCCAGCTGCCATCGCTCTGCTGGCGGATATCCTCCACCACTTCATCATGTTCATCCCAGATCTCGCCAACCAGCTCTTCCAGGATATCCTCCAGCGTGATGATGCCCGCAGTGCCGCCGTATTCATCCACCACAACTGCCATATGGTGCTTGCTTTCCCGCAAAGTGCGCAGCAAAGCGGAGATGGGGGTCACGCTGGTTGTGTACAGCGTGGGGCCGATCAGGCTTTCCAGCTTGACATCTTCATCGCCCTTGCGCATGGCGGCAAAACAGTCTTTTTCATGTACCACGCCAATGATGTTATCAATGGTTTCGTGGTATACCGGCAGGCGGGAATAGCCGCTGTCGGCAAAAGTTTCGGTCACTTCGTCCATGGGGGTATCATCCGCCACGGCGATCACATCCACGCGCGGGGTCAGAACGTCCTGGGCTTCCACATCGTCAAATTCAATGGCGCTTCGGATCAGCTCGCTTTCGCGGTTGGTCAGCTCACCGTCTTTTTCGGCTTCGCTCACCATGGTTACCAACTCACCTTCGGTAATGGTGTCCTTTTCGTCGGTATAAAAGCGGCTGGCCAAAAAGCTTTTCCATTTGCCAAAAATAAAGTTCAGCGGCCCAAATACCGCCACAAGGGCACCAAGCGCCGGCGCAAAGGCCATTGCAATGGATTCCGGCATTTCCTTCGCCATGCTTTTGGGGGTGATTTCGCCAAACGTCAAAACCAGTAAGGTCATGACAATGGTGGAAGCCGTGGGGCCGTAAGCATTGCCCAACAACCGGCTGAACAGCACCGTTGCAAGCGAAGACGCACCGATGTTTACAATGTTGTTGCCGATCAGAATGGTGCTCAGCAGGCTGTCATACCGTTCAGCCAGAGCCAGAACCTTGGCTGCCTGCTTATCGCCATCCTCCGCGCGGCTTTTTAAGCGGATCATGTTCAGCGAGGAATATGCTGTTTCCGATGCCGAAAAAAAGGCCGACAACATGATCAAAACGATCAGTGCGGTGATCATAAATATACTACTGCCATCGTCCATTGGAGAACCATCAACTCTTTCTTTTGTTTTTTGGCTGCCTGTGCGGCAGCGTTATCAGTATTGTATGCAGGGTATACTACACACATTATAGGTTATTATAGCATACCGTCTCCAAAAGCGCAAACGCTGCAAAGGCTTTTTGCACAAAACAGTCGTTTCAGCCAAAATGTGTGCCCATTTGGCCGCCCGCTTTTGCTATACCTGCATACAAAAAGGCCCCCGCCTTACAGCAGAGGGCTTTTGCACACAATACCGGAAATTATTCCTATGGCAACACCGCATAATTCCCGCCTTACGGCTTAAGCACCGCTCCGGCGGCTGCGGAACCTCGCTCGCCGTATCGGCACTTAGAATTATGCGGTATTGCCCTATACTTTTTTGCTTCCCTCTCCGGGAAGATGATTTTGTTGACAAAGAAGAAGATCAGCATCAAAATGTCACCGTTGAGCATCGTGGTTCCGATGTTATAGATAAAGTCCGGCACCAGCAGGCCCGCAACCGCCGCTCACACGCGGTTGATGAAGTTAACGAATCAGGTGATCAGACAGAATGCCAGCACCAGGCGATCTGCTTGGCAAGGTCGACCAGTTGCGCTGGATCAGGTATCGGATTTTTATTCAAAGCCGGGAAAACGGCCGGGTTCGAGCCCAAAACGGCAGCTGCAATCTTGCCTGTTTAGACCACGCATCAAATGTATATCAACAACCATGATTCATGGCAGGGAGCTTAGGACACAAAAGTTCATCCGATGCAGTTTTCTATGCATCCGATGAACTTTTTTCAGTAGCGTTTCCTTTTAAGCCACCTTGGTCTTTCGCAGATACCCCCATGCTGCCAATCCAACGAGCAGAACGATCTTGATCGGTGCCGATGCCAGCAGTACATCTGCCTGAAAGAAGGCATGCCCGCCTGCATAGAGAAAATCAAAGCTGATCATTTTATACAGCAATGCATTGGAAAGCCCAATGCCCCCTGCCGGAATCAGGGTGGACAGCCATTCCCCAAAGGAGCCCGGCACGACCATATAAACAATCAGCGGTGCCACCACACTGATCAGCGCCACAGACAAAGCGGTCAGGTTGTTCTTGGCCCATACGGATGCCATCAGCACAAAGGCCACCTCCGCAAAGAAGATCAGGAAGTTTGCCACCAGCATGACCCACTCCATCTGGCCAACGGTATACGGCAGCAGGCTGGTCACAGAAAACAGCCATTGCACGGAAGTTTGGGTACTTTCCCAGCCAAATAGAGCATTCGTGACCATGATCCACACCACGCCGCAGAGCAGATACGCCGCCCCTGTGATACTAAACGCCGCCGCTAGCTTTGCCGCTGCTAGCCGCAGACCGCCGTTTTTTGTGCACAATTGGATGTCCTGCGCCCCGGTCTGTGCATCCGATGCAAACACCGGGGCCGCAATCACCGCGCACAGCAGGGTGAGCAGCAAGCTCAACAGGGTCTGGTAATCCATTGCGTCTGGACTGACCCCAAATGAATAGGTGAACGGTTTTTGTACAGCATCGAACTTTTTCTGTGCAATGGCCTGCGCCTGCTCATAGCCGGGCTTTCCGCTTTGTTCCAGCCAGATCACCGATTCCAGCCGTTTGGGGAGCTGGCTGTAAAAGTTCTGCATATCCTCTGCGGTCAGCCCCATCACGCCCGGTGCCATGCCGGTTTTCGGGTCGGCAAAGGCTTCCTTTGCGTTGTTCACAAGAGGCTGATACCGGGCAAGTTCTTTATAAAATACCTCGACCGGGATATCGTTGATGGAGCTTGCATCATACTGCCGGTACACCCGCTGATAGGCTTCCAGTGCTTCCTGCATGACATCCGGCGTGATGGTATCGGATACCTGCTGCTCCTGCCGTTTCCGAATTGCTTTCAAACCCGTGTAACGCACTTCGTTTCCGCTGGCATCCAGTTCCGTCCAGCCGATAAAGGTCACCGGCAGATATGCCATGACCACAGCCAGCACCAGCGCAATGGCCAGCAGAATAGCTGTCATACGAGTTTTGCACACACGTTTCAATTCCAAACGATACAGGTTCATTTTGCTTCCTCCATTTCCTCCGGGAACAGCCACAGATACAGATCTTCCAGCCGGGGCTGTGCCGGGACGCTGTCCGGCAGCTGCGGTGCATCCGCCAAATACCGCAATGTTACCGTTCCGTCCGGCTCGTTGCGAAGGTTCACTACCCGCAGCCGGTATTCCCACCGGGCAAGCTGTTCCATCGGGATGTTCCCCTGCCAGACCTTGGCTTCGATCTGCTTTACCAGCCCTTCGGTGGTGTCCTGTGCAATGATTTTGCCAGCCTTCATCACGGCATTTTCAGCTGCAATGTATTCCACATCCGAAACGATATGCGTTGAAATAAGAACGATCCGTTCCTGCGCAAACTCCGACAGCAGATTGCGGAAGCGCACCCGTTCTCCGGGGTCCAGCCCTGCCGTGGGCTCATCTAGAATTAAAATTTCCGGGTCGTTGAGCAATGCCTGTGCGATACCAACCCGGCGCTTCATACCGCCGGAAAGCTTCACGATCTTTTTGCGGCGCACCTCAGTCAGGCTTACCCGCTCCAGCAGTGCGTCGATCTGCCGGGCAGCCTCTGTGCGCGGCAGACCCTTGAGTGCCGCCATATATTCCAGATAGTCCTGCACCGTGAATTCCGGGTAAAACCCGAATTCCTGCGGCAGATACCCCAGCTTTTCCCGGTAGGCCGCACCAAGCGTCCCAATCTCCACCCCATCGCACAAAATCCGGCCACTGCTGGGCCGCAGAATGCCCGCCAGCATCCGCATTAAGGTTGTTTTGCCTGCACCATTCGCCCCCAGCAGTCCCCACACACCCGGCGTGAGAGTGATGGACACATCATCCACCGCCGTTTTATCCCGGTATCGCTTTGTAATATTCTGGATTTTCAGTTCCATGACTTGCTCCTTTCAGCCTTCTGCAATATATTCTGACCGGGCGGCAAGCCGGATGCACTGCAACACCATACAGAGCACCAGCACGCCCGCCGCCAGTGGCAGACCTTTCGGCAGTTCCGATAATTGCACGAACCGCAGCAAACACAGCTGCCCTGCAAACAGTGGTACAGCCCCAGTCATCATCCATTCCGGGCGCACCCAGCGCAGCAGCAGAAGCAGCTCATTGTTTGCGGTCAGGAATGGCACGGTCAGCACCGCCAGCAGTCGCCCGATGCTCCATGGCACGGCTGCCCGCACATTGAGTACCAGCACTCCCAGCAGGATTGTTTCCCCCGCCAGCAGCAGCAAAAACCGCATCACCAGCGGACGACCGACTCCTGCATATGTGGCATGTTCCAGTTCAAGCATCTTATATTGACTTGCCCGGTATAAAAACGGCAGACCGAGCAGGGCTGTCAGCATGGCAAGTGTGCTCAGACCAAACAGTGCATTGCGTAATGTCCATGCCTTCTCCCACAGGGCAAGTTCCCGACCCACACTGTACAACGCCAGTGCCGCCATTGCTTCCAACGCCCAGACCTTCCAGCCCAGCAATTTGAACTGGCAGTGCAGCAAATCACGCCAATCACTCCGTTGTTTTACGACATGTTCCGCCCGGCAGCGGCGCAGCAGCGTTTTCGGTGCGGCAGTGTCAAGCTCTGTCGCCAGTGCTCTGGACAGTTCTTTTTCAAAGGCTCGATTCATCTCCAGTCCTCCTTTTCCAATTGCATTTTCAAGGTTTTCAATGCGGCACGCAGGCGGGACTGCACTGTGCGCAGGGGCAGACCTGTAATCTGCGCGATCTCCCGCAATTTAAGCTGTTGTGCGAACCGCAGCAATACCAGTTCCCGCTGTTCCGGCTCCAGCTGGGCCGTCAGCGCTCGCAGGTTTGCTTTCTCCTCTGCCGCAGCAAAGCCGCTTTCCTGATAGGCGGGTTCGTCCGGCAAGCTCTCCAGCGATGCCTCCGTCCGCTTCATCGTACGGTTCAGATCGATGCAAATGTTTTTTGCGATTTTGTACAGAAAGGGACGGAATGCCCCCTGAAATCCACCACAGGAATCCAGCCAGCGCACCGCTTTCAAAAAGGTTTCCTGTGCTGCATCCTGCGCCTGCTGCTCGTCCGCTGTATGCCAACGGCAATAGTTCAGAATTTGTGGATAGTACGCTGTAATCAGAGTGTCCAGCGCACCCGTATCTCCGCTCTGCGCTTTCCGCAGCAATAATTCTGTCTGGATACGGTTCACCCCCTTCCTGTCTATTAAAACGTTCCACATCATCAAAATGATTTCTGTTTTTTCAAAAATTTCAAATAATTGCCTTTATCCTGTTCTTATAGCTTTATCATAATAAAGAGCCTTGTGTTTTTCCTTGTCAAGAGGGCTGGCACCGTCCAGCCCTCTCTCTTTTTGCCAAAGTTTTCATTGTTTTTTCTTGCACACTGCCGAAAGTGACGTGTTTTCAAAAGTTCGCGTTTGCGAAGCGCAGCGCAGCAATGAAAGCCCCAGTGAGGCTTTTAAGCGACAGAACGGTCTTGCGCAGCAAGATGGAGGAGCCTTGCCCCGACAAGTTCACGTTGACACGGCTCGATTTTTGTGGTAACCTATCCCAACAATTGAATATAACATATTTTTACATATTCGTTCTGGCCCTGCGGGGCTGAACATTTTGGCTTTCAGCCGTTACATAACCGACTAGCATGACCTTCCAGAAAAAGCGAAGGCAGGGCTGGTCTATTTTGTGACGGCTTTTTTGTTGCCGTTTTGCCTGTTGCACCTTGAAAACCGCATGACCGTCTGCATGGGATACACGGCGATGACCCCGCAAGGGAGAGCCGGAAAACGCCGCCAGAAGGGGGCAGGAAATCCATGCAGGGAGAACGGCAGGACGTTGATGCAAAAAGGCCGACATCTTCGCCCCGCAATGTGCGCAGACGACGATGCCGGCCAATAATGTTGGATTGCTGCTCTTTTGGGCAGCATTTTTGTTTTGCACTACTTTTTTACTTCTTTTACTGATGGCCCGCTTTTCAGTTGCATGAAAAGCGGGCCTTGCTGCTATTTATAGACCTTTGTGCGGGGATAGATTTTTCTTCGGATGATATCTACCCGCATTTCCTTTTTGCATTTCGGGCAATACATCGGGAAACGAAGCGCCAATGTATCTTGATAAATCTTTGTTTTCGTCTTATTGTGGCAAACCGGGCAATTAACCCATACAGATTTTGCGGTACATTCATTTGCCAAACAGTCTGCTCTTTTTTGGTGCCGCCTTTTACTACAAACATCTACGGTTTTGCCTTCTCCGAACGCAATGCACACACATTTTGATATATGTTTCCATAGAAAACCGCACTACCCGCCACAATGCTCCGTGCCCCGGCCGCATAGGCGCCGGGCAGGGTACCGGGGGTGATGCCGCCATCCACCTGGATGACGGTATTGCTCCCCTGCCCTTGCAGCAGACTTTTGGCAGCAGCGATCTTCTCGTTGCTGCCGGGCAGATAGACCTGCCCACCGCGACCGGGGTATACCGTCATCAGCAGCAGCTGCGAAATTTGGGCCAGGTACGGCAGGGCCGATTCCACCGGCGTTTCGGGGTTGAGTACCAGCCCGGCTTGCATCCCGGCGGCGCAGATGGCCCGCAGGGCCGCTTCCGGCCCGCCCGGGATCTCGTAATGGACCGAGACCCGCTTTACCCCCAGTTCCTCCAGTTCCGGCAGAAAATCCAGCGGCTTTTCCACCATCAGGTGAACGTCTAGGGGTTTGGTGGTCAGGCGTTCCATCGTACGCACCATGCCCGTACCAAAGGAGATGGCCGGCACAAAGTGCCCGTCCATCACGTCGATGTGAAAGGCATCCACACCGGCGGCATTGGCCGCCCGCATGTCCCGCTCCAGATTGGCAAAGTCGGCGGCCAGAATGGATGCACACAGTTCAAACATTATTCTTCCTCCAGCTGGGATACCCGACGGCTGTGACGCTCCTCCTCCGAGAAAGGCGTGTCCAGGAAGATGTCCACGATTTCCAGCGCCAGGCCGGGTCCGGTGACCAGCGCGCCCAGAGCAAGCACGTTGGCGTTGTTGTGCAGGCGGGTGGCTTTGGCAGAGAAGCAATCCCCGCACAGCGCGCAGCGGATGCTGGGCACCTTGTTGGCGGCGATGGAGATGCCGATGCCGGTGCTACAGATGACGATGCCTTTTTCGCACTCGCCCGATGCCACGGCATGGGCCACCGCCTTGCCATAGACGGGGTAATCCACCGAAGCGGTAGAATCACAGCCGAAGTCCCGGTATTCCAGTCCGCGCTGCCGCAGGTGAGCCAAAATCTTCTGCTTGAGTTCGTATCCGCCGTGGTCGCAGCCGATGGCGATCATCTTACACCAGCTCCTTTACAGCGGCGATGATGGCGTCGGAACGCAGGCCGAACTGCTCCAACAGTTCCCATGCGGGGCCGGAGTGGCCGAACACGTCCTTGACGCCCACGCGGCGCATGGGGATGGGGCACTGTTCGCCCAGCACGGCGGCCACGGCCTCGCCCAGACCGCCCAGGATGCTGTGCTCCTCGCAGGTGACGACGGCACCGCACTCTTTGGCCGCTTTGACGACCAGTTCCTCGTCCAGCGGCTTGATGGTGCACAGGTTGATCACCCGGGCCTGGATGCCCTCGTTCTTCAGCTGCTCGGCGGCAATGAGGGCCTCGTTCACTTCCAGGCCGGTGGCGATGATGGCCACATCGCTGCCCTCGGTGAGCTGTTCGCCCTTGCCGATCTCGAACTTGAAGGTAGCTTCATCATGGAACACTGGCAGGGCCAGGCGGCCGAAGCGCAGGTAGACGGGGCCTTCGTGCTCATAGGCAGCCTTGACGGCAGCCTTGGCCTCCACGTCATCGGCAGGGCAAAGCACCGTCATGCCGGGGATGGAGCGCATAAGGGCGAAATCCTCGCAGCACTGGTGAGAGGCGCCGTCCTCGCCCACCGAGATGCCGCCGTGGGTAGCACCGATCTTGACGTTCAGGTGGGGGTAGCCGATGGAGTTGCGGACCTGCTCAAAGGCGCGGCCTGCGGCGAACATGGCAAAGCTGGAGGCAAAGGGCACCAGCCCCATAGCCGCCATACCGGCGGCGGTGGCCATCATGTTGCTCTCGGCAATGCCGCAGTCAAAATGGCGGTCGGGATAGGCTTTTTTGAAGACGCCGGTCTTGGTGGCGGCGGCCAAATCGGCGTCCAGCACCACCACGTCGGGGTGATCTTTTGCCAGTTCTACCAGCGCGGCACCGTAGCTGTCGCGGGTGGCAATTTTTTTGACCTCACTCATACCTGCGCCTCCAGTTCTGCCAGTTGAGCGTTCAGCTCGTCCATGGCAATCTTGTATTCCTCGTCGTTGGGGGCCTTGCCGTGCCAGCCTACCTGGTTTTCCATGTAGCTGACGCCCTTGCCCTTGGTAGTATTCATCAGGACGGCTGTGGGGGCGCCTGTCTGGTTGTGGAAATACTGGAACGCATCTTCGATTTGGGCGAAGTCGTGACCGTCAATGGTGACGGTACGGAACCCGAAGTCCCGCATCTTGGCATCCACTGGGTCGGTGGGCATCACTTCGCTGGTGGGGCCGTCGATCTGCAGCCCGTTCAGGTCAATAATGACACAGAGATTGTCCAGTTTGTACTTGGCGGCGAAGAGGAACGCTTCCCACACTTCCCCCTCCTCGATCTCGCCATCGCCCAGGAGAGCATACACACGCACATCATCCTTGTGCAGGTACTTGGCGGCTTTGGCCATGCCTGCCGCACAGGAGATGCCCTGGCCCAGGCTGCCGGTGGACATATCCACACCGGGCACCGTGTTCATATTGGGGTGGCCCTGCAGATAGCTGTCAATGTGGCGCAGGGTGGGCAGGTCCTCCACCGGGAAAAATCCCCGGTAGGCCAGCGCGCTGTACAGCCCCGGCGCGGTATGTCCCTTGGAGAGCACGAACCGGTCCCGGTCCTCCCATTTCGGGTTGGTTGGGTCGACGCGCATTTCCTTATTATAAAGGTAAGTAAACATATCGGCGGCGGACAGGCTGCCGCCGGGGTGCCCGGCTTTGGCACCGTGGGTGGATTCAATCACGCCCATACGCACCTTGCAGGCTGCGATCTGCAGCTTCAGACGTTCTTCCTTTGTCATATCACTCACCAAACACCTTGCAGTAGTCTTCCTTGAACTTCTCGATGCCGGAATCGGTCAGCGGATGATGCAGCATCTGCTCAATGACCTTGTAGGGCACGGTGGCGATGTCGGCACCGGCCAGGGCACAGTCGGTCACGTGCATGGGGTTGCGCACGCTGGCCGCGATGATCTGGGTCTCGATGTCGGGGTAGTTGAGGAACATGTCGTGGATGGTCTCGATGAGCTCGATGCCCCGCTGGGAGATATCGTCCAGGCGCCCCAGGAAGGGGCTGACGTAGGTGGCACCGGCGCGGGCGGCCAGCAGCGCCTGGTTGGCGCTGAAAATCAGGGTGCAGTTGGTGGGGATGCCCTTGGCGGACAAGGCTTTGATGGCCTTGAGGCCCTCGGCGGTCATGGGGATTTTTACGACCATGTGCTTGGGGTCCAGGGCGTAGATGGCCTCGCCCTCCTTGACCATCGTCTCGGCATCGGTGGTGGTGGCTTTCACCTCACCGCTGATGGGGCCGTCCACAATGGTGGCAATTTCAGCCAGCGTCTCGGCGTAGTCCCGGCCCTCCTTGGCGATGAGGCTGGGGTTGGTGGTGACGCCTGCGATGACGCCCATGTCGTTTGCGGCGCGGATCTCGTTGACGTTCGCGGTATCAATAAAGAATTTCATAACAAAAGACTTCCTTTCTAATCAATCAACCCCAGGGCAACCCCAGGGATTCTCGGTGGGATAGGGCAGGCTGTCGGGCTGGTTGTAGGCAATGTCGCCGATGCCCAGGAACTTGAACACCTCAAACAGTGCCTTGCCGTAATGGCCGAAGGCCACGGCGCCGTGGTGGGGGTAGCGCTTCTGGATCAGCACATGGCGGTAGAAGCGGCCCATCTCGGGGATGGCAAAGATGCCGATGCCGCCGAAAGAACGGGTGGCCACAGGCAGAACTTCGCCCTGGGCGATGTAGGCGCGGAGGTTGCCCTCGCTGTCACACTGCAGGCGGTAGAAGGTGATGTCGGACGCCGCGATGTCACCTTCCAGTGTGCCACGGGTAAAGTCGGGCTCGCTGCCCGCCGGCTCCAGCAGACGGTGCTGGATCAGCTGGTACTTCACGGCACGGTCGGCGCACATCTTGCAGGACGGCGTGTTGCCGCAGTGGAAGCCCATGAAGGTATCGGTAAGCTTGTAGTCGAACTTGCCGGCGATATCCTCGTCGTAGATGTACTTGGGCACGCTGTTGTTGATATCCAGCAGAGTGACGGTGTCGCCGGAAACGCACATACCGATATATTCGCTCAGGGCACCGTAGATATCCACCTCGCAGGAAACAGGGATGCCGCGGCTGACCAGGCGGCTGTTCACATAGCAGGGCTCAAAGCCGAACTGGGACGGGAAAGCCGGCCAGCACTTGTCGGCAAAGGCCACATACTTCTTGCTGCCCTTGTGGGCTTCGGCCCAATCCAGCAGGGTCAGTTCGAACTGGGCCATGCGGGCCAACAGGTCGGGGTAATACTTGCCCTCGCCCATCTCGGCGGCCATGTCGGCGCAGACCTCGGGGATGCGGGGGTCGTCGGCGTGCTCTTTATAAGCCACCAGCAGGTCCAGCTCGGAGTTTTCTTCCACTTCCACGCCCAGCTCATACAGGCCCTTGATGGGGGCATTGCAGGCGAAGAAGTCCTGAGGACGGGGGCCAAAGGTGATGATCTTGAGGTTTTTCACGCCCAGCACGGCCCGGGCAATGGGCAGAAACTCCGCTATCTTGTCCGCCAGTTCCTCGGCGGTGCCCACGGGGTACTCGGGGATGTAGGCTTTCAGGTGGCGCATACCCAGGTTATAAGAACAGTTCAGCATACCGCAGTAGGCGTCGCCGCGGCCGTTGATCATGTCGCCGTCACCCTCGGCAGCCGCCACGTACATGACGGGGCCGTCGAAGTATTTGGCGATGAGGGTCTCCGGCGTCTCGGGACCGAAGTTGCCCAGGAACACCGTCAGGGCGTTGCAGCCCGCGGCCTTGACCTCCTCGACAGCCTTGAGCATATCGGTCTCGTTTTCCACCGTGACGCTGCACTCATAAGGCTCAAAGCCTTTGGTCTTGCAGGCGGTCACGATGTTTTGGCGGCGCCGGGTGGACAGGGCAATGGGGAAACAGTCGCGGCTGACAGCCACAATGCCCAGGCGGACTTCGGGAATGTTGGTAGACTTCATTCAAATTCCTCCGTTTTCTATGTGGATGATTCTAGTTATAGATCTTTCTCGATATCAATGTTCTCGCCGGTCAGGGCCGCCACAGCGCCCTGGGCGGCCTCGGCGGAATCGGGATGAGCCAGCAGCCACTTGTTGCAGGCCCAGAGGTATGCATCGTCCCCGCCCTTGATGGGCATATTCGGCTTGTCGATGTTGGTTCCCTTGGGAAGAGCCACCAGCACCTTGAATCCGTTGGCGGGGTCGGTGTGGCAGGGGGCGTAGTGCAGGGTGGTGGCGTAGACTTCCAGCAGAGCCGGGATGCCATCCAGGCATGCCTGCCACCAGGAGGAAGGATCCTGTTCGCTCCATCCCGTATGAGGCATACTTAGAGGATATTCCCGGGAAACCTGGTTGCACACCTTGCCGGTTTCGTCCACCAGAAGAAATTTGCACGCCGAGGTACCCAGATCCACGCCGATATACAACATAAGAATACCGCTTTTCCAGCCATTCTTTCGTAAAGAACATTTATATAAGTTCTTTACACAAGATACTGCAAGTATACATCACTGTCAATCATCAAAACCAACAAAAAGCAGTCGAAAAATATCGCCATATATCCACAAAAATTTCTGATTCGGTTGACTTTTTTGTTGTGGTTGGGTAAGATGAAAGTGTTTTACATTGATTTCACTTTTGAAAAGTTAAGGCAATACCGCATAATTCTAAGTGCCGATACGGCGAGCGAGATGCGGCAGATGCCAAGCCAAAAGCGCAGATAATACTGGGTGTCTTATCGAGCATTTTGGCAACGCAGATGCCGTGCCGCAGCCGCCGGAGCGGTGCTTAAGCCGTCAGGCGGGAATTGTGCGGTGTTGCCTTAGAGAACCATGATGAAAAATAAGGATAGGCGAATGTTGCGGTTTCTGTTTGTTCCTCTGATTCTTGAAAAAGATGTAGGATGAAACAGTCTTCCTCATTTATTGCTGTATTCCAGAGAGTTTTCAAATGGCTGACAGCTTTTCGCCATACCCGTACCATTTTTGCGCTTGCCATACAATCGAAAAACTGCTATAGTGAGTTACAAGAACAGCAGACCGAGTAAATCGGTTGCGCCTTACACGATTCAAAAGGAGCTGAAATTATTATGGAAGGTGCCTACTATAACGGGCAATATTTGAACAGACTGGAACGGCTTGGATATTCGCAGGCCGAAATTGACAACAAGCTGGAACGCACATTTGAGGAGATGTTCTATGGTCCGGAGGGGGTTCGCCTTTGCCATTGTGCCGGACCTGACATGATGTACATAGAGGATACGGGGAACCATGACGTCCGTACCGAGGGCATGTCCTACGCAATGATGTTCTGCGTACAAATGAATCGCCAGAAGGAATTCGACTGCCTGTGGCGATGGGTCGTGACCCACATGTACCTCACCGAAGGGGAAAACGCCGGCTATTTTGCCTGGTCCTGTCATACTGACGGCAGCAAAAATTCCGATGGACCCGCCCCTGACGGCGAAGAATTTTTTGCCATGTCCCTGTTTTTTGCGGCCAACCGCTGGGGTTCCGGCGAAGGAGTACTGGATTACGCTTCCTGGGCACGGCGCATCTTGCACGCATGTGTACACAAAGGCGAAGAAGCCGGTTCCGGATTTCCCATGTGGAACCCCGAAAACCATCTCATCAAATTCGTTCCCAACTGTGAATTTACCGATCCCTCTTATCATTTGCCGCATTTCTATGAACTTTTTGCTCTGTGGAGCGACGAATGCGACCGTCCTTTCTGGCATGCAGCCGCAGCGGCCAGCCGCCAGTACCTGCGCAAAGCCTGCCACGCCCGTACCGGATTGAGTGCCGAATATGCCGAGTACGACGGCCGCCCGCATCGGGGTGATCAGCCGGACCGTCACGACTGGTTCTTCAGCGATGCATACCGCACGTTGGGCAACATTGCTTTGGATGCCCAATGGTTCGGGGACAAAGACGGTTGGGCCCAAGAAACAGCTGCACATATTCAGCAATTTTTTGAAGAAAAGGAACACGGGCAAACAAACGGCATCTATCTGATCGACGGCACACCCGTTGAAGGAAATGCTCTGCATCCTGTAGGGCTTCTGGCTACCATTGCGCAGGGTTCCCTGATTCTGGATGACGCCTGCGCGGATGAATGGCTCCGCCGGTTCTTTAGCACTCCGCTCCGTTCCGGACCGCGGCGTTATTATGACAATTGCCTGTATCTTTTTGCGCTGCTTGCTTTAAGCGGGCATTACCGCATCTGGTTCCCGCAAGAAGCAACGGTATAATGTACCCTTGTGCCTGTTGAAATTCACTGGGATGGCCTGAGCAAGTTTACTTCCATCACCGGTCAGGTGCTTAGCGGTGATGGTGCCGGCGCGGCTGCCTACAATACGTTCGATAATCCCCATCAAGTCGAGCCGAAGCCGTTGACAAACATAACTGTTGGTACCAACAGCTTTCCTTCCCTCTTGCCCGCATGCAGCGTTGCTGCCTTTACGCTGAAAGCCTGATTTCCAGACCAAAGCAAAAGAGCGCCGGAGATGACTTCCGCGCTCTTTTGCTTTTTTCTATGCCGTCAAACGGTTACTTTTGGCCGTCTGAATTCTCCGTAGTATCCTGAGACTGCTCCTGATTTATCTGAGAAGAGTACTGCTCTGAGCACTTCATGAAAACGTCATTTAAAACAAATGCATTTGCATAAGCGATCGAAGAGAACCCCAGCGCAAACCACAAAAACAATCCATAGCGCAATGTGGTCTGTGTATACAGGGTCAATGCTACACTTGCGCCTATCAACAACAACATGGAAAAGGTTTTGGGCAAAGAGGTCACAGACATGATAAACGCATTCCGTATGGTACCTAAAACCGTATTGTTGAATCTTGCAAGCAGCGGGAAAGCATATACGAAGGTCATCATATAAGCGATTGCTGCCACGGGAATCAAAATCTTAAAGATGCTGTTTTGGAAATTCCCGGAATGCCATAGAAGATAGATATCATAGCCCAGAAATCCCCCTGCGGCCCCAAAAAGAATTCCCATCAGTACGCCCTGGCGGAAATTTGCCCGGAATGACTTGAAAAAATTGCCGACCACCGGAGTGCCGTCTTTTTCACCCGCCATTTTTGTGGTGACATAATGTAAAGCCGTGATGGCAGGGCCAATGGTGACCACCGGAATGCAGCAAACCAGGAACAGCAGATTCAGGACAATAAGATCCCACACAACGCCCAGGGCGCGCATCATGGGGCTGTCCGGATTAAAAACGCCTCTCAATGAGTTCTCCTCCTTTTTTTCAGGATGTAAATATTCACAAAAAACAGCGATTCAGATTGTGCACTATTCAATCTGTTATTTGATTGACAATGGTTCTGCGGCTGAATTATACTGATACTGGCATTATACTTTGCACCGCTAAAAATAGCAAGGTCATTTTGCAACATTCACCGGTAAGGAGCTTTGTATGAACCGGTTTCATCATGTCAGAATCAAGCTGGAAAGTTTTCTCAATAACTTAAGCCTGAAGAAAAAACTTAGATATCTTTATTTTTTATGTATTCTGGTCCCCATAGTTTTGACCGATATTGTAATTTTACATGCATTAACCAAGAACGAGCATGCCGAGCAGCTGCACCAGATGGAAAAAATAGCCAAATCAGTGCAGTCGATGCTTTCCGCCGCCACAGAAGATTCCGCGCTGATTTCTACCAGCCTGTATATGGATAGCTCCCTTCAGGATTTTGTGAGCCGGCAATATGCCAGTCCCCAGGACTATTTTTCAAGTTACCGAGAATACATCCACAATTCTTTGCTGCAGGGTGTTTCCCGGATCACAAATTCTGTCATACGGGTGTATGCAGACAATGAAACCCTGATAAACGGCAGTGAATTTGCACGGTTATCCACCGTTTCGCAGGAGCCCTGGTATCAGCAGTATACTGCGGATGGCTACAGCCCGCGGCTTCTTTTTTCTTATGATGAAACAGATGGGCGCCAGGTGTTGTTTTTACGTGGGATGAATGGCCTTTACAGCAATAAGGCGGAGCGCCTTTTGTGTATTGAAATCAATTACAGCACGCTGGACCGCGATTTCCAGAACATGGGGTATAACGATTCAGTTTATGTATGCAGCGGTAACCGGATTTTGCTTACGAACGCAATACCCAATTATCGTTGGCAGCCTTATGACACATTCTCCCCGTCTGATTCGGTAGGCTTGTCCCAGCATTTTACCCTTTACGGGGAAGATCTGGACATCTATGTGATGGAACCAAGCGGCAACGTTTTAGCCCTGATTCGCCAAAACATCCATATTCTGATCCTGCTGCTGATCCTGAACATTATTCCCCCGCAGCTTTTGATGAATCTGCTGGAGAATTCCATTACTTCTCGTCTTTTCCGTCTGGAAAAAGTCTTCAACCAGATAGACAGCGACGTGTTGATCAAGATTTCCGGGCCAAGCGGTCAAGATGAGATCGGCAGTCTGATGGACAACTACAACCGCATGGCTGACCGGATGAACAGCCTGATTGACACCGCCTACCGATGCCGACTGAAAGAGCAGAAGATGGATATTGCCCGGCAGAACGCAGAGCTGATGGCTTTATACAGCCAAATCAATCCCCATTTTCTGTTCAACGCACTGGAAAGCATCCGTATGCACAGCATCCTGAAAAAAGAAGAAGAAACCGCCAATATGATACAGAAATTGGCCATAATGGTGCGCCAAAACGTGGATTGGTCCTCGGATTCCAATACCATTAAGCGTGAGCTGGCGTTTGTTGAAGCGTACCTGTCCTTGCAAAAATATCGCTTCGGGGAGCGCCTTTCGTATCAAATCAATGCGCAGGAAGATTGCCAGAACATCCTGGTTCCGAAATTGACCATTACCACCTTTGTGGAAAATGCCTGTGTGCACGGTATTGAAGCAAAATCTTTTCCCGGTTGGATTTTTGTACGCGTGTATACAGAAGACGATGCGCTTTGCATGGAAATTGAAGATACCGGTGGCGGTATGGACGAGGCCGAGGTAGAACGTATTCAAGACCGGATGCGCAACGCCAGCCTGAAAATGTTAAAAGAAAAAGGACGCGTAGGCATGGTGAACACCTGCCTGCGCATCCGCATGATGACGGAGGATACTGCACAGTTCTCGGTGGAAAGCGAGCCGGGCATTGGAACACTTGTTTCGATTCGGTTTCCTCTAAACAAAGCAATAAGGGCGGAGTGACATGTTAAAAGTTATTATCGTAGATGATGAGCAGTTTATTGCGCAAGGTTTGCAGGCGTTGATTGACTGGAACGCCGCAGGCTATGAAGTGGCTGCCGTTTTGTCTGACGGACAGGAGGCTTTGGAGTACATAAAAAAGTTACCCGTTGACCTTGTCATCACCGACGTTATGATGCCAAAAATGACCGGACTTGAATTACTGGAAACTGTTCGCCGGGAGAATCTTTCCAACGCCGGTTTCGTGATTCTGAGCGGATACAGTGAGTTTTCCTATGCTCAAAAAGCGCTGCGCTACGGGTGTATCGACTATCTTCTCAAACCGGTGGAAAAGCAAGATCTGTTATCCATTCTCAGCAAATACAATAACATCTCGCAAAACAGCAAAATGGAGGAGCAGTACGAACTGGCCTATCAGGCCCGGTGTTTGATCTCGTTGCTGTTCGGCAAATATGATCCCAACGGCGTGGATTATCTGCATAAGCATCTGGATTTTTCGGGCGGCGTTCGTTACATTGAAATTTCCGCTTGCCATTCTTCGGACAACGAAGATGACGATGATGAGAACCACTTCCGTATGGTGCAGCGTGACCTGTACCAAAGCTGTGTGCAAATTTTAGGCGAGGACCGGAGCCGGTGTTTCTGTGACGCTTCGTTGGATCGCGTTGGGTACGGGATTGCTTTTGTTTACAGCGGTGCGCTTGCCCGAAATGCCGGCTGTTCCGAAACACAGTATATCCAGGATTTTTATAAGAAATTGGGTGTTTCGACACAACACGAATTGCGATTTCTGGTTGGCAAAAAAGTGGACGATATCACCACTGTTTCTGAATCGTATGATACCGTCTGCGGGCTGAAAAACCTTTGCGCCTTCCGCCAGCAAAAATCGATCTATTATTACGAGGAAGAGTTATCGGTTCCGCAAGAAAGAGCCGTTTTGTGCAAAGATACCCTGGATCAGTTGATTACCGCCATTGAACTGAATGAGCAGGAACGCATCGGCTCCGAAATAGACGATTTGTTTGCCGAAATGCAGCAGCGTGGCGTACATGACAAAGATATCAACCTGAACTTAAATTATCTTTTGTTCCGGCTTATGCATCTTGCATCCAATTTGGACAACGAAGCCAACCAGAAGGAAATGCTGCAATTTATCAGCGCGCAGTCTTTCCGGGAAGGAATTTCCCGCGGGAGCCGACAGCATCTGTTCCGCTTTGCACGCGAGTATGCAGACTACCTTTCCCTTCTGCGAAAAAATATCTCCATCGATATTTTGGATTCTATCGACAAGGAAATCCAGGAACACTACTCGGAAAACCTGACGTTGCAGGGCTTGGGCAAAAAATACTATATCAACAGTGCATACTTAGGGCAAATCTTCCGCAAAAAATACGGACAGTCCTTTAAAAACTATTTGTGTTCTTACCGTATTAACGAAGCGTGCCGCCAGCTATTGTACACAAACAAGCAGATCGGCCGCATTGCCGAAGATGTGGGCTATAAAGATGTGGATTATTTCCTTTGCAAATTTATCGAGCTGAAAGGCTGTACGCCTTCCCATTTTCGGAAGAGCAAAACCGAGAAACCACATTCTGAATTTCCCGGGAAATAATTCACACCAGAATAATCATACACTTGCTTTTCGTTTTTTTCATTCTTAAAAAACAACGATAAGCCAAACAAAAGTGCAGGCATGTTGCCTTCCAAAATACTTCAAGGATGGGGGACTGCCTGTCTTTTTTGTATCATTGTTTCGCTGTTTAGCGCGATTTCCTCTTCCGTTGAATTTGCAAAGCTATAATTTTCAGGGGTTTTTACTGGAATTTGTCGGTTGTGTAAAACATTTTTGGTATATATACTTAAATCAGGGAAACCCGCAAGGGCGGAAAATCTATCTACAGGAGGCCAATTATGAAAGTAAAATTGTGGCGCCGCGCATTTGCGGCAAGTATGTCCGCGGTCATGCTGCTGGGCTTAACGGCATGTGGCGGCTCTAATGAATCGTCCGATGGGATCAAAACATTTACGATGTTTACCGCAATGCCCGGTTCCGAAATCAATGATGACAACGATGTTATGAACATCATTGCCGAAAAGACCGGTGCCAAACTGAAAGAGACCTGGCTGACCGGCCAGACCGACGCAGAAGCCATCGGCACAATCATCGCGGGCGGTGAGTATCCGGACTTCATCAATGGCGGCGATGCCATGATGTCTCTTTACGATGCAGGCGTCCTGGTGCCTTGGGATGATTACCTGGAAAAGTATCCCAACCTGAAAGAGATGTACACCGACAAAGAGTGGGACAACTTCCGCCAGGAGGACGGCAAAATCTATTGGGCCAACGTATTCCAGAACACCTATGGCGAAGATCGTGCCACCACCCATAACGATGAAGCCTTCTGGATTCAGGCGCGTGTTCTGGAATGGGCCGGTTACCCCGAAATCAAAACCCTGGACCAGTATTTCGATCTGCTGGAAAGCTATGCCGATGCCAACCCCACCATGGCAAACGGTACCAAGAACATTCCCTACACGGCACTTTGCGAAGACTGGCGCTATTTCTGCATCGAGAATGCACCCCAGTTCCTTGATGGGTATCCCAACGACGGCTCTGTCATTGTAGACAAGGATACGATGCAGGTGGTTGACTACAATACCACGCCTACTGCCAAGAGGTATTTCCAGAAATTGAACGAAGAATACCAGAAAGGCTACGTGGATGTAGAATTCGCCACCCAGACCTACGATGAATACATCGCCAAGCTTTCCACCGGCGCTGTGCTGGGCATGTGCGACCAGTGGTGGGACTTCGCGAACAATGTCAATGATGTTTTCAAACAGCAGGGTTTGGACGAGCAGGGCTGCAACTACGTTCCGCTGGGCCTGACCATTGACGAAGGAATGGAAAACCGCTGGCACACCTACGCCGATACCCTGAACAATTCCAGCGGCGTGGCCGTTACCACCAGCTGCTCCGATATTGACGCTGCATTTAAGTTTATGAACGATCTGCTGGATCAGGAAATCCACGATCTTCGCTTCTGGGGCGTTGAAGGTGAGGATTACCTGGTTGATGAAAACGGCCTGTATTACCGCACCGATGAAATGCGGACGAAATGCGCGGATCCCACCTACAAGGCCTCACACCTGTGCGGCTATTCCTACATGCCGCAGTGGCTGGGCACCAGCCGGGACGGCAAGAACGCCATGAAGCCCGAGCAGCAGACAAGCGAATTCCTGGACAGCCTGTCCACCCCCCTGCAGAAAGTATTTGCTGCCTACGGCGTAGACAGCTACGTCGATATGATCGGTTCTGTGAAAGAAGAACAGGGCCCCTGGTTCCCGATGTATTCTTACTCCGGTTCAATGACTACCGCAACCCCCGGTGGTGTTGCCTGGGTCAAGATGGGCGAAGTCAAACACGAATGGCTGCCCAAAGTTGTTATGGCGCCTGATTTTGAAAGCACCTGGAATCAATACATGACTGCGTACAACGCAGCCAATCCGCAGGATTTCTTGGCAGAAATGCAAACTGAGCTTGAGCGCCGTGCCGGTCTTTGATGCCCGTTATTGCAGGCGACATAGACGTTGACACATACAAGTGGCCACGGTTGCACGGTGTAGCTGTGGCCACTTTTTTATGAAATGCATTCAACCCGCAAGCTCCTTAAACGTTAGTTTGCAACACATGATTCGCCATACACGTTCCTTAGGAGGACTCTCCAATGAAAAATCCATCAAAGCGTATTACATGGAAAGAGATTTCACGCCAGAAATTTCTGATGGTCTGTGCGGCTATCTTTTTTGTATACGGCATCGTATTTTATTATGTTCCACTGGCAGGCTGGGTAATGGCCTTTCAGGACTACAAACCCAAAGACGGCCTCTTCGGATCTAAATTCGTAGGACTGGCAAAGTTTAAATTCCTGTTCTCTGACGACGTCTTTTTGCGTGATATCCGTAACACTCTGGCCATGGGCGTTCTCAATCTGGTGACCACCTTTTTAATGGCCATTATCTTCGCCATCCTGCTGAACGAAGTACGCAACATGTTCGGCAAAAAGCTTGTTCAAACGGTTTCCTATCTGCCCCACTTCCTTTCCTGGATCGTTGTCACCGGTATTCTGCACGATGCGCTGTCTTCCACCGGTATCATCAATGAGATGCTGGTGAACCTGGGCATTCTGAATTCGCCCATCAACTTCTTCGCCAATCCGGGTTATTTTTGGCCAATCGTTGCATTTGCCAATGTTTGGAAGGAAACCGGCTGGAATGCCATTGTCTACCTGGCCGCCATTACCTCCATCGATCCCAGCCTGTATGAGGCAGCCACTTTGGATGGTGCCGGCCGGTGGGGCAAAATCTGGCACGTCACGCTTCCTGGCATCAAGTCCACCATTATGATTCTTCTGATCATGAATATTGGCAACGTATTGAATGCAGGCTTTGAAGTCCAGTATCTGCTTGGCAACGGCCTGGTCAAGAGTGTTTCGGAAACCATTGATATCTACACCTTGACCTGGGGCATCAGCCAGAACGATTATTCTTTGGGTACTGCAGCCGGTATCTTCAAGAGCGTCGTTGCAATTATTCTGATTCTCGGCGCAAACTGGATTGCCAAACGTGCCGGTGAAGACAGATTGTTCTAAGGGGAGGGTACACATGAAAATCAAATCATCCACCATGGACAAAGTCTTTGTTACCTGCAATACCATTTTCCTGGTTTTGTTCGTCACCATTACGCTGTATCCTGTTCTGAACACGGTGGCGCTTTCTTTCAACGACGGTGTCGACGCCGTACGCGGTGGCATCCATCTGTGGCCGCGCATCTTTACGCTCTCGAACTATAAAACGGTTCTGCATCAGCAGAACATTCTCACCGGTGCAGTGGTTTCGGTGGCCAGAACTGTGTTGGGAACCATCTTCTCCCTGGTAACGAACGCACTTTTGGCCTACATCATCAGCCGCAAACGCTTTTTGTTCCGTTCCCAGCTGTCTTTGTTCTGGGTCATCACCATGTACGTGAACGGCGGTATGATCCCCACCTTGGTTTTGTACCGCAACATGAACCTGACCAACTCTTTCTGGGTATACGTCATTCCGGGCATGGTCAGCGCATTTAACGTTCTGGTTATGCGCACTTTCATGGAAGGTCTGCCCAGCGCGCTGGAAGAATCCGCCATGATTGACGGTGCCAACGATTTCACCATCTTTACCCGTATCATCTCGCCCCTGTGCAAGCCGGTGTATGCCACCGTCGCCCTGTTCGTAGCTGTCGGACAGTGGAACTCCTGGTTCGATGCTATGTTGTACAACCGGATGAACACCCAGTATACGACCCTGCAATATGAGTTGATGAAGCTTCTTTCCTCTGTCATGCAGCAAAGCGGCAGTGCCACCACCGGCGGCAACACCGCTACCGCAGCTGTCACGCCGGTTACCGTGCGTTCCGCCGCTACTGTGGTGACGATGCTTCCCATCATTCTGCTTTATCCCTTCCTGCAAAGATACTTTGTATCCGGCATGACCATTGGCAGTGTAAAAGAGTAAAATCCTTTTCCTGCCATTCGCCCCTGTTTTCCAGTGCCTGTAATCCGAAAAGTCAGTTCGGCGGCACCCTTCAATAGCTATGGCCGTTGCATCTGTTTTTCCTCTTGGATGCAGCGGCCATAGCTCTATATTTTTGCATGCAGAATATCACACCTTTATACCTGGAGGTTTTCTATGCTTTCCGTTAAAAATCCTATCATGACAGGCTTCTTTCCCGACCCTTCGATTTGCCGGGTAGGGAACAAATTCTATACGGTTCATTCGACATTTGCGTATTTTCCCGGCGTGCCGGTTTTTGAGAGCGAAGATCTTGTCCACTGGAATTTGATCAGCAATGTGCTCGATCGTGATTCTCAGGTTCCTTTGTCCGGCTGTCAGCATTCCCAGGGGATTTTTGCCCCTACCATTCGTTACCATAAGGGCACCTGGTATATGATTACCACCAACGTGTCCGATCAAGGAAATTTTATCGTCACTGCAAAAGATCCGCGCGGCCCCTGGTCCGAGCCTTACTATTTGGGTGAGTCTACCGGCGGCATTGATCCCAGTCTCTTTTTTGACGATGACGGTACCTGCTATTATATCGGCCAACGGCCGCGTTCTGCCGGGTACCGCTACAATGGCGACTGCGAAATTTGGATTCAAACTCTGGATCTGGACACGATGCAGTTAAAGCCCGATGCCACCATTGTACTTACCGGATTCCAGCGCAAAGCCATTTGGCCGGAGGGACCTCACCTGTACAAAAAGGACGGTTACTATTACATTTTGCATGCGGAAAGCGGTACTTCCATCCACCACAGCGTCATGATCGCGCGCAGCAAAAATGTGTTTGGTCCCTACGAGTACTGCCCCTGCAACCCCATTCTGACGCATCGCCATTTGGGAGCCCAATATCCTGTTACCTGCGTCGGTCATGCCGACTTAGTGGATGACGGAAACGGCAACTGGTATATGGTTGTATTGGCTTGCCGGCCGAACCAGGGGTACACGTTGTTGGGGCGTGAAACCTTTTTGGCAAAGGTCACCTGGGAAGATGGTTGGCCGGTTGTAAATGCGGGGGTCGGTCATCTTGAAGAAGTAGTCACGCTGCCTTACGAGGGGCAGCCTTCTGACGACGCACCCCAATGTAAAACCTATACGTTTGATACACCTTCTCTGCCGCTGGAATTGCTGACTTTGCGCAATCACCGCGATCACGAACTGGAACTGCACGCAGAAGAGCATATTGTTCGTCTTTTCCATCGTTGCGACAGCTTGAAGGATTGCGGTGAGCCTGCATACCTCGCGCTGCGTCAGCAACACTGGAATTGCGAATTTGAAACCAGCTTTATCCCGCATTTCTGCAAAGAGAGTGATTGCGCCGGTATTGCCATGGTTCAAAGCAACGAAAACCATCTGCGGGCAGAGTGCTATCCCCAGGATTCGGGGGTCAAACTTGTTGTTTCTCTTTGCAAAGATGGTGAAGACAGCTGTTTGGCGCGAATGGATCTGCCGGTTGCACTCCCCATTAAACTGAAGTTGCGCGTAGAAGGGCTTGTGGCCAGTGTTCTTTACCAAAGCAATAGTGAATGGAAACCGGTTATCTCCGACATTGATCTGCGCTCTTTAAGCACGGAACATGCCGGCGGTTTTGTCGGCTGTACACTGGGGTTATACGCTTCCGGCAATGGAGAGGACGCTGGTGGTTATTCTGATTTTGAAAGAATGACCTATCGCGAACTTCCCACCAATTAATCCTTCACGAATCATTCGGTAGCGGCTGCCAAATGGGGAGAGAATGTCCAGCCGGCGGGGAGCCCGCCCACAAATAAAAAGCCATACGAATCCGCGAAAAGCCCAGCGGATGTGGGTGTTTGGAAACCGAATCTCCCGGATCGATACCTGCGTAACCCGTCCATACTCTTCCCTATCGCAAATACAAAAAGCAGACCCGTGGACTCACGGGTCTGCTTTTTATATGCACGATTCATTTACAAAACGAAACGCTTGATTGCTCCGCAACACAATAGGCTTATAGTTTTCAACTCATCTTTTTCAAAGTTGTACAGAGACGTCGGTATTTTCTCCGGTCAATCCAATATACCTTGCATGGGAATACGATGCATTGCGTGATGCCCGGAGGGCTGTGTAACGTCGTTTTTGCTTCTTGTAAACCCCTTGTCATCTGGCACTGAAACGTGCTGTATGGTGCCTTAAAATCGATCCTGTGGCATGGCCGGAATTGATTCGAGAAGAAGTGTTTATGGTTACACAGTTCAGACATAAACGTCTGATGGGCAAACTGTTCATCCCGCATGGCGATCATGGCGATTCGCATTTCGTCGGAATTCGGTCGATGACATTGCGGAGATTGCCAAGACGTTCCTTCAGACAGAACCCACTGGCAGAGACCCCGATAATCTTCTGAGATGGATCATCTCGCACTTTTTGAGCAATGTTTTTGCTGGTGTTCCCAACGAAAATAAAATCCGCAGAAAAGGCTGCACGCAACGATCCAGGTAATAGGATTGGTTAGACAAATACACCAGAAACCAAAAGGTTGAAGCAGAAAATGAATGCACAAAAAACGGCAAAGAAGCTCGGCCACGCCACCAATTATGGTGATAAGGCCGTTCCCGAGCCCAACCAAAGCATTGCGGAACAGAAAAATCCATGCCAAAAATAAAAGGAACCACACGCTTGTGTAGAGATATTGCAGTGCATAATGTACCATTTCGGGCGAGGGATCACTCAAAAATATCCGCAGAATGGCTTTGGAGGCAATTCCATACAAAGCCATACCCAGAATTGCAGCACCAAGGGAAAGGAGCATCGTGCTGCGTACACCAACAAAAATGCGTTTTGTTTTCCTGGCTCCTATGTTTTGTGCGCAATACGTAGAAATGCCCGAGCCCAGTGCAATCATAGGTTGCATCACCAAGGATTCAAGCTTAGAAGCGGCAGTATAGGCCGCCATTACGGAAGAACCGAATTGATTGATGCCGCTCTGCAGAATCATAATTCCAAACGCAGTAACGGTTTGGTTTAAAGCCATGGGAATGCCGCTTTGTATCATACACAGAATCCGATAAGGATCGGGGTACAGATCGCGGATACTGAGACGTAGATTGTTGTAGTTGTGAAACATGTACCAAAAGCATAGCAGTGCAGAAATTCCCTGTGACAACACCGTTGCCCAAGCGGCGCCTGCAGTTCCCATATGTAGTGTCGCGATAAAAAATATATCCAAAACAATATTCAAGAATGACGACAAAATGAGGAAATATAAAGGTGTGCGGCTGTCACCCAAAGAGCGAAGGATACTGGCTGCAATATTGTAGGCCATCGTACACAGGATACCGCCAAAGATGACGCGAAGATATTCGTGTGCGTAGAGGAGTACGTTCGAAGGGGTGTGCAACGCTAACAGAATCTGGCGGCTAAAAGAAACGGTAGGAATCGTGAGGATAACTGAAAACACCACTGTGAGCAAGAGTGCTGTGCCAACTACCTTCTTTAGTTCGTTCAGACGGTGCCCGCCAAATGCCTGTGAGACTAAAATACCGCAGCCCTGGGTAAGGCCGGAAGCAAAGCCAATTACAAGATATACAGTGCTTCCGGTCGCCCCCACGGCAGCAAGGGCGTCTTCACCCAAAAATTGCCCGACAATGATCGTATCGGCCATGTTATATATTTGCTGGAATAGGGTTCCAAGCAAGACGGGTACGGAGAAAAAGAAGATGGTTTTGGTGGGGCTGCCTACGGTCATATCTTTTGTCTTGTTCATGGCGTAATCCTCGGATCAATCCCAAACTCTGTGTGATCCACATTCAGGGTGCAAATAGAGCAAAAATTATTCGAGGCGGCATCAAGCTTGTCCGGCTGCCGTCTCGTTGGCATCATAACACCGAGGGGGGTGGATGTCAAGGGGGGAAAATATAGTTCATTTCACCCTTGACTTCTGACCCCGACAGCATTATTGGGCATTGATGATTTGGTACGAACCAACACCAGAAATCACTCCTTTTAGGCTACGCTTTGGCCCACAATAAAGCTCCCAACTGCTAGGCAACCAGGTTTTTCGTTCTGGGTCAAATTGTTTTGAAACAAAAAAGAGAAGGCTTGCGCCTTCCCTTTACAACTGCATATTACCATGCAACAAGTCTACACCAACACCTTTACACAAATAACCTGCCTTTGCGTTTTTATTTTAGCAGTTTACTTGATGTAGATTAAGTACAAGTTTTTGAAGTCAAGAATTACTTCGGTCTTTTCGTCGCCGTAAGGAGAAACATCGAAGCCATCTACGATTTTCAAAAGTTCTTGTAACAGCTTGTGTTTTGATTCATCATTCTAGGTGCTGAAATAACTGGAAAAGGCGCAAGGGCAAAGTATATTCCAATGGACAGAGTATAACACATCACAAAAACGCACGCGTACGATTCTTAACGCGCGCGTGTTTTTTGACGCGTTCTATGTGTGCTATGTCTCTTGACAACCATCTGACCACTCTTTTCTCCCTAGCCGGTTTTATTTGCCGTTTTTCACGCTCCAACGTTTTATTACCGCCACCATAACCAGCGCCGGAAGTTGTGCACACCACACAATTTCCGGCGCTGGTTCATTGTATTTTCCTGGCTGTCACAGTTTTTCCTTCTCGGCAGCCTGCAAAACACCGTCCAGCTTGGCGGATTTTAGTTCCGATTTTCATGATACAGCGCTGCCTCTATTTTGTAGACACATTCGAAGCCCTGATATACTATATTCGCTGGTATAAACTAAAAAAGGGAGGCCCGACACTAAGTGTCGATTCTCCCAATATAGATCAACATAAGAAAAGCGCCCTGCTTTGCAGCAAGGCGCTTTCTGGTGCACCATGTGGGAGCAAACCCGAACACTTTTGTGTATCCGGGCGGCATTGGCATCACGCGGCTGCTCACCCGGAAGTGATGCCTGTTGTTCCTCCGCGCGAGGATAAAAGAGGGGTGTTGAAACATCAAGGGGCTTTTGCGGCATATCCTCGCTTTGCAAACTGGGCTGCGGTATTCCACAGTCCCCTTGACATTTCCCCATCCCTCTTTTTTTAGGCTAATCGCGGAACAACCCACATCTCCTTATCCCGGTGGGATAACAGAATCCAAAAGCAAACATGGAACTTGCTTAGTTCAATAGCATCATAGCGATATTCGCACCAATTCCGACACATGAAAAAGCCGCGAAAAAGTAAATTACCGCCTTTTTAATAAATGTTAATGCTACATTATCTCCACTTTTAGACGGATTTGCATTGTAAAAATCAGAATATCCATTCCAAAATATAATCGCTATAAGGCTGCTAACAGGCGGGATTACCACCGCCCATATCTTCGGCAAATAGTTTGTTGCCCCCGCACTGTTCCATTGCACAGCTGCTACATCTGGCAAATACATAAAGGCAACAATGCTAAGAATCACTGTCACTGCAAGAATGAGCAACTGGATTTTTGTCCTCGTATTCTTCATATCTTATCACCTCGATGTCATTCTATCACACGCATCATTCCAATTCAATTATATTTCTGTTAATTGATACGAGCAACACAAAAAATGACCGTCCTGCTAAATACGCAGAACGGTCAAGAAACTGTCACATTAAACGACCTTACACAGTAGGGAATGGTGCGACAAAAAAGCCGCAACATTCGTTGCGGCTTTTCTTGGTGCACCATCGGGGACTCGAACCCAGGACCCACTGATTAAGAGAGCAAGCCACCGGTTCGTCTCAATTTATGGAAGTTTCGAGTCATCGTTATTTTTAATCAAAGCAACGTGATTTTTCACCCAGTAATTTCTGCATCCTTTGTCGGATTTTGCAGCAAGAAGCACCCTCTGCACGTTTTGAAACCGTGCAAAATCCGTGCAGAAACCGTGCACTTACTCTCCGACAAATAAAATCGCCCTATCCTCACCGGCTTGACGGCATTGGTTTGAGTGGCCGCACACTAAAAATCAAGTCTTGGAGGATACCACTATGATGAAACTGCTTTCCTGCCGGTACAACGGAAGACCCCCGGCCTGACAAAGCAGACCGGGGGCAAGGAAGTATCTCCGGGAATGTCACATGGTAAACTGGATAGCGCAGAAGGCAGCGTAGATGCACAGCAGAATAATGCCCTGTGCACGGGACAGCTTGCCGCGCTTCAGTGCGGGAAGGGTCATGATCATCATGACAGCCAGCATGACCGGGATCTCCAGCACAAGGCTGGAATTGATGCCGAACAAAGTAGAGCTCTGCGGCACGGTGAAGGGCGCCAGCGTGACGGACATACCGCTGACCAGCACCAGATTGAACACGTTTGCGCCCACGATGTTGCCAAGGGACAAATCGCTGCAGCCCTTGACCAGCGAGGTGATGGCGGTGACCAGCTCCGGCAGAGAGGTGCCCAGCGCCACAAAGGTCAGCGCGATGACCGACTCCGGCACGCCCAGTGCCTGTGCGATGAGGGTGCCGTTATCCACCAGCAGGTTTGCGCCCAGTGCGATCAGCACAGCGCCCAGCACCAGCAGCACCAGCGTTTTGGTAAGGGACATCTCTTCCCCGGCATTTTCGGCCTCGGCCTCCGCTTCGGCGGCGGCAGGGGCTTTTTTCATCTGCAATACGTTTGCCACCATGTAGGCCACGAACATGGCCAGCATCACAAAGCCCAGCGGGCGAGTGAACTCGCCCATGGCGTAAGCAGCCACGCAGTAGATGGCGGCTGCTGCAAAGAAGAAGGCTACCGGCACCCGCAGGGTCTTGGGGTCTACCTTGCCCGGACGGACGGCGATGGTGATGGCGGCGATCAGGGCAGAGTTGCAGATGACCGAGCCGATGGCGTTGCCGTAGGCGATCTCACCATGGCCGGACACAGCGGACATGGTGGACACCATGACCTCCGGCAGGGTGGTGCCGATGGATACCACCGTTGCGCCGATGAGCAGCTCCGGCAGGTGGAACCGCCGTGCCAGTGCCGAAGCACCGTCCACAAACCAGTCGCCGCCCTTGATCAGGAACAGCAGACCGACGATAAATAGCAATACAGGAACCAGCATAATTTTTCTCCTCTGAATTTTCGCGGGGCATGAACCACAGAACCGGGAACGGATCGCTCCATCCCCGGTTCTGCACAAAATCGGTCAGTTGGCGTTATTTCTGCATGATGTGGATGGCAAAACCGCCGTACTCGCCCTCAAGATACACATTCTTGATGCGGCCGTCCTCAAAATAGGCGGCAGTCTCCATGCGGAAGCGGAAGCCATTTTCCTCCAGCTCCTCCATCGCAGCCTTCAGGTCGGGGGTGCGCATTGCGATGTGGCCGTTCTTGCCCAGAAAGGGGCTCTTCATGCACTCGAAATAGTTGCCGGCAAACTCGGACTTCTGTCCGTGGCGGGGCTCTAAGTTGAACAGCTTGCACAGCAGCAGCGCCAGCTGCTCGGCCTCGCCTGCGTTGTCGGTGTTGATGCCGACGTGCTCCAGCTCAAACGTGTTTTTCATTTGGTGTTTCTCCTGTTACTTCATGGGGAAGATCAGCACAGCGCCCACCGTCAGCGCCAGCAGACGGATGAAATACTGCGGAATGGTGAACTTCCAGAACTCGGTGATCTTGTAGTCGCCGGCGCCCATGATCATGGCGGGCATACCGTCAATGGGCAGGAAGTGTCCGCACCAGCCGGAGACCACGATAGCGGCTGCGGCTGCGGTGGGATCCAGACCCAGATTGACGCAGGTGGCAATGGCCATGGGAGCAAAGACGTACACGGTGCCGATGGTGGAACCGGTCAGGGTGGCCAGCACACTGGTCAGGATGCAGAAGGCGAAGATCAGCACGAAGGGGTTGACGTTGGTGCCCAGCATCTTGGCAACGGTCTCGCCGACCAGACTGGTCAGGCCGGTGTTGCCCAGAGCATCGGCGATGCCGATGACGCCTGCGGACATCAGGATGATGGGTGCGCTGATGGAGTTGCGGATCTCGTTGAAGTCCATGACGCCGGAAATCAGGATGACGCCCACGGCCAGACCGGTGATGGCGTAGCCTGCGTCACCGATCTTGCTCTGCAGGATCATGCCCACAACGGCGAGCACAAAGCTGAAGTAAGTGATGAGCTCCTGATTCTTGGTCAGAGCGACCTTCTGCTCACCAGCGTGGAGAGCCTCTTCCTTGGCCTCGGCAATGGGGTGATCCGGCAGGATCTTGTAAGCCAGGATGCACCACACCAGGAAGCCGATGGACAGGCACAGGTTGACCAGAGAGAACTTGACCAGATTGACGTTTGCCGCAACGCCTGCGCTTTCCAGAACGGCGATCACGATGCCGTACTGCAGAGCGGTGTTGAAGGGCAGCAGCGGATGGTTTGCTGCAAAGCCCGCAGGCATCAGAACCCTGGACGGGGGCAGCTGCTTGGAGTAGGGCAGAGTGGACAGCAGGCCGATGACCAGCACATAGTAGGCGGTGGAACCGGTGCCGAACAGGCTGCAGCCCAGCATAACGATGAGGATCAGCAGGACGTAGGCCTTAAAGCCGCCCTTGCTGGCCATGTTGAAGATGGTCTGCTTGAACTTGACGATGAAGCTGGTCTTCTGCAGGGCCGCAATGATGGCCATGAAGGATGCCAGCATGACGATGGTGGGGTTTGCGAAGCCGCCGAAAGCGGTCTTGATGTCGGTAACGCCGAACACCACCAGCAGCAGTAGCGCCAGCAGCGGGGGTGCACCGAAGGGCAGTTTATCCACCATGATCAGGATGATCATGAGGACAGTCACTGCCAGAGCAATGATCATGGGAAGTGTCATAGAACGTGTCCTCCTTTTTTGTGTCCGCAGTCCCTGTTGCGCAAGAGCCCGACCCTTTGCACAATTCCGATGCGGCTTTCTTGATTAAAAGTATATGGTTTTCCGCTGTGCGTCACAATCATTTTTTGGCTTGTTGTGTTCTTTTTTGAAACGTATTCAGAATTTGTTCAATTCTTTTGCTACAATGTGTCGCTTTTTGAAACATATTGCGGTTAGTTTCGGCTGATTTGTTGCTTTTTGAAACGGAGATACCCCTTCCGGCACGGCTACCGCCGTGCCACCTTTCCCAAGGGGACGGTCGAACCCTCTCAGGCTCACTGCGTTCGCCAGCTCCCCCGAAGGGGGAGCTGGCACGCCGTCAGGCGTGACTGAGAGGGTTGGCGTCCCCTTGAGGGCCGACTTCCCCCGGTCGGGGGAAGATGTCGCGCAGCGACAAAAAGGGGAATCTGGCTGCGAACGCAGCGAGCAGACTGAGGGGGTAAAACCAGAAAAAGCCGCCGCACCGTACGGGGTGCAGCGGCTCTCTCCGGAAGAAAATGAAGAATTGGTTGGGATGGGGATAACTTAGTTGGCGTGGCCGGTCATTTTGACCGCATACTTGATGGCATTGACAAGGCTCAGCTCGTTGCCGTTGCCCTTACCGGCGTGGTAGAAGTCGGTGCCGTGATCCACGCTGGCGCGGATGATGGGCAGACCCAGCGTGACGTTGACGCCTTCCACGGCCTTCCACTCCTGCTTTTCGCGGTCGTAGACAAAGCCCACGGTCTTGAGCGGAATGTGACCCTGATCGTGATACATACACACCACGATATCGTACCAGCCGCCGATGGCCTGCGAGAACACGCTGTCCGGCGGGCAGGGGCCCACGACACCGGTGATGCCCTCGGCCTTGGCAGCCTCGATGGCGGGGGTGATCTCCTCGATCTCCTCCCGGCCGAACAGGCCGTTCTCACCGCAGTGGGGGTTCAGACCTGCCACAGCGATGCGGGGGTTCTCGATGCCCATATCCTTGCAGGCCTTGTTGGCGATCTCGATGACCTCCAGCACTCGATCCTTCTTGACCCGGTCGCAGGCTTCCCGCAGGGAAACATGGGTGGAAACGTGCACCACGCGCAGGTCGTGATGAGCCAGCATCATGGTGTACTTCTTGGTGTGGGTGTAGGTGGCGTAGATCTCGGTGTGGCCGTCAAAGTGGGTGTAGCCGTCCGACTTTTCGCCGTGGTAGTACTCCAGTGCCTTGTTCATGGCTTCCTTGTTCAGGGCGTTGGTGCAGGTGGCGTCCACCTCACCCGCCATGGCAAGTTCAATGACCTTTTTCACGCACTGGAAGGCTGCGTTGCCGCCCTCCACGCTGACCTTTGCTATCTCGAACTTGCTGATGTCCTCGATCAGATCCAGATGCAGCACGTCGATGGTGCCGGGGGTGAACAGGGCATCCGACACCTTCTCGCAGCGGTGGATGACGATGTCCTCGCGGCCAACGAACTTTTTGGCCTGCTCCATCACCTTCACATCGCCCACCACAATGGGGCGGCAGTAGCTGTACTGCTCCGGGTCAGCCAGAGCCTTGATGGTGATCTCCGGGCCGGAACCGGCGGGATCGCCCATGGTAATACCGACAATGGGTTTATTCATAGCAGCCTTCTCCTTGCTTCAGCGCGTTTCAGTGCAGACCCTTGGCCTCGTTCTCTGCCAGAACCTTCTTGATGGCCTCCATGCCCTCTTCCGGCACATAGTTGAAGGGTGCGCGGCACTTGCCAACGGGGTGACCCTGCAGGGCAACGGCGGTCTTGATGATGGTGTTGGGGTTGCCGTACTTGAAGGTCTGCTGCAGGATGGCAATGGCGTCCTGTGCAGCCTGTGCGCCCTCCAGATCCCCGGCCTTGAAGCAATCGTAGATCTTGGCAACGGTCTCCGGCCAGATGTTGGCGCGGCCTGCAATGCCGCCTGCGCCGCCCTCTTTCAGGCAGGTCAGGATGGCGCCGTCGTTGCCGGCCAGAATGGCAACTTCCTTGTCCAGCTCACGGGTCAGGCGGATGTAGGCCTTCAGGTTCTCGATATCGCCGCTGGAATCCTTTGCGCCCACGATGTTCTCCACATCACGGCACAGTGCCTGCACGGTCTCGGGCAGCAGCTTATTGCCAGTGCGGGCGGGGATGTTGTACAGAATGATGGGCAGGTTGACGGCCTTTGCCACGGCGGTGTAGTGGTCGTACAGCTCCTTCTGGGAAGCCAGTGCAAAGCTGGGGGTGATGATGGACAGTGCGTCTGCGCCCAGCTCCTCGGCACGCTTGCTCAGGCGGATGGTCTCGGCGGTGGTGATGCAGCCGGTGCCTGCGTAGACCGGTACGCGGCCCTTTACCTGATCGATGACAGTGGCAAGGATCTCTTCCTTCTCCTGGAAGGACAGGGCGTAGGCTTCGCCGTTGGTGCCCATGGGGAAGATGCCGTGCACGCCGCCTGCCAGCAGGCGCTCCACCTGCTCGCGCAGAGCCTGATGGTTGACCGTCTGCTCAGGGTCGTTGTTCATGGGGGTGATTACGGGAGGGATGATGCCCTTGATATCGCTGGTCTTCATAAGTCTTTACTCCTTTTCTGTTACATGATCTCCTGATACAGCTTGCGTGCGTCGTCGGCGGTAACGGGGCGCATATTGTTCACCAGCAGGCGCTGTACCTGCATACCGGCGTTGACCAGACCTTCCAGATCCTCGGCAGGCACGCCGAACTCCTTGAGGCTGGTGGGGATATCCAGATGCTTGACGATGTGCTCCAGACGGGCGATCATCCATGCAGTCTTTTCCTCCACGGTGGTGCAGGTCTTTTCCTCGTGGCAGCAGCGGTCGTAGGCGGCAGCCAGACGCTCGCGCACGGCGGGGTGCTCGCTGTTGAAGCGCATGACCGGTGCCAGCAGGATGGCGTTGGACACGCCGTGTGCAATGTGGTACTTGCCGCCCAGCGGGTAGCTCAGTGCGTGCACAGCGGTGGTGCCGGAAGCAGTGATGGCCAGACCGCCGTAGTAGGCTGCGATCTGCATCCGGTTCTTCTCGGCCATAGCCTCGGGGTCATCGCAGGCTTTTTCGATGTTGTTCAGGATCAGGTCAAGGCCTTCCAGTGCGTACAGATCGCTGAAGGGGTTGGCCTTGTTGCTGGTAAAGCACTCGATGCAGTGTGCCAGCGCATCCACGCCGGTAGCGGCTGCGATCTTGCGGGGCAGGTTCTTGATCATGCGGGCGTCCAGAATGACGTAGTCCGCGATCATGTTCTCGTTGACGATGCCCACCTTCAGTTCCTTTTCGGGCACAGCCACGATGGCGTTGGGGGTGACCTCGGCGCCGGTGCCGGCGGTGGTGGGGATCAGCACGATGGGCACGCACTTCTGTGCCATGCCGGGGTTATCCAGCAGCTCCTTCACGCCGTAGGCGTCGGTCACCAGCACGCTTGCCAGCTTGGCAGCGTCCATCACGGAGCCGCCGCCGCAGGCCACGATCAGGTCTGCACCGGAGACCTTGAACTCGTCCACCAGCTTCTGTACAGCCATGTAGCTGGGCTCCGGGGGCAGCTCGTCCAGCACATAGTACTCTGCGCCGGAGGCCTTGACAGCCTCTTCCGGCAGAGCAAACAGGCCAGCGCCCTCAATGCCCTTATCGGTGAACATGGCTACCTTTTTTGCGCCGCGCGCCTTGATGATGGCGGTGATATTGTCCATGGCGTTCTCGCCGCCGTAAACTGCGTGCGGCATTTTAAGATTGTACTGGGTCAACATACTGATCAACCTCCTGAATGATGTTCTGATCTATAAAAAGGATAGAAATTCCGAAAAGCTTTTTCAGCGGCTCTGAGCTGCGGTGGGGTTATACAGGCCCACGGTCTCCCGCTTTGCGCCCAGCACGTCCTGCTCCGAGAAGCGGACGTACTTGATGCCCTGCCGGGTGCGGGCAGCGTAGGCCAAATGCAGCATGCCGTCCCGTCCCTGCATCAGGTAGGGGTACTCGTACTGCTTGTTGTTGGTCTTGTTCTCATCGCCCATGTAGCCCTCGCCGCGCTCCATCCAGCGGATGATGGGGAAGGTCAGGCCGCCGTCCTCGGAGAGCGCCACCGCCACCGGGCAGCGCAGGCCGGGCCATGCAGCCTTGCCGGGCACAGGGTTCGGGGTGCAGGTGGGGTTATAGGCAATGGCGATGCGGCCGCTCTGCAGCTTGACCGCGCTGATGCTGGAGTTGTTGTTGGGCAGCGGGGTGGGTGCGGGCACCGTCCAAGTCTCGCCCCAGTCAAAGGACTCGCTGCGGTGGATGCGGTAGGCCTCGCGGTTGCGCATAAAGGCCACCAGATGCCCCGGCTCCAGCTCAATGACATTGGCATGGACATGGCCGTTGCTGCCGGGCATCATGACCATGCGCCAAGTTTTGCCCTCGTCGTCCGAGATGCGGAAGGCGGTGGGGTCGCCGGAAAGACCCTCGGCAGAGTCGGTGCACAGCCAGTTGGCAAAGATCCAGCGGCCGTTGGACAGCACCTGAATGGGCTGGCGGCAGAAGGTGCCTTCCTCCGGGAACACGGTGGTGTAGTCGCCCCATGTTTTGCCGCCGTCGGTGCTCTTCTGGCAGCGCACCACAGCGGTGAACTGCATATTGTCCTTACCCTCTACGCGGTCCAGCTGGGCGGTGTACATCGCCCACACGGCGTTGTCCGGGCCGTAGAACAGCGAGGGGTTCTGCTCGCTGCGGGTGGGGTCGCCGGAGATATCCACCGGCTCCAGCCACTTGGTACCGTCATGCGGCAGCATTGAGCAGATGATGTGCACATCTGCGCTGCCCTCATAAGTACCGGCGAACCAGCAGCAGAGCAGGTCACCGTTGGGCAGCTCCACCATGGCAGGTGCGTGGGCGGTGGGCCAGCCGCCGGTGGGCAGCAGGGCTTCCAGCGTGCCCATCTCCTCGTTCTCGTACACAGTGCCGTCCCAGGTCAGGCCGGGCAGTTTTGCATAGGTCATGGTCGTTCTCCTTCTGTTACATTTATCTTCTGTTCCAGCCGCAAAGGGCTGTCTGCTTCCATTCTCAATGCTTTGCAATGCGGTCTGCCAGCTCCACCAGCAGATTCTCCTGCCCAAAGCCGCCGGACTTGGTAATGACGTAGCGGGTGCGCCCCTGATAGGTGAACCGCGCCAGCACGATGCCGCTTTCCAGTTCGCACACCGGTTCCAGCTCCCGTGCGCCCACGCTGTTCATGCATTGCAGCAGGGTGTCGCCGCCGGTGAGCAGCAGCGTACCCAGATGTTCGCTGCCGAACAGCGCCCCGAACATCTGCCCGACGCTGCCGGAAATGCCCACCCGCAGGCCGTCCAAGTCAATGCCCCGGGCGGCGGCGTAGTCGGCGGTAAGCTGGTTGCCCCCGGCGTCGTTCGTTTCAATGATGCAGTGGGGGTTTGCAGCCAGCATCTGTTCAATTTCTGCCAGCGCAGCCTTGCCGTCGGCGCTTGCCCAGTAGCCGGGCTCCAGCTTTTGCCGGGGGGTCAGCCGCAGGCGGGCAAAGCCTGCCTTTTCGGCGGTGTCCATCTGCCGCAGGGTGATGGGGTTCACGCTGCCGCAGAGCACCAGCAGCCGGGGGTCCAGCTGCGGGGTCTCGACCACGCTGCCGTCCGAAAGCCCCAGCAGCTCCGGCAGAAAGGCGGCAAAGCCTGCGCAGCCTGCCAGCACCGGGGGTGTTCCATTCTGGAACAGCTGTCGCCCGGCGGTTTCCAGATCTGCGGCGGTTGCAGCGTCATACACCAGAATTCCGGTCTTGTCCGCTGCCGTCTCGCCGGGGCACAGGTTCTGTGCGGGGATCTCAGTCTGCAAATGGATCAGCTTTGTCACCTCGGCGCAGCGCACCGGTTCGAAGGGGTCGATGCCGAAGGGGCTTTCGTTCACCGGCACACCGTCGATGTAGTGGACGCCCTTTTTTGTGGTGCGTCCAATCTGCGGGAAGGCCGGCAGAAAGGGCAAATTGCGTGCGCCGCTTGCTTTGAGTAGGGCGGCAAGCTCTGCGCCGATGTTGCCGCGCAGGGCGGAATCCGTCTTTTTATAGATGCAGCCCACGCCGTTTTCCACCGCGCTGCGGGCCAGCTCTTCAACGGCCTTTGCAGCCTTTGCGGCGGGCAGATGCCGCGTTTCGGTATCCACCACCAGCACGGTGCTGCTGCAGGCGGAAAGGTCTGCCTGACCCACCACGACCTGCGTGGGGATGCCATGTGCCGCAAGCTGTACGCCGGTATCCAGCGCACCCGTAAAATCATCTGCAATCATCAGCAGGCGAAGCATTCGTTCGTGCCCCCTCACTTGTTTTTGTGCTTTCATTATGCCGTATCCGCCGCGGGAATGCACCCGGCGCAAGCGGGAAAATCGTTTCATTTTAGCACGTTTTCAATTTTCTTTTTGTTTTGTTGGCAAAAACGTTCTATTTTGAAACCATATTCTGTTTTCTTTTTGAACCAGACCGTTTATAATAGTTTCAAAGAGAAACACGGAGGGACGTTTTATGGTCGAGACTCACACCCGCATTCTGGGCATTGCCCCCTACGACGGAATGCGCACCGCCATGGAGCAGGCGGCGCAGGCCTACCCCAACGTTGAGCTGGAGGTGTACACCGGCGATCTGGAAGAGGGACAGGCCATCGTGCAGCGCATGGCCCCCAACAGCTACGACTGCATCATCTCCCGCGGCGGCACCGCCACCCTGATCCGGCAGGTGACCGACCTGCCGGTGGTGGATATCCATATCTCGGTGTATGATGTGCTGCGCACCATGAAACTGGCAGAGAACTACACCAGCCTGTACGCCATCGTGGGCTTTCCCAGCATCACCGAACCCGCCCACACCCTTTGCAGCCTGCTGAACTTTGATTTGGACATCCTCACCGTCCGCAGTGCCGAGGAGGTGCGCCACACCTTGGAGCGGCTCAAGCAGGGCGGCTACCGGATGGTGGTCTGTGATATGGTCACCCACACCATTGCCCGGGAGATGGGCTTTGACGCCTTCCTGATCACCTCCGGCATCGAAAGCCTGCACAGCGCCATCGATCAGGCGGTGAACATCAGCACATGGTTCGGCCAGCTGCGGCAGGAGAACCTGTTTTTGCGCAGCATCACGCAGGAGCAGGGCGGCAGGGTCGTGGTGATGGAGCCGGACGGCAGCCTGTTCTATAATAATATGAAGGACATCTCCCCGGAGCTGCACCGCTGTTTGCAGACCCATCTGCGGGAGATCCCCGCCACGGGCAGCTTAAAGTTCTATTACACCGAGCGCAGCCAGCTGTACAGCATCACAGCACAGGTGCTGCTGATGAACAACGTGCAGCGGTACCTGTTCTACTGCGTGCCCTCCCGCATCCCGCTGCATTCCAGCCGCCCGGGGCTGCGGTCGCTGAACCAAGGCGAGTGCGAGTATCTTTTCTCCAACAGCTTTTACAGCCTGAGCGGTGCCATGGGCACGCAGGACGCCGAGATCAACGCCCTTGCTGCCGTGCGTCAGCCCCTATTCATCTGCGGCGAGCCGGGCACCGGCAAAGAGCAGATCGCCCGCTACCTCTATCTGCACAGCGCACTGGTGAACCGCCCCCTCGTGGTGGCAAACTGCGCTTTGATGAACGATAAATCATGGGATTTTCTGCTCAATCACTATAACTCGCCCCTGAACGCCAACGGCAACACGGTCTACTTCCAGAACTTTGAGTCCATCCCGGAGCAGTGGAGCACCGAGCTGCTGGCTGCTATCGAGGAGACCGGCCTTGCCCGCCGGGTGCGGCTGCTGTTCTCCCGCTCGGTGCGGCCGGAGGAACCGGTCTCGCCGGTCACCCGCCGGTTCATCGAGCGGCTGGGCGCACTGACGCTGGAGCTGCCCCCGCTGCGCAGCCGGTCGGACGAGATCCCGTCCCTTTCCAGTTTGTACCTGAACAGCCTGAATCTGGAGCTGGGCAAGCAGCTCTCCGGCTTTGAGCCCCGCGCCATCGAGATGCTGCGGCAGTACCCGTGGCCGAACAACTACACCCAGTTCAAAAACCTTCTGCGCTCCCTTGCCACCCTGACGAACGGCCCCTACATCCGCAGCAGCAGCGTGGCAGACCTGCTCTCCAAGGAGCGCAGCCTGCGCAGCGCCCCGGCAGCGCACCCGGCGGCGGTGGTCAGCACCGACACCTCCCGCACGCTGGAAAGCATCATCGGCGAGGTGGTGCAGCAGACGGTAGCCGCCCACGGCGGCAACCGCGCCGCCGCCGCCCGGCAGCTGGGCATCAGCCGCACGACCCTGTGGCGGTACCTTGGAAAAATCGAAGCCGGTGAGTCTGCCGACCCTATCTGATGCTTTTGTCCCTCAATGGGTTCGTTTTCCGTGCTTCATACGGAGCACCGAAAGAACGTTTTGCAAAAATGTACAGCCTGCATCCATCGGATGCAGTTCAAGGGCTTGGGTGTTCCCCAACAAGTATTTTGCAACGCAAAAATGATATATATATACGTGTGAAGACACCTCTTGTTAGCACTATGAGGCTGCTCAAAACGCCTCCCAAATTTGACAATCATTTTGCAAGAATGATCGTCCGTTTTCAAGCTCAACTTGAAGCAGACGGTTGTTTTTCTGCTCGGAAAAGTTCCGAGTTTGCATTCCGTTGCAAACAGAACGAGCTATCCAGCCCTCTCTTTTTACCAAAGTTTCCATCATTTTTTCTTGCAAGCTGCCGAAAGTAGCCTGTTTTCAAAAATTCCTGTTGACACGGCTCAATTTTTGTGGTAATCTATTCCAACAATTTAATATAACATATTTACTTAGAGTTCCAGCTCGGCTCCCGAAGGAGCCGGAGCAAGTTTTTAACTTTCTTATCGCTACATAGCAAACCCGAACCAAGGCCATCCCAGAAGGGATGGTCAGGTTCAGGTTGTTGTGTGGCGATTTTTTATTGCCAAATCCAGCACCGCACCTTGAAAACCGCATGACCGTCTGCATGGGATACACGGCGATGACCCTGAGAAGGAGAGCCGGAAAACGCCGCCGGAAGGGGGCAGGAAATCCATGCAGGGAGAACGGCTAAACGTTGATTCCCCAGTTACCAGAAAACAATGTGGTCAAATTGACCACATTGTTTTTCCGTAACGCCAGTGAAAGGAGGGGTATCTCCATGTATATGACAAACGAAGAATGGGAGCAGAACAATCAGGATTATTTGAAAGAATCGTATGAGGAAACGGGTTTTACCACCGGAGGATACGCTATCCGCAAACTCATCTGCGGCGGCTGCGGTCGGGTGTTCTACACCACGATCTACACCAAGAAATATTGTCACAGTTACTGGTGCGGCAATCAGGCCAACAATCGGCGGCAGCGGGAATACCGCCAAATGCGCCGTCAGGATTTGGTCTGCCAGTGCTGTGGTGAAAAATTCACACCCAAACGTGCAGGTGCCCGCTATTGCAGCAATGCCTGTCGGCAAAAAGACTATCGAAAACGTGTTACAGATGCTGCAAGTGCTCAAAATGAGCACTTGGTTAAGCGTAACGCATCTGCCAAATGAAACCCAGTTCCTCACGAATGAGGGAACGGAAATTTATCGACCTGTTACGGAAAACCAAGTGGTCAAAATGAGCACATCGTTTTTCCGTAACGCTTCAAGGCCTGTTGAAAATCAGGTTGCCAAGAGGACAACCTGATTCTACCCGTAACAGAATCAGTTGGTCATTTTGGCCAACTGAAAAAGCCGGACAAGTTGGTGGGCAGGAATTCGCAAATCTTTGACCTCCAGCTTGCCAAAATCAACGGGCCAAAATGGCCCGTTGAAGGGAGTCAAGGGGGAACGCCTTGCCCAGTGATATGATGCTGTGCGTCATATCCTACTGGGTATTATCTGGCGCAAAACGGCGGCAGATCCAGCAGCTCCGCTGCTGCGTTCTCCCACGCCAAGCTGTTGAAACGGAGGGATGTCTATCTGAAGTTAACACGACACAATGGACGAGCCGGAGCACACGGCACCTATAACCCAAAGCACAATGACCGCAGTTTTAACCTTGCTAACAGTGAGCACATCGACCCGGAACGAGCCAAGGGCAACATCTACTGGGACTGCTTTCACGGTTTCCGTTCGGCTCTCGACCCGCAAGACCCGGATGATTTGGCTGCGACTTTCTCGGATGTGGAACGGCAGTTCTACGAAACCCACTACACGGCCTTTGTTGAAAGCCAGAACGAACGCAACGCCAAGATCCGGCACACGGAGCGCAACCGCTCCATTCCTGACCTGCTGTCCAGCCGCAAGACCTGTCCGGAAGAGACCATCTACCAACTTGGAACGCTGGATGAACACGCTTCGGCAGAGGACTTGCTGAACATCGTCACCGAGTTCATTGACGAGTTCAAGACTAAGTTTGGCGAACACGTTCACGTTCTGGACTGGGCGCTGCATCTGGACGAAAGCACACCCCACATCCACGAGCGTCATGTGTTCGACTGCGGGAACAAGTACGGCGAGGTGGCACCCCAGCAGGAAAAGGCATTGGAAGTGTTGGGCTTCAACCTGCCCGACCCGGACAAGCCCCTCAGCCGCCGCAACAACCGCAAAATCACCTTCGATGCCGCCTGTCGGAAAATGCTGTTCGAGATTGCAAAAAGGCATGGGCTGGAATTAGAGGAAGAAGCGGAGTACGGCAACCGCAAATATCTGGAAAAACAGGATTTCATTCTTGCCAAGCAGAAGGAGCGGCTTGCCGCCCAGCAGAGCAAGCTGGACGAGTTGACCCTGAAAGTTTCGGATATGGAGACCCTGCTGGAAAATGTTTCGGCTGCGGCCTATGACAAGGCGGTGGAGGTCGTGACGGACGTGGTACGCACGAGACCCGCAAGGAAGATATGCGGATGATCGAGGACACGAAGAAGTGGGTGCTGTCCTCGGAACGCAAGGCTCCGCAGGCCACGAGAGAGTATGCAGCCCACCGTTTGGACGGCGTGCTGGACAAGTTTCTCAAGACCATGCAGACCACTACTGCACGTCTGCAAGAGAAGCTGCTGAAAACGGAAGCCCGGCAGAAGGGCAAGGAACAGGTCAAGGAGAAAGCACGGAATTCCGTTCTGCAACTACTGAACCGCTTGCAGGCAGAACAGGCGCAGCGGAATCCATCTGCACTTTCAACTGCGGAAAAGTCAGAAAATCGTTTTCAATAATAGTACGAGGTGATGTTTATTGAACAAAGAAGTCAACGAAGAACGTGCTCCCAGAACCGTTGAAGATGTGAAGGAAATGCTGACCAAGCACTCCAACGGCGAGATCCAGCGGACGATCCAGAACTGCATCACGATTCTGCAGAACGACCATGTGCTGGCCGATGCCATCCGGCTGAACCTGTTGAGCGAGCGCATCGACATCGTAAAGCCTGTTGGCTGGCCCCGCTCCGGCAAGACCCTGAGCGACACCGACATGAAGTATATCCTGCGTCGGATGGAGAAATACGGCATTTCCAGCGAAAAGAAAATCGAATCTGCTATCCGCATCGTTGCCAACGAGAACCGTTACCACCCCATCCGGGACTACCTGAACGGCCTGAAATGGGATGGAACAGAGCGGATAGCCCACGTTCTGCACCATTTTCTCGGTGCTGCGGAGGACGAGTACACTTGCGAAGCTATGAAAATTTTCCTGCTGGGAGCCATTAAGCGCGTGTTCCAGCCGGGATGTAAATTTGAAACCATGCTCTGTCTGGTGGGCGGTCAGGGCGCGGGGAAGTCCACTTTCTTCCGGTTGCTGGCCGTCAAGGACGAGTGGTTCTCGGACGACCTGCGGCGGCTGGATGATGACAACGTGTACCGCAAGCTACAAGGTCACTGGATCATCGAAATGTCGGAGATGATCGCCACCGCCAATGCCAAGAGCATCGAGGAGATCAAGAGTTTTCTCAGCAAGCAGAAGGAAACCTATAAAGTTCCCTACGAGACCCATCCTGCCGACCGTTTGCGTCAGTGTGTTTTTGCTGGTACGACAAATCGGCAGGATTTTTTGCCCCGTGACCGCACAGGCAACCGCCGTTTTATCCCCGTCCCGGTGGATGCGGAACTGGCCGAAGCTCATATTCTGGACAACGAGGAAGATTCCCGTGCCCATATCGACCAGCTCTGGGCAGAAGCCATGACCATCTACAACAGCGGCAACTATAAGCTGGCGTTCAGCCCTGCCATGCAGGAAACGCTGCAAGCCCATCAGCAGGACTTCATGCAGGAAGATGCACAGGCGGGCATGATCTATGCCTTTCTGGAGGACTACACGGGTGACCGGGTGTGTTCCAAGCAGCTCTATGCGGAAGCACTGGGCAACACCAGTATCCCGGCAGAGTGGGAGACCCGCGCCATCTGCGAGATCATGAACACTGGAATTTCGCGCGGCGATATCCAAGGCTGGCAGGCGCACAAGACAGCCAAGCGTTACCCGAAGTACGGCGTTCAGAAAGGATGGGAGCGCGTAACCAGCCCCGAAACCGGGGCTGAAGATTTCTCCGAAATAACGGATGCGGAAGCCAAGCAGCTGGGCTTTCCCTTCTGATGGATAGCGGTTACACGGTCAGTTACAGGTTTGGTTACGCTGCAGTTACAGCGCAAAAACCGCATGATTGCTGCGTTTTCCTCTTTCTGTAACCATGTAACCTTAAAAAATAAGAAAAAGTATAAAGCCCATCGAATGCCCTGTGTGCAGAAAAAGAGAGTTTTCCTGCCCGGTTACAGACGTTCGGTTACAAGGAATTGGAGGTCTGCCTATGAATATGAATCGGCCTGACATGACCGAAACTGTGAAATCTGAAAATTATACGAATAAGCCCTTGCAAAAGGCCTCAAATCCCACTACAATGGAAGCGGTCACTCAAACCAATGCCGTCAAGTCTCCGACTGACAGCCCGGCAACTACAAAGCTGGTGTACACGGTGGAAGAGATCGCACGAATGCTGGCCATCAGTCTGCGCTCTGCTTACAACCTGTGCAACAGCACCACCGAATTCCGTGTCCTGCGGGTAGGCGGAAGCATCCGTGTGCCGAAGGACAGCTTCGATGCGTGGCTCTACCGGGCAGCTTGATAAGAGGAGGCAAACAGTATGGCATATATTACGAAGCGCGGCAACTCTTACAGCGTCCGCTACACCTACGAAGATGAACACGGCAAGAGCTGCGACAAATGGGAAAGTTTTCCTACAAAAGAGGAGGCAACGAACCGAAAGAAGCAGATCGAACATGAACTGGTAGCTGGCACATTCCTGATTCCGTCCTCGGTGACGGTGGCAGAGTTCCTCATGGATTGGCTGCCCAAGCAGTGCAGCAAGCACAAGTGGGCCCCCAAAACCTACGAATCCAATCTTTCCACCATCCAGAATCTGATTATCCCCTATATCGGCAGCATGGAGATGCAGAAACTCAAGCCCTACCACATGGAAAACCTCTATACGACCCTGAGCAAAACGCCCTGCGGTTCGTATATCGAGGGAAAGAAGCAGGAATTGACCGAAAAGCAGAAGCAGCGATTCCTTTCCGGCACAACGATCCATGAGGTGCACCGGCTGCTGGGCACTGCCTTCCAGTATGCCGTAGAGTGGGGCATCCTTGTCAAAAGCCCTGTTCCCGTGGACAGCCCCAAGAAGTCTACGCAGGAGCGCACCATCTGGACGGTAGAGGAAATGAGGGCGGCTCTGGACAGCATGGAGGACCCCATCCTGCATCTGGCAGTCCACCTCACACTGGTGGGCGCACTGCGAGAGGGCGAGATCGTAGGTCTGACCCCGGAAGATCTGGATTTTGATGCTGCGGATGGCATCGGAACCTTCCGTATCAACAAATCCATGCAGCGGGTGCGAAAAGAAGCCCTGAACCAAGTGGACGATGGCTGCATCATCAAGGTATTCCCGGACAAGCTGGAGCGCAGCACCACTTCCCTCATCCTGAAAAGCACCAAAACCGCATCCTCCTGCCGCACCATCTTCATGACCTCTGCACTAAAAGAAGAATTGAAGAAGTGGCTGAATCAGCTGGCGACAGACGAGAGAAAAGACCCGACACGCTACCATGACAGCGGAATGCTGTTCCGTCTGCCCAACGGTCTGGCAGTGGAGCCAGTGCTGATCCGCAAAAAGTTCCTGAAATGGCAGGACGCACACCCGGAGTTTCCCCGCATCGTCTTTCACGGTCTGCGCCATTCCAGTGCCACCTACCAGCTGATGATCTCCGGCGGCGATGTGAAAGCTGTTCAGGGAACCACAGGACACGCCACGGCGGATATGCTGGTGAACACCTACGCTCATATCCAGCAGTCCTCCCGTGTAGAGCTGGGCAGGAAGTTCGAGGAAGGCTTCTATGCTAAGTCCGAAAGCCCCAGCCCGCAGGCTGTACCCGCCGAAGGCGAACCGACCATCTCTATGACTGCTCTGCTGGAACTTCTGAAGAATGCAGACCCCGAAGTAAAGGCACAGCTCCGTCTGGCACTGCTGACCTGATGCAAAATCTACCACGCATTTCAAAGCAATTCCAGCCCATGCAGAGGATTCCCACGAAAACGCCGACCGTGCAAAAACCGTGCATTGACCGTGCAAACCCCGAATTTTCGGGGTTACATAACAAAAAAGAACGCCAAATCTTACGACTTGACGTTCAAAATTTGGTGCACCTCCAGGGACTCGAACCCTGGGCCCACTGATTAAGAGTCAGTTGCTCTCCTTAGTTGCTCACACTCATGGTGTATGCTGTTGTAATAAAAAGCACTTTTCTAACGATCAAAATCACTAAATATGTCCTATACAAAGTCATTGACCAGCACCGTTTTTGTGTGGCGCTGGTCAATTTTCTTTTACGCACTAATCAGCGGTATAAGTTTCTGTTCCTCTGTGATTTCCAAGAATTGCTGATATTCCATATTTAGCTTTATCGTAACCTGATACTTTCTTCCGACCTCCACTCTTTCTATCAGTTGGCTCAGTATCATGCGTTTGATTTCTAATGGTGCCGCATCGAATTCTTCTGCCCACCCTCTAAATTCATCATAGTAGGTACGCAGTTTTCGAATCTCTGCAGCTTCGTTCAGCCGTGCATTTTGAAGTGCAGCATACTCTGCTTTCGCATCATCCAGTTCTTGTTGGTATCGCCGGATTTGCTTGGCAATCATATCTTCGGTAAAATTGCTTGTACCATCAAGGCATTTCAGAATCTCACCTTCAAAGCGTTCCAAAGCATGCTGTGCAGTTTTAATTTTCTTTTCTACTGAAGCGCGTTTAGATTTTTGTAGATTTGATTCCTGCCTTATTCGGTTTTCTGCCATCCTTGAGTACGGTGTATCTCTAATCTGCTCAAATATCTTTGATACTGCCTGCAGAACGATAGCATCTACCTTCTCCGCAAGATATAATGCCTGTCCATCGCAGTCTCTTCCGCCTTTGTTCCGCTGACCGCGCTGAAAGCAGTTATACTTGGGCTGGACTTTTTCGCGGATGCTGCCGTCCGCCAGCTTATAGCGGTCTGTGTGCATAAATCCCGACATCTTCGCGCCACAGTGAGCGCAGTACACGATGCCCGCCAGCAGCGTTGGATTCTGACTGGTATGGGCGATTTTTCGTTCTTGCTCCGATTTGGCTTTTCTGCGGTTTATTATGTCATTTGCCTTATCGAATGTTTCCCTGTCGATGATCTGCAATTCTGGAATATACTCAGAACGAGCATTTTTCGTAATTATGTAGCCTGTATACCCCTCGTGGCGGATAATTCGGATTATGTTGCTCGACTGGAACTTTGCTCCGGCACGGGTACGCAATCCTCGATTATTTAACATTTCAGCCAGAGCATATCCGCTGGCGCCTTCTTGGATAACCTTATAAAAGAGTTCCCGAACCCATGTAGATTCTTCCTCATTGATGACCAGATCCATAACAGGCTTATCACGCTTGTTTCGTCTGCCTTGGTCCACCAGTTGATAACCATAGCATACGAAGCCACCTGTGTAGTGACCGCTGGACACAATTTGTCGGATTCTGTCGCGGGTTCGGATAGACGTTTTTTCCGACTCCCCTGCTGCCTGCCAAAAGCGGATGTAGTTCATCAGCTTATCGCCGTGTGTCTCGATTTTCTGCTGGCCTTCGTGGGTACTCCACATTTGAATTCCATGCTGGACGAACCATTCCAGCACAAAGGGAGTTTCGCTTTCGATTCGTCCGAGACGGTCAAACATATAGACCAGCAGAATGTCAAATTCGCCGTTGGCGGCTTCTTCTTTCAATTGTTGGATGGCATCGCGTTTTGATGCGGATACTTTTGAACCGGAGACGCCCTTTTCGGCCACCTCTTTTACCACCCGCCACCCTTGCTTTTGTGCAAACTTGCGGCAGTCAATTTTCTGCATCGGGATATCGTCATGGTCTACCTGTCCTTTTGTGGATACCCGGTAGGCCAGTGCAGCGCGCGGGGCATTTGGCTCTAAGCGCATCTGCTTTTCCTTAAAGTAGGCATCATCCAGCCACATCTGGTCAGCCACCGAGATTTCAACAGCTTGTCCATTCTGGTCTACGCATATCATAAGTTTCACCTCGCTGTTCATGTTGCGGAAATGGTTGGTGCATTTTCGCAACACAAACAATACTCTATTATAATAAGGAAAGCTATTCACCAAAACGGAGAAGAACCGCTGCCTAAGTGGGCCGCAATTCTACCTATTATCCTGTTCTTCCCGCTGCTTGCGCAAATCGTATGCGGACATGATCAGTTCTTTAATCGGAATCATCACATCTGTATCGCACTTTTCCCGGAAAGCAAGATTCGCGGTATATTCCCCGCAGCGGACGACGATACTCTGCACGCCGTTTTTTCCTCTTTTTGTTTCAGCATTCTCCATCCTTACAGTCCTCACATATCCATACAGGTTTTCTCTGTCTCGTTCGATTCAGCAGTCTGTTTTCCAGTCCGGTCAGATACAATTCATATTGTAGATTGGTCTTGGTAGTAATCAGTATCGCGCCGTGGTTCTGCAAAAAGCGCAGGATGCGGTACAAGGTTGTAATGTCGTGACTCAGCCTGTCAAGGCTCTGCACCATGACGGCGTTGACACGGCCTTGCTGCACGGCGGTGAGCATGGCAAACAGGGCGGGCCGCCAAAATTCGGTGCCGTACTTTTGCTCCATGCAAGAATTTACGATGATGTAGCCACGCCTATCGGCTTCGCGCATGACATCGGCCAGCTGATCCTCCAGCGCCGGCAGGTTCGGTGCGGCACTGCGGGCAAACGCCCATACTTTGTATTCAGTCATAGCGGCACCTCAAAACTGGTCCATCAGCGGCAGACGGACATCAAATCGCGGCTTTCCAAAGGATGCCCGCGTGAAGCGGTCACCGACAAAGCGTTCCAGCCCGCTGTTGATGAGTTCGGCGTTCAGGTCACATTCGGTGGTAATAAGGTAGACATCATTCTGACGCAGAATGTCAATAACTCCCACCAGTATGTAGCTGTTGCGGCTGATCTGCTCCAAATCGCGCACCATCACGGCTTCAACCCGATTGTTCTCTACTGCGTCCAGCATGGTGCGCAGACCGATGCGGTCTTTCAAGGTGTTTCCGCTGCAATGGTCAAAAGATGTGCCGCGCACGAGAAAACCGTGCCCTGCCGCTTCGTCAATAAGGTCATACAGCCGGTCAAAGGCAATGCGCGGATCGCTGTTGGCGCAGCGCACATAAATCCAGACATCGTGGTTTCGCATAAGGTACATCTCAGGTTCCTCTTTTCACAAAAAGTAATCCGGGCGCTTCTGCTCCCGGATAAATTGCTGCACATCTTCGATTTTCTCGGTGGTTGGACAAGTCGGCAGCGCTGCCAGTGCGGCGTCATGGTACTTGCCGCCGATACCCGCACGTTCGTCCAGAATAGCGACCACACAAGAGTCCTGCTCCGTGCGGATGGCACGTCCAAAGCCTTGTCGCAGTTTCTTCTGCATTTCGGGGATAATTTCGGCTTTTATATAGTCGTGCAGATTCGGGTACTGCTTACGCTCATAGTCGCTGACCGGGTCTGGTATCGGGAACGGCAGCTTGGCGATAATCAGCAAAGACACCATATCGCCGGGAAAGTCGATGCCCTCCCAGCAGGAGCCAGCGGCAAACAGCACACCGTTGCCGGATTGCTTGAACTGCCGGATAATTTTGCCGCCGTTGCGCCACGCCTGATAGGTCGGATATGTCCACTGACCGTCCGTCAGCGCGCGGACTTCCGCCATTTGGCGGTAAGACGTGAACAGCACCAGAGCATGGCCGTGGCAGGCATCCACCAATCGGACGATTTCTTCTGCCATTTTGCGGTTGTCCATTCTCGTTTTTACGCGCGGCGGAAAGTACAACAGACATTTTTTCTTGTAGTTAAACGGAGAATCTGCTCGGAAATGACGCAAGGGTCGATAAGCCGCCAGCCCCAAAAGCTGTTCCGTGTGGCTGAAATCTCCGGCTGCAGCCAATGTGCCGGAGGTCAGAATCGCGGGTTCGCGGGTGTTCCACAGCGCACTGCGAAGCAACTGCGGTACGCGGCTGCTGGCTGCGCAGAATGTGGGCTGACCATCGGCATCGTAGTCGATGTATAAGATGCGCGTCGGCACTTCCAAAAGAAAAAGGCGCAGGAGGCTTTCTGCTTCTCCCAGCCTGTTCAGCAGGTATCGCGGCACATCCGGCAATCCGCCAGCATTTTGTAACAGTGCTATACAGTCGATGAGCGCAGCGCGGCGGAACGGCGTAAGCACGAACGGTTCACCCACTTTTCTTCGAAGCTTGGAAAGCCCCTGCGTGCAGGAGAACGACAGCGTAAGGAACGCCGTCCGCAGTTGTCTGGCAAAATCCTTGTAGTGCGCCTGTTGTAATAAAAGGCACAATTCATCCATGTTGTGCGGGGATAAGGTTTCTGTGTACATCTGGCGGGCGGCATCGGGTAATTTGTGCGCCTCGTCCACTACCAGTGCCTGATAGCTGCGCAGGAGCAGCGGTCTATCTTCAAGTCGGTGCGATGCGTCAGCCAGCAGATAATTGTGATTGCAAATTTGGATGTCGGGTTTCATGGAATCCCGCAGATACTGCTGGTAGCGGCAATCCTCGCGCAGAAAACAATCTCGCGGGCAGGACTGCGGCACACAAATTCGGCAGCGGTCATAGTGGGAGAGTTCCGGGATATGATCCATGTCCAGAATATTTTCTGCAATGCGCAGGCTGCTTTTCTCCCGCGTTCGTTTCGGATGCACCAGCGATGCTCTTTCGGCAAGGCGGGCATCGCAGACAAAGCGCTCTTTGCCCTTGCGGACAACGGCTGTGACGGGTGCGGTGATGATACCCTCGTCCAGCAAGACAGCGGACAAGTCGGGCAGATACTCCGTAAGAATTGCATCCTGCAAAGCAACGCTGGAAGTGGATATAACAATGGGCAGCTTCATCCGTTCGGGACGATTCATCTGCCAAAGAATACAGCCCACGAGGTAAGCCAGCGTTTTGCCGGTGCCTACGCCTGCTTCGCACAGGGAAATTTCCTTATTATATAAGGTATCTAAAACTTCATGGCAAAGCGCGATTTGTTCCTCGCGCACCGCCATGCCGTGCCGAGGTAAAATCTCCCGGAAAATCTGTTCGGCTATGTGGTGGGATTCCGCATAGCCCGTTGGATAGGTTTGCATTTTACACCCCTGTTTTCCATCCCGTTTAAAGCAAAATGATGGGCAGCAGGCGCTTGGGGTCCTGCTGCCCACGATTTGCCCTAAACGGCAAAAGTAGATAGTTAAGAAACTGTGCCACATTTGCCGCCCGCACCCCTGACACCGGGAACACAACAGGCAGGCCACTGGCAATGGCCGTTCACTGACTTTGCCGGAGTCTTACTGCTTACAACTCCGGCTCGGTCACCCCCTCTGACGCGGGAGGCTGCAGGCGTATCATTGTACTCTCTCCCACCGCAATTCTGGTTTGCCGAACCGCCCGCAGGGCTTGCCGGGAAAGGAACGTACCTGTTATGCTGGGTATTCGGTTGTCAAGGTGCAAAACGATGACTATTTATCATCGATCAGAGCCAAGTCTCGAAGGATCGACCGTATGTAAACGCGTTCTTCTTCTGGAACTATATACATAATTCTCAATAACGCCGCCGTTTCATCCGGGTCAAGGAATCTAAGGTTTTTTCTTTTAGTTTCCAACTTAATTCCACCATTCGGCCCAGTTTGTGACGATATGCGGTAACTCAGTGATAATACATCGACATCATTTCGGATTGTCGCGTAAGATACTCCAAACCGCACTGCCAAGGGTCGTATTTTGACATAATCATCTGCGAAATATAAAATTTCAATGATTTCACGGCGGCGTGCCGGAGTATCTATCACTCAGTCACCTCCTTCCTGCTGGCTCTATATTCAGCCTACTACCGATTGTGCTAAAAACCCCCGCACAATCCTAAAATTTTCTGAAATTTTTCTGCTCTGCTCATATCCAAAGAAAACAGGTCATGCGTTTGCTATAAACGCATGACCTGTTTTCTTTACTAGATGTACGGTTTCTGTTTTGAAATGGTTACAAGTTCTTTTCTTGTATTTCTATCCCTATGAAGTTTCTTTCACGACCTATTTTGTATAAAAAAAGCCCATAATAAACACTCACGGGTCTATTTATAGCACTATTTAGCCCTCAAATATTGCGTTCGAAACTGATACCCTTATTTTGAGGTGATTATTATGCAAGATATTTATATTTCCATCGGCCAAAACATCCGCCGTCGGCGTAAAGAAAAGCACTTGACTCAGGAGTCCCTAGCCGCAAATGTCGAAACATCTGCACAATATATCAGCCGTATTGAGCGCGGGCAAGTTTGTCCATCTCTCGAATTTTTATATAGACTATCTGCCGCACTGGAATGCCCTATTTATTCTTTACTGCCATCCACTGCACCCAGCGCTTCTACCTGTTTCTTTTCTCAGGAGCTTGCCAGTCAACTCAACAGTTGTACTCCGCAACAGCAACAGTTTTTGATGAGCTTTATTTCTTGGTTTCTCCAACAGTCAACTCCGTTTAGTGAATAAACCCATTTTATAGAAGGAATATTGATGCTTGCACTATATATTTCTCTGCTGGATACCGAAGAACAGATAAGTAAATTTGAACATATCTACACAAAATATCGTGGACTCATGTTCTATACTGCCAAAGGTGTCCTGCAAGATTCTTATTTGGCAGAAGATGCTGTCCATGAAACCTTTTTGGATATAATACGGATTATAGATAGTATACGCGCCAACAATGAAAAGGAACTATCGCAATTTCTAAGAGTTCTGACCCATCACAAAGCTGTTGATATGGTTCGCAAGTGTACCCGCCAAAAGAAATCTGATACCGAAATCGAAGATCTCGATCTTTCAAAGTCAGATGTAAATGTGGAAACCATTGTACTCGATAAAATCGACTATGAAAATATGCTTTTGCTTGTTCAGTCCATGGACGAGAAATACAAGACACCGCTTCTTCTAAAAGTTCAGGGCTACAAGGTCAGCGAGATTGCCGATTTTCTCAACATTTCTCCCGGAAATGTAAAAGTTCGTCTGCACAGAGCGCGTAAAATCATTCTGACCGGATTGGAGGAAAATGGTAATGAATGATGACAAAATTCGTATTTCCCCAGACGCTCTTATCGCAATGATCGTAACCGAGGCACAGGATCGAGAACTTGCGCGGATGCCGAGTTTGGAAGAGATGAACGAAGACTTCCAGCCCTCAGAAAAATTCCAGCGAAAAATGGAAGCCCTTGTTCGTGACACAAAGCGTAAGGCCGAGCGGAAGAAGCGACTTTTGAATGTCAAACGTTTCTTCATCACACTTACTGCTGCCATTTCCATTTTTTCATGTACCATGCTCCCCGTCAAAGCCGTGCGCGAGGCTGTTATCACAACGCTTATTGAGTGGCACGATAAGTTTGTATCGATTATATATTCTGAAGTTTCTCGTTCTTCCTCCACCTATTATGGACACACACATGAGTTTTCTGGTACAGCTAATATCAAATCCGGTACCACTTACAAGCTAGTGACTACTGCAACCGTCACACGCAATGGCTCTAGCGAAACCGTTAGTAACACCTTCGAAAAGAAGTGCTAATTTCCCCATCATAATATCAAAATAAGAACCTCTTAGAATCCTCGGCTTCTGCAGCCGAGGATTTTTTTGTTTATTCTGTAACCAAATGTCGATTGCAAGCGGATTACAGTGTACTTCAAGCAAAATGATTATTTCACGGGAGGAAAATTCGTGCTGGTTTTCTATCTTGCCGCAATCGATAACGATGAAAGCAAAAACAAATTCGAATACATATACCACAAATATTATCGGTTTATGCTGCGAACCGCATCATCAATCATTCGGGATTCCTCTCTTGCGGAGGATGCAGTACATGAGACCTTTGTCCAGCTTCTCAAGGAAATTGATTCACTGAGAATCGACAACGAAAAATCTCTCCAATCCTATTTATATATCCTAACTCGTGAGCGAACAATTGACTTTCTTCGAAAATGGGAACGACGACGAGGTGTTCTGACTGACTACGAAAATCGCTCCACCAGCTTTGACAATTTTAAAGAGCCGGAAGAAATCGCATTGACAAATCTGCAGCTAAACAAAGCAGTCAGCATTCTTTCCGATATGCCTTCAATTTACCGCCGAACCTTAGTCCTGCGCGCAAAGGGTTACTCTATCCGCGAAATCGCGCAAATCACAAATTCGAGTGAATCAAACGTTAAAACCCGTATACACCGGGCGCGCGCCATTTTACTTAAATCGTTCGACACCTAACACAAAAATATTTTTGATTTCGGTTTACATTTGCAGATGATTTTTCTCTTTTCCCTTTCAGGAGGGGAAGAAGAAAATGAAATCATCTCTTTATACTTGCATTCAGGATATTCAAAATGGTGACCGTGAGCAGGCACTCGCTCTTTTGGAGAAGTTTTCTCCCCTGCTCAAGAAATATGCATTCTTCCTGCAATCAGAGGATGCATTGCAGGATTTCCAATGTTTCTTACTAGCGTTCGCCAAAAATTTACAACTCAATGAGTTGACTATAAGCACAGACGGTGCTATCATTAGCTATATCAATAAGGCAATATATCATCATTATATCGCACTTTCTAAGGCGAAGCGCCATCAGCTTCCCACTGTTTCGATTGAAAGCCAAACTGACTATGATCCTTTGCAGTTTGACACTGCATTCAGCGAATCCGATACATACAATAACCTCTTGCTGCTTGATCTTAAACGTGCGCTAAGTACCGAAGAGTATCATGTCATTTATGACCATTACTTCCGTCAATATAGCATCCAAGAAATCGCCACAAGAGACAATAAGTCTCGACAGGCCATAAACAAATGTAAAAAGACAGCAATCATAAAATTGAGACGCTATTTTGGCGTCACGTCATAGCTGTCAACAATTCTCTTTAAAGTTTCTTTCCGCTTTTTCATAAATAGTTTTGAAAGAGCACCTTGGTATCTTCTATTAATTTTTTTCAACTCATACGACTGTATGGAGGCTTATTATGAAAAAAAAGATTTATTTGTTAGCTGGTACATTATTTGTTCTTTCTCTTTGTTCATGCTCCATTCAAACTTTCACTGACGGCAATCATCAGGAATCATCTTCTGCAACTACGAGCAGTTCTTCCAGTGAGGGTAATTCTTCTGAAGTTCCATCAACTCCAGAAATTTCCAACCGTTCGGACATTTCTATCAGCGACTCTACAGCGGATTCTCCGAGTGCAACTCCTGATGTAATTTCATCGTCTACATCTTCGTCTGACTCAAACGAATCTCCTTCCGACACGCAGGTTTCCCCCGACACTTATACTCTTACACGCTATGATTCTATTTATGACGTTCCTTATGCAAAATTAGATTATAAAAGTTATGTTGAGGAAGATGGAGATAGTGGTCATTACACTTTAACAAAAGATGGAATTCCTTGGGTGGGTACCCCTGGCACAGATCAATTTGGAGATATTTGCTTTAGCGATGGGCGCAATCTTTATATCCAATGCTTCTTGTCGTATAACGATACCTTGTCTACCGATTTCCGATGGTTCTGTGTAAACTTTAATCACTTTGATGATGAAGATTCTCATTTTTTGCCTGACGAGACAATGAACAAGCTTTTTACCGGAGCCGATGGCGAGACACTCTACACCGATGATGGTTATCAATACAAATTAAGTACTATGCCTTGGTGTCAAGATGGCACTTGCAAGAGATAGAAAATGTGCATATAATATGCCCTACTATTCTTTTATACACTAAATATCGTTCAAAGCGCCGATTTAATGACGCTTCTCTAAATATTTCTACGCAAAAACTCCCCGCTTGTTAGGTGTTCCACCTACAAGCGGGGAGTTTTCTACCTATTTGTATTTAGGCTTTAGTTAGGAATACGGATACGATCTACGCCCAGCGTCACATGGCTAGTCTGCATAGCTTCAAGAATAGTGACCCGACGGCCCTCCGTAGAACCAGAATTGCTATTGTACGGATCAAGGACCTTAATGCCTGCAGTTGCCCAAGTGCCGCCACTTTCACCAGTCAGTTCATATGCAACGAACCAGTGCTGACGACTACCAGAGCCAACTGCATGACAGGCAACCGGAATATGATTCTTGACATAGGAGCGAATCTTCTCAATCGTTTGTGCCTCATTCAGGCTTGCCAGAGAAATGGCATCGCTGCAAGAGAAGTTATCCGGACCAGTCCAGTAGTAGCCATTGGCCTCATCATAGTAGTTCGCAAAATCAGAAATGGTGTAACTCTTATTTTTCTTCCACGATGCCAAGTCCACACCACAGCAAACCGCACAGCCATAATTGATAATCCAAGAACTATTTCCGGAATAATTCTGGTTTGCATTTACGGGCATCGTAATGGTGGTACTGCCACCCGTACTGCCGCCACCGCTGGACTGGGACGCGCAAAGCTGCCAAATCTGATTGTCTGCATTGGACGCATTTTCCCATGTCAGAGCAGCACCGCTCGAATTGGATGCCGGAGTCAGGTACAGGTTGTGGTTGATCATCTTGATGCGGTACAGATTATTAGCTGCGTCAACGGTCAAAAGGTCAATCAAAGCATCGTTAAAGTTGCCAGAGACCGGATAGAAGTCACAAACACTCCCTGCTTTGGTTCCGTAAATGTTCAGACCATACGCATTGTTGAGGTCAGAAAGCAGCTGGCAACCACCGCTAACCTTGTGAACTTTAAGGCGCTGATCAGCAGAACCTGCTGCCGTATACAGCGTAGCCTTCTGGTGAGATGCGATGCTGCCATTGCCATAGCGGTTCAGCCAAAAACTGCTGTTGCCGCGATACGGACGAAAATAGTAAGATTGCTCAAAAGTGTAAGCCATTATTTTTTCACTCCTTCATTGAATTTTGTCCTTGCACCTCGTCAGGTGCTTTTGTGAACGTTCACTAAGTAAAGAGATTACTGCACCAATTTTGTAAACCCTAAAATCAAAAAATCAGAAACCATTTATCGTGTTTGCTTTATCTACCAGTTCCTGCAGCTTTCCGGAAAGATAAGGACCAGGGCATGCCGTCGCAGCGTACATACTGTGCCAAGTCAGATTTTTACCCTTAACCAATTTTCCAAGGCCATTACGGCGGGCGATATCCGCCACCAGTGTAACCAGCGTTTGAAACGTCGTATCCGAAACAGGCCACTCTGGCGCGCCACCACCATTAGATGTCTCAATTGTTACTGCGCGGCAGTTTGCCTCCCAGTTGCCGTTCGTCCATGCCACATCACTTTCATGGACATACTGTCCGATATTCGTTTCCGAAACGCCGTAGTGGGAAGATCCTTTTCGACCTTCGCGCTGCCAAAGTGCGCCCAGAGCGTCAATGGTCAAAATGCTTGCGCAATGGTGAATCGTGATTTCAGAAATAGTTCCACCTTGTGCCTTGCGGTCTTTCGTGTAATTTCCTTCGTAAGCCGGAATAAATTTGGTTACCAGCTTCGAATCAGGAACATTAGAGACTTCTCCGCTATCACTGCCATCGCTGCCAGTGCCAGGTTCCAAAATGGTGAACATCTGTTCTTCTTCGCCCGTATAGGCACTCCATTTTAGGGCAGTGCCAACAGCCGTCAGGTAAATGCTGCGATCCCGCAGCATAAGGTAATAAGTATTGGGGCGATTTTCTACCTCAACGGTAGTAATAACCGTATCAGTATCATCTGCGGTATTCAGGTGCCAAACGATGCAATTGGTGTTTCGCGTATTATAGTTCAACGCGTACCATCCTTCACCCCGCTGCAAAACAATTCGAACATTGCCATTGCCGCCGAAATTTTCCAGCGCCCAGCGCTGATCAGGATTGTTTGTACGGCTAAAAAGGTTAACTGTTTCACCGTTTTTTACGGTACCATCCTCGTGATTGCCCAGAACATTCACATACTTACCTGTTGCCACATTCTGCAGCTCATAGTAGTGGTTAAATTCGTATGCCATTTGTGATTCTCCTTTTTCACTTTTTGAGCGGCCGCTCAAAAAGTAAAGAGAGCAAATCCTGCAAAATGTAAATTAAGTTTACATTTTGCGGAATTTGCTCTCTTTTGATAATAAATCTTATAAAAGGAGAATCCGAAAGATATGCAAACAGATTCTGTTGAAAAGGCCGCTGGCATCGGCGCAATCGGCCTATGGGCCGCATTGCATGGATGGCTTGGTTGGCTTGTTGTTCTCTATGCCGTCTGCATGATGCTGGATTGGGTAACAGGTACCGTTCTTGCTATAAAAAATGGTGTTTGGAGTTCCCACAAAGCAAGGCAGGGATTGTGGCATAAAGGTGGAAGCATTATAATGATTTTTGTCAGTGTGTTGACAGATATCCTGCTTGGATTGACATTAAATCATATTTCCGGACTTACGCTTCCTTTTAGTTATGATATGCTGCTTACGCCAATCGTTCTGTTTTGGTATATTGTATCCGAATTAGGCAGTATCCTCGAAAATGCCGAAAAGATGGGTGCTCCTATTCCGCCACTACTTAAAAATATTCTTGAAAAGATGCGTGACAGTAACGATGATAAGAATACTCCCTCGCTCTAGGTGCTCATTTTTTCTCATAAAACGCGCAAATGCCCATCGGCTTTTGAACCGATGGGCATTTGTGCGTTTTATGGCTTTCTATACAATGTACTTTATTTTTCTAGTTCGTGGTTTTATAGCCTCTTGAAGTTCGAATACTTATGCTTTGCCATATAGTTAACGGCCTCGGTAAAATTCCAATTTTGCCTTGCTGAAATATTTCCTTGATCCTTTCAATGTCATTCCTGTATCCAGAAGGACCTTGTAATTAGACATTTGTAGAATATGATCTCCGTTTATAAGGTAACTTTTATGGATTCGTAAGAATGCAGATGAAGCAAATTCATGTTCCGCTTCGTCCAATGTAGCATAGAACGACGGAGAGCCTTCCGGCGTTTGGCGTATGCCATCCAAATGGACAAGGACACAATGGTTTTTGCTTTCCAAATAGATGATGTCACGTTCTTCCTTTTCGTAGTCCGCCAGTATCCCTCTGATGGCTCTCTTTACTTTTTCCTCCTTGCCAGGAATTGCCTTCAAGTACTGCGTCCAAAGGGAACGTGCCGTTTCCCAATAGAGAATATCCCGTACAATGAGAGTGTACCTCGGATCATGTTCAACAAGCGGGAACCGATTATATCCGCAGGATAAACTGCACACTACACTATTGTGGGAATTGCAGTAATTGGGAAAAACAATGCAGTCGAAAGAACTATCTCTGCTGGCATCCAGCAACTGTTCCATATTCCAAAACTCATAAATACGACTGATACGGTCTGAAAGTCCTTTATCATGGTACAATATCGTCTTTATCGCTTCGATAGCAATCCCTTTCGGGTCACAAACTGCGATTATCATAAAAATCCACCTTATCTTACAAATATTATCCGTAAGATAAGGTGGATTGGTTTCATAAATTTGTGGAGTTTTTTTGCTGCCTGCTGAGCATCAGCTTTCCGGCCGCAGCATTGGCGAGCGTTGCGGCAATGAGAAGCCCCAGCGTGTTCCATTTGGCGAGGACATCCTTGGCACAGGGGTTCAGGGAAAAGCCGGTTTCTATGGCTTTGCCCACTGCGGGCAGCAAGCCGCCCCAGTAGGAAAAGTCGCTCCACCGGGCGGGGGTGATCCAGGGCGGGAGCAACCGTAGCAGGGCGGGCAGGACGAGCGCAAGCAGAAAAGCGCCGCCCAAAACAAACCAGCACGTTTCCTTTGGGCACCCCCTGCGCACCCGGCCGCCCAGGGTGCGGGCGGCGGCCAGCAGCACCAGCCCCGCCGGGCAGAGGGCATAGGCCGTCAGGGCGGCCATCCAGGGGAAAGGGAAATAGAGGGTCACCTGCTGTGCGATCCCCGCCGCACGCAAAAGCTGCTGCACCGTCTCCACCGGCGGCGCAGCGTAGCCGCCCCAAAACTCGATGTTGGAAAAGCCATGGTCAAGGCTTTCCCCGCACAGGGCCAGGCTGGCGCTGCTGCGAAAGAGCCCGCACACGCGGTAGATGTCTCCTTCTATCTCCAATTCCTGCCCCAGCACGTCCTCGCTGCCCCAGAGCTGCCACGCGGCAGCGGTTGAGACCGCGCATTTGCCATTCTCCTGCGCAGCGGGGAACCGCCCCTCCAGAAGCACGGCAGGATACACCGCGTCATACTCGCCGCAATATAGAATGGCAGTGATCCCGCAGGTTTCCCAGCGGCTTTCCGCCGATCCCTCTGCCTGGCTCCAAAAAGCGGGAACAAGCGCGCTCGCCCCATCCTCCTGCCGCAAAGCAGACCGCAGCGCTTCCAGCTGCCGCCCCGTGACCGGCACGTCGGAGCGCACCGAAACCAGCGGATAGGCTGCCCACAGCCTCCCCGCAAACCAAACAGCGATCCCCCAGGAAACCGCGCATGCCAAAAGCAGCACCGCCTTTCGAATCTTCATCCCGCTGTACGCACACGTGCGCCCTCCTGCAAGCTCTTCGTTGTGGCGGCCACCACCGGCGCACCGGTCGTATAATTCCGCAGGGCCGCCAGCTCGTTGTTGCGCTCCACGACCTCCACATAAACCTTGCGCACGATGTTTTGCAGCCCCAAAATAGTGTTGCGTTCCTCCACCGAATAGACGAAATCCCCGCCGTTATCACTGTGAAGGGCGCTGACCGGCAGGCAGCAGTCATATTCCGTCTCGGAAAGCCGGATTGTGAGTTCCGCTTTTCCCACCTGCCAATCCGACCCGGTCAGCGCAGCGGAAAGCACCACGCCTCCATCCTGCTGAGAAACGGACGAATTGATTTTCACGCTTTCGGACTTTGCTCCCTGCATGACCGTCACCGTAACGCCGGCGGTATCCTGCACCGCGTCCTCGGCCTCCAGCGCAAATCGGATCTGATACCCTCTTTCGGGGTCGGAAATGCTCCCGCCCACCTGGCCGCTGGTCTGCCCCTGCATAAGTTGCAGAGATTCCACGGTACCCGTCTGCGGCGCACAGAAGACGCCCTCCTGCTCGTCCAATTTTTTCAGCGTCTCCACGCTACTTTCCATTTCCCGGATCTGTTCCGCCAGAACCGTGGCACTGGCCGCATTGGCGGCGGCTGTTTCACTGGCGGCTTCCACGCTTTTCTCGTAGGCGTGCCGGGCGTCGTTTCGGGCCTGCTCCGCCTGTTCGGCGGCCTGCGCAGCCGTGCGAGCCGCTTCTTCCCGTTGGCTTTGGACGCTTTCCAGCGCTGCGTCCGCCTCGTTGAGCCGGGCTTCCGCTTCGGCCAGTGCCTCCCGGTTTTGCGTTTCCTCTGCCGTAAGCTGCGTCAGCTCCGCTTCGATCCGGCTGATGATTTCCTCGTCCGGCGATTCTTCCTGCTGCAGCAACTCCCGCTGTGCCTGCTTCTCTGCGATCTCGCGGGCATATTGGGCGGCCTTTTCCTGCCGTTCGTTCAGTTCGCGCTGCAGGGCATCCCGTTCGCTGCCGGCGTTCGCTTCTTTCTCCGCCCAGGCTGCCGCGCTGTTCTCCGCTGCCTGGTAGGCGGCCTGCAGGGCCTGCTGGGCTTTTTCCAGATCATAGCTGTCCGCCGCCACCGGTTTGGTAAGCCGGGCATATTCCGTCTGTTTCTGCGCAAGTTCTGCCTGAAGGCTCCGCAGCTTCTGTTCCACATCCTCCCGGCGGAGGGCCGCTATTTTGTCTCCTTCCTGTACAGCCTCCCCCTCCGAGACAAAAACCGCCTCCACCAGCAGCCCTTCGGGCAGATAGAACAGGCTGCCCGCCGCCCACTGAATGGTTCCTGTCGCCGTTAGGCTCTGGGTGATGGTATTGGGCGCCGGCGTGGAGAGCTGCACCTCTGGCAGCAGCGCGCCGGATGTTCCGCGGGCAAGCAGCGTAAAAGCCAGCATCCACAAAAAGAAAAGCGCGATCTGCCGGGGGCGAATCGAAAACCTGTTTTCCTCCGGCGATACGGCCTGCGGCTGCGCCGGTTCCTGACGAACGGCAGAATCCCTGACGATTTTCACAGAAAATGTCTCCTTCCTTATGCCTTGATGCCTCCGGCCTGGATGCCCAGTTCCAGATAGGTTTGCCCATACAGGAACACCAGCATCGCCGGAATCAGCGAGAGCAGGCTGGCCGCCATGGCGATCCCCAGGTTGTCTGTCACAATATCGTTCATATACATGGAAAGCGGCCAGTTGGATTGGGATTTCAGAAAGAGCAGCGGCTGCTCCACCGCGTTCCACCCTTCGATAAAATTCAGCACCAAGGCGGCAAAGATTCCGGCATATCCCAGCGGAACGCCGATCTTCCAAAAGATCTGCCAGGCCGTTGCGCCGTCCAGCTTGGCCGCCTCGAGGAGTTCATTGGGAACATCCTGAAAGCTGCGGGTCATGATAAAAACCGGGAACGCCGAAAACACCCCTGGCAGGATGACGGACAGCGGCGTATCGTAGATTCCAAGGCGTGTGGCGATCAGGTAGTTGGGTACCATCAGTACCTGAAAGGGCAGCACCATCAGCGCAATGTACCCGAGCAGCAGGAAACGCCTGCCCGCAAAGCGCAGCTTGGCAAACGCCCACGATGCGGGGGCGGCGACCACCAGCTGACCGGCGATCTGTGCAAAGGCCAGCAGGCAGGTGTTCCAGAAGGCCGAAAAAAACTGCGGGGTGTCCAGCAGCAGCTCCGCCAGCGGTTGGAGCGTCGGCCAGGAAGGCAGGATCGTCCACACCGCATACCCGCCGTCTGCTGTGTCCAACAGGGCCGGCCCCAGGGCGGCTGTCAATTCGTCCGACGCCATCAGCGCACCGCCGACGGTAAACCACAGCGGCCAAAGGACGGTGAAGGCCAGCAGGCCAAGGATCAGCACCGGCAAAAGAGGCTCCTTTTTTCTCATTCCTGCCCACCACCCCAAAAGTGATACAGTAGATACACGACGCAGCCAAGCCCCAGCGCCAGCAGCACGGCGGCGGCAGACAGCTTGCCGATGTCCAGCGACAGGAACCAGTTGTTGAAGAGGTGCTGCAGCAGATATATGCTTTCCTGCGGGTAGTTGCCTGCCACCAAGTAGGCCTCCCGAAAGACCTTAAAGGAGTTGACCAGGCTCAGTATGGTGGTCAGCACCACCGTTGGCAGCAGATTGGGCAGCGTGATAAAGACAAAGGTCTGAAAAGGGGTGGCTCCATCCACCGCTGCCGCTTCATACAAGGGCCGGGGGATGGTCTCCAGACCCGCCAGCCACAGCAGCATATCGTACCCGTTGTTTCGCCAAAGGTAGGTGAAAATCAGCACCCAAAAGGCCGCGCTGCTGCCCATAAAGTCCACGGGCCGGCACCCCAGCCCCACCAGCAAGCCGTTGACCAGCCCCTTGCCGGAGAAAAGCGCCCTCCATAACACAACGATGCTGGCAACAGGAATCGCATAGGGGAGCAGGAGGACGCTTTTGAAAAAGACCGCCCGCCGTTTTGCCGCGCCAAGCAGCACCGCACAGAGCAGGCTGACGGCCAGCAGCGCCGGGATGCAGATGCAGAGAAAGCGGCAGGTGTTGCGGACAGCCAGACGGAACGCAGTATTTTGAAAGAGCGCCCGGTAGTTCCCCCACCCGACGGCCCGGCTGCGCAGCGGGTCCATAAAGCTGGCCCGAACCGTTTCGGCCAGTGGGAACAGATAGAACAGGCACAGCCCCAACAGGCTGGGCAGCAGAAAAGGCAGTGCCTGCCAGCTCTCCCTCCGGCGCAGGCCAGTGACCTTTGGCCGTTTCATCGCCTTCACCTCCTTGCCTACACTGTAGCACAGGGAACCTGAAAAAAACCTGAATACCTTTCTGCCAAAACAGCTTTTAGGTCTCATCCAATTGCGCCAAATGGTCGATTGGTTCGATCTGCGCTTTGATTAATTCTGAATAATACTTCCCAGCTTTCTGCAGTTCCTGATGGGAACCGGATTCGACTAATTCGCCATCTTTTAATACCAGAATGAAATCCGCCAATCGAAGGCTGGAGTATCGATGTGTTATAAAAATGGTAATAGACATTTTTGTTTTCAAGTTAAGCCGCTTAATAATGTGCTGCTCTGAAATAGCATCTAACGCCGAAAAAGGTTCATCAAACAGGTACACATCACTTTGCTTAAAAAGGCACCGGGCAATTGCAATTTTTTGCCATTGTCCTTGTGAGAGTTCTGTTCCCCCATTCCACCCCTTTTGGAGTTGGGTTTGTAAGCGGTGTGGTAACCCATCGATCACTTCTGCTGCCCCGGCATCATCAATCACTTTTGAAAGACGGTGAAGATCGTTGGCATTTTCCAAATCACTGATCGTTATATTTTCTTCCGCAGTAAACGGATACTTAATAAAATCTTGAAATATTGCTGATATCCTTTTTCGCAAACCGGCTGTATCAATCTCTTCGATATCTTGTCCGTTGATCAATATGGTTCCTAGTGTTGGCTTATATAACTTCATTAACAGTTTTAGCAGGGTTGTCTTTCCACTGCCGTTTAGGCCGATAAGGGCATAAGTGTGCCGGTCATCCAGGACGAAGCTTACATTCTTCAAGGCATATACATTGGTAGCAGGGTAGGAAAAGTAAACGTGCCGAAATTCTATCGTGCGAATTGGTTCCGTCAATGGCGTTCCGCAGTTTTCGTCTTCCGTCTGCATATCAAATAAATCAAACAGTGATTCCAAATAAAGTGCCTGCTCATAGAAAGTATTCAATTGGGTGCAAAACGAGAAAATGGCGCTTTGTATTTGATCCAAGGAGCTTGTGTACAAGTTGATCGTACCAAGCGTAGCCCGTTGCTTAATCCCCAAAATAATGATCCAAAGCTTAAGCAGCAAAATCACGAAATCATTGGCGGCTTTTTGGGCCGTATCAATTTTGCAAAATTTTTTGCGGTTCATCTGATCTTCACGAAAAAAATCTGTTTGCTGATTCAAAATGCGGCTTTTCAAATACGATAGAGAGCCAAAAAGTTTTAATTCTTTTATATTGTCATTGCGCAGCATGAGATCGCGGAGAACATCGGAATAGCGTTGTTTTTCTACCCGTCCGACCGATATCTTATACCAAAAACTGCTCACATACTTATTGACGAAAAAAAGAGGAATGCTGGCCACCACACTGGCAATTACAATAATGCCATTAAATGAAACAAGTACGCATACCACGCTCGCAAAAGAAATTAAGCATTGCACGATCGAGAAAAAGGTGTTGATTAAGTTTGTACAACGGATCGACGTTTGTTCTGAAGTGAAGCGGATTCGATTATAAGTTGTTTCATTATCATACTGACTCATCGGCAAGTGAACACATTTATAATACACCTGTGCGTTCACCAATAAAGATATCCGACCACTCACATCACTTTTTAGTAAGATACTGAGGTTATTCACAACAGACAGCATCATGTTTGTTAAGAAAAGGGAAAACAAAAGCCAGATGATTTCCATTTCAAACGCCTGCTGGCCACACGCTCTTGCCAGGCTATCCAGAAAAGCTCTGGACAGTATCAGGGTTAGAAAAGGGCATACGCCCGCTATTGTGCTAAGGATCCCTAAAAAAGCAATCCCCCCTGGAGCTGCATGAAAAAGTATTTTTAGAGTTCTAAATGTGATGGAAAGCGTCTCTTTAATAGATAACGTACTTTTTTCCATGGATACATTCCTCGATCATTTTTCTGACACCAGAAGGAGGGAAAGCCGGATAGCTTTCCCTCCTTCCGTTGATTGGACGCGATGTAATGATGAATTACGAAACCGCGTTGTGGGCGCCATCGTAGTTGATGGACAGGTTGTACTCGATCGTGGTGTTGCAGGTGCAAGCGCAACCACCGCCAGAATCGCGCTGGCCAGTCCAAACGCTATTGAAGCTGGGCGCAGTCGGGGTAGTTTGCGTGCAAGTGCAGCCGCAGCTGCTCGCCGCATTAACTGCAGTACGACCAAAGATGGGATCTACGACGCTCATAATAGCTCCTCCTCTCTCTTAGAATCTATACAAACAGGCAAAATGCCTATTGTACCGCAGTTACTCAATCACTGCATCTTTTAAGCAGTTGAGCGCTTCTGGATTTTCTTCCATCAGTTCATGGTAGAGAGCCAGATTATTTAGTGCAACTGACCTTGAAGCGCGGCATGCCTCGTTTTTCAGCCCCATATCCAACCCGTTTTCATTGCAAACGCCTGCATAGCATACCCTGCACAGATTGTAAGCCCAACACTTATCGCAGATGTCTTTTGACTGCGCCGCAAATTCCTCAACATACTTTTTCACGATCAGTTCTCGATCAACACCTTCGTCCACATTACCAATCGAAGGGCTGGAGCCGATCCGTTCGCAGGCTTTATATTCTCCGGTTGCCGTGACATACAGTCTTTTCTTTCCTGGCACGCAGCATCCATTTAATCCCCGGCGCAGTGTAGGTTCATCAACGATAATGCGATTGTTGATTTTAACCAAGTCGTCAAAGATCGAATGGTAATATATGTTTCTGGCTTTGTAGGCGTCAAGCCCGTCGGTTTCTGCCTTGCGCTGTTGCCATATCATAAGGGGGTTGCACATACCATGAAGAGCATACTTGGGATTGCCGGTGATTTTGTCGTAATACTCATCCAAGCCAGGACAAGTTCCATACGATGGATAAGTAATATTTACATGGCAGGTTGCCGGAAGCCAGTCCAGCGATTCGAAGTATGCATTTACCTGCTCCAACTTTTCAAATCCAAATGGAGGTGTCAACACAGCGTTTATATTAACCGGCATGTGGGAACCTGCGTAGGCATCCGCCAAAATTCGAAGACCGCCAATGCTGTCTTCAAACGTGGGGGCATCATTTGCGTACACACGATATGCGTCGTGGACAGTGCGTGGGCCGTCGATACTGGCCATAATATATAAGTTCGGAACTTGAGCCAGATAGGTGGCGATTTCGCGTGTCATGAGCGACATATTGGAAGTAAAGCTATAAACAATCTCTTTGTTCCCTCTCTTGGCCTGAGACCTCTCAATCACAGCTTTCATCAGCTTAAAGTTGAGCAACGGCTCGCCGCCGTAGAAAGTAATTGCCAGTTTAGCGCCGCTGTTTTCCAACGCCCAATCAATTGCCTTAAAGGCAATTTCTGTCGGCATCCGCCGATTCCCAAAATCACGGTTCCCTGAGAAATCCTCTGAGTAGACGCAGTATTTGCAGCGGAAATTACATTGCTCCGTCACTTCAAGAATGATTTGTTCAACTTTCTGCTCCGTATCGGTTACACCCGCCGCAATTTCTTTTCCCATGCTCAAAAGCGGCGGTCGCTGGAACAAGCGCTCTGCGTCAATTGTCTGTAGGAGGTTTTTCACTGCATTAGGATCGACTTTTGTCAGTGATATCAAAAATGTTTCGGCGCTCAACGTGGGGTCAAACAATACGCGGAAAATGTAGCTGGTATCATCGTCCAACACAATTACCTTTCCGGTGCCTGTATCATAGTAGTAGTTGTTTCTCTTGGTGGAAAACAGTACTCCTTCACGCAGAGCAGACTGCGTAGTTTTCATATCATAAAGTCGCTGCAATACCGGTCGAAGAGAAAGAGGAACCATTTCTAATTCTACTATCTGCATATTGGCGATTCACATCCTATTCCGTAAATTGCCCTTGTTATAGCACGGATTTCATATCAAAGTGCTCATTCGAGCGAAAACGCGCGTTTCTTTCATCGAAAATCGACGATGCCGACGAGTGATTTCTTGTTCGGTATGTACACAAAAAGTGCTGTGAGAAAACCAAAAGGCTCTCACAGCACTTTTTACAATGATGCGACAAACGGTTGTGGATTCTGCCAATATCACGCCTGTGGGATCGTGACCTGCAGCGTAGCGCCGCCGCCCGGCGTATCCCGGATCGTGATGCTGCCGTGATGCAGCGCCACAAGCTTCTGCGCGATGCTCAGGCCCAGACCCAGGCTGGCATCGCCGGTTTGCGGGTCTGCGCGATAAAACTTTTGGAAAGCCCGTTCCTTATCCGCAATGCCCGGCCCCGTATCGGCCACCGACAGGCAGACCGTTCGCCCCGCCGCCACGGCGGAAAGTTCGATCTGCGTACCGCTGGGGGTGTGCTGAACGGCGTTGGACAACAGAATGGCCATCACCTGCTTCAGCGCGTCCTCGTCTGCCCGAATGGGCGGCAGCGCGCCGTCCGGCAGGCGGAGGGTCAGCCGGTCACCGGCCTTTGCCGCCACCGGCTGCCATGTCTCGTAAACTTCCCAGAGAAAGGCCTCGGTGTCCAGCTTTGCCGGCATGATCTGACGGGCAGCGGTCTCCAGACGGGAAAGGGATAGAAGCTCCTGCACCAGCTGCGCCATCCGGTGCGCTTCTGACAGAATGTTGGCGCGGTATTTTGCCTCCTCGCCGCCGGAAGGCAGCAGTTCGGCGCTGGTGATGATCACTGCCAGCGGGCTTTTCAACTCGTGGCTGGCCGCCGCCAAAAACTCCCGCTCCATCCGCTCGGCCCGCCGGGCGGGCTGCATGGCCCAGCCGGTCAGCGCAAAGGCCAGCGCCCCCAAAGCCAGCACGCCGCCCGCCGCCACCGCTACGTACAACAGTTGCATCCTGCCCCATTCCTGCCGGAAGGTCGCGGCATCCTGAAACAGGTACAACTCGATCCAATTCCCACTGGCCGTGGGGATTGCACAGTATTCCGCAAACCAGAGGGCACTCCCGTCCCGCAGGGTGTATGCCTGCCGGACAACCGTTTTGGCCCACAGGCCGTTCTGCCCATCCACGCTTTGCCGCGCCTCTTCCAGCATTGGTTCGCTGAGAGTGAGCAGCGGTGCGGCATCATCGCCCTGCAGGTAGGGATTCTCGATGGGGGCTCCCTTCTCGAATAAGGCGGGCACCAGGCGGTTTTCCAACGCGCTGCTGTAGATCGCCTTATGGTCGATGGTCTGTGTCTCCAGGATCGGCTGTTCCAGGGCGGAACAGAGGGAGGCGAAGGCCAGCCTATGCTTCTCCTCCAGGGCGTTCTTTCCCTGCCGGGCGGCCACGAAACAGAGGGTAGCCACCACCATGGCGGCAAACAGGATGTTCACCGCTACGATCTTCCACCGCAGAACGTCCAACGGCGCGGCCGGTTCAGCGGCCTTCTTTTTCTTCCACAAGGGCATACCCAACACCTCGAACGGTCCGCAGGCTCATCTTGGAGTGGATCTGGGCCAGCCGCCGGCGGAAAAAGCCGATGTAATTGTCCAGAATGGCCTCCTCCACGTCGGCGTCCGCGCCCCATACGCGGGCAAACAGGGTGGCTCGTGCCAGCGCCTGACCCTTGCTTTTCATAAACAGTTCAATCATAAGGCCCAGCTTTTTGGAGACCGCGATCTCCTCCCGGCCACAGGCCAGCAGCAGCGCCTTGGTGTCGTACACCAGATCCCCGTACCGCAGCACCACCAGCTCCTCGATGGGGGCCTGCCGCCGCAGGTTGGCCCGGACACGGGCCAACAGCTCCCGGCTGTCAAAGGGTTTACCCAGATAGTCGTCGGCGCCGGCATCCAGGCAGGTCACCTTGTTTTCCACGGCGGTCAGCGCCGTCAGCATCACCACCGGCGTCATGATCCCCTTGCGGCGGCTTTCCCGCAGGATGTCCGGCCCGCTTTCGCCGGGGAGCATCCAGTCCACCAGCGCCAGGTCGTAGGCGTTCTGCTGCAGATAGTAAGCGCCTTCCTCCCCGTCGGTGCAGGCTTTCACCGTGTAGCCCTCTTTTTCAAGGATTTCGCACAGCATCCGGTTCAGTTTCCGGTCATCTTCGATCACTAGCAAGTTCATGTATTCTACCTCCCGGGGCATATCTCGCAGGCCGTATCAAAAGCGGCAGATTATTTAATTTATAGCACAAATTCTCCCGGAGCGCAACCAATGCCGGAAAGAGCCGCAGGCGCATTCAGGATTTTTTCAGGTTTTGTGTGGTACAGTGGTATTACCAAAATTGCCAGGGCAGCGGCCGCCTGCGCCGCCGCCCCGTCAGGAGGAATTTGTATGAACCGAATTCGATCACGGCTTGCGCCGCTGGCCGCCCTCATGGCTTTGCTGCTGGCGCTGGCAGGGTGTTCCGCCGCTCCTTCAACCGAGGAGCCGGGAACGGCCTCCCAAACGAAGTACGCCACGGGAAAATACACCCAGACGGAGGTCACCCCCGCGGTGGACAGCGGCTTCGCTCCCGCCAAGCTACAGATGCTGGACGGCGTTCCCACGTTATCGCTGTATAATGACGCCCAAAACACCGCAGCGGCGTTTTCCTGGACGGGGGATGGCTGGGAAACCATCGATCCCTCCACCGTACAAGCCTTTCTGGACGGGCTGGACAAAACGCAGGTGGAAACGCTGACCGCCTGTTACGGCGGCAGCGGCCGGTGGTGGGTGGCCGCCGCCGAGACCGGCGGCGCGTTGACGCTCTACCGCATCGATTCGCAGGGAAGCGTCCGCACAGTGTTGACGGATACGCCGCCTGCCGGCGGCACCGCGCCCTACATCACCGACTTTGCCGCCGCCACGGGGTATGCGGTCGTCTGCCTGGCGGACGGCGCAGGAAGCTGTGTTCTGCAGATTGTGGACGGGCAGAGCGGGGATATTTCCGCCACGATCCGTCCCAGCGTTGTGGATTATACCTTTGCGGTATCGGGCAACCGGCTGTATCTGCGCAACCGGAATGCCGGAACGATGGATGTCTATGCGCTTCCTTCCGGTGAAAAGGCCGATTCCTTTGCGATTGTTCCTGAGGCACAGGAGGTGGCCGCCTATGCGGTGGACGGCGAGAACCAGCAGATCGTTTTCCTCACCATGGACGGAGTTTTTCAGGCGGGCTTTGGTTCCTCGGTCAAGCAGGCCATGGTGCAGGAAAAAGGCTTTGTCTACGCCGCACCGCAGACCACCGACTATGAGATTCTCCCGCTGGGGGATGCCGCCTTCCTGGTGTCCTGCCTGCAGAACGGCGCGCCGCTGACTGTCCTGATCCGGTTGGACGCCACCCTGCCCACACAGGCAGCGCAAAGCCTGTATATTTGGGCGCTGGAGGACAGCGATGTCATCCGCAGCGCCGCCGCGGTCTTTGCCAACCAGTACCCGGATTGTGACGTTCAGTTGGAATTTGGCCGCGATGCCACCAGCCAGGCCCTTTCCGACGAGGATATCATCAAGAATCTAAACACCCGTCTGCTGGCCGGTGAAGCGCCCGACGTGCTTTTTCTGGACGGCCTGCCCATCCGTTCGCTGATGGAGAAAGGTGTGCTGGCGTCGCTGGATGGTGTTGTTTCGATGGACGGATACTATGAAAACATCCTGACCGCCTACTCGCTGGACGGCAGGCCCTACGCCTATCCGTCGGTGTTCCGCGTGCCGGTTTTTGTAAGCGGCAGCAGCGAGATCAACGTGGATGACTACACCTCGCTGGCGTCGCTGGCCGCGCTCTATCAGGAGCAAAGCCTGATTTTTAACACCTCCTACGAGGATATTTTTGATTCCTTCTATATTGCCTCCAGCGCCGGGCTCTTCCCGGAGGAGAAGCGCATTGACGAGGACGCGCTGCGCGCATTCCTGCAATCCACCAGAGAGATGATCGATGCCCAGCAGATCACCGCCCAAACCAACGAGTATGTGATGGCCAGCGGCAACGGACAGAGCGTGGCCCAGTCGGAGTTTGCCATGAGCCTGATCAAGGTGGCCGAGGGGAGTTACCCCTGCGGTACCGGCGTTGTAAGCAGCCGTTCCGACGCGCTGAAGCTGTTTTGGAGCTACCCCGCCGTTGCCATCCGGCCGCTGCCCGGCAGCGGCTTTGAGGCCAAAGAGATCGTTTCCATCCCGGCTAACGCCGCCAACCCCACACTGGCAAAAGCTTTTGTCCAAATCATGCTGACAGACCCCGTTGTGCAGTTGAATTCCCTCTACAAGGGCTTCTCGGTACAGCGGGATGTGGAAAACGCCTATCTGGCGCAGACCATCGCGGACGGGGAGCAGACCTACGCCGCCGACCCGCTGACCTGCGATTGGGATTCCCTGATCGAAGAGCTGGGCGCGCCGTCCGTCAGCTCTGCCACGATTTATGATGTAACGCATGAGGCTGCGTTTGACTACTACGGCAACGAGATCGACCTGGACACCGCCGTCCAGCGCATCGAGGAAAACCTGGGACTCTATTTTTCCGAGCAGCAATAAGCAAAGCAGTAGCAGCATCGCCGAATCATTCTACTTGGCATTATAGCGGCGTTGTGTGGATGCTTTTCAAATGGCGATTTTCAAAGTCTTACTGCTATAATTTAATTTCTTTTTTCTTACGTTTACAAACCGTCCGCTGTTTTCTCCTTACCCTTCGGGGTGATAGAAGAAAATGGCCCCGGAAATTTATCAAGGCATTGTTGCATACCAATCCGGTGATTCAACCGCAGCATGGACACTCGTTCAAAAATTCACATGTTTTTCTTTACAATTTACATTCCGAAATACCTCATTGCGTCTGTCCTGCTTCCGTTTACATGTACCTCTAAGTGCAAATGGCTGCCTGTGGCTCGCCCAGTGTGGCCGACATAACCGATGACCTGCCCGGCCTGCACTTGTTGGTCGGTGGTGACACAAATGCTGGAGCAGTGTGCATATAGTGTTTCCAGTCCGCCGCCGTGGTCGATTTGGATGTAGTAGCCGTAACTGCCGCCCCAGCTGTCAAGACTGTTGGCAACAGTGACGGTGCCATCTGCGGCGGCAAGGATGGGTGTGCCCTCGGCACAGGCAATGTCGGTGCCAGTGTGGGAACTGACCTCTCCAGTGATTGGGTCTACACGGTGACCGAACTGCGAGGTAATCGTACCCGCAACCGGCAGCGGCCACTGCAGGGTGCCTGTGGGGGTGCGAGTGCTGTCCGGGTTCATAAGTTCTCCACCGCCCTGTGCAAAACCGCCGAGCAATTCTGTCCACAGTTCCTCATACTGCGGGTCTTGCAGGAGTTGCAGATAGGAGTTCTGGCGGGTGGTGAAATGATAATCTGCCGCCATCTCGTCGGGTGTTTTGTGGGTCAGTTCGATTACGAGGACGGTTTCGGTTATCTCCGTGGTGGTAGGATTGCCATCCTCGTCAGTAGTTTCTATAACAGCGGTTTCCGCACGGGTAGCGTAGTCCACTGCGTTCATTGCCCACATAGTTTCCCGCAGTTTATCCACCTGTTCCTCTGTCAGCGCCGCAACAGGTGCGCCTTGTTCATTTCCTGATACATACGAAGAAAAGACCGCCAAGACATCTTGCCAGCGAATGTAGTATACATCATCGTTGGCGGTAATGTCTTGGCGGTCGTGCTGTACCGTGTCGGAGATTTCTTCCAGTCTGTCGCGGTATTCTTCCGTCAGGGTTTCTACGGCTTCGCGCACGGTTACGGACGCTGCGTTGGGGGCATCGGCGGCAAAAAAGATGCCGTAAGCCGAACCGGAGACAAATGCCACAAGGCTGATTACGATAATAATACTAAGCGCCACACTGATGCCTGTGGCGATGGCCACAACTAGGCTGTGCAAGCTGGCGAGAAAATGCCGGATAGCCGAGCATACCGCCACCGTTGTTCTGCCTGTGCCGCTCGCAACCTTTTGCGCGGCAAGCCGTATTTTTTGCGCATGGGTCTGCATCTGCGCTTGGGTCATCACACTGCGCACAGTTTCATTTGCGGCGGTGTGCAGTTGGCGCTGACCTTGTGTCACACCGCGAATATCGCGCGGCGCTGTTTTGGCGGTGACGGCTTTTTCTTTTGCCCGCTGGCGGGGCAAATCTGCCCCACGGCGCGGGCGTTGCGCCGCATCGGGCAGCGTGCCGTACTCGGCTTGTTTCGGGCTGACACCGCGCTCACCGGCGGTGTGGGCGCGGGCAACAGCCTCCTTTTGGCGGTGCTGTCGGGCTTGGGTTTCTGCCAATTTCCGCCCCTGATGCCGCACAAAAGCTGCCGACTGTTCCGCAGCCGAACCCGCAAGGTCTGTCGGTTCCTGCTGTCGGGTGTCGGTGTCATTTTCCCGCGCGGCGGTGCGGGTTTGTTCTTTCGTTTTTAGCCACGCCGCTTTTAGGGCGGCTTTTGGTATCGTTCCTGCCGTACTTTTGGGGGTACGGTCGCGGGGGATTTGTTTGCTCTCTTTTGGCGTTCTCATACTCTCACCTCGGTTCGGTTATACGCTTTGCCACAACGACCACCCTGCTGTTTTTGCCGGAATCATCGCAGGTGGACAGCGTAATCAGCTTGTCCCCATAAGCAGCCGTCACGCCGGTTTCGTACAGGGCGGCGTTCTTACAGGCGTCCACATAGGCGGCAAACTCCTGCGGTGTTTCGGCATCGGTACATTGATAATAGGCAAACAGATCCTCCGCTTCGCCCCGAAATACCGCCATCACGGTATATTCTGCCTGTGCCGTCAGGGTATCAAAGCGGATAATTCGGTGCTGCTCCCAAAAGGATTCGCGCTTGTATTGCAGTAAATCCGAGAACATAGTGCCGTCCTTCATATTGTGTCCGTACACAAGGATGTTGTCGGATGGCGTTTGCAGGTCGCAGTTTGCCTGCACATACGGGCAGCCGTGCGTGGAGTCGGTTTTTTCAAAGTTGTGCTTTAGGTAAAAGTCGGGGTCATGCTTCGACTGCATGACCGGGTAGTTGATGCTGGTTCCATCAATCTGTATCCACCCGGCAAGGTCGCTGTTTTGCGCGTACAGCGCCTGATACTGCGGCAAAAAAATATTCCCCGTTGACACGGCGTCATCGGGGAAATTTTCTGTCTGCGCAGCAAGCTGCCGATACATTCGCGTTTGCGTACAGGAGTCGGCGGCATAGCGGGCAATATCTGCGGCACTTGCAAGAAAAACACCGGTAAGAGGTAAAATCAGGAAGCGGTAGAATTTCAACATAGGGTGTCCTTTCTAAAATCGGTTTGCAAAGGAAAAACGGACGATGTATAATACAGATATGGTCAAGGATTGCGGGGTGTTATGATGAATTTGTATCTCAGTGCGGCGGAATACGATTACCACACGCTGCTCAAGGTAGCCGAGATGGCAGGGCTTGCGGGGATCATCGGTTTTCATGAGGCCGGGGACGGCTATCTGGTGACCTTCCCTCAGGGGGAAAATGTTCAGGCTCTGATAGATGACTATAAGGGACGGCTGCGCGATTTGGAAAACAATATTTGGCAGCATTAAAACAGGTATATAAATCGAAATTTGCAGGACGGAGAAACTTATGGAAGAATTGATACAAAGATGTTCATGGGCAACTACCGACTTATATAAAGAGTATCATGATAATGAATGGGGAAAGCCCGTTCATGATGAGAATAAACTATTTGAGATGTTAATACTTGAAGGTATGCAGGCGGGACTATCGTGGCTGACAATACTAAATAAAAGAGAGGCATTTAGAATTGCTTTTGATAACTTTGACTGCAAAAAAATAGCGCTATATGATGATGCAAAAATAGAAAAGCTAATGCAAAATAGCCGCATTGTTCGTAATCGGTTAAAAATCAAATCAGCAATAACAAATGCTCAACAGTTTATAAAAATCCAAGAATCGTATGGCAGTTTTGATTCGTTTATATGGTCTTATGTTGATGGTAAGCCAATTCTCAATCAGTTCCAAACTGAAACTGATATACCCGCAAGGACTGCACTCTCAGACCAAATTAGTAAAGACTTAAAAAAGCTTGGCTTTAAGTTTGTTGGTAGTACAATTATATATGCCTATATGCAGGCAATAGGGATTGTCAATGACCATGTAAAAGGTTGCCATTTGTATGCAAACAAATAGCATTTCACTTTCGATTGATAGAACAGCAGCTCAACAGGGTTGTTAAAGACTTTCTGTATCACAATTCCAGTTTGTAGTACCCCTTCGGATCGCTTCGGCGGTCCTTTATTTTTATAATGCAAAGATTTACTCCCTTTTCTCGGACGGGTTGGTCGACATCAATTTATAGAGCTTTGTATCCTTGGGAAAAGAATTTGTGAATGGAACAATGTTGCCCGCGCAGCGAATCAGCCCGCAGCCTGCGGGGACGTTGGTGACATAGCCCAACTGGTTGTCCGAGATGTTCAACAGCTTCGCCAGTTCCGCGCGGTCTGTGGCACTCTGGTTCAGCATCACGAGAAACTCCGAGTTCGCCAGCATCAGGCGGGCGGTGTCGGAGTGCAGCAGCTCGTCCACATTCTGCGTCAGCCCGGTCACAAGTCCGTTGTATTTGCGGATGCGTTTCCACAGCTTGTAGAAGAAATTGGCGCTGTACTCATAGCGGAACAAAATGTAAAACTCGTCGCAGAAAATCCACGTTCTACGCCCTTTTTTCCAATTCTGAATCACGCGGTTGTAAATCGCATCCAGCGTCACCAACATTCCCAGCGGCATAAGCTGCTCACCCAGTTCGCGGATATCGTAAGCAATGATTCGTGCCTGCGTGTCCACATTGGTGTGTCGGGCAAAGGTGTTCAGCGTGCCGGTAATGAACAACTCCGACGACAGCGCCAGCCCCTGCGCTTCGGGTTCGGGCTGCATTTGGAGCAGACGGTAAAAGTCCTGCAGCGTGGGCGGCGTGCCTTTATAGCCGTTGCGGATGTAGGGCAGGTACACCTGCTCGGTGCAGCGACCAAGGATGGACTTTTCTTTCGCGGTCACCATGCCGTCACCGATGAGCTGCTCGAACAGCGACAGCACAAACTCCGACTTGCTGACGATGGGGTTGCGCTCATCGCCGTAGGCACGGTCCATGTCCAGCGCGTTGATGTGGGTGTCAGACGTAGCCGAAATGCGGATGACCTCGCCGCCGAGGGCTTCGGTCAGATAGCCGAACTCCGACTCCGGGTCGAGAATGAGAATGTCATCCTCGGTGGAGAGCGCGATCTGCACGATTTCTTCCTTGGCGCTCATGCTCTTGCCGGAACCCGAAACGCCCAAACGGAAGCTGTTGCCGTTGAGCAGCAAGCGGCGATCCGCCACGATCATATTCTTGCTGACGGCGTTCTGCCCATAGTACAGACCGTTCGGCTCCATGATTTCCTGTGCGCGGAACGGAATCAGCACGGCGGTGCTTTCGGTGGTAAGGGTTCGCAGGGCTTGGATTTTTCGCAGCCCATACGGCAGCACCGTGTCCAGCCCGTCCTTCTGCTGCCAGCGCAGCGTGGAAAGCTGGCACAGGTGCTTGCGCGCCGTGGAGTAGAGCGTTTCGGTGTCGCTGTCAAGCTGCTCCTTGCTGTCGGCCAGATGCACCAGCGTCACCAGCCCGAACATCATGCGCTGGTCGCGGGTGGTCAGGTCGTCTAGCATCTCCTTGGTTTCCTTGCGTTGCAACTCCATGTCGTAGGGAATTGTTGCGGTAAAATTGTTGTTGGCGTTCTGGCGGCGCTGCCAGTTGGCAACGTTCGTTTCCACGCCCAGCAGCGTGCTTTGCAGCTGGCGGGCGGCCTCGTCTGTGGGAACCGGGAGAATGTCAATGGACAACATTAAGTCACGGTCAAGGTCGCAGAGTTCCGACACAAAGCTGTCCTTGATGTAGCTGGCATAGTCCTGCAAATACAGCACCCGACCATAGCGGGCATCCAGCTTGAAATGGTCGGCGGAAAACTCCATGCTGTCGGGGCAGAACCAATCTTTGAAATGCTGGCCGCGTTTGGCGTGTTCGTGAATGTTGAACTCTGCCGCAGCCTGCTCTCCGGCCTTGAAAAAGTCGCGGAAAATGTGCAGGCGCTCGTTCAGCGTTAGTTCGGTTGCTACCGAGGAAAGCTGGGCAAGGTGCGTCACCAGATCCGTTCCGACGCGGGCAAAGTAACTGCGGGCTTCGTCCGCATTGCGCTTTACCACGCTTACGGTCAGGTAGCGCTCCCGCACAATGCTGTTGCTGGTGCCGGTGACCTGTGCGGTCAGCATCTGGTTGAATTCGTGGCGGTATTCGTCCAGACCATCATCCTTGTCGGGCAGCAGGACGCTGCGCTCGAACTCGGCCTTATTGATGCGGCGGTTGTAAATCGTGATTTTGGCCGATGCGCCGGAGTCTAGGGCATTCAGCAGTTCCGAGTAATCAAGAAACATACTGGTTTTGTCCTCTTTGCTGGCGATGGCGTAGTTGATGTCGGTGAACGACCACGTTTTGGAATACTGGTTGCCGACTTGGAAAATCCCATCCGCAAAGATGCGGCGGATGGGGATGGCGTCCTGTACACTGCGCGGAATACGGAACTTTTCGCGTTCCATCTTCTGCGCTTTTGACAGGGTTTTAATCAAGCGGTTTCCTCGCTGTCATGGGTGTTTTTCTTCATAGGCAAACCTCTCTTTCGCTTTATGCCCGCACGGATGGCGGGCTGCAGTGCGGTGTAATAATAGGTGTCGGACTTGAACACGAGGCGTTTCGGGCAGAGAATTTCGGATTTCACCCACGCCCAAAGCACCTGTTCGGCAGTCATGCCGTGGTAGGTGAAAAACCCGCAGGCGGCAAAGGGCGCGGCACCCAGAATGCACATCCAGCCGATTTCTCCGGTGCCGACATATGGCTGCAAGGCAAAGTAGATGCCTACTGCAATGCCGACCGCCAGCACCGAGCAAATAAACTGCCGCGTATTCAGCCCGAAAAAGATGTTTTCGTGGTAGTCGCGGACTTCTTTCGGTATTTTGATTTCTATACTGCATTCCCTCTTTTTTAATAAATAGGTTGAATTTATCCTATAATTCGTGTATACTATATTCAAAGGAGGCATTGAATTATGGTTATTAACACAGACAATCTTGTATCCATCACGGAGGCCAACCAGAATTTTTCCCGTGTAGCACGGATGGTTGATGAGAACGGCGCGGCGGTCATCTTAAAGAATAATGTCCCGCGTTATGTTCTAATGGAGTTCAGCCAAGTCGAGGACGAGCAACAGGCTAAAGACGAGGACATTCTCGAAATCTCCAAGCGCCTGATTGCCAAAAACAAGCAAGCCTATGAGGTACTTGCTAAATGAAAACGCTGAGCAAGGAACAGGTTTTAAGGCTGCATAATGCTCTGTTGGAGACATTTGGCGGTACTGCCGGTGTCCGTGACGATGGTTTATTGGAATCTGCTTTGAATGCTCCTTTTGCTACATTCGGCGGGCAGTATCTATATCCATCCGTGCAGGCAAAGGCGGCACAGCTTGGATTTGGCTTAGTCTGCAATCACCCATTCGTGGATGGCAACAAGCGCATCGGCGCCCACGTTATGCTGGTTTTTCTGGCAATTAACGGAATTGAACTTGACTACACGCAGGAAGAACTGATTGACATTATTTTGCAAATTGCAAGCGGTCGTGCAAAGGCAGCGGATTTGCTGGAATGGATTCTCTATCATCAGGCATAATATTTGCGGCGCACCATAATGGTGCGTCGCTTTTGCTTTACAATCCCATAATTTCCTTAACAATGCGGTCACAGCCCTTAATTGCTCCCACCAGCACCAGCAGGTTGAACGCCAGTTCCCCAACGTAAGTCCATACCGCCGTCACCACAGATGCACCGGTATCCACGGCGGGCGGGCTGGACGAAATGGCGGAGAAAATAATGCAGGACAAGGCAATCACCACGCCCTGCAAACATACACCTGCGTAACTGCGGATGAAGTTTTTGCCCACGCTGCTTGTAGGCTCACCCGCAAAGGTAGACAGCGGAATCGGCGCAATGGCGGCGTACATCCACAGGCTGAACATTCTGCCGTAGACCGTGAGAATCATGGTAAAAGATAAAACCGTAATCAGCAGCCCGCCGATCAGCGTAACCGCCCACAGCGGAATGGAATCCCAGAACCCCACGTTGTTGATGGCGTCGATCAATTCCTGCGGCAGTGTCACGCTGCTCATGCCGGAGCTGCCCGATTGCGTGATGATGGTAGACACCATTCCCTGCACAATAGAGAACACCGCCAGCATCAATTCCAGCCCGTAGGTCACAGCACCCTTGGCCAGCGCAAAGCGAATGAACAGCTTAAGCGCGTGTTCCGGCTTTTTGACCTCGACAAAGCTGCCGCAGGTTTTCATAACACCCACGGCAAAAAACAGCACGAGCAGCCCATAGCCGATTGCCTGCAACGCGCCGTGGATACCGGTCATTACACCCCAGACTTGCCCACCTTTGAAGGTTTGCGGGCTTTCGGTCAGCAGTGACCATATTTCTCCCAGCTTGTCATTCCATGTGGAGAGTGCAGCGTTCAGGTTGCTGACAATCCAAGACTCACCCACAGGGCATCACTGCCTTTCCTCTTGGTGCTGCCCTCACGCGGTAATGAGGTCGAGGATTTCTTTGGCGAAGGTAATCACCAGCCCACCGGCCAGCGTCAGGAAACCTTGGCTGCGCTGGCTGGGGTCGTGGCTCTGCAAAGACAGACCAACCTGCACAATGCCCCACCCCAGCAGGATAAGGCCCACCGCGCGGATCAGCGAAAAGATGAATGTGGAGAGATTTTCGACCACGACCAGCGGGTCATCTGCGGCAAAGGCGGGCAGGGCAAAAACAATGCCGCACACCATGACGGCGTACAGCGCAAACAAATTGAGAGAAATTTTCACAGATTTTTTGTTATGATTCAGCTTCATGTAGACCTCCGAATTCTTTGTATGGTAGGCTTCATTTCTGCCGCTTCGGCGGGCAGAAAGTCGTCCATATCCAGCAGTTCATAATTTTCGGGTGCGCCGGGCAGATCGTCCCGCGCGTTGTCGGCGGCGGTATAGTCGTAGGGTGCTGCGCCGCCGTCCTCGGTATAGCGGATGTTCGGGTGCTTCAGCAGATTATATTTCAGGTCAATCACGGGGCGTTCCCCACGGATAAACAAGATGCATTTACTGTTGTCCAGCAACCGTACTTCGTCCGGGGTCATAAGGTCGCGCCCGGATTGCTGGTGGTTGATGCTGTAACTGCCGCTGCGCCCTTTGCTTTGGTTATAGCTGGTGGTGGAGATGGTTTCCTTGCCCAGCAGTTCCGAAACATATTTGTGGGTTTCTTTCTCGGTGCCGCCAAGGTAGAGAAACTCGTCACATAAGCCCACCAGTGATTCCCAATCATCCTTGTACATGGCTTTCAGCTGCGCCATGTTCTGCACGATGATTGAGCAGAAAATGGCGCGGGAACGCATAGTGGCCAGCGCCGACAAAAAGGTGTCTTTTGGCAAGGAAATATTGGCGTACTCGTCCATCAAGCAATGCACCGGCACAGGCAAGCGTCCTTTGTGTACGCGGTCTGCCTGTCGGTACAGTGTCTGGATGAGTTGCGTATAAATCATACCGACCAAATAATTCAGGGATTTATCCGAATCCGGGATACAGCAGAACAGTGCAATCTTGCGTTCGCCCAGTTCCTGCAAGTGCAGTTCGTCCGTCATGGTCAGCTTGGCAATAGACGGCAGATTAAACGCGGCAAGGCGCACACCTACACTCACCAAAATCGATTTCGCCGTTTTGCCTGCCGCTTGTTTGAAAATGCGGTACTGCTTACAAGCGATGCTGTCCGGGTCCCGCATTTCTAAGCGTTCAAACAGGATGTCCAGCGGAGATTGGTAGTTGTCATCGTCCTCATGGACTTCTGCGGCGGCTATCATCTCCATCACCATAGAGAAGTTTTGTTCTTCGGGCGGAGCCTCGTGCAGCAGGTACAACATAAGGGCTTGCAGCAGGGCGGTTTCGGATTTCTCCCAGAAGGGGTCGCTGCTTTTTGAATGTGATGGTGTGGTGTTTTGAATCAGATTCTCAATCAAGGTCAGCACTTCGCGGTCATCATGCACATACACAAACGGGTTGTAACAGAACGATGCAGCGGGATTTATAAGGTCAAAGACAAGTACCTCATAGCCCTTCTGCTTCAACAAATTGCCGGTTTTACGCAAAATTTCCGACTTAGGGTCAGTGATTACCATAGAGCAGGCACATTCCAGCACATTCGGTACACCGTAGGTGCGTGTCTTGCCTGCGCCGGAGCCGCCGACAATCAGGATGTTGGTGTTGTGCTTATGTTTGTAGCCGTCGATTCCAATGTGGAAATGCTGGGTCAGTAGCAGGTTCGGTCCTCGCTTGTCCATGTAGAACTTATTCAGCCGAAACACGTCACCCCAAGCCGCCGAGCCATGCTCCGCACCGGGGCGGGTATTCTTCTGATCGGTCACAGCTACAATAACCGCTACCGCATAAACCACCGTGAGCACAAGCAAAAAGCGTGGGCTGTCTTGACTCCACGCCAACGCAAACGGCTCTGCCAGTGCGCTGTTCAGCACATCCAGCAGAGCCGTTATTTTCATGCCCGGCTGCCAGCGGCAAGCCACCGCCAACGCCGCCCACCACACAATGGGCAGCGGCAGCAGCCAGACCCACCAAGGGTTCTTTCTTCCCGGCGTGGTGGACTACCTTTCTTCGCCGCGATAGGGCGGGCGCTTTGTACGCTCGGTATCCCATGCCTGACGTTTTCTCCACAACTTCGGCAAAACTACGGAAAAGTCCTGCGGCATACGTTCCGCCTTGATTTGCGGCAGATTTGCAAACAAATCGCTTTGCAGTGTTTCCCATGCCACTTTGTCGGGCATGTTTTGGGCATAGAATTTGTTGTAGCTGTATGCCAAGTCACTGACTTCAATGTAATGTTTAACTTCCGTCCGCAGCATTTGCCGTTCCCATTCGGTTTCCTGCGCACGGTGGGGCGCAAGCTGCTCCTGCATGATTGCCCGATGTAAATCGTCAGGCAATTTCAGCAGGGTTGGATACCTTCTGTGCAGTTCAGCGGCGATACCTGCTTTCTCAAAATAGGTGCGCAGCTTCTGCCCCGCGTAGGCATACCACGCCACATTCCCGCATCCCATCCACTCAGTATCTCGGAACGGAATGTTGAGCGCCGCAAGGTTATCGGGGTCAATCAGCGCCTGCCGATAAGCATCGTACCCCTGCATAATCAGCCAGTTACGGAAATCGGTAAATCTGTCATCCGAACTGCCGTCATTAATGATGCAAGCCGCCGCAACCATTTTGGGAAAGTTGGCTTTATTGCGGTAGCTTTGCCATGCGCAATCAAAACCGAGCAGTTCATCCTGCGGCAATTTGATGAGTTCCGTGTAAAGGAACTGTTTCACGGACGCTTCATCCTGCATATCTGCTTGGGCGCGGACTCGGTCAATGATCGACCAGAATTTTTCCCATGTCATAGTCGGATTCACCAGATAAACAGCGGCGTGTGCGCGTGCAGCAACCGGGTCAGTGCATCATCCACCGCATCAGTATAACCGCCCTCTGCCAAGCGCTGGGTGCGCAGTTGGTTGAGGGCTGCTTTTGCCAGCCGATACTCTGCCGCCGACATCGTCAGCTTGCCGCCTGCGGGCAGATCGTTCACCCGAAGGATGAGCCGTCCGGTCACCTCGGTGCTGCCGCCGTGGGCGCGCTGTCCGTAGTAGACATCACCCAGCGCTCGGAGCAGGATGCTTTTGTTGGCGCGGTCAAGTTTAACTTTACGTTCTGTCATTGTTTTTCACCATCCTTTGCTCACAGCATATCATAGAACCGCCGCAATAGCTATCCGTCATTTGAAAACAAACGGAAAACAATCAGCCGCGCTCCTGCTGGCGAGATTGCTTCTTGGCAGGCGGCACGGCAACAGCGTATTCTGCGGCGGGCAGTTCGCGGGTCTGTACAGCCAGCGTGCGACTCAGACTGCGCAGCAGCCCACCACCAACGGTGTTCACATCCGACAGAAAGCCCCGCTGCTGTTCTTTGCCCAGATTGCCGTACAAGGCAACCACGCGGTCAAAGTTGAAAGCGGCGGTGTCAAGCCCATACCGATGCGCGACCATGTAGGCGGTGCAATAGCTGGGCGCGGCGTAGGCTTGCCGGTTGTAGGTATAGTCCTTATGGAAATCCGTCTGTGCGCGCTCCCGAACGATGGCGCACAGCGTCGTGCCTGCATCCATGCCGTTGCGGACATAAATCGTGCGGTTCTTGGGAACATACTGCGCTTGGATGCCGTCCGGCAGACTGTCCGAGATTTGGATCGGCACCGGGCTGCTCTCGATGGCCGCGGCGACCAGTTCATCCACTTGGTATTCGGCGGACGGTGGCACAGGCCTGCCGCGCGTCTGTGTAATGTCGAACACCTTGCCGATATTATACCCAGAAGCCTTTCGGCCGTTATTCTCGTACACCTGCCCCACAATGGCCGTGTAACCTTCCTCGCCGGTACGGATATGCCTTCCGGCATCCTTCCATTGCTGGAATGTGCGGGCGTCCGTGATGTCGGCGTTCTGGCCGGAGAGCAAAAGCTGGTTCGGCAGCGAGTTGCGGCATTGCGACATGAAGTTGAGAAATTCCTGCAAGGCCGGGGCATCTGCCAGTACCTCACCCATGCGGGCATCCACCTGCGCCCAAACCGCTTCACGCTCGGTTTTCTTCATGGCAGCGTATTCTTCCTTAGAATACTGCGGTTCTGACGGTGCGGCGTTGTTGAGATATTTGTTCAAGTCCATTTACAGTGTTTTCTCCTTTCGCTTGATTTTTACGGGCATCGCTCATCAAGATATCCGACAATGTACACGCGGTTTCTAGACTGGGGAACGCCGAAATCTTTGCTGTTAAGACATTGCCATTCCACGCCATACCCCAGTCTGTCCAGCGTGTTAAGGATCGTCGCAAATGTCCGCCCTCCGTCATGAGATAACAGGCCGGGTACATTTTCAAACAGCAGATACGAAGGCTTCCGGGCTTCAGCCAGGCGGGCCAGTTCAAAGAAGAGAGTGCCGCGTGGATCTCCGAATCCTTTTCGAGATCCTGCAATGCTGAAAGTCTGGCAAGGAAATCCGCCGCAGAGCAACTGGAAATCGGGCATGGTGCTGGGGTCGGCTTTTCGGGCATCTTCAATGAACCACTCTCCCTTCGTGTCAAACAGGGCGTTGTAACTACGGTTGGCGTATTTGTCGATTTCGCAGTGTCCTACGCATTCAAATCCTCCGGCACGGGTCAGTCCTTCGCGGAAACCGCCGATGCCGGAGAACATATCGATGAATTTAATCAAGCACCCGGCTCCTTATGGACTTGGGTGCTATTCTGGGCGTACTTAATAGGCACCCCTCATCAAAAACAAAAGCAGCCCGTCACAGGCTGCACCGAACAAGATTTTTTTACCGTTCATAATGTATAAGCCTCCTTTTTCCTTCTGCTTTTCTACCTATTATTAAAACATTGGAATCACCCCCTCTAAAGTGTAGATAAGAAATCGAGCGCAGAGTCTGGTATAGCATTCGCTGGCGGTGGGCTTGGAACAGCGTTGGTTATGTTGACTGCCTGCAACTCCTCCCGCACCACCTTGCGGATGCTTTTCTCCAGCCTATTTGTCTGTTCTGCCGCAAGGATGCTCTGCACCAGAAACTCTTTGCGTTTGGCAGGCGGCATCTGTTGCAGCAACGCCCACGCGCGGCAGTGTTGCGGTTCATTGAGGTTCGGGCGGAAAACATATTGCGGTCGTTTCATACCTCGCTTTTGCGGCGCGACACGGCGGCCAACGCACGCTCGAATCCGACCGCGTTCACCTTGTCGTCCAGCAGGAAAATCGTCTTACAAAGGCCGTCTTTGGGACTTAGGTGGCGGCTCACCACCGATGCGCCGCCGCCCAGCAACACGGCGGGGATGGCGTGCAAATCGAATCCCGCTTCCATTGTGGCAGACAGCAGATGCTCTGTGTACTTGCGCCCCTGCTGATTCACAATGCCACGCACCGCCTCGCTGACCGTGCAGGGGTGACCCGCCAGCATATTTTCGATTTGGGCATCCGTGAGGGACAGCCCGGTTTCACGCCGCACCTGCTCCCGGATGTCATCTACACAGCGGATCATGCCGAGTTCCAAGCTGTGCGCAGTGTCAGCCGCAGGGATGGCGTTGTCGATGCGCATAAGGTCCACTGTCCAGCCGCCCAAATCCATGAGGAGCATTGATGGCTCGTCCTGCAACAGCCCGGTTTCGGTCATGAGGGCGGCGTAGCCCTGCGGAAAAATGGCAACTTCTTCGATGGTGATGCTGTACTCCACGCCCTCGAACTTGTAGTTCACCGGCTGCTTGCTCCGCAGCAGATAATCTCTGAACTTGGGTTTGTCGCGTCCGAAACTGGTCAGCGGCAGACCCGCCGCAATTCGCACCGAGCATTCGGGAGGCAAACCGCGTTGCTGAATCTCCTTTGCGATAGCTGCCAGTGTCAGCAGGTAGTAGTTGTCGTTTACGGTCTTGTCCCGCTGGATAGGCTGCCGCCCGGAGCCACAAACAAAAAAGCACCCGCCAAACTCTAAGAGTCCTTGGCGGGTGTAGGGTTCGTGTTCTCCGTAGCTTGTCAGTCCTGCCGGGAACGAGCAGTGGGCTGTTTTGATGGCGTAGTAGCCGTGGTCGATGCCGATAATGATGCTCATGGGAAATACCTCCATTTTTTGTATTATACAATCTATAATAAACGGTTGCCTTTTAGGGCTTCCAGAATTTTTGCATGAAAAAAGCGGTTCATTGGTATTGTACCAACAAACCGCCATTGAGGAATTGGAGAGCATATTTTGACAGTCCTCTCCCCTTCTGATATAATTTGCTCTTGATTGTCGCCTCCAAATTACGAGGGAGGTGAACGCTTGAGTTTTCAGGAAATAATTTTGCTGCTTACTTTTATTGGCAACTGCATATACGCTACCGTATCTCTTACACTAAAAGTTCTTGCATTTCTCCTACAAAACAAAAAGAGCCGCTGACTCGGTCAGAAGTCAGCGGCAATGAAAGCACTCACACAAAGCGGCAATCATTATGAAAATAGCCTTACGTTTCCGTAAGGCTATTTTTGGTGCACCATCGGGGACTCGAACCCAGGACCCACTGATTAAGAGTCAGTTGCTCTACCAACTGAGCTAATGGTGCATATATGAGATTTACGCGATACATCGTGAAATCTCAATTTGAATAGTTCAGTCGAAGTTCATCATTCACAGCTTTAGTGTGAGTTAATTACGCTACCAACTGAGCTAATGGTGCTTAATAAAGCAAACCCACGAACCGGGCTTTCCGCTCGGCCCGTGGGCTGCTTACTTTTTAAGAGAAGCCGGCATCTACCTATTTTCACAGGCCGTTTCCAGCCAACTATCTTCGGCACAAGTGAGCTTAACTTCTGTGTTCGGAATGGGAACAGGTGGTTCCTCACCGTCATCGACACCGGCCATT